>Ga0247727_10001407_pt1 | contig 57281 bp, 47 predicted proteins | sample WisWelCaveWW1625_FD_202498 | JGI IMG/M metagenome (GOLD analysis project Ga0247727, IMG submission 202498) | Biofilm microbial communities from Wishing Well Cave, Virginia, United States - WW16-25 | ecosystem: Environmental > Aquatic > Deep subsurface > Groundwater > Cave microbial mat | place... | reverse complement strand
CGACAGGTCGGCCGTGCCGGTGCCGGCGGTGCTGACGACGCGCGGCTTGATGCCGGCGACTTCCAGCGCGCGGCGGAATTCTGCAATTCGTGACAGTGCAGTCAGGCACCCGTCGCGTCGTTCGATGGGGTCAAAGATGTGCTGGTTGTGTCCGTCGTAGGCTTGCAGGCCAACGAATTCGAGACCGGGATGATTGAGTACGTGGCGGGCGAGTTGCACTGACTCCTCGGGAATGTTCACGCCGCAACGGCTTTGCCCAACGTCGATTTCGACCAGCACGCGGAGCGAAGTGCGTACCTGGCACGCCGCTTCGGAAAGTCGGGCCACGTTTTCCGCGGAATCGACCGAGACCGTCACTTGAGCGCGTTCGGCCAATTCGATCAACCGCTGTATCTTGGCGGGCCCGACGATCTGATTTCCGATCACGATATCGCGAATGCCGGCATCGGCGAGCACTTCGGCCTCACACAATTTGGCGGCCATGAACGTCTCGAATCCGCGCTCGGCGAGATACTGGGCCAGGCCGCCGCACTTGAGACTCTTGAAGTGGGTGCGCACTTGCACCGGCCGCCCGCCAACCATTCGTCGCATCGCCTGCAAGTTGCGATCGACCACGTCGAGATCGATGAGCAGGACCGGTGTCTCCAGGCTGGATATGTCATCGCCGAGGATCGATTTGGTGGCCGTCGTGACCATACTCAGGAAAATCCGAAATTCGAAATCCGAAACTCGAAAAAAATTCGAATGTTCAAAGGGGAAAATTCGAAACACCGGCACCCGCCCACCGAGTTTTTGTCATTTGGAATTCGTATTTCGCACTTGTTTCGGATTTCGTGCCTCGGATTTCGTGCTTCTGTCCCCTCGTGGGGCCGCCTACTTCTCATATTCCTTCAAATAACCGCGAAACTGCCGGCGGTGTTCTTCCTCCATGCCGAGCAGCTCGATGCACAGCTCCTGAGTCACGTAATCCGCACCCTCGCACATTCTGATGATGGAGTTGTATTGAGTACACGCCGCGTCTTCGGCCTTGATGACGCCTTTGATGATCGCCACGACGTCGGTCTGGTCCTTGTTCGGCTGCAGGTCCTTCTGACCGAAGTTCAAGCTGAGGGACCCGGGCACGACGCCGCCGAGTGTCTTGATTCTCGCACCCAGTCGCTGGGCGTGCATCAGTTCCTCTTGCACGTCGGCCGCGAGGGCCTTCTTGATTTCCTCGGCGCGAACGCCGTCCAGATTGATCGAACAGGAAACGTAATTCGTCGCCGTTTCCATCTCCATCGAATACGCCTTGCACAAGGCGTCAATGATCGTTTGTTCTTTCTTGTTCACAGGTGATCTCCTCGAGTGCGAAACTGGGTGCAAGTTCCGTTGCCGCGGCATCATCGTACGAGTTTGAGGCTGGTTGTCAAATGACGTTCTTGACGCCGCGCCGGCAAACGATGTGAACCTTTTCGGCAATGAGACACGAAGTGGCTTTTAGCTCGCACGAGCCAGCGACTGAGTCTCATTTGCTACTACCGTGATCTCTTGGGCCGCAAACGCAAGTTGCCGCGCCCGGTACCAAGCGACACCGCGGAGGTCCTGAATCGGCTTGAGGAACCGATTGAAAATCCAATACTTGCTTTTTCCGCGAACACGCGGCCGGTGCTGCACAGGAATTTCGGTGATTCGAAACCCTTCGATCTTGGCCAGCGCGGGTAAGAAACGGTGCATGCCGTTGAATTTGAGGATTCGATCAGCCACTTCCCGGCGTAAAACTTTTAACCCGCAGGCGCTGTCGTGCACGCCGTCGTCGAGCAGCTTGCGACGACGCGCATTGGCAAAGCGGCTCACGAGTCGCTTTGTCCAAACGTCTTTGCGGTCCTTGCGCCAGCCGCAGACCATGTCGAATTGGTCGATGAGTGCCAGCATGCGGGGCAGGTCCGCAGGGTCATTTTGCAAATCGGCGTCGCTGGTGACGATCCACTCACCGCGCGCGGCGGCGAATCCGGAGGCCAAAGCCGTCGATTGTCCGCAGCGCCGCGCGAGCCGGAGCACGCGTAGATTTGGGAACTCCCGGCAGCCAAAGCGCAAAACCTCAGACGTGGAGTCGGTTGAACCATCGTCAACCACGATCATTTCGTAGGGCGATCCGACTTCGCGCAGTTCAGCATCCCATTCGGCAAGAAGTTGCTCGATGTTCTCGGCTTCGTTGAAGGCAGGACAGACGAGCGACAGCTCGCAGGAAAATTCCGACAGAGACATGATTGGCCCCTCCTTGGGCTTCCGTCGTTTCCCCGGACTGCTACGCGGGAAATCCCAATTCCCAGTTCCACGCCGGCATTCGATTGCTCACAGGAAATCGTCGGTCGATTCGTCGTGCTATCCACCTTCCGAACGGCGACAACCAGGCAAGCCGGCCAAGCTCCCAACCCAACCACGACGCAAAAATCACGTCCGTCAGGAAGTGGGCGCCGCCCAACGCTCGACTGGCCGCGCAAGCCACGGCAAAGGTCAGCCAAAGCTTCCGATGTTTCGAGTAAAGGCGACAGAGTCCGAAGGCAAACGTGAACGCGACGGTCGTGTGCCCCGATGGCAAACTTGGATCCGGGTCCATCTCGCCAAACCAGGTCGGTCCTCGAAAAACTGTTTCGCCGCCAGAAGCCTTTGGTCGCTCTCTGCCGATCATCCACTTCAAATTTGTAACCAGGGCCGAGGCTATCAGCACCGTTACGAAAGCCAGCAGCAGCGGACGCCGCCGAGTTCGATCCACCACCCATATGACCAGACTGATCCAGGCCAAGCCCATCGGCTCGCCAAACTGGCGCGTCGCGTCACGCAGGTCGCTGAGCACAATGAGATTGTCGCGAGCAACATTTGACTGCGCAAGCGGTTTGTCTAAAAACCATGCAATGGAACTCAAGACGGCGAGCCAAAAAATCCGCCCCTGCCAACTCCACGGCCCGAGTCGCGCGGCTAAACCAAGCCGGCGATTGGCGCGAATTGATTCCAACTCAGAACCCACTTCCGGTTCCGATTCGACAGTTGAAGAGAGGGACGATCGGGATTCGAGCATCGAGGATTTCCTCGTGTTCCATTCGTTCCAAGTGGCCAGATGCAGAAGTCCGATCGCAAATGAGGCTTCGGCTTATAATGGTTCTCGCTTACCCAGTCAATCCACTTCCCCAAACTATTGGACTAGTTTTGTTAATCGATTCTCACTTCTGGGCCAGGGCACTTCCGCGTATTATCCACCCGGCAATTTCCACGGAGGGATGCCATGACCGGATTCAGTGTCGGCGAAAAAGGGGTAATGGAACGCGCGGAGTTCAGGTACTCCGACCTGGCACTTATCGCGACGATGTGCTTGGTGCTCTATCTGGTGGGCAACGACCAGGTGAGTCTCTGGGACCGCGATGAAGCGTGGTATGCCCAGACCGCTCGCGAGATGGTCGATCGCGGCGATTATGTCGTCCCCACTTTCAATGACCAGCCGCGATTCCGCAAGCCTGTGCTGATTTACTGGCTGATCGCCGCCGCATACGCAGTGTTCGGCGACAATGAATTCGGGGCCCGCTTCTTCTCAGGCGTGGCAGGCACGGTGACCTGTCTTTTGACGTACCGGCTCGGCGTCCGCATGGGGGGCCGCAAGGTCGGGCTGGCCGCCGCGATGATGCTTGCCGTGGCGCCATTCATGGTCGTTGAAAGCAAGCTCGCAACGACCGACGCGGTGCTCACCGCCACGCTCGTAGGGGCAATGAGCTGCGTTTGGGAACTTCACGTCGCGGGATTTTCGTGGCGGCGATCGCTTGCGTTTTGGTTTCTGACCGGCGTTGCGGTCATGATCAAAGGGCCATTCGGGCCGGCGTTCCTGGCGACTGCGATCGGCGCGTGGCTCTTGTTGTGCCGTGAGCGGTCTGTGCTCGGGCGAATGAACTGGCTAGCCGGAATTGGACTGGCCACGGCTGTTTGTCTGCCCTGGGGCATTGCCATCTGGCTGGCAACCGACGGCGAATTCTATCGGGTTGCGATCGGCGAACAGGCGTTGGGGCACTCCTTGTCGGCGATGAACGACCATCGCGGGTTTCCCGGCTATTACGTGGTGTTGGCACTGGGCGGATTGATGCCCTGGTCGTTTCTGTTTCCACAGGCATTTGCCGGCGCGCGGCGCTGTGCGTGGGACGCTGGCCCGGGCGGATTTCTGCTCGGCTGGATCTTCGGCCCGATGATCATGCTCGAAGTTATGCGGACCAAGCTGCCGCAATATTATCTGCCGGCATTTCCCGCATGCGCGATCCTGATCGCTCGCGGCACGATCGCATTCAACGCGGCGGGTAACCGGCTGGCACAATCAGCCGCCGGTCGGCGCCGCGTTAGCGCGATCTCCGCTTTGACCCTGATCGTGACACTTGTCATGGGCATATTGGCCGCGGCGAATGGGCCAACCGACTTGCTCGCCCCGGCAATCGTCGCGGCCGGCACGCTCGCCGCCGGTTCGTTGGCGGCGCTTGTGCTGGCGCTTCAGCAGCGAGATGGTTCATGTTGGCGAGCGACCGTGGGATCATGCTGGTTGGTCGGACTGGTTGTGAGTGCCTGGCTGTTGCCGAATGTCGAGAGCTGTCGTGTGGCGCGCTTATCGGCAAAGGCCCTTCGGGAACACGCCGGCCGCAATTCGCACGTCATCCTGTTCGGTTACCGCGAACCGAGCCTCGTGTTTTACTTGGGCCGACCCGTACCGACGTTCAGCGTTGCCGGTTCCCTTGCGAAACATCTCGGCGAACACGGCCCCGCTCTCACGCTGCTGCGCGATTCAGACGTGACGAGGCTCAAGAAGGATTCGAGAATCGAGATCCAGCCGGTGCAAAGGGTCGAATCGAAAGCGGCGACAAGACTGGCTCCCACTTCCGTACTCGTCGCGCGAGTGAGTCTTTCCTCCGAACCGGTCTCATCGGCGATGCATTATGGACGCACCACTGAAAAGAACTGACTCCCCAACTCATGTATGCCATTTTGGTAGCATCCTAGGCGGCGGGTTGAATTGCCTAGGCTGGGAGCGGGCGATTGCCTAGGCTGGCAACCCGCCTTCCCGCCTACGCCAGCCTGCCTGGCGTAGGCTGCTATCCTGCCTTGCCTTATACGCCAGCCAAGCTGGGCTACTAGGCAAGCGGGATCTACCCTTATATGCTGGCTGGACTTACACTTATAGGCGGGCGGAATCTGCCATTCTAGGCCGCCCGGCGCGAGTCGGATGTGGGTTCTAGGGTCGATGGCCCTTGATTGGAGGCATCAGTCGAACGTGGATTGACCCAATAGAGCAGCATCAGATTTCGGATATAGATCGGCAGCCCGGCAGCTTGACCGGGAAGAAGCACCCAATCCCAAATCGCGCAATAGATGGTGATCATCGTTCCGCCGATCAGGCTGAGATACCAGAAGCCCGGCGGGATCACGCATTCGCCTCGCTTTTCGGAGACTATCCACTGCCAGACGAATCGCATCGCGAAGATGAACTGGCCCACGAGTGCGAACACGTGCCAGCCGGTGATCTGCACAGATTCCCAAGCCGTGAGCAAGTTCGATGCATATCGAAACCCGCCATAGAGCAACACGGAGCCGCCACCGATCAGACAGAGATTCAGTAATGAGTTCCGATTTCCCTTTCGGATGAGGATCAAATTGCGTGCATAGATCGCCAGCCCGGCGGCCTGGGCCGGCACCATGACCGGGCTGCGAAACACCGCGTACACTGTCAGCATCAGTCCGCCGATGAGGCTCAGGTACCAAAAGCTCACGGGGACCACCGACTCTTTGCGCCGCTCGGATAGGAGCCATTGCAACAAGAATCTCAGCGCGAAGACAACTTGTGCCGAGTACCCCAGCGTGACCCAAAGAATATCCGTCGTGGACATGCTCGCCATCTCTGCCTCCGGAAAACTTGAATTTCAGCGATCGTTCTTCTCGGCCAGCCATCGCGGCTCGACGCGCACGACATAAATCGGCTCGACCTGGCCGGGAAGTTTGCCGATGGACGCGTCATCCACTACACAGTATCGGCTGATTTTTTTCAGTTCCTTCTCGTACATGGCGCACCACACCGGCCCGCGCGTTTGGACGAATGAAGCCAGCGATTCCGGGCGCGGAAAGCTGGCGATTTCGCCGTTCAGGTAGTATGCGAAATAAGGCCGCATGCCGCAGGCAGCCACAGGCTCGCCGAGTTGTCGCCCCTCGGCGAGCGACTCCGCCACGGCCCGCCACGATTGAGTGCCGTCGATACGCGGCATGATAGCAAGCGTCAGAAATAACTGGCCGCACGGCGCCACGGCGGCCAACGTGCCAAACGCCAGTCGCAGTCTGCGATCGTCGCCAGCAAGAAGACTGAAACTGCCGAACAGGCCGAGTACGAAGAACACGGCACCGCCGGCCATCAACACGGGTGAAGAAAGAAGAGTGCCCAAAATCTCGCCCTCGATGGCCTCGCGCGCTCGTTCAACGACTCGGTACGCAACTGTGTCCGTTGGCCCGCCGACCGTGAGCAGCCCGGACAAAAGAGTGGTGAGTCCCAGTACCACGACTGCGGCATACAGGCTTGCAAGTCGGAGCGGCATCGAGGTGCTAGACTCGCGGCCGGCAGTCAGCCCGGTCCAGTATCGCGCGAGCAGGATGGCAATCGGCGGCATTGCCGGCAGCAGGTACACGGGCAATTTTTCGCGAACGAGCGACAACAAGACCAGCGGCACGCCAAACCAGCACAGAAGCCACAATTCACGATCCTTGTGCTCCTGTTTCCATTGTTTCCAGCAAGTTCGCAATGCCGGGACAAAGCACACCATCCATGGCAACAGAACGATCGGCAGCATCCACAGATAAAAGTAAGGAGGCTCGCCGTGACTAAGACCGTCCACGGCCCGCCCAATGATTTGCGGACCCAGCAACTCGCCGAGATACTCCGTCCCCTGCATCCACACGGCCGGCACGAGCCAGACAGCGAGCAATCCGAACAACGCAGCAATGCCCAGCACAGTCTCGCGGCAGCGGAGGCGACCCGCCTTGCCGGTTAACGCGAGTGCAGTAACGGCAACGAGCAGTGGAAACATCACGCCGAACGGGCCCTTGGCCAGCACGCCCAGGCCCATCCAAACGAATCCCGCTACTTTCGCCCACGCGACGCCTTCCACATAACCAAGGAAGAACGAATACACCGCCGCGGTAACGAACAGGGCAAGCAGCATGTCCATGCGGCCGATGAGCGACATGAGCAAAAAGAGAGGGAGCGTGGCGAGCACGATAATCGTCCGCGAGCCGACTCGCGAGCCGTACCAAGCGGCCGCCACGCGGCCACTCAGCCAAAGCAGCCCGCACGCGGCCAAGACGATTGGCACCAGCAGCGAGACAAGCCGCACACCGTTCGTCAGCGGGGCCACCGCACGGACCAGCCAGAAATAAAGTGGCGGCTTCTGTGTGTAGGTATCACCCCAGAGTTGCGGCACAAACCAAGCGGTCGCATGCCCCATGCCCTGGACGACCTGCGCGTAACGCAGCTCATCCGGCGCCCACAATCCGCGATTCTGCACCACCAGTACGGCCAGCAGGACAAGGCTCAAGCAGGCAACGCAGAGCACCAGTCGCTGCCGCGTTGACGGGACAGGCTGATCGACGCCCATCCACCTGCTCTTCACGTTCGACTCTTCCACTGTTCCGTTCATCAGGCCGCCTGTCTCGATGGATTTGCGGTTTGCCTCGCATCCGTCTTCGATTGCTCGGGAACGAGGCGAGCAGGAGTTTCAATCAATCGCCCGCGCATCACCGTGATGTAGCCGAGTGCCGCCATGCCCCAGTACAGCTCGCGCACTTCATTCCAGCCCTGGTGCCAATAATCGCCGAGCACCGACTTGGGCATGTCCCAAAGCACGGAACACAATTGAGCGATTCCCGCGACCAGAATCAGCTCGCCACGCGGCAATAAGTAGTTCGTCCAGTGGCCCGGCCGGTACGCACCGCGTCTCAGCATCGCAACGACCGGCACGATGACAAAGCCGACCAGCGTGGCGTAATTGGCGAAGTTCTTGAGCATGTGCGACGGCCGGTTGCCGAACAGGTTGTGCAGATTCGTTTGGCCGTGGTGGTTGTTTTGCTCGAACCAATCGGGGCTGCGCCAGCCAATGAGCTGCTGGCCGTAGCTGATTTCTTCGAGGGCGACGAAACCGCACCCAATGGCAAACAGCATGAAGAGCAAGCGGTACGCGTTGTGAATTCTGCCGCGCGTTCTGAGCGCAAGCGAAATTGCCCCGCCGCCGGCCAGGGCGAACAGAAAGGCAGTGCCCAGCTCGATCGGGCCGTTCTCGCGGTAAAGAAACTTCTGTTCCGCCTCCGGCAGCAGTCCGCGGGCCAGCAAATAGCCGGCGAGGCAGAGCGTCGGCGCGACAACAAGGGCAGCGAGCAACCTCCGTGACATGCGTGGTTCCTCCATGACGCGATCGGACGTGCGACTCACGGCTCCGCCGTTTGCCTCGCCGAACTTCGAGAAAAAGGGCAATCCGGCGGGCAGGGAGGGCGAAGCATAGCAGCTTGGCCGATCTCTGGAAGGGCAGAATGGCGGTTGACAGAGTTCCCCGTTCCGGTTACTTTCCCGCCCCTTTGTCCCTTTCATGGCGGCGTTTTTCAGGCAATTCACCGGAGCAATCTGCCATGTTGCAGCCGCATCTCAAATCGAAGCGGATCGCGTCGGCCGTCGCTGCGGTGGTTCTCGTGGCCACCGGCTGGTGGTGTTGGGACCATCGCGGGTACTGGTTGTGCGACAACTTCCGAGTGGTCGAGCCCGGAAGAATCTTCGCCGGCGGCTATCAGTATCCGGTGCCATTGAAGCGAATCATCGCCCGGCACGAAATCAAGACGGTGCTATCGCTGCGCGAAGGCGACGACGAATACGACGCTCAAGAGCGAGATTTGCTCGCGGCCAAGGGCGTGCAATTCCGAAACGTGGTGATCCCCTACAAGGTCCCCGACGCCGAACGCATCGCACGCATACAGGAGGCGATTGCCGTGATCACGGACGAGGCGAATCAGCCCGTCTTTGTTCATTGCTGGGCCGGGTGCCATCGCACGGGCGCGGTCGTGGCGATCTATCGCGTGAGTCGTTGTGGCTGGACGGAAGCGGCGGCTCGCCGGGAGCTGATCGATTGGGGCGGCACCGCGCTCGGCACGCAGTGGCCCACGCGCATCCTCGCGGCTTTTTGTTCCCAGAGCGACTCGCTGGCTCGGCAGCCAGAGGGGGGCGCGATTCGTTGAGTCGCCCTGGCTAGGCCGCTTGAGATCGATGCGACTTCGGGCGGGCCTGGAATGCCTGCGGGTGGATGCCGGTCGGTTCGCGATCGGGAAGCGAGGGGGTCTCGATCATCGTCGCGAGTCTCGTGGCCAGCGACCACATATACATGAGGATGAACATCGCGAGGAAGAACTCTTTCAGCTCGGAGTGCCGGCCCGCCAGGAACATCTCGGTGAACCACGTCTGGGCCTCGGCCGTCTTGTCGTACTTGCCATAGAACTTCTGCGGCAGGCCGACGACGAGTGCCAGTGCGGCGGCGGGAATCACGGCGGCGGTGGGCAGGAACCACGGGAGCGGGCTGGTGCGGGGATCGCATTGCCGCAGTCGGCGGGCGAGCAGGACCGGCGCGATGATGCCGACGCCCGCGGCCAGCGTGAGCAAGTCGCGCGGCACCTGATCGAACGCCGCTGAGGTGTTGTGCAGATTCGTCTCGCGCTGGTCGTTGATCGCCGACCAATTCCCCGGCGTGGCCCAACCGAAATAGTTCTGGCCCCAGCTACATTCTTCGCCACCATAGTACAAGGCCCCCGCCGTGAGCAGCACGAGCCATGCGCCGAGCCACGCGGCCGGCAGCTTCCGGCGTCGCCGCCATGCGACCACACCGAGCACCACGGCCGGCGCCAAGCACAACACCGTCCCCTGTTCCAGCAGCCCCACCTCATGTTTGCGGACCCGCGAGCGGTAAAAGTCGGGGCTCGCGACTCCAATCGCCAGGCACAAAAGCATGCTCGCCACGGGCAGCCCGACGAAGTACATCCTGCGAATTTCACGCATGGAATCCCCTCCAAACGATCGAAACTGACCCTCAAACCGGGGCGTGCGACGCACTTTGCACGAGCCGGGGTCGTGTCTACGTTTTTTCGGATTTGGCCGACCAATGTCATTGGAATATGAAGCGACTAATTCGGCCAAATCCGAAAAAACGTATATCCGACGGCTTTGCCCAAAAAAGGGGAGACTCCCCCTACAAATTGTGCGTCGCAGTGTTCAACACCCTAATCACTAGCGCGGGCTTCGCCCGCAACCCAAAATGTTGCGCAAGAAAACAACAAACTCAGCGATAACAGTCTACGCTTCGTCCGGGACTGCGCCCGGAAGAAGTGGCCGCTGCGCGGCAGCCGTACCGGAGCGCTCGTGCGTCACCAAACGAAACTCAACTTTCCAGTACGCTTCCTCTTCTCTGTTCACGTGGTCGAACAGAGAAGAGGAAGTGTACTTGCACGTTCTACCTGTCGCCAAACATCGACAAAAAGTTGTCGATGTTGTTTGTTAACGGCGTAAGGGGAGTCTCCCCTTTTTTTGGCCGGGGCAAGTCCTTGCCCTTGTCAACCAACCGCCTGAATCTGTCAATATTACATAGCCAAGGCCGAGCAATTTCCAGCGATACTATGCCACAAAATCAATAACATCAAGTATTTAAGTAAGCAGCACGTAGCCACAATTGCGAATCGGCCGACTCCAACAGGCAATGGCAGCGGCTGTCAACGACGCGCGCAGCGGCTGTCAACGACGCGCGCAGCGGCTGTCGACGACGCGCGCAGCGGCCCCTAACGGCAATGGGACGGCGTCCTAACCCTCAAACAAGCGAGGTTCGTTCGGCCAATCTCGAATCGACGACGATGCATCGTGGCCGAGCGAAGTTTTGGAGTGCGGTGGCTTGACGCCGCTTTGGATCGATCCGCGCGGAAAGCTCAGGCAATCCAAAGCGGTGTCAAGCCACCGCACTCCAAAGTTCGCTTGTTTGAGGCCTAACGGCATTAGGACGGAGTCCCAACGGCCATAGGACCGGGTGTAGTTGGCGGATGAAAGACGGCAAAGCACTGGGGGGAGATGCCCCAGCGGGTGGCCACGAGGCGATCGAGGTCCAGGCCGGCCGCTCGACCGTCGGCGGCGAATTCGCCCTTCGAGATCGGCATGCGATCGCGCTTCCACTTGCCGAAGCAGCTGCGCAGGAATCGCAGGCGAATCGAGTCGAGGGCGAACGAGTGGAAGAAGAAAACGATGACTGGCCCGCGTGAGATGCGTCGCAGTTCGGCCAAGGCGGCGCGCCGCGTGTGAGGTTCCGTGAAGTGATGGAACAGGCGATTGCAAATCACGGCGTCAAACTCGCCGTCGCGGAACGATGTGTCGAAGATGTCCTGCACCTCGAAGCGGGCGCTGCCGGCGAGCGACGGATTCGCCTCGCAGGCCTTGAGCCAGTTTCGTTCGGCCCGTTCGATCATGTGCGGAGAGCTGTCGGCAGAAGTTACGCGGTAGCCGCGTTCGGCCAAGATCGGGGCCAGGAAGCCGGTGCCGCACGGCAGGTCCAGGATCCGGGCACCGCGCGGAATGCCGGCCAGTGCCGACAGAATGCAGGACGCCTCGCGGTGGCGGCGGTCCCAGTTGGATCGCGACGCGTATTTCGCGGCCGCCGCCGGCGAGTCGAACCGCTCGCGAGTGCGCCGGTCGCTCGGGGTCTCCAACTCCTGCACCGGTTCGCCGGTGATGCCGATGGCCAGCCCGCCGGCAAACACCGTGTGCACGAATTCATACGCCTCCTCCAGCAGGGCCGGCTGGGCCAGGTCGGCCAGTGCAAACTCCAGGACTGCTTCCATGCCTCGTTCCCTCCCGGCCGCGTTAGGCCGCCTTCCGGATTTGCCGGCGCTCGAACGGAATGACCTGCGGCCCGTCGTCCGCGCGATCATCGACCGTTGCCGCCGTCGCCCCGGACACGAGCCGGCGGTACATCACCGATGCGTAAATCGCCGTCCCCATCGCCCAAAAAAATTCCTGTACCTCGCCCGGCCGAACCAACATGCTCGAACCGATCGTCATCTTGGAGATATTCTCCAACACGGTCAACGCCTGTCCCACCAGAACGCTCGTGAGCAATTCCGTCTTCGGCAGCACGTAATAAGACCAGTGGTCGGGCTGCCCGGACCGATCGCGCACCATGAAGACCAGCGGCAACACCACGCAGCCGACGGGAAAGACCACGTTGGCCGACTCTCTCAGTATCTCCGAGAGCCGATCGCCGTGCAGGTTGTGCAGGTTGAATTCCTGCTTGGAACTGTTCGCGGCGAACCACTGCGGGCTGGACCATCCGAAGAGATGCTGGCCGTAGCTCAGCTCCTCCAGCGACACGAACCAGCCGGCCAACGCAAAGGCGAGAAAGTAGGCGCGGCACCGATTCGCCAGCACGCCACGGCTCCGCAGGCAAAGGCAGAACGCCAGCGAGCCCGCGAGGAAGAAAAACGCCGCCGTGCCCAGCTCAAAGAGGCCGTTCTCGGCGAACAGCGCGCTGTTGCGGTCGGCACCGAGCACGTGGACGCTCAACAAGTAGCCTTCCAGCCCAACCAACGGAAGGATCACGTAGAAGATGAAACTGCTGCGAAGCATTGGTGTGGATCTCCCCCCCTGTTTTGAAGTCGAAACACGTCTTCAGCAGAATCGGCAATTTCGCTAGATTCCGTTGACCCTTCTTGGCATTTGACGAGTTTTTCCGGGCAGACGGGTGATGTCGAAGCGAAGGATTGGGTAAAGTTTGCGGGCAGGCCGGGCCGATGGGTCAGAGTACGGTTCGCTTCATCTACTAGGAACGGTTGCAAGGGGAACGGATGCCCAACTTGGAACAGAGCACCTGGCCCACAGTTTCTCAGCCGCCATGCACAGCCCCGCGCGGCAATCTCGGCTTGGTTCCTACTCATCAAGGATTGGTGCCGAAGTCGGTCACATCGATGCGCGTGCTGGGTCACGGCCGGGCGGCACAGGCCCGGTTGGTTCAGATCACGATGCACGACGGCCGGTGTCGCTTGGGGGTGGAAAAAGTGTTCCGCCCCGGTATGCTCACTCTGTTCATCTACCGCGTAGCCTTCCAGGCACCGTTTGCGTATCAGCACAACGCCAACGCGATCCTGGCGTGCTTTTACCGGCGGCGCGTGGCCGGGGCTATCGTCGATGCGACGGGCACTGGGACTCGCGTGGCCGAGCCGCTGTACGTGCGATGGGATGCCGATACGCAAGCGTTTGTGTTGGGTAGCGAGTTCGTTCGCGGCCGGGGCATCGTGCCTCAGGCGACCGACGCGCACGGAGTTCGTCGCCGGTTCGCCCGAAAATTCGGCGACGAGTCGAAGTATCCCGCCAAGCCGCCCCAGGAAATTCACGAACTGCTCCGCGTGATGACCGAACTGGAGTCGTTGTTCCGTCAGTGTGGCCTGGAGGGGTCCGGCTGGCAGGTGTGCAAGCGCGCGATGGTCTCGACGGCGAACCTGCTGCGGACTTGTGCCGGCTACGTGATCGTGGACCTGGAATCAGGCATCCCCGCCGTGCTCGTGCCTTCCTACGTGCTCGGCGGAATGCGGCTCGGTGCCTTGCCGCCTTTCGACGACGTTGATGGCGCTAAGCTCCGCGAGTGGCTCGATGCCAACGAAGGGCGATTGATCGATTCACTCTGCCGCAAGCGTTACGAACTGCTGCGTGGCGATGCGGAGCGGCTGATCGAGCACAGTCAGGCCTGGAAGCAGGGCGAGCTGGCGGTGGGCCGAAACAAGTGGCGCGTGTTCGGGGCAACTTGCCGAGAACAGTTCAAGGCCCGGTGTCTCGACTCGTGGCGGCGCCGCGACATCATCGACGAGCAATCGCACGCGGCGATGCAGCCCGGCCGGCGCATCTTCTCGCGAATGACCTTTCTGCTCGGCATGGTGCCGAGTGCCCCCGGCCGATTGCTGCAGCGACTCTGGGCGAACCGGCCGTATCGCGACAAGGCCGCGCGGTTCTTGCGCGACGCCGAGTTTCGTCGCAGCCAGATCCAAGGCTTCGTCGCCAAGCACACGAAACGCTGGCGCGATGCGGGCCGAATCGCCCGGCAACGGAACTTCACAGGGTTGGGAATCAGCTTCGTGATGAATGCGATCCTGGCGACGATTACCCCCGCCGGCGTCCATCGCTGGCTCTCCGACCCCGTTCATCGCCACAACGTGCTGACACGAATGATGCTGATCTGCGTCTCGGCCCGATTCCAAAGCGAGTACGGCCGGTATTTGATTCGGTCCTGCATCCGGCAGTGGGAAGATGCCGGACGGTTGACCACACGCGAGGCGATGCAGCTCCGCCGTCAGCTCGACTCCAACGACATGGACGAATACGTGCGCTGCTTCGGCATGCACATGGGCCTGAAGCTGCTGCTGCCGCTTTTGGCCCCGTTGAAGATCGGCGGCGGCGCGGCCTTCATTGCCTCAGGCAACCTGTGGTTCCTGTTCCTGCTCTTTTTGATGCCCGCATGTCGCACGGCGATCACGTTGTGGCGCATGCTCGGCGGCAAGCGGCACGCGGCCGACTACATCGATGCCCTGCTGGTCGGCATGCTACCGACAGTTGGAACATTGGCTTATCCGGTTCAGATGTACTCGAAGCATCCGGAACTTTCGGCATTCTTGCTACGCGACAGCGCGGCCCGGTTGGGTCGCTGGATGCCGATCTACGGCGGCAAGGATTCGCGCGTCGAGATTGCGGCCATCAAGCTGGTGAACTTTGTGGCCGAAGCACTGGAGGTCGGCCTGGCCAGCACGGCCCCGATGCGTCGCCGGTTCGCGCGGCCCGCTGACGAACCGGAAGCGGCACCGCAGACGATTGAGTTCTCCACCGGCCGCTGGCATCGGATCGCCGACGAGCAATTACGATTGATTGCCGAGAGCGAAGCGGCGAGTCAAACGCTCGGCGAGTTTGTCGCAGAGATTAGCGATTCAGATCGACCCGCCCGCGCCGCATAAACTGCAAGGACCATGAGGAGCAAGGTGATGAGCACCGCTTTCGGCGAGACATCCGCTTTCGATCGAGTTGCCTGGTCGACCAACTTCCATTTTCAGAACTTGCTGTTCGTCGTGCGGCGGTTCTCCGGTTGGGTGCTGCTGGTGCCGCTCAACAGCATGTGCCTGATCGTGCTCGACTCGCGGACCGGCTTCGGCTGGTTTGCCGAAAAGGCAACGCAAGAGATCATTGCACCGAGCATCCTGGCCCTCACCGCGTCGATCGCGATGTTGTTCTGGGCGCGGGCCGGCCATTTTTACTCGCGATGGCTCGTGCTGACGAGCGGTGCCCTGTTCTGCCGTGAACTGCATTTCTGGGGAACCAACAACGGCATCTACCTGGTAATCCCCCTACTACTCTGGTACGCGTCGCGAAACATGGAAGGGATGAGGCCATTCGTGGAGAGCCGCTTGGCCGTGAGTCTGTTCGGCGGGGCCTTGATGACATATGGACTGACCAAAACGTTTGACCGAGCCTATTGGACGTTTCTCGGCGGTTGGAAAGACTGGCAAGACACAATGGAGGAGTCGCTCGAATCGACGGCTCACTTGCTGATACTGAGCTTGGTCGTCGCCTCCTATTTTTCGTGGGGGCGAGCGTTTCGCTGCGGTATCGCCCAGCAGACATCGTTCGCCAGGCGGCTCAAAGTTTGGACCGGCCTGTCGGCGGCCGTCGCTGGGGCCGCACTGTCATTCGGTCATTGGTTCGGTGAGGAAGAAAAACCTGTGCGAACGATGGGGGGGTTTCCCATCGAATTGTCATCGCTGTGCAACGTGAATCCGGATCTGTGCGAGCCGGGCAGAAGTCTCTTTCTCGCCAGCTCTGATGAGGAACACAAGTTGACGCTCTGGACATTCAACGATGAGAACAAGCCAACGTTTTTGAAATACCTCGAGCTGAATGTGCCGCTGGACGACGGGAGTTTCTACCATCTCGACGACCTGGAAGACCTGTCCTGGGACGGCCGCGACACTTACTACGCCGTCAGTTCGCACCGGCACATTGTTCCCCAAGAAGACGCGGCCCGGCTGGCCAAATCGCACGGCACGGAGTGTGCCCTAGTGAGCTTTCAGTTGGCCAAGGCAGACGACGACATCGCGGTCATCAACGCACGATCGGTGACGCGCGACCTGCTCCCGAAGATTCGCAAGCTCGGCGTTTTTCCCTCCATCGATTGGAGCAACTCCAAGGCATTTATGTGGCGTGGATTCTCCAAGTCATTTCAATTGGACATCGAGGGCCTGGCCTACGTGGACGGAAAACTTCTATTGGGGTTCAAGAATCCGATCGAGAGCGGCCGAGCCACGATTCTGAGCTTTGATCCCAAAACGGAAGAACTGTCCGTTGCCGCCCGGCCGGACCTCGGCGGACAGGGAATCCTGGCACTCCATTACGAACTCGCGATCGATCGTCTCTGCCTACTGTCGAACAACTCACTCAAACATCGCTACGGCGATTCCTGTCTGTGGGTAGGAACCCGCGGCAGTGACGCCGGCAATCCGTGGGAATTCGCCGCCTCGAATAAGTTTATCGTCGAGCCGCACACCGCAAAGAAACTCCGCAAGGCCTCCGGACTGACCATCCACGATGACAAGGTAGCCATCTGTTTCGACTCCGAGAGTGAGTCGCCGATCCAAGTCATCGCGCTGGACAAAGTCCTGCCGAGATTTTGAGGCGACCGATGCGAGTCCAACCAATACGGCAGCCTGACAGGATGCTGTGAAAAGCACACCAAAGGCTTACTCGGCCCAATCAGGGTTAAGGTATTCGTGCATGATCGGTCCTCCCCGATCGGACAAAGTGGGTCACGCCATCCTGATTCCCACGCCGGCGGTGGGTCTCGGCGGGTTATCGACCGGCGCCTGATCAGCCAGCCGGTTTCGTGCCTCGCATGCTTGTTCCAACAGGCTTCGCAGTTCGGAGAGTTCGGTCTCACTCATCGGACTGTTGTTGACCATGCTGCTCACGAGCGACAACGACGAGCCGCCGAACAACCTTTTACGAACTTCTAGGAGCCTGGCGGTCTGCACTTCTTCCAAAGAAACAACGGTCCGGTACACGAACGTGCGGCCGAACGAATGATGCGTGAGATAGCCCTTGGACTCCAACGTACGCATCATGGTCAGGATGGTCGTGTAAGCCCCGGGCCGTTTGAGACGTTCGCACACGTCGTGGACTGTTGCGTCACCTAGCTCCCACACCACGCTCAGGATTTCCAGTTCACGATTCCCCAGGCGGAATTCTCGATCCATCGACATGTGGAACTCCTTGTTATTCCGTGGCAATCCGCAGTCGCTCGACCGGTCACATTACTCTCAGCCGGATGAAGCTCTTTGGAACGTGATGAGTAAGCTCGTCCTCCATCCTCCGACTTCCTCAGTGGACGGCGAAGCAGCCCATCGCTCCGGCATTGTGAGTGTCAAGCCGATTATGCACGCAATGGCCCACGCCCAACCCGCCCAGCGAACCGGCAGCCAGGTTGCCAGAAATGAAGCGAGATAGGCCGCCGCGGCCGCCCAGCTCATCCAACCGGTCGATGTCCAAGCCGTCGGCACTGCCAGCAATAGCCACAAGAACGAAACGGCACGCTGGAGGTGCCGCGTACTGAAGTCGCCTGGATTCGTCTCCAGCCTTCGTTGCCGCTCGCTACGGAACATTCATGTCTCCGTCTATGTCTGAAATAGGCGGCTAGTGGTCCGACAATCCTGAATTGACGGGTAGGGACCGCCCTTGTGGCGGAATCCGAGGCCACGTTTCGGCCCACAAGGGGCGGAACTACCAGTCAATTGAGGTTTGAAGGTCCACCAGTACTAGTCCGCTAGTTGATTTGTCCATAAGAAAGAACGGTAGGCCACCAGCCTCCGCATTGTGTTGATGCCTCTAAAATTATTCCCGACCAAGTAGCTCGTTACCGCAACAAATGGGCATCGCCCGTCGGCACCTGAGTTAGGCGGCCCGTCTTGTTGAATCCGTGAAGTGCATCCGTTCGTCGCTTTCAGGTGCTGCTACATTACTCGATCGCTTTTGCATCAAAAGGCGCCGCGAGAGAATTCCGGCGTAGCACGCCGCGATGATGCCCCAGTACAGCTCTTTGAACTCACCCAGGTGACCGGTCCACGTGGCCATGCCCTTGATGCTTGGGATCTTGTTGAAGACGGTCAGCAGAATCGTGAGCACCGTCATTGCAGCCAGTTCATACCTTGGCAACAGGTAGTATGCCCACTCGCCAGGCCGGTAGCCCTGGCGGGCCCGGCGAATGACCGGCAGCACAATGCAGCAGATCGGGCAACCAATCGTGGCAATCGCACGCAACCGATTCGATGGCTTGCTGCCGAACATGTTGTGCAAATTCGTTTCACTCTTCAAATTGTTCTCGGCGAACCACTCGGGGCTGTTCCAATGAAATAATTTCTGCCCGTAACTCAATTCCTCAAGTGCCACGAACAAGCCCGCAATTGCAAACATGCAGTAGAGCACTCGAAATCGCCCAGCGACCACAGCGCGCGTCTTGAAGAACAACCATGCGGCAATGCATGACGCCACGGTGAACGAGAACGCCGTGCCCATCTCGATCGTCCCGCGTTCTGTGTGGAAGATTTGCTTGGCAAGCGGCGGCGAGAAATGAAGGCAAGCAAAATAGCTCGCAAACAAAAGAGCCGGCAGAATGACGTACCCGGTCATCGACTTCCATGCCATGAGCGAGCCACTCCTCAGATTGGGTTGTGGCCTTATTCACGGAAATGGCGGAAAAGATCAACGGCAATTTCAGCATCAACCCATCAAGCCTTTAGCTCGATTACTTGAAGAATAAGGGTTTGCATAAACCGATGCCGATGCTTATGCTATGCGGACAATAGAAACCGGGAGAAAGTGGAAGACGAAATCAGGGACGGAGGTCGGTCCACACACACCTGATCCGCTGAGAGGAATCGGCGATGCTGCGAGTGCTGGGTTCATCCAAAAAGCTCTGCACGGGCCAGACGCGGCGCGAAATGCTGCAGGCAGGCGGCTTGGGCCTGTTTGGACTCGGGCTCAGCGACCTGCTACGTGGTTCGGCCGCCGCAGACGCCCACAATTCCACAAGACCACGCAGCTTCGGGCGAGCAAAATCTTGCATCTTGCTCTACCTGTACGGTTCGCCGAGCCAGCTCGAAACTGTCGATATGAAGCCGGACGCACCGGACGAGATCAAAGGCGAAATGAAGCCGATCCGATCTAGTCTGGCCGGTCTCGATGTCTGTGAACACTTGCCGAACTTTGCCCAGGTCATGGACCGCGGCACGGTTGTTCGCTCGATCACCCACGCCTACCCGCTCCACGGAGTGGCACATGCCCTGACCGGCGTGCCGTCGATCGACGTGGCGATGGAATTGAGCCCGAACGATCCGCGGCACTGGCCGTTTTTCGGTTCGGTTCTCGACTATCTCCATCAGAAATCGAACGGCGACCGTCTCAGTGGCGACGTGCCGCAGAACATTGCCCTGCCCTGGCATTTCTCGAGCCAGCGCGTCGGCGAGGTGGCGCGTGCCGGATTCTACTCAGCGTTCCTGGGCGGCGCGTACAACCCGGTTTGGACCGAGTTCGACGGCAAAGCCACGAAGAGCATGTACAAGACGCTTGGTGAAACGAAGAACAAGGAATTCCTCGAACCGTACCTGGGCATCACGCCGGAGAGCCGATTCGTGCTGCCCGGTGCTACGGACATGGCTGCCGACCTGACGTTGGACCGCTTGAACCGCCGTCGCTCGCTTGTCGAACAATTCGACGATGCCCGCCGCGATCTCGATGTCACTCGGGCCGGCCAAAGCGTCGATCGCTATCGCGAGCTGGCATTCTCGATGGTCGCCTCAGAAAAAGTCCGGGCGGCGCTCGAGATCCAAAAAGAGCCGCTGCCGCTTCGCGAGTCCTACGGCATGACGGTGTTCGGCCAGGCCGCGCTCGCCGCGCGACGACTGGTCGAGGCGGGCTCGAAGCTGGTCACGGTGATCTGGGACGAGTACGGCGTGGCCGGCTCGGCGTGGGACACGCACTGGGACCACTATCCGAAGATGAAGGATGAATTGCTGCCGGGCCTGGACAAGGCATGGTCGGGCCTCATCCTCGACCTCGAACGACGCGGCATGCTCGACGAAACGCTGGTGTTGTGCATGAGCGAGCACGGACGAACGCCGAAACTGAACAAGTCGGTCGGCGGCGGGCGCGATCACTGGTCGCAATGCTACTCGCAATGGTTCGCCGGCGGCGGCATTGCCCGCGGCAACGTGGTCGGAAAGTCCGACAAATGGGCCGCCATGCCGGTCGAGCGGCCGGTTTCACCGAAGGATATCTTGGCCACGATTTACCACCTGCTGGGAATCGACCATCACCAAACCATCACCGACCGAATCGGCCGCCCGCTTCCGCTGGTCGAAGGGCAGGTCGCTCAAGAAATGCTCGCGTAACTTCTGCGATGCAAACTCGGCGCGATGCCGAACTGTGTGAAACGTGTGACGGGCGTTTTGTGTTGGCCAGTCTCGGCATGATGCCGAGGCGGAAGCGTGTCACCTGACCTCGAAAGGAGCACTCGCCATGTTGACGATTTGGGGTAAACGGCAAGAGACCGATTGCGAAGGCACAACGCGGAGAAACTTTCTGCGCGTGGGTACACTCGGGTTGTCCGGCTTGTCGCTCGGCGGATTGCTCCGTTCGCGAGCCGAAGCGTCGGCACTCGGTACGATCACCAAAGACACCTCGGTCGTCTGGGTGTGGCTCGGCGGCGGCCCAACGCACGTCGAAACATTTGATCCGAAAATGGACGCACCGGTTGAATTCCGCAGCGCGGTGGGCGAAGTCAAAACAAGTATTCCGGGCGTCACGATCGGCGGTTTGTTCCCGAAGATGGCCGCCCAGGCCCACCGCATGGCGTTCGTGCGATCATTCGCCCACGGCAACTCCGGCCACGCCGGCGGCACACACTTCGTCATGACGGGCGTCGATTATCCGCCGGCCGACGCAGGGTTGCCGCCGGTCAAGCCGTCGTTCGGATCGATCACCGCGAAGGTCCGCGGCACGAACCACCCGGTCAGCGGCATTCCGACCTACGTCCGGCTCAGTGGTCTCTACGCCGACGGGCCAAATTTCCTCGGACCAGCGAACGCGCCGTTTGATGTTGGTGGCGAGGCACGCAACAACATGAACCTGGCCGTTGGCCTCGATCGCATCGGCGACCGTCGCACGCTGCTCAAGGCGTTAGACAAAGCGGACCGCGAGATCGACCGCACGGGCGAAATGAACGGCCTCGACGCCTTCGAGGGCCAAGCGTTTAGCATGATTCTCGGCCGCTCGAAAGAGGCGTTCGACATCACTCGCGAAGACCCGAGGCTGCGCGGGCTGTACGGACCGGGCTTTGGTGAACAACTTTTGATGGCACGCCGTCTCTGTGAGGCCGGATGCGGATTTGTCACGCTCAATTACGCAAACGCTCCACAAGGCTGGGACATGCACGGCGCGCCGAACCAGCCAAATCTCTCGATCGACAAACAAATGCAACAGGCCGCGCCGCCGATGGACCACGCCGTCTCGGTGTTTCTCGAGGATCTTGCCCAACGCGGCCTGTCGAAGAAAATCCTGCTCGTGCTCACCGGTGAGTTTGGCCGCACGCCGCGCATTAACCAGTTCGGCGGCCGCGACCACTGGGGACCTCTCTGCACCCTGGCACTTGCCGGCGGCGGACTCAATATGGGACAGACGGTCGGTGAATCGTCGGCCAAAGTCGAGGTGCCGAAGTCGAATCCGATCATGCCCAAGGACCTCATGGCCACGATCTTCCACGTGCTCGACTTCGACCTGTCGATGCAGTTCCCCGACGCGTTCGGTCGGCCGCAGTATTTGCTTCCGGACGGCGCGACGCCAATCGCGGAACTCGTGTGACGAGAGGAAAACCATGTTCGGCTGGTGGACGGGACTGCCGCCGATCCTGCGTAACGGCGTCGCGATAGGTTTTCTCATCGCGTCTACCGTGCTGTATCTAATGGGGCGTTTTTGGCCCAGGGGTTGGGTCGTCGGAATCGTGCTTCTCTTCTTCGCCGGGCCCTCGGACGCGGAGAAGAAGGGGTACGACGATCTCTAAAACGCGAGCATCCAGATGTTGAATCTATCCCAGTTCTGGACGCGCGACTGCCAACGAGTGACTCGGCGGTCGTTACTTCATATCGGGACGTGCAGCGCGCTGGGACTCTCTCTCCCCGGCCTGCTCGCAGCGTCGGCACGTGCGGCGACATCCGCGAGCGGCGGCAAGGCTCGGTCGGTCATCTTGCTGTGGCTTTGGGGCGGCCAGAGTCATCACGAGACGTGGGACCCGAAACCGAATGCGAACATCAAGATTCGCGGACCGTTTGGTACGATTCCCACGCGCACGCCGGGCATGCACATCAGCGAACTATTGCCGCAACTCGCCGCCGTCTCCGACAAATACTGCGTGATTCGCAGCATGCGGCACGACCAGAAGGACCACAACGTCGGCGGCACCGTGGCGCTGACGGGAAGCGTGTCCGGAGCGAAGGCATCTGGCGCGGTCCCCTTTCCTGGCACCGTGCGGCCGAGCATGGGTTCGCTTGTTTCCTGGCTCAAGAGCAGGCCAGTCGGCACGGCGGGTAATACCCCTGTCGGCAGCGGCAAGCATGTGGCGGCAAAGTCGGACGCGCGGAGCGAGTGGCCGCCGTTCATGGCGATTGGCCCCATGTCAAAAGTCAGCGGCGAATTCGTGCGGGGACAAGGTGCGGGAATCCTCGGCGCCGCGCGCGATCCGTTCCGCCTTGAAGGCGACGCGCTTGGCAGCGGATTCAACTTGCCCGACGGTTGCACGCTGCAAGCGGACTTGAACGTCAAACGCCTGGACGATCGGAAGCAGTTGCTCGCCAGTCTGGATCGAGTGGACCGGCAATTTGAGGCGTCCACTGCGACTCGCCGCGTCGATGAGTTCAGCGCGCAAGCCATGTCGATGCTCACTTCCGCCGCAGCGAAACGGGCACTCGACCTTTCATCGGAACCGGCCGCCGTTCGCGACCGCTACGGCCGCACACAGTTCGGCCAGAGTTGTATTCTTGCCCGGCGGCTGGTCGAGTCCGGCGTGCCATTCATTCAAGTCAACTGGTCCGGCGACGCGGAAGACGAACAGCAAGGCGGCGACGGCGGCTGGGACCTGCACTACCGTCTGTTCGAGCGCATGCACGAGCGCTACTGCCCAATCTTCGACCGCGCGGTTCCAGCACTCCTCACCGATCTCGAAAGTCGTGGCCTGCTCGACTCGACACTCATTCTCGCGATGGGCGAATTCGGACGCAGCCCGCAAATCAGTTCGCTCGGTGGCCGCGAGCACTGGCCGTTCGGCTACTCGATGATGCTCGCCGGGGGCGGCATCCGCGGCGGCCAACTCTACGGTTCCTCCGACCGCGACGGTGGCGCCCCGGCCGACCGCCCCGTCCATCCGCAGAACATCATCGCCACCACGCTCGAAGCCCTCGGCCTCAACCGCATCTCGCTCATTGAAATGGGCGTCGGCCTCGACGCCGAGCCAGTAATCGACCTGCTGTGAGTAGGCTTGCACCGAATTATTGCCATGACGCATTGCTCCCGCCACGCTTCAGCTTTTGCTGCTCTTTTTGTGTTGGCCTTCGTTTCTGCGCCGTCGTCGCCGATTATCGACACCAAACCGAAGCAGGATCCGACGCCCGCGGTTGTTCGATTAACTCGGTCGTATCATCCCAAGTTTTTTCTCAGCTACTCGCCCGACGGCAGCCACATTACCTTCTCGCGGCATTACGCGAACCGCCGGGCGGCTGGGCAGGTGCTGATGGGTCTGTGGATTGTCGGGGCGGACGGATCGGACGAGCGGCGGCTGCTGGAGGCGCATGACCGCGAGGTGCAGATTCAGGAGCACGCCGCGTGGTCGCCGGACGGCAAACGGCTCGCCGTCACCGGAGGTGGGAACGACACGGGCAACGCGGCGAAGGATTTGTTCGTCGCCGATGTGGAAAACTTCGCAGCGACGAACTTGCGAAAGCTTGTGCCCGGCGCGGGTGTGAATGTCGGCGAACAGCCAAGCTGGTCGCCAGACGGCAAGCAGATCGTCGTCACGTCCACCAGCGCGATCCTCTGGCTAATCGACGCCGACGGCAAGAACAAGCGGAAGCTCACGCAGCTTGCCGGCACGTACGCGATGCAGCCCGCATGGTCGCCCGACGGCGAGCGAATCGCATTCGCAAGCGACCGCGACGGCAATTGTGAAATCTACACGATCCGCACGGACGGCTCCGAGTTGGCGCGAGTCACGAACCACGCCGCGCTCGATTGCCATCCGAAGTGGTCGCCGGACGGCCGGTGGCTGGCGTTCACGTCGAATCGCGACGGCAACAACGAAGTTTACCTCGTGCGGCCCGACGGCACACGGCTCGAAAATCTCACGCGCAACTCCGCGTTCGACGACCATCCGGCCTGGCATCCCGACGGCAAGTCGCTGGCGTTTGTCTCGATGCGTGACGGCGGGTTCGACATTTGTCGGATGACAATTTCGCCTGCGATCGCCGCCGCGCCGCAGAAAAATGCCAGGCCCACGGAAACCAAGCCCACGTTGACGCAAAGCCCACCCGTTGGCCAAATCGATGGCCTCGTGGCGCACTACTCGTTCGACGAGGAGAGCGGACAGGTCGCGCGCGACAATCTCGGCAAGAATCACGGTACGATCAAGGGTCCGACGCGAGTCGTTGGCAAGTCCGGCAATGCCCTCAAATTCGACGGCGGCGACCGCACCGTGGACTTCGGCGACCCTGCCGCCCTGCGGCTTTCGGCTGCCCTCTCGATTGAACTTTGGGTCCAGCCCGATTCGCCGCCCTCAGCGGGCGAACCGCTCCTGTTCGGCCGCGGAACAGAAGCATGGGGCATCACCTACTACACCGACGGGTGCGTCTGGTTCTATATCGCCAACGGCGGCAATCAATTGAAGTCGGCCATCACGCCGAAAGTTTGGAGTCACGTCGTCGCGACGTTCGACGGAAAGAAGATGAGATTGTACGTCAATGGCGAGCGGAAGGAGCAACGGACCTCGGCGTACCCAGCCGCCGCGAATTCCGGCAACGTACTGACCGGCGTCGATCTCGTGAAGAAAACGCATTTCGCCGGACTGATCGACGAAATCAAGGTCTTCAAACGCGCACTTTCGGCCGCCGAAGTCAAACGACTGTTCGACGCCAGTAAGTGATCTGTATCATTCCGCCATACATCATCCTGCCTGTTTGTGTGGGAATCACCGAATCGGCGAACGTGTTGGCGAAATCATGGTGGGCAGAATGATGGTTGGAAAGGCGAGCCAATTGACGATTGACCGATCCCGCATTGAGGCGGCGCGCAATGCTGTGCGTCTGGACCGTCTTCTCGACACGGCGATCAAGCTGGTCGAGATTCCGAGTCCGACGTGTGACGCGGGCCGCGTGTCCGACCGACTCGCGGAGATACTCCAGGCCGACGGTTTCGCGGTTGAGCGGCCAGAGGCGAACTGGCCGCAGGCGCCGGCGGTCGTGACACGACTCTGCGGCGGCAAACCGGGCCGGACGCTTCAATTCGATGGTCACCTCGACACAGTTCACCTTCCATTCGTCGCGCCGCGCGTCCAGGATGGCATTCTCACCGGCAGCGGAGCTTCCGACATGAAGGGCGGAATTGCCGCGGCGGTCGAGGCCGTGCGGGCGCTGCGCGATTCGGGCTTGTTCATGGCGGGTGAAGTTCTGCTCACCGCCCACGATCACCACGAAGGCCCGTGGGGCGACTGCCGGCAACTCTACGCGATGATCGAACAGGGCATCTTCGGCGACGCGGTGCTGCTGCCGGAATATCTGTGCGACCGGCTGCCGGTCGTTGGACGTGGGTTGGCGATTCTCGAAATCCGCGTGCATCGCGATGGCGAGCCGGTGCATGAAGTCTTCCGCCTGCCGGACACGCCGGACGTGATCGCCGCCGGCTCCGAACTCGTGCGGCGACTGAAACAACTCAACATCGAACTCGCCAAGGCTCCGCACCCGATCGCCGGCCCCGGTACGGTATTCATCGGTAAGTTCACCGCCGGCGAAATATTCAACCAGTCGCCAACTGAGTGCCGCATCGAGGGCACGCGCCGCTGGCTCGCACACGAATCCACCGCCGAAGTCGGCGAGCAATATCGCCGTATCTTGCGAGATGTCGCGGCCGAATCCCGCACGAAGATCGACAGCGAATTCGTGGTCCGTCGCGACGCTTTCGAAATCGACGCGAACGCTCCGCTCGTCGCCGCGTTTCAGGAGGGCTACCGGGCGGTCGTCGGCAAACTGCTGCCGATCGGCGCCAAGCCGTTCGTCGATGACGGCAATGCCTTCGTCGCCTGCGCCAAGATCCCCGCGATCACGCACGGCCCCGACGCCAAGGGAGCTCACACCGTTAACGAACGCGTCCCGATCGCCGAACTCGTCCGGGTCGCACAAACCTACGCGCTGACCGCCTTGGCGTTCTGTTCCCAAACCGATTGATCCACACCAGACCAAACGAGGAACTCCGCGATGCCTCCACGAGTGTTGCTCGCCGCCGGCCTCTGTTTCTTCACTGGATTAGTCGCGAACGACTGCGATGCTCAGACCGATCTGCGCCATGTCGATCCGGACGACCGAACGGGCTCGTCGCGGGCGGTCATAGTGAACGACGTACCTCTCATTCATACGACGCAATTCTTGCCGCTTAATTCGAGCGGAGTGGTCGTCGGTGCCGGGCGCGCGCGAGATCAGGCGGAGCATGTGCTCAAAAACATCGCCACGGCACTGGCCGAGTCTCAGTCGTCGCTGGATCGGCTCGCAAAGTTGAATATTTACGTGACCGACGCCGCTTCGGTCGAAGCGATCGAACAGGCCCTGGCCAATCTACTGCCGCGATCAAGTCGGCCGGCGGTCGCATTCGTCGTGACGCGCTTGCCACATCCGGAGGCCCTCGTGGCCATGGACGCGGTCGCGACGGCGCCGCTCGATCCAGGCCGCGCGGTGAAGCTCGTGCGAACCACGAAGTTGCACGATGGTGGCACTAGCCACGCGACGGTAATGCCGCAGGGGACTCGAATCTACGTTGCCGGCCAGGCGGAGAAGGGAGCGACACTGCCGGAGGCGGCGCGGCGCACGCTCGAGAGTTTGCGGGCAACGCTGAAGTTTCTCGGTGTGCGTGAAACGGATGTCGCGCAACTCAAGGCGTTCTTGAAACCGATGACGGATGCGGGCGATGTACGGCGCGAACTTGCGAACTTCTTCGGCGCGCAGCCGGTGCCACCGGTCGCGTTTGTCGAGTGGGAATCGTCGCTGCCGATCGAAATTGAACTCGTCGCCTGGGCCGGCCGCGACCGATCAGGCGACCCGATCGAATTCCTCACGCCGCCCGGCATGACTGCCTCGCCCGTTTACAGTCGGGTCGCTCGGATCAATCACAGCCGGACAATCTACGTCTCTGGGCTCTACGGCTCGAAAGCGACAGACGCGGCGGGCGAAACGCGGGAAATATTCGAGAACCAAATGGGGACAGGCACCTCGCGGACTCGGAGCCAGTCCCCATTTAGCTAAGCACTTTAAGAACGATTAGCTGCCTGGTGCAACTGAGAGACGGTCATTTCGAGTCCTTTCCCATCAACCGCCGGCATGGTAACTTGAGCACCGCAAACCCGGCACGGCGAATCGCGGCTTACCATTGCAACAATCGAAAGTGACTCGATGACAAAACCAATGATTTTGAATCAAAAGTCGGTGATCACCGTTTCGTGGCGAGTAGCGATAATTCTACTCGCTGTCGGCCTCTTGCCCCGTATCGCAGAGGCACAAGGTCTGGATTATGTTCGTGCGCACTACACGAAGTACGAGTATCAGATTCCGATGCGTGACGGAATGAGACTGTTCATGTCGGTGTATGTGCCGAAAGATCACACCGAGCGAATGCCAATTCTGCTCGACCGCACGCCGTACAGCGTGCGACCGTACGGACTGGACCAATACAAATCGGACCTGGGGCCGTCGCCCTTGTTCGCCAAATCGGGCTACATCTTTGCGTATCAGGACGTGCGGGGGCGATGGATGTCTGAAGGCGAACTCGAGAACATGCGGCCGCACCTGCCAGTGAAGAAGAGTCTCAAGGACATTGATGAAAGTACCGACACGTTCGACACGATCGAGTGGCTCATGAAGAATGTGCCAAACAACAACGGCCGGGTTGGCATCTGGGGAATTTCTTATCCTGGTTTCTACACGGCCGCCGGCATGATCGACGCTCACCCCGCGCTCGTCGCGGCGTCGCCGCAGGCGCCGATCGTCGATTGGTTCGTCGGTGACGACTGGCATCACAACGGGGCACTGTTCCTGCCGCACGTTTTCAACTTCATGGCGTCATTTGGCCGTCCGCGGCCGAAACCGACGACGGACTTCAATTACAAATTCGATCACGGCACGCCCGACGGTTACGATTTCTTTCTCCGGATGGGTCCGCTGCCCAATGCGGATGCCAAGTACTTCAAAGGCGACGTCGCATTCTGGAACGAGGTGATGCAGCACCACACCTACGACGAATTCTGGAAAGCCCGGAACCTGCGTCCGCACCTCAAAAACATTCGCCCGGCCGTGATGACCGTGGGCGGTTGGTTCGACGCGGAGAACCTGTTTGGGGCACTCGAAACGTACAAGAGCGTCGAGGCCGCAAGTCCGGGCATCTCGAATACGCTCGTGATGGGCCCGTGGTGGCACGGTGGTTGGAATTCGAACGACGGCCAGTCGCTCGGCGACGTGAACTTCGGGTCGAAGACATCCGCGTTCTATCGCGAAACGATCGAGTTCCCATTCTTCGAACACTACCTGAAGGGCACGGGAGAATTGAAGCAGCCCGAGGCATGGGTCTTCGAGACCGGCACAAACAAGTGGCACCAACATGCCACCTGGCCACCAAAGGAACCCCAGACAAAATCACTCTTCGTTCATGCCGGCGGCCGGCTCTCCTTCGATCTACCGACCGAAACGAACGATGTCGACGCGCACGACGAATACACCAGCGACCCGGCCAAGCCGGTGCCGTACTTCGAAAAGATCACGATCGGGATGGACCCCACTTACCACTACAGCGCACCTTGTAGCCGCGTTCGCCAGAACGCGGGGCGCTCGATGCCCGCGTTCTGGCGAACGCGGCTACAAGGTGCGCTGTCGGATTACATGGTTGCCGACCAACGGTTCGCCGCGCGGCGGCCCGATGTACTGGCCTACCGATCCGATCTGCTCCAGGAGCCGATCACCGTTGCCGGCCCGATCCAGGCGGACATCTTCGTCTCGACCTCCGGCACCGACTCCGATTGGGTCGTGAAAGTGATCGACGTCTTCCCCGACAATCAGCCCGACCCGGACCCGAACCCCGGCGGCGTGCGCCTCGGCGGCTTCCAGCAACTCGTGCGCGGCGACGTGATGCGCGGCAAGTTCCGCAACAGTTTCGAGAAGCCGGAGCCGTTCGTCCCGAACGAGCCGACCCGCGTCCGCTTCACCCTTCCGGACGTTTACCACACGTTTCAGCCCGGCCACCGAATCATGGTGCAGATTCAGAGCACCTGGTTTCCGCTGGTCGATCGCAACCCGCAGACGTTCGTGGACATCAACGCCGCGAAGGAAACCGACTTCCGCAGCGCGACTCAGCGGTTATACCACTCGCAGAAATTTCCATCGCGCGTTACCGTCGGCGTGCTGCCGTGAACTGCCGGCGTAGAACGGAATTCATTCCGTTGCTCTTTACGGAAACGGAATGAATCCCGTTCCACGCGAGTTGTCATGAGTGTTGTCACAGAAATCCTTCAGAGGGCCGAACGAGGCGACCCGCAGGCGGCCGCCCAATTGCTGTCGCTCGTCTACGAAGACCTGCGGCGGCTCGCCGCCCGTCGCATGGCCCACGAACCGCCGGGTCAGACGCTGTCGCCGACCGCGCTGGTACACGAGGCCTATCTGCGGCTTGTGGGCACGGCGGACAAGCCGCAGTGGGAAGGCCGCGGCCACTTCTTCGCCGCCGCCGCCGAAGCCATGCGGCGCATCCTCGTCGAACGGGCGCGCCAGCGACACTCGCTGAAACGAGGCGGCGACCTGAAACGCATCGAGCTGGATGAAGACCTGCCGACCGGCGACGATCGATCCGCTGAGTTGCTCGACATCAGCGGCGCCCTCGACGAACTCGAAAAGCACGACGCCCAGGCTGCCGCGTTGGTCAAGCTGCGGTACTTTGTCGGCCTCGGCCACCAGGAGGCCGCCGATTCGCTCGGCATCACCCGCCGCGCCGCCGACCGCCTCTGGGAACTCGCCCGCGCCTGGCTTTACCAACAACTGTCCGACTAATTTGGAGTGCGGCGACTCGTCGCCGCTTTTCCTTCGCTGGACTTTCTGTATCCTCTGTCGGTGTCCGTCCTTGGAATCATCACCACGGGCCAGGGTCATGAAAAAGCGGCGACGAGTCGCCGCACTCCAAATTTTTCGCGTGCAACTCGACCGTGGATTTCGCATGAATACGTAGAAGCCGATCCAAACCATTCGGAGGATCCTGCCATGGCAGCTTGGAACCCGAAGGCCAACGAGATCTTTCTCGCCATCATCGAACTTGATTCCGACTCCGCTCGCCGAGCGTATCTCGACCAGGCCTGCGCCGGCAATGTCGAGCTGCGCGGCCAGGTAGAAGCCCTGCTCAAGGCACACGGCAACGCGGGAAGCTTTCTCGAAAAGCCAGCCGGTGAACTCGCCGGTCCCGCCGGAGAACTCGCTGCGCCGGCCGGTGCTTCGCTGCACCAGGCCGAGACGATGGCCACAACGTCGCCCGCCGAAGGCCCCGGCACGCGCATCGGCCCATACAAGCTGCTGCAACTGATCGGCGAGGGCGGCATGGGCAGCGTATGGATGGCCGAGCAGCGCGAGCCCGTCCGCCGCCTGGTCGCGCTCAAGGTGATCAAGGCCGGCATGGACTCGGGCCAGGTCGTCGCACGATTCGAGGCCGAGCGGCAGGCACTCGCGCTGATGGATCATCCGAACATCGCCCGCGTGTTCGACGGCGGCACGACGGACGCCGGCCGACCATTTTTTGTGATGGAACTGGTCAAAGGCACGCCGATCACGAATTACTGCAACGAGCACCGCCTCACGATCCGCCAGCGGCTCGAATTGTTCGTGCAAGTCTGCCAGGCGATCCAGCACGCGCACCAGAAGGGGATCATTCACCGCGACATCAAGCCATCGAACGTCTTCGTCGCCCCATTCGACGGCCGGCCCGTGGTCAAGGTGATCGACTTCGGCGTGGCCAAGGCGACCGGGCAGAAGCTGACCGACAAAACCATGTACACCGAGTTCGGCGCCGTCGTCGGCACGATGCAGTACATGAGCCCCGAGCAAGCCGAACTGAACAATCAAGACATCGACACCCGCAGCGACATCTACTCGCTCGGCGTGCTGCTCTACGAACTCCTGACGGGCACGACCCCGCTCGACATGAATCGCCTGCGCGGGGCCGCGATGGTCGCCATGCTGATGGCGATCAAGGAAGACGATCCGCCGAAGCCGAGCACACGCCTGAGCCAGTTGAGTAGGGTGGGTCGAGTCTTCGAGACCCACCAAAACTCTGAAGCGGCGCCGGTTGATGGTGGGTCTCGAAGACTCGACCCACCCTACGATTCCAGCCTCGCTTCCCTCGCGGCCCAGCGTCAGATAGATCCGGCGAAGCTGGCGAAGTCGCTGCGTGGCGAACTGGATTCGATCGTGATGAAGGCGCTGGAAAAGGACCGCACCCGCCGCTTCGCCACAGCCCTCGAACTGGCCGCCGACATCGAGCGCCACCTCTCGAACGAGCCCGTGCTGGCCTGTCCGCCGAGTCTAGGCTACCGCCTCAAAAAATTCACCCGCAAACACCGCGTCCCCATGACCGCCGTCTTCGCCGTCTTGGCCACCCTCATCCTCGGTCTTGTCTCAACCTCGTTCCTCTACTTCGAGGCCAACGAACGCCGAACTGCGGCAGAACTCGCCGAGCAGAAAGCGATCACCGAGGCGGAACGGGCCGATCGCAATGCCCGCCGGGCCGATGACAAGGCGGATCAGGCGCGGGGCAATCTGAATGTGGCCCAGATGAACCTGGCACAAGTGAATTGGGAAGGAGCGCGTATCACAAACGTGCTTGGCCTGCTCAAGCGATCGCGGCCCCGGCCGGGCGAAAAGGACCTGCGCGGCTTCGAGTGGTACTATTGGGACCGGCTCTGTCACAGCGAGCTCGCCACGCTCAAGGGGCACACGAGCGGGGTCAGGAGTGTCGCCTTCAGCCCGGACGGGACGCGAATCGCCTCGGCAAGCGACGATGCGACGGTCAAGCTCTGGGACGCGGCGACGGGCCAGGTGACCGCCACGCTCAAGGGGCATACGGGGGAGGTCAGGAGTGTCGTCTTCAGCCCGAACGGGACGCGGATCGCCTCGGCAAGCGGGGATCAGACGATCAAGCTTTGGGACGCGGCGACGGGGCAAGAGACCGCCACACTCAAGGGGCACACGAACGGGGTCACGAGTGTCGCCTTCAGCCCGGACGGGACGCGGATCGCCTCGGCCGGCGGGTGGGATGATCAGACGGTCAAGGTCTGGGACGCGGCGACGGGTCAGGAGACCGCCACGCTCAAGGGGCACACGGGCCCAGTCAAGAGTATCGCTTTTAGCCCGGACGGGACGCGGATCGCCTCGGCAAGCCACGATGAGCCGGTCAAGCTCTGGGACGCGGCGACGGGGCAGGAGATCGCCACGCTCAAGGGGCACACGAGCGAGGGCTGGAGCGTCGCCTTCAGCCCGGACGGGACGCGGATCGCCTCGGGAAGCGACGATCAGACGGTCAGGCTCTGGGACGCGGCGACGGGCCAGGAGACCGCCACCCTCAAGGGGCACAGGGATATGGTCACGAGTGTCGCGTTCAGCCCGGATGGGAGGCAGATCGCCTCGGCAAGCTGGGATCAGACGATCAAGCTCTGGGACGCGGCGACGGGCCAGGAGACCGCCACGCTCCAGGGGCATACGAGTTTTGTCCTGTGCGTCGTGTTCAGCCCGAACGGGACTCGGGTCGCCTCGGCAAGCATGGATGGCACGGTCAAGCTCTGGGACGCGGCGATGGGCCAGGAGACTGCCACGCTCAAGGGGCATACGAGTGACGTCACAAGTATCTCCTTCAGCCCGGACGGAACGAGGATCGCCTCAGCAGGTGGCGAGGTCGGCAACCCAGATGAAGTGAAGCTATGGGACGCGGCGACAGGCCAGGAGACCACCACGCTCAAAGGGCACACGGACGGGATCTTGAGTGTCGCGTTCAGCCCAGACGGGACGCGGATCGCCTCGGCAAGCTACGATCAGACGGTCAAGCTCTGGGACGCAGCGACGGGCCAGGAGACCGCCACGCTCAAGGGACACACAGGCGCGGTCACGAGTGTTGCCTTCAGCCCGGACGGGATGCGAATCGCCTCGACAAGCGACGGTCAAATCAAGCTTTGGGACGCTCGGCCATGGACTCCCGAGTTGCGAGTGGAGCAGCAGGCGCTCGTCGTTGTCCGGTTTTTGTGGGCGAAGTGTAAGCTCAAAGAGGAATTCATCCAAAAGATCACCGCCGATCGAACGATCAGCGACCCGGTGCGCCGCCGAGCACTCGAACTGGCCGAGGTCTACTGGGACCAGGCCAGACGTTCCGAGTCGTCTCAGTAGTCCTGAATCAAGCGACGCCACTGGGCTTGGCCCGGTGGTTTAGCGGCTTCTGCGCTACTCGCGGTTCGCTTTCGAATGAGCCGGTGAGTAGTGCATCGGTGAGTAGTGCAAGAGCCGTTAACCCCCCGACGCAAGGTCCGGAGCGATGCGGCTCCGCCAGTTGCTCCAGCAGATCGCTGGTAGAACAACGCCGAAGCCCAAGCCTTCTAGCGCGAGGCGGAGGAGGTGCTGGCCACGGCGACGTATGCGAAGGAGGACGGGAAACAGTGCTTGGGTAGTGGTACATTTTCGCGTAGCCGCGTTTGCCAAAACGCGGGAATCCCGCACTCTGGCGAGTGCGGCTACGCGAAAATGTACCACTACCAGTGCTTGCGTGCAGAAGAAAAAGTAAGCAAGTTCGGCTATAATCTAGCTAACTGAAATCCTGGAGCGATTGAACCATGACAGCTCATTTCACAGCGATCTACGAAAACGGGATTCTTAAACCCACAAGCCCGGTCGGGCTCAGCGAGGGTTCTGAAGTTGAGGTGATCATCATTTCGAAGCCGACCGAAGCGGATCGGCGAACGCCCGCAGAGATTCTTGCGGAGATCGCCGCGTTGCCGACCGCGGGTGGCGATCCCTTCACGGGCCGTGACCACGACAAGGTGCTTTATGGTGAACATGGTGCCCGATGATTCTCGTAGACACGGGTGCCTGGTTCGCCTGCGTCGTCCCTTGGGACATGAACCACGCCGTCGCCGCCGCATGGATGCGCCAGAACCGTGAGCCCCTCATTACAACCGATTTCATCATCGATGAGGTGTTAACGCTGCTTCGAGCGCGGAACGAAGCGCCGCGAGCCGTCGTGCTGGGCGACCAACTTTTTGCTGGCACTTGGGCAACGCTGCATTACATAGCCGCCGACGAAATCCGCGACGCATGGCAAGTTTTTCGCAATTACGCCGACAAGGAATGGAGCTTCACCGATTGCACCTGCAACGTGGTGATGGAAAAGCTCGGCATCAAGACCGCATTCAGCTTCGATCAGCACTTTCGGCAATTCGGCACTGTGACCGTGGTTCCGTGAACGACAGCGAATATCGGAGGGCGTCTGGCAATCGGCTGAGTACGGTTGCTTGTTGCCGGCGGCGTGGTCATGATGCTCGCCAACGGACCACGGATAGCTCGGTCCCGTTCCAACCTACCACAAGGAATCCACCGATGATCGAGCGCAAGTCAGCCAATAAAGCCTCGCCGCGAAACACGATCGAAAGGGGGTCGCAAGTGAACCGAATAATCGTTGTCGCTCTCGTCAGTTTGAACATTCTTGCCGGCATCGCTCGCGCGGGGGATTCGGCAGCCAAACTGAACGTGCTCTACATCGTTTCCGACGACCTGAACAACACGCTCGGCTGCTACGGCGACCCGCTGGTCAAGTCGCCGAACATCGACCGGCTGGCGAAGAAGGGAGTGCGGTTTGATCGGGCGTATTGCCAGTTTCCGCTCTGCAACCCGAGTCGAGCGTCGTTTCTCACCGGTCTGCGGCCCGACCACACGCGGGTGTATGAGAACGCCACGCAGTTTCGCAAGAACATCCCCGAAGTAGTGACGATGCCGCAGACGTTTCAGAAGGCCGGCTATTTCGTGGCCCGCGTCGGCAAATTGTATCACTACGGCGTGCCACTGCAGATTGGCACGAGCGGGCTGGACGACGAACCGTCGTGGATGAAATTCGTCAATCCTCGTGGCCGCGACCGCGACGACGAGCCAAAGATCTTCAGCCTCGTGCCGGGCCAGTTCGGCGGCGTGCTGTCGTGGCTTGCGGCCGAGGGAGCCGACGCCGACCAGACCGACGGCATCGGGGCGGCGGAAGCGATCAAGCTGCTCGAAGCGAACAAGGACAAACCATTCTTTCTCGCCGTCGGCTTCTATCGCCCGCACACGCCGTACGTCGCGCCGAAGAAATACTTCGACATGTACCCGCTCGACAAAGTGCCGCTGGCCAAGGTCGCTGAGAATCACAAAGATGGAGTGCCCGCGCCGGCATTCGGCAGCGCGAAGAAGGAGCAGGAAACTCTGACCGACCAACTGCGTCGCGAGGCGCGCCAGGCCTACCATGCATCCACGACGTTTATGGATGCGCAAGTTGGTCGCGTGCTCGACGCCCTGGAACGATTGAACCTCGCCGACCGCACGATTGTCGTCTTCCACAGCGACCACGGCTACCACCTCGGCGAGCACGGCCTGTGGCAGAAAATGAGCCTCTGGGAAGAATCCGCCCGCGTGCCGATGATCGTTTATGACCCACGAGCCAAAGGGAATGGTCGCTCGTCGGCTCGAACCGTCGAACTCATCGACCTGCACCCGACGCTTGCCGACCTCGCCGGCATCGCAGCGCCCGAAAATCTCGACGGCAAGAGCCTGCGGCCACTGCTGGACAACCCGGCCGCGGCGTGGACCAAGCCCGCCTACACCCAGGTTACCCGCGGCACGCCGACCGCCACGGGCGAAACCACCAAGAAAGGCCAGCGCGTCGTCATGGGCCGCACGGTCCGCACGGAACGCTGGCGATTCACCGAGTGGGATGAGGGGAAACTGGGCAGCCAGCTCTACGACCACCAAAACGACCCGCAGGAACAATCCAACTTGGCAAACGATCCGAAGCACGCCACCGTCGTCGCTGAAATGCGGCGGTTGTTGCGCGACGGTTACGACACGGCGTCGCAATGAGGGAAGGTTGGCCGTGCGATCCTGTAAAGGACGTGGCGGCGAAGCCGATGCCCGTCGGGGAGCAACGGGTGATCGAAGTCATCGATTGCATCGTGGGTCATCCCGAGCTTCTCCATCACCCGGCGCGAGCGCTGGTTGGCCGGAACGGTGATCGATACGATCTCGTCGAGTCGCATCGATTCAAAACCGACCGACAGAGCCGCTCTCGCTCCCTCGCTGGCAAAACCTCGGCCCCAGAATTCGGCAGCGAGCCGCCAGCCGATCTCGACGCAAGGGGTGAAATGCGCCTCGAATCGGGGCACATTCAGACCAATGAAACCGGCGAACGGCTCGACGCCTGCGATCTCAACCGCCCATAGCCCAAAGCCGTGCTGCTGAAAGTGTGCCTCGATCCGAGCAGCCATCGCGTCGCTTTCGTCCCGCGTCAGCGGACCCGGTAAGTACTCCATCACGCGAGCGTCTGCATTCAATGCGGCAAACGGCGCGCGGTCAGCGGGCCGCCAGCGACGGAGAAGCAATCGATCGGTTCGTAATTCTCGCGGCAGATTCCCGGTAGGAGGCGTCACCATCGACCTCACGGTCATGAATCGAGTCCTTGGCTGTTCACGTGCACTCAGCCACGTGATTTTCACACCGTTCAGCGGTAGTATACCGGATGCACTGGCGTTGCGTAGAATGAGTGTGTCGCCACAACAGTGAAAGGGAAGTCATGATTCAACCCATGCGGCTCGGCATGCTCGGCATGTGGCATTCGCACGCCGACGGAATCGTACGGCAGGTGGCGGAGCACCCGGACGAATTTCAGCTAGTTGGGTTTTGGGACCCGGAACCAGATGTCGTCGCGAACCGCACGAAACAATGGCAGCCGCGTGTTCCCGGGTTTCGCGTGTTCGACCGGCCGGAAGATGTGCTCGCGGAAAAACTCGACGGCGTCGTGGTCGAGAGCCGCGTTCACAACAACTTGCGGCTGGCGCGAATGGCGATCGAGAGTGGCCGGCCTGTGATGCTCGAGAAACCCGCAGGCACACATCTCGACGAACATCGCAAGCTCATCGACTTTGCCCAGCGCAAGCATCTGCACGTGCAGATGATTTACTTGTTCCGCTACATGTCGGCCGTGCAGGAAATGTTCCGCCGCACGCGAGCGGGCGAGCTGGGCCGCGTCTACGAGTTTCGGGCCCGGCTACCGAAGAGCATCGGCGACTACGGGCGATTCGTCGAGGAACTGAAACTTTACAAGGGCGGCATGTTCTTCGAGATGGCCGGCCACGTGATCGACATGATGGTCGCCGTGCTCGGCAAGCCGAACCGCACGACGGGATTCCTCGCCCACCATCACACCGAGCCGCCGACTAACTACATGGACGACGGCATCGCGATCTTCGAGTACGACCACGCATTCGGCATCATCGAAGTCCCGTCGCTCGAAGTTGCACCGCATTCGCGGCGGATCGAGGTCTACGGCACTGCGGGGGCGTGTGTGATTCCCCATCTCGGCAGCGGTCACCTCGCGAACAAGAATATTCAACCGATCGAGGTCTACAAAAAGGGCGACTCCGACTGGAAATCAATCGAACTGGAGGCGGCAACGCTGCAGATTTCCGACCTGCGTGAATTCGCGGCGGTCGTCGCGGGCAAGAAGTCGCCGGAATTCAGCTTGGAGCACGACCTGACGGTGCAGAGTGCGTTGTTGCAAGCGTGTGGAATGGTCTGATAAATCGGGGTAAAAACTAATGATGACGCGAAAATCATTCATAATCGTTCAGATCCTTTTCGTCCTTTGTTTCCCTGTCGCGATCACCGCCGCCGAACCACCGCGAGTTCTGCGCAGTGTGCCGGCCGACCGACAAATGGCCGTGGACCCGGCGATGAAAGAAGTCGTCGTCGAGTTCGACCAGGACATGAACACAGGCGGCTTTTCATGGACAGCGGCCGGCCCGTCATTTCCAAAGACCAGCGGCCGGCCGAGTTGGCGAAGCAAGCGAGCATGTGTCCTGCCTGTCGAATTGGAGCCGGGTCGGGCATACACCTTGTGCATCAATGGGGTCGGGGCCAGGAATTTCAAAAATGCCCAAGGCGAACCGGCCGAAATCCAGCCGATTTCTTTTCGCACGGTCGGTGGCGACGCGGGCACGGCGGCTGCGGCCGCCGAACAGAATCGCATGGCGACCGAAGAGCTGCGAGAAGCGATTGCCAACAAGTACTCCTATCGCGACCTGCGCGGCATCGATTGGGACAAACAGTTCGCGATTCACCGTGACGCGATGTTGATGGCACTGACGCCCGATGCGTTCGCATTGGCTGCGGCCAGCGCGCTTGAACCTGCCCGCGATCCGCACCTGTCACTTGTAGTCGGAAACGTCACTCTCGGAACAACACGCCGCGAGGTGACGCCCAATCTCAACGGCAATTTGCTTCCGCGCGTCGTGCCGGGCTTCAAGAAACAAAGCGACATGCTGGTCACGGGCAAGTTTGACGACGGCATTGCATACATCATGATCACAAGCTGGCAACAGCGCCAGCCGCAGGACATGGCGGGCGTGATGGCGGCCCTGCGCGAGCACGAAAACGCCCCAGGAATCATCCTCGACGTGCGACCGAATTCGGGCGGTGCCGAGCCGCTGGCCCGTCAGGTCGCCGCATGTTTCATCGACAAGCCGGCCGTGTACGCCAAGCACGTGACCCGCGATGCGCGGCGAGAGAGCGAGTTTACCGAAACATCCGAGCGAATGATCGCTCCATCGCGTGATGGCCTAAAGATCCGCGGTCGCGTCGCCGTGCTCATGGGGCCAATCAACATGAGCAGTTGCGAAGCGTTTCTGCTCATGATGAAGCAATCGCCGAACGCCAAGCTCATCGGTGATCGGTCGTACGGCAGCTCCGGCAACCCGCAGCCCACGAAACTCGCCAACAGCGTCATCGCGTTCATCCCTTCGTGGCAGGCCATGTCGCCGGACGGAACAGTGCTGGATGGCAAAGGTATCGAACCGGACATCGCGGTGAAAACGAAGCAAACAGATTTCGCAACGGCGGACCCAGTTCTCGACGCCGCCCTGAAATGGCTCCGAAACGAGAACCAAGTGAAAGGCCAGTAGATTCGCGAGATCGTCGAGGTGGATGGCCAAGTGCGCGACGAGCTGCTCCGTCACGATCCGGACTTCCCGATGAAAAATCGGCTGCCTTCCTGCATCAAAACCGGCAATCCGCGTCGCCGCGTGCGGGCGATCGGCGACGACCGTGACACAGACGGATCGCGTTGGCTCATCCAGCTGGCTGACCGACCTGACGCGCGGCCGCCGAACATCGCGATCTGGGGAGGACCGACCGAGCTGGCCCATGCTCTGGACATTGAATCACTGACTAGAGGGAGAATACTCTGTGTTTCGATTCTGCAGAAGTTGCAATAACGGACAACGAAACCGGTCTTACAGTCTGAAACTCCTCCGCCGGAGACGATAGCCCATGCCCTCCACAGCCACCACGGACCTCATCACCCCCGCTCAAACGATCCAGGAGGAATTTCTTCGCCACATCCTGGCCCGCGACCAGATGAAGGAGTTCGCGAAACAGCCGCTCGTGATGGATCGATCCGACGGCGTGCGATACTGGGACGTGAACGGCAAGGAGTATCTGGACGCCCTGTCCGGCATCTACGTCGCGAACGTCGGGCACAACAACCGCCGCGTGATCGAGGCGGTGAAAGAGCAATACGATCGGCTGACGTTTTCGCCGCCGATGCACGGAACGAACGCGGTTGCCGTGCAGCTTGCAAACTTGCTGGCGGAGATCGCGCCAGGCGATTTGAACACGGTGAAGTTTGAATGTGGCGGGTCGGAAGTGACCGAGGCAGCGATCAAAATGGCGAGGCAGTATCACCAGCTCACGGGCAACCCGCGCAAGTTCAAGATCATTTCACGATACATGTCGTGGCATGGTTCGACTTTCGGATCGTTGTCGGCGTCGGGGCTGAAATCGCGCCGCTCGGTGAATGAGCCGCTCGCCGGCGGGTTCATTCACGTGTTCCCGCCGACATGCTACCGCTGTCCGTTCGGCAAAGAGTATCCGACGTGCGACATTACTTGCTGCGCGCTGATCGGCGACGTAATCGACCTCGAAGGCCCGGAGACGGTCGCGGCCGTAATCGTCGAACCGATCGGTCACACGGGCGGGATCATCGATCCGCCGCCGGAATACCTGCCGATGCTCCGTGAAATTTGCGACCGGCACAACGTGCTACTCATCTTCGACGAGATCATCACCGGCATGGGCCGCACCGGCCGGATGTTCGCCGCCGAAACGTTCGGCGTGTTGCCGGACATGATTTGTTGCGGCAAGGGCCTGGGCGGCGGCTACGCGCCAATCTCCGCCTTGATCTGCCGCGACAAGATCGCCCGTGCATTCTGGGGCGACGCGCCGGCGAACCCGGGCTTTGTCGAGGGCCACACGTTTGAAGGCAATCCGATCTCATGTGCCGCCGGCATCGCGTGTATTCGTGAAATTCTCGAACGCGATCTTTGTGGCAATGCTCGCGCGATGGGCGATCGACTGCGGAGCGGCCTCGAACGGCTGCGCGACAAGTTTCCGATCATCGGCGACATTCGTGGTAAAGGGCTGTTCCTCGGAATCGAGCTAGTCCGGGACCGAGCGACGAAGGAACGTTTTTCAGCCGCCACGTCGATCGGTATGCTCATCGGCCGCCGGGCGCTTGCTAACGGCTTGCTCACTCGCTTCGACCCACACTGGATGGCCTTCGGCCCGCCGCTGGTGGTGACCGAGAACGATGTGGATCAAATCGTTGCGATTCTTGATCGAAGCATTTCGGAAACTCTTGAGGCGATAGATTGAAAACCCTCTTGTTCACCCAGGGAGAACACCCATGCAACTGCAAACTGCCGCCCTTGTCATGACTCTGGTCGCCGGATTCCAGGTTGCCAAGCAATCGCCCACCAGCCCCGATCCGAACACGCCGCGGCCGATCGAGGCTGTGGACACCGTGTTTATCGAGAACATGACCTGGATGGAGGTGCGCGACGCGATGAAGGCAGGCAAGGACACGGTGATCATCGCGTCGGGCGGTGTCGAGCAGAACGGACCGTACCTCATCGCGGACAAACACCAAGTCGTGCTGCGGGCGACTACCGAGGCGATCGCACTGAAGCTCGGCAACGCGCTGGTTGCCCCGCTCGTTGGCTTCGTGCCCGAAGGCGATATCGACCCACCGACCGAGCACATGAAATATCCGAGCACCGTAAGCGTCAGCGAAGACACTTACCGCCGGTTGCTCACAGACATCTGCTCGTCTTTTCGCACGCACGGATTCAAGCACATCGTCATGATCGCCGATTCCGGCGGAAACCAAGCGGGTATGAAAGCTGTCGCCGAGCAATTGACCGCGAAATGGAAAGACGGCAAGTCGCGTGTGTATTACATCCCAGAGTACTACAACTACCCGCAGGTGAAGGAATGGCTGGAATCGCAAGGCGTCAAGCAGACCGACGAAGGCATCCACGACGACTTCGCGATCACGTCGATCATGATGACGATCGATCCGTCGAGCGTGCGCATGAAGCAGCGCGTTGCCGCGGGCAAGTTCAAGATCAACGGCATCGATCTGGCCCCGGCCGCGAAGACGATCGAGTGGGGTAAGAAGATCGTGGACTATCGAGCCGAAGTGACCGTGAAGGCAATCCGACGGGCGAAGGAATAGAAAAACAGCAACAAAGCAAGGGAGCGATCCATGTACGCTCTGCTGCTCGCTCTGGCGTTGGTCCCGTGGCCCGGTGTCGTCCACCTCGACACCGAAGATCGAACGATGGAACACAACGGCAAGCCGCGAACGTATCGGCTGCACGTTCCGTCAGGTCTCAAGGCCGGCAAACCGATTCCGCTTGTAATCGTGCTACACGGGTTCGGCGCGAACGGAAAGATTACCGAACTGCTCACCGGCTTCACGCCGCTCGCAGACAAGCACGGCTTCGCGGTGGTTTACCCCGACGGACTCATGAGCATGTGGCGATTCTGGGAGGGCGATGGATCTGCAGCGAAGCTGAAGGTCGTGAGGCAGAAGGCTGCACAGACCGACGGCGTTGGGTTCATCGAGAACCTGATCGATCGGCTAATCAAAGAAGGCATCGCCGACCCCCGGCGCGTGTACGTCACCGGCATCTCGAACGGCGCGTACATGACACATCGGCTCGGCTGCGACCTGGGCGACAAGATCGCCGCGATCGCCCCGGTGGCGGGCACGATCGCTAAACCGATGAGCGAGTCGCTAAAGCCGCCCCGCCCCATGCCGGTCGTCTACTTCCACGGCACGGAAGATAAGCTCATCAGCCCCCAGGGCGCCGATCTGTTCTCCAAGCGAGCGATCTCACTTTCGGCCGATGACCTCGCCGCGTGGTGGGCCAAGCACAACGGCTGCGCGGACGAGCCAAAAGTGGAACAACTCACCGACAAAACCGACGACGGCATGACGGTCCAGCGCAAGACCTTCGCGGCGGGCAAGGCCGGCGCCCCGGTGGTCTTCTACGAAATCCGCGGCGGCGGCCACACCTGGCCCGACGGCAATCTCCAGCCCGAAGTGCTGCTCGGCAAGTCGACTCGCGACATCAACGCCTCGGAGATCATCTGGGAGTTTTTCTCAAAGTACACGCTTCCCGAATCGAAGGCCAAGTAAGCTTCCGTTGGTCGATTGACTCACCACATTGGAATTTCTAACTCTTCTCGCTTTCCCTGCCGCAACAGCGTGAACCGGATCGTGTCGCCGGGCGAGTGGGAGAGGCGGAGGTACGTGATGAATTGGCTCTCGGTCATCGGTTCTGTCTTGCCGTCCACGGCGACGATGATGTCGCCCTCGCGCAGACCGGCATCTTTGAGTTTGCCCGCGCGCGGGGCGTACAGGTTTCTGACGCGGAACGCGAACGAGTCGGCCGGGATGTTGCGCTGCAATTTGTCGTTCGCCGCAAGCGGCACAGCCCAAAAACCGTAGCGCAAACCGGGACCGGACGAGCTGCGCCAGGCGATGTCCGATTCCTTCCAGGAACCGCCCAGTGTCAACGTCGCCGCCGTAGTTGTTCCTTCCTTTCCGCCACGGGCAAAAATCACGGCGAGCTTCGTCTCAACCGGCGACTGGTGCAGCACCCACTGAATGTCGGCTTGAGAAATGAGTGGTTGGCCGGCAAGCGAAATGAGGTCGTCGCCCGCACGAATGCCGGCTTTGGCCGCGGGCGAGTGCGGCGTTACAGACATGACGCGCAGCCCGTCATTCACGTCCATTTTCAGACCGATGTTCTCCGGCAGCGGATAGACCCACAGGTCAGCCGCGGTGAGTTTCTTGTCGAGCCACTTGGTGCGAAGTACCCCCTCGCGCACGTTGTGGCAGTGGATGCAATGATGCTCTTCGACGTTGGGAATCTTCTCGGCCGTGGCGTACTCAAACTTCGGCCCGCGCTTGCCGGCGAGTTGGGCCTGGTTCGCCGGGTAGCCGCGGTGCAATTCTAGTGCACGTTCCATCGACTTCTTGATCGAGGGTACCGAAATGTGCGTGGTTGATTTGTCGCCGTTCCCCGCCCGTGTGCCGTAGCGGCCGTAGATTGTGCCGTCGGCATTCAGGAAGAAAACGCACCACGTTTGGTCCCAATCGAATTGAAAAAGACTGAGGTCCACGCCCTTCATCTGCACGGCCCGGACGCAGACGAATTGCTGTTCGAGATCTTCGAGCACGCTGCCTGGACGAACAACCTGTTCGTCAAATTCCCGGCAGGCCGCTCAGGGCACGCAACGAAATGTCACCAGCAACGGCTTTCCCGTTGCCTTCGCTTCGGCGAAACCCGCGGCGATGTCGTCGTAGATCCAGTGATCGGCAACGTTCGTGTCCTTAAGATTCTTCCTCAGATCGTCCTGGGCCTGTGTGTTCGTGCACGCACCGAACAAGCCCAAGAACAAAGTCAGTAGCCATCGCGTTCGCATGAGTTCTCCTTTCGTTTTGGTCTGTCGCCGTCGAAGTCCTGGCAGAAAGATGGACGGCAGCATGGTTTGAACAGCTCCGGTGCCAGTCACTCTTTGCCTGTAGTTGATGCCGTGGGAACTCGGGTTGGCCAGATTCCGTTGAATTTGGCTACGATTGTAATCTTGCCTACTACCAGATCATCGATCGGCCTTCCAGTCAAACCGATCGACCGTCGGCTGGCCACTGAGCCAACCGAGCGAGGCCAGGAATTCGTCGCTGCGGCGGAGTGTGTCGAGGAATGCACGATTGCCGCCGCGGCCAAAGTTGAAAAAGCCGTGCTGCTCGCCCGGGTACGTGACCAACTCGCAGCGGCCCCCTGCTTCCTTGGCCCGGCGGGCAAGATACTCGGCGCCGCCCAGCAGCGTGTCGTCGGTGCCGAAGAACATGATCGTCGGCGGCAAGCCGGGGGTGACATGATGGGCCGGTGATATCGACTTGGGGTCGATCCCCGCCCGCTCGACTATTTGGCTCGACTCGACTTGCCTCCTCGCCGCATCGCTGGCACCCTCGTAACTGGCCAGCGCTGCGGCCGGGTTAAATAGCACCAGTGCGTTGGGCTTCGAGCTGATGGATTGGTTTTCGCTCGGCTCGTCGAACTCGGCGATCGTAGCCGTACAAGCGGCGATGTGTCCGCCAGCCGAACCGCCGCCGGCGGCGATGCGGTCGGGATCGATACCGAGCCGCGCGGCATTGGCTCGCACCCACCGAACGGCCGACTTCGCGTCGCGCACGCAATCGACTGCCTTGACCTGGTGCCGCGACGCGACTCGGTAATCGGCCGTCATCGACACGATGCCGCGCGATGCCAGGTAGCGGCACTGTTGCTCGAATTGCTGGGGCGTGCCGTTCGTCCAGCCGCCGCCGAAGAAGAACACGATCGCCGGCGATTTGTCGGTGGCCTTGTGACCTGGCGGCTCGTAGATGTACAACTTGAGCTTCACGTCGCCAACGATCTTGTAGACCTCAGCCTTGGCCCCATCGAGCCGCGGCGGGTATTGAGCCCGTTTCGCCGTCGCCTTCGGCTCCTGGGCTGAAGCCACACCCACTATCGCCGCGATTGCGACCAACGAACCGATGATTCGCGATTGATTCATGACAGCTCCCTTCTAGGAATACCGCCGGGCCTGACCACTTGACCCATTCCGTCGCCTAACGGTCACCGCGGCTCACCCGGCCGCGACTCGATGACCGCCCTCAGTTTCTGCGGGTTCGTCCCGCGTTGTCGGTAGAGGTAAACACCCTCGACGACCGCACGCACGGATTGCAGGTGTGGCGAGTTCAGCCGATACGTTAGCACCGCCTCGAACTTGCCCTCGAACTCGGACTGCGACTCACTACCCTTGCTGAGGTGGATCTCACCGCGCAGCAAGGCGTGACGCGATGTGTCATCACGGCCAGTGGGCTCGAGCACCAGACTCCCCTCGAACTTCTGAAACCGTTTCGATTCGTCTGCCGTGCGAATGGCAGCCGGATAGAGCCAGACCAGCCAGTCCCTCAGATTTGCAGCCTCGATGGTCCGCGTTTCGGGCGACCAGGCAAGTGGTTTCCAGTCGTCGGGCTTCATCGGTACGACCTCGACAATGGGCAGATGGCCGCGTGGCGAACTGCTGGGATCGCCCTGGCGCACGAAGATGCGCACGCCTGCCGGCAGACCTGAGGCGGTTCCATCTGCTAAATCCGGCAAGCTCCGCAGTGGTGACTGGTTGGCAAGTGGCGGCAAGGCTTTGGGCAGAATCAGCTTTTCGAGCGATTTGGCAATCTCCGCGCTCCAATCCGAACGGTCCGGTCCACTTCGTCGGCCGCCCGGCACTCCGTGACATTCGTGGACAACTTCCCCTCGCTCGTCGAGCATGAACAGGAACACATTTAGCCGATTCGGGTCGCGCGACAACGCCGATTCAGCGAAAATCTTCCGCGCGTCCGGTTCCACTTCAGCCAGGTTTTCCTTTGCCGTGTGTACACTCGTCACGATGAACGGCTGGAGTTGGTTAATGACTTCCGCCGAAGCGAGGGCACCCCTCGCCTGCGTCGCGTTGCCTCAGCAGTGTCCGGTGTAAATGTTCCCGAAACTGTTCGTGACGAAAATGAGAAAGATCGGCCGATGCTCCATCGCCGCGCGGGCCTTCGCCACTTTCAACGTCGGTGCCCAATCGAGCCCGTAGACGGCGAGGTCCTCGTCATCGGGGAAAATACTCTGAAACTTTTCGAGGATTTCGCGTCCGGGGTCGTCGGTGGCCGGCAACCCCTGGCCTGCGGCGGCTGCGAGCCGGTCCGGGGGCCAAGCGATGATTAACGAAACTGCTGCCGTTGCGAACAAGAATCCAAGTCGGCGAACCGCTCGAAGATAGGACCTTGCTGGATTTTTCATCGCATGACCCTCCTTCTCAAAGCCACCATGTCACGACCCAAGGCATCCAGCCGCGGCAACTTTCAAGACATCCCAATTGAAGCACCGGCAAAACTCTTTAGTGGCCGGCCTTTGGCGTGGCAGGATCATGAGCGGCGCGGTACAGGTTGAAGGTCAAATGGACCTGCCCGTGGTGATGGGCCTCGTGCCAAGCCAGAATGCGGAACCATTCCTCGTAGACCCATTGGGCCTCCGGCGTCGGTTTGGTCACCAACGCGGTGTCGGGCAGCGATTTCAGGTGTTCGAGCAAAGCTCCTCGCCGTTCGGTCAAGTACGTGCGGATCTGGTCGACGCCCGGAATAACGTCGTCCGGCGTGCTGCCGCCGGCAAATCGTTGCACGAACTCGACCGACGCCGGTTCGCCGCCGCGCATGCGCACGTTCAAGTGCCGATCGTCTGTGGCCCCGACGTGCATAAGTTGCCAGCCGATGTGTGCGCGACCCGGACCCGGCCTCCAACCAAGCACCTCAGACGCATTCGGCAAGGCAGCAATCGAATCGAGTAGCTGAATCGTGCGACGACGGGACAATTCCAGAATTTCAACCAGGTCTGACTTGTTCATCCATCGCTCCGCAGTTCTTGAAAGGGTCCATACATCATTGCCATGCCGCCACATTATCGCCACGATTCTCGGCCAAACAAGATGCGGCTGGCGAATCTGGCAGCGAGTCGGTAGGTTTCGTGATACTGATGCTTTAAGAAAGGATCGCTTGCATGAACCTGATCGCATCTGCGGCGGGAATCTTGGTAATGACCACCTCCGTTTGGACCGATGGCCCGCGCGACAGTGTGCCGGATAATGTGCGACCGATTCCGCCGCCCGGAATCGAATTACCCGCGGACGTTCGTGAAGCACTGGCGGCGTCGGTTCGAAGCCTGGAGGACGAAATCGAACGGCTTCGGACCGAGCTAAAAGGAAAGCCCAGCACACTGGAACTGCTGCCGGACGTCGAGATCTATCACAAGGCGGTTCATAACGCTCTTCAATACAACGAGTTCTTCAACCAGCGTGAGATTCCGGTCGCCCGCTCGCTCGTGCAACAAGGGCTCGACCGAGCCAAGCAGTTGCGTGACGGCAAAACTCCGTGGACAACGGCCACGGGATTGATCGTGCGCGGGTACGTTTCAAAAATCGACGGATCGGTTCAGCCATACGGGCTGGTCGTTCCGCCATCGTATCAGGCCGGCGCCGCGCACCGACAACGTCTCGATTTCTGGTTCCACGGACGCGGCGAGACGCTGAGCGAATTGAACTTCATCGACGGTCGGCAGCGGCAGCCGGGTGAATTCACTCCGCGCGATGCGTTCGTGTTGCACCCCTACGGCCGCTACTGCAATGCCAACAAGCTGGCCGGCGAGATTGACCTGTTCGAGGCCCTGGATCACGTGCGCCGACAATATTCCATCGACGAGAATCGGATCGTCGTGCGAGGGTTCTCGATGGGCGGCGCGGCGTGCTGGCAGTTCGCCGTGCATTATTCGGGTCTCTGGGCCGCCGCCGCACCCGGGGCTGGGTTCTCCGAAACGCCCGACTTTCTCAAGGTGTTCCAGAACGAATCGCTCAAACCCACCTGGTACGAGCAGAAGCTTTGGCACATGTACGACTGCACGGACTACGCCGTGAATCTTTTCAACTGCCCGACTGTGGCGTACAGCGGCGAACTCGACAAACAGAAACAAGCGGCCGACATGATGGCCCGGGCCCTGGCCACCGAGGGGATTGAACTGGTTCACGTCATCGGCCCGAAGACTGCCCACTCGTATCACGCTGAGGCCAAAGCTGAAATCAACCGCCGTATCGACGCGTTCGTCTCGCGTGGTCGAAACCCAGTGCCGCGTCAGGTACGGTTCACCACGTGGACGCTGCGCTACAATCAAATGCTCTGGATCACGCTCGATGGCCTGGAGCAACACTGGGAGCGTGCTCGCGTCGACGCCGACATTACGGGTCCCGCATCTGTGAAACTCGCGACACAAAACGTCTCGGCCCTGACACTCTCCATGCCGCCCGGCCTTTGCCCGCTCGACATTACCCGCCGACCTGTGCTCGAAATCGACGGCCAATCGATCGAAGCCACCCCGGTGCTCTCTGACCGCTCGTGGATCACCCACACCCGCAAGACCGACCGCGGCTGGTCAATCGTCGCCTCCAACGACGACGGCACGCTTCGCAAGCGACACGGCCTTCAAGGCCCGATCGACGACGCCTTCATGGACCGATTCTTGATGGTACGGCCCACCGGCAAACCGATGCACGAAAAGGTCGGCGCGTGGGCCAAGTCCGAAATGGACCACGCCATCGAACATTGGCGGCGCCAGTTTCGTGGCGTCGCACCCACGAAGGACGACCGCGACGTGACCGATGTCGACATCGCCTCAAGTAACCTCGTTCTCTGGGGCGATCCGAGCAGCAACGCCATTCTCGCCAAAATCGCCGACAAACTGCCGATCCGCTGGACCGATCGCGAACTCAAAATCGGTTCCGAAGTTTTTGCGTCCGACCATCACGCTCCAATCCTCATCTATCCAAACCCACTCAACCCGAATCGCTACGTCGTCCTCAACAGCGGCTTCACGTTCCGCGAATACGACTACCTTAACAACGCCCGGCAAGTCCCCAAGCTGCCCGATTTCGCCGTTGTGGACATCCATTTCCCGCCCACCTCGAAATCCCCCGGCGGCATCGTTGCGGCTGCCTTTTTCGACGAACAGTGGCGAGTGGTGCGGGGCAGGCTCGACAAACGTTGAGGATCTGAACTCAAGGGCATCTGATCAAGTTCAACAATGAAAACCGACTTGTGACGGGCTATTCTTCGTCACTCACCGCTCTGGCACGACAAAACTCAAGTGCAACTCAGCATGGCGGCAGTGCAGTTGATTCCACTCGTCAAACGTGAGCGGACCGAAGAACGGGTTGGGCTCGCGCTTTGTCTCGGAGTGTTGACGCTGGATGGCAGTTCGAAACATTTCCAAGCCTTCAGCCACGGTTGTCGGCGGCGGTTCCAGTTCCTTCGCGGCGTCGGGCGGTAACTGGAAGCCGGGGCGCATGTGGCCGGAGAGTACGCGACGCTTGATGGACTCGGGGATGAGCGGCGGCGGAGTGGTCCACTGGATGGTTAGGCCGTCGATCGAGCCGTTCATCACCCTAGCCAGGTGCCAGAGGATTTGTCCGAGTGTCCAGTTGCCGATCGTGCGAACATTCTTTGCCGCAGCCAATACTTCCACCTCAGCGAGAATCTCGTTCAAGTTGGAAAAGTGTAACTGGCGTCGATCTGTGACGTTTTTTGTTTCGACGGACATGATGAGCGTTCCTTAAGCCTGAAGTTACAACACTCCCGCCATTATCGCGCTGTGAATTGAAGATGCAAGGATTGGCACGACTGAGGCAGTGATCCAGTTTGGCGAGCCGGGGCTGTGAAGGCCCGGAGGAATCCGGGGAATTACGTTTCCGGCTCGCCAGATCAGATGCCCCACCGACTTGCGAGGAAAATGGCAAGCATGGCTCAGCGCTCGTAGACGCTTGCCTCCGCAGTGAAACCATGAACCTGAGAGGCCGTCTTGCCGGGAAAAGATTGAACCTTCAACCTACGATCATCCTGCATTTCGACAAGCAGAACGCCCTGCACGCCCGTCGGGATGCCTTCGAAGGTCTGGCCCGCACTGCCGATTCGAGCGTAGACGAGTTCGTACTTCACTGGCCCCGTGTCGACGCTCACTTCGGCCGGATCGGGCAAGTTGCCTTTTACCCAGAACTGGCGGACTTGGCCGCCGAAGTCGCCGATCGAGACGGTGATCTGGGTCGAGTCGATGTGGTGATACACGATCGACAGGTGGCCGAGCCAATAGTCGAGCTGTCCGCGGAAGCCCGCGTAGCCGCCGGTGCCTTGCTTGTACCAGTTGCCAACAAGCCGGCCGTCGATGTCGTAGTCGATTTTACCGCCGCGCGGAGCGGCCTTGCGCGGCGTAAGCGCGAGGAGCTGGCCTTTGAGCGGCTCGTCCACGTACTCGAACGGATCGACTGTGTGCAGTTTCAGCGGGTCGCGACCGCGAAATCGTTCCGGCACGATGAACCCCTGGAGTGTGACCGCGGTATTGATGACGCCGAAGTCGATTCCGTGCCCGCCGCCAAACTTGCCAATTACTTGGCCGGCCTTGACCGGTACGCGAAATCGCAGGGGAGGCCCGGCGGGTATCTCGCCCCCTGCCCCGGCGAGAATAAATGGCTCCAGCGTGTTGATCAGTCCGATGTATGTCCAAAACGTGTCCGTGTGTTGCATCGTGACCTTATACATTTTCATGTCGCGAAACTTCTGCGGCACGGCCGGGTCAGGGTTTCCCCGCGGCGCTCGCTGGACTTCAACGACGAAGCCATCGGCCATCGCGAGAACGTCGTAACGGTTGACCGCCGCATTCGGGTCTTTGGGAGCAACGCCCAAATGGTCGCTCGGGGTTACGTGTCCGCCGACCATCAGACCCATCGGGCAGATGCTGCTGATGTCTTCCAGGTGAAGCGGAAAGTTCTTCAATTTGACCGGCCCGCGGCCGGGCGCCTGGCCCTCGCTGACTTTTGAGCCACGCGACAATCGCGGTTCCGTGTTGGGCGCCTGACTGTGGGGACTGAATCGCAGGAGCCGGCCGGAGAACTTGAACTCGCCGACCCACAGGTAGCTGCCGTCGAATGCGATCGTACCGGGCATGAACAACTTGTTGCGGCCGATCTCGGGATTCGTGTCTTGCGGGCCGTCGGCTCCGAGCAGTGCGTCGGCTGGTCGGCCGTCGATCGCGTCCTCGATATCGTGCCAGACTTGTACGCGGTTGAAACTCGTGTCGGCGACGAACAGGTGTCCGTGCGACACGACGCATTTGCCCGGCAGATTGAATCGGCCCGGCCCACCGAGTCGCATCGCCGTCGCGCGCGATTGCAGGTCGCCGACGCGGTAGAGCGAAACGAACGAGCCTTCGAACGGTGCGACCGCGAGGTATTTTCCGTCGCTCGAAAGTCGGCCCGGCCGCGGCACATCGAGCGTAAACCGCGGCTCGTCGTCGAAGCCGGGAATTGCGTCCCACACATAGATGCGATCGGCGTCGCGGTCGGCGACGTACAGATAGCGGTCGTCGAGCGCGACGCCGGTCAGGCCACGAAACTGCACGCTACCGATGCCGCCGCTGAATTGAATGTCAGGCCTCTCGCCGTCGAGTGGCAGCCGCTTCCACACGTACACCGTTCGCCTGCCGGCCAGCACAAGAGTCTGCCCGTGCAGCGCGTTGTCCCACGGTCCTTCCGGCAACGAGTAAACCACGTCCGGCTTGGCACCGCTTTCGTCTGGAATCTGTCGCCACACGAGCAGACGCCGGTCGAAGTCGGACGAAACGTACAGGCTCGTTCCGTCGGTTGCCACGACGGGGTTCGTAACAAAAAAGTTCTCCTTGAGCGTGTCTCGGTCCGGGCTGTCGCTGCCGATGGCGAAGTCGGGTGGTTGATCATCGCGTGTGGGCAGCTCGTTCCACACGAGCACATTGTTCCCGTTGTAATTGCAGGCATAGAATCGCCCCGCAGCAAACACAACGTCCGGCCCGTCACCGTTACGGTAGCTTGGCGGTCGCAGCACCACATCGGCGTCGGTCTGGGTGTCACGCGGCGGCACATTCCACAGATAAAGTCGAGTCATGCCGCCAAGTAGCAGTTTTCGATCGGGCGTGAGTGTCCCTTTGAGCCACTCACGCCAGACGAAATCCGGTGGCCGCGTCGCGTCGGTGGGAAATGTTCGCCAGACCATCGTCGCGGGTCGGCTGTCTTCGCCGTAGTTGTGGTCACTGACGGCGAAGAACTCACCGTCGCTCGTAATGTTCCGCAGCGTACCGGCGCTCTCGGGTCTAATCATCAAATCGGGCCGGCGGTTGTCGGTCGATGGGACTGAATTCCACACGAGCACCGACCGACCGTGCGTACACACAACCGCGAATTTCTTCCCATCCGTCCACACGCCCCACGGCCAGCCGAGCCTCTGTCCACCGCCCGGCCGAGGCATTTCAACCTGGCCGCGCTCTGGGCGAAAGGAGCCGGGGGTGAGGGGGCTGCCTTGCGGTTCTGATGCGGCTTGTCCAATCACCGCCAGTCCGAGCACGACATCCGCTGGCGAACCGTTCGCCGCGGGAAACGAATTCCATATCAGCACTCGATCGTTGTTTGTGTCGGCCAGCGCAATGGTCTTGCCGTCAGGAGTAATGGTCACGTTTCCAGGCCAATTGAGCTGATTTCTGCCTTGGCCGGGATCGTTCGTCGTGAAGTTCGGCTGCCCAACCACGAGATCGGGAGGAGTGTTTCTCGCCGGCGCGTCGCGCCAAACCAGGACACGATTGTTGTTTCGATCGCAGACCAACAGTGAACGCCCGTCGCTGGCCAATCCACTGGGATGATTGAACAACAGCGGCCCGCCGGTGTTATTGAAGTCGATCCCCGACAGCATCAGGTCGGCGTCCTGTCCCGTGCGAAAAATGCCCGACACCCGACCCGATGCCACGCGGTATTTTGAGCCAGTGAACTCAACCCGAATTGCGACCTCGCGTGGGAATTGCCCCGGATCACGCGACTCTTGTCCGCAGACATGGAGTGGCCCATGCCCAATCGTTGCACCAAGCAGAAACACCCACACGGCCATAATCGTTGGTGACGTTTTCATGGTCAGGCTCCTGGCGATATGCCCGCGGGCAAATGGACCTTGTTCCAACGCCGGTAAAAACGCGGTTCATTCTTACCGCTAATTCACGATCGCGTCGTACACCAGCGGCTTGATGGTCTGTTCGAGCCGCATGGTGAACGGCATGAACTGCTGCAACGCGATGACGACGAGTTCATCCTTTGGCGAAAGCCAGAAGTGCGTGCTGGCGGCGCCGCCCCAGCCGTATTCACCGACGCGGGCGGCCCCGGTGAATTCGTTCGTCGATACCAAAACGGAAAAGCCCAATCCGAACCCCACGCCTTCACGACGGATCGGACCGAACGCGATGGGGAACGCTTCTTTCGGCAACTGGTCTTTCGTCATTTCCGCCACGGTCTCGGCGCGGAGCAATCGCTTGCCGTTCAATTGGCCGCCGCCAGAAATCATCTGGCAGAACCGCATGTAATCGCGCGCAGTCGAAACGGACCCGCCGCCACCGGAGAGAAGTTCGGGCTTGAATCGGAACGGGCTCGAGTCCGGTTTGTCGGTCGCGCGCAGGCCGCCCTCGGAGTTCGCGCCATACACGGCGGTGAATCGATCGACCTTTTCCGGCGGGACGAAAAACCCGGTGTCCTTCATGTCGAGAGGTCGCAAGATCCGGTCGGCGAGGAACTCGTCGAACGGCTTGGCGGAAACCACTTCGACGATTCGGCCAAGCACATCGACCGAGACACTGTAGTTCCACTTTGTGCCGGGCTGATAAAGCAGCGGCATGTCGCCGATTTTCTTCGTCATCACCGCCAGCGAACTCTGTACATCGAGGACTTGTGCTTTGGTGTACATTTGATCGACTGCCGTGGCCCCGAAAAGTCCGTAGGTCAGCCCGGACGTGTGACGCAACAGATCGCGCACGGTCGGCTCTCGCTTCGCCGCTTCCGACTCGAAGGCGTTCTCGGTGGCTTTCGTGAACACTTTGAGGTTCTTGAACTCCGACAGGTATTTAGACACCGGCGCGTCCAGCTCGATCTTGCCTTCCTCGACGAGCATCATCACCGCGGTGCTCGCAATTGGCTTGGTCATCGAGTAGAAGCGAAGGATCGAGTCGCGTTGCATGGGCTTATCGGCTTCCAGGTCGCGATTGCCGACCGATTCGAAGTAAACGATCTTGCCGCGCCGCGCCACGATCGTGGTGGCCCCGGCGACCTGCTTGTCATCGACCAGCTTCTTCATAGCCGCGGTGACGCGCGACAGTTTTTCACTCGACATGCCCACGTCTTCCGGCTTAGCTGCCGGTAGTTCCTGACTCCTCGCGGCCGGGAAGGTCGACAGTAGCAAGAACAAACAAAACGCGAGCGATCGACGGTGTATCATGGCTGGCTTTCTCCGGTTGTGAGGGTTCCGCTTGGCAACGGCGCCATTCGCCGCTTGAGTCGCACGACGAATCGCGGGTATTCTAACGTCTCCGCACCCGGGAGGAACTCGAAGCGCCATGAATCTGATTCTTGCCACCACAATCGCGTTCGTCGCTCTCAACCCCTTGCCGTCGCCTGACGTCCCAGCGTCCGCGCCGCCGCCAAACGTCGTCCTCGTGCGGTCTATGGCCGCGTGACGGCCACGGCGTTTGACCCCTTCTCATTCAAGGTATTGGTGATGACGTAGACCTTGAAGCTCGCGACATTGCCGGCGGCGGCCAGGCCGGCGGCGGTGAGGAATTCGAGCGGGCTGCCGGGCGAGACGTTGCCGATCACGTTCTCCGTCTCGGTGTTGTAATTCGGTCCCGCGCAGAATCGAATCTCGTACTGCAAGAGATCGGCGGCCGCGCTCAAGCTCCAGGTGATCCTGGCCATCAGCAGAACCGGGTCCCACACGACGTTGATCGTCACACCGGCCGGCGTGCTGCCCGGCGCCGGGGTCAGGTCGGGCAGGCTATCGATCAGCGCATGCCCCTTGACGAAATGCGACGGCATCGCACTGCGGTAATCCTTCAGCACGGCGTAGATCGCATCTTGAATGTCGTTGCGTTCTTCGAGGCTGATCTTCGCGTCGGTGCCGGCGGCGGTCCACGTCGTGTAAGCGGCCTTGAGTGCCGCGATGGCCGCGACGAACATGGCCAGCGTGAAGCCGCCCTGCAGCACCAACGGGGCCAGCGTCGCCGGGTCGGTATCGATGCGCAGCCACAACCGGGCCGCCCTCTCCAGCGGATCGGTGAACTTGCTCTGCGACTCGCTGATGGTCGGCACCAACGGCAACGCCCGCTCCCACTTGGTACCCGACAACACCCCGCGCACCCGCTCGTTGAATTGATTGATCCGCAACAGCAGTTGGACCTTCTGCAACTCCACGTCCTCGCGAGCGATCTCCTCGTCGGCGAGGTCCGCCTGCACTTCGGTTCGCTTCGCCGTCAGATTATTGAGCCGCGTTTGCAGCCCGGCCCGGTTCACGCCGCCCGACACCACGATCTCGTTCCCCGCCCCGAGCGCCGTATCGCACGCGGCCCATTGCGTCAAGAACGCCTCAGTCGTCGAGACATACGAAGTCGGCCCTGAGATTGGCATGGCGTAACCACCTTTCTGATAAAACTGCACCCTACCGAGCACGCTCATCGCCCAAACCAGCAACTTTTGCGATCGTGCATGAGCGTATCTTAAAGCCAAGTTTCCGCATCTAACATTGGATTGTATACAGTCCATTCACGCCAGTCAAGCAGGTCAAACATAGGTCTGCTGTGGAATCGACGCCATCGCATCATGTGGCAGAGCAAGTGAGGCAGACAATTGGCAAACGTCGTCAGAACCATTGGTCCCATTGTCATGTATAGAACCATGTTACTTGGACATCACCTGATCCACATTGACCGTTGTCTGGCGGCAATTCATGCCTAAAACACCGCATTTCCACTATTCGATTCGATCTCGCCGCCGTGCATGGCAACCTTGTGTCATCAAAGTGATGGCAAACCACAATGAACCGCGCGCTCCCTACGGCAGAAATGTCCCAAGGAAGACTCCATGACGGGCTGGCAAATCAACAAATAGCAGTGTAGCGTGTCTGATTACGCCCGTGGCTGCGGCAGCATCCGATCGAGACAGTTCTTCGTCAGCCCGGCCAGTTCCGTGACGAGATCGTCCGTGAGATCAGACCCGTTCAATTGAAAGTCGAAGCACGTGCCATTCACCACGTGCTTGTTGAGTTCCGGCGAGATCTGCTGGCGCAGGTCGTGGAACGGAAAGAGCGCCGTCAGATAATACCGGACGAGGTTTCCGTCGACGACCACGGCGGCAAATTGATCCCCCTTCTTGCGTCGAGGGTTCAAGTGGCTGCGCAACAGGTAGAACCGCGGTTCGTCGTTCCTCACCGTGAGCTGCGGCGCGTGCTCTTTTAGTATCGCTTTGAGTTTGTCGAAGGCTTCGCTGCCGGATTCGCTGGCTGGCATGATGATCTCCTGTTGATGGACCTGCAGCGGAGTGTAACAGATTGGGTGGCTGTCGCAAAGTCTTCGATGCCACGGCCGGGGCCTCGCGGACTCAACCCCGATTCTATGAAAGAGCGAGTGAAAAGGTTCTCCTGGATGGAAACGGCGTAGCCGCGTTGGCTCGCCAGTGTTGTTCCTAGCCGCGTGCGACGCGGCGTTGCCAGGAGAACCGTCATGCTCTACATC
>Ga0247727_10001406_pt1 | contig 57287 bp, 53 predicted proteins | sample WisWelCaveWW1625_FD_202498 | JGI IMG/M metagenome (GOLD analysis project Ga0247727, IMG submission 202498) | Biofilm microbial communities from Wishing Well Cave, Virginia, United States - WW16-25 | ecosystem: Environmental > Aquatic > Deep subsurface > Groundwater > Cave microbial mat | place... | reverse complement strand
GCCTTTCAGCAGGCTGCCCTGCGGAAAAACCAAGCGCTCGCCGGAGAAAAGCGGTTGAGTCAGAACCGCTTCGACCGGCGCGCCCAGCGGCGTGGTCGCAGAACTGAGCGGGGTAACGAGCTGGGCGTGCGCCAAGAGATTGCAGGGCGGAGGCGGCGTGGCGAAGGAGGCCAGGGTTTGCGTGGAGAGGGGCTTACTGCCGAAGTCGAGCGGCTCTTTCAGTTCGGCGAAATAGACGGTGCCGGCGTCAATGTATTGGGGGTGAACCGGCAGCTGGGCCACAGCCAAGCGTCCCAGGCGGTGCATCCTGCCGGGCGTTTTGATCTGCTTCATCGCCTCATGCCATTTGCGCTTGGCATCCTCGAGGGCCTCTTTGGTTTTCTCCCGCGCCACTCCTTTGGCGGTCTTCTTCTTTTCTTTGTCGGCGGTGGTGACAAGCTGAATGGCGCGCCCAGAACCAGGAGTCACGCCGGTTTTGACCGGGATGTGCCTTCCGTCCGCCAAAATGATCTCGTCGAACTCGAGGTTGACCCTGCGAGTCGGCGTGAAGTCTGCATTCATGGCCGCCAAAAAACGCTTTTTGCCGGTAACCGCTTCCATTTGCGTGATGTGGCCCAGGACTTCGCTGCCCACCGGGATCAGTTGCTCGTCAAACGCATACACCGGCTCAATCAAACGGCCGTGGATGGACTGGCCAACGCGTTTGACGCGCACTTCTTTGTCCAGGGCCACTTGGAGAGTGGTGCTTCGCGGCACTGACAATGAGACGGCGTCTCCGGATGAAGGAGCAGGCGGGGAGGATGGCGTGGGCGCAGCCTGCTGACCCCAGGCACAACTCACGCAGAAACAGGTTAGAAATGCAAAGCCGAGCGTGCGCTTGATTGCCATTTTACCCTCCCTGGCGGCGCAACTTGGAGGCAGCAACTACTAAGAACAGGCTTGAAAGGTGACTTACGGAAACCAGGGGCGGAGGATACCACTTTACCCTCCCTGGCGGCGCAACTTGGAGGCAGCAACTACTAAGAACAGGCTTGAAAGGTGACTTACGGAAACCAGGGGCGGAGGATACCACCAATTTGTTTTCGGGAAAACAATACTTTCCAGATGAATGAACACGATGCATTCCCTCTCGGAAAGAGGCGCGGTGTCAGGATTGGGAAGAGAGTTCGGATTCGATGGCGAGCTGGTCGGCGAGGGAGATGTCAATGAATTCGACGCCGATGCCGACGCCGGGAAGGCAATAGCGGACTTCGCCGCGGGTGCGAATTACGAGTCTGGAGCGGGCCAGACGGAAACGAACCTTGAGAACGGCACCTTCGGGGAATGGGCGCGCGGTGTTGATGAACATGCCGCGGGTGCTGATGTCGGGCGGGCGGATCTGGATGGCCTGCTGGAAGCCTTCGTACTCGAAGGCCAGCTCGCAAATCTGCTGAAAGCGAGCGGCCTGGCGTTCGACGCCGGCGAGTTCGTTCGTGCTGCGAGTTTTCATCTGCGGCGACCTCGCATGACAACCGCTTCGGTATCCTCGGCATGTTTGGCGACGGGCACACCCGACGTTTTCGCGCCGCAACTTGGGCAGAAGGCAAAGGGCTGGTGGAGGTCGCGATCACAAGAGGGACAGCGAAGACTGGTGAAATTATCGAAATGGATGACGCGCTGGACTTCTTCGAGAGTGGTGAGACCGGCCTGAACTTTTTCGAGAGCGTCGGCCTGAAGGGAAACCATACCGGCGGTGCGGGAGAGGGCGCGGATTTCTTCGACGCGCACTTCGGAGCGAACGGCGGAGCGCATGTCGTCGTCGAGCCAGAGGATTTCATAGATGCCGATGCGGCCCCGGTAGCCGATGTGGTCGCAGGCGTCGCAGCCGTCGGGGACGAGCACAAGATCGGCGGGGTCCACGAGCCCGACGGCGCGATGCAGAGCGAGCTGGTCGGGCGAGAGCGGAACACGCTTGTGGCAGGAGCAAAGGCGACGAACCAACCGCTGGGCCATGATGGCGCTGACGGAAGAGGCAATCATGTAGCCGGGAATTTCGAGATCGAGAAGCCGGGTGAGAGCGGAGACGCTGTCGTTGGTATGGAGAGTGGAGAGAACGAGGTGGCCGGTCTGGGCAGCCTTCATGCCGATTTCGGCGGTTTCCCGATCGCGGATTTCACCGATGAGGATGATGTCCGGGTCTTGACGGAGGATGGAGCGGAGTGCGGAGGCGAAGGTGAGGCCGGCTTTGGGGTGAACCTGGACCTGGTTGATCCCTTCGAGCATGTACTCGACGGGGTCTTCGACGGTGACAATGTTGACGCCCGGGGAACGGAGCTTGTTGAGGGAGGCGTAGAGCGTGGTGCTCTTACCGGAGCCGGTGGGTCCGGTGACCAAGAGAACACCCTGGGGGAGGGCAAGAACGCGGTTCAGAGTCTCCTGTACGGCAGGAGACAGCCCTAATTCCTGGAAGCCGGTGAAGGGAGACTCCGGGTTGAGGACGCGAAGGACAATTTTCTCGCCGTAGGAAGTGGGCAGAGAAGAAACGCGCAGATCAAACTTTCTTCTGTCCAGACGGACGAGAAAGCGGCCGTCCTGTGGGGTGCGACGCTCGGCGATGTCGAGATCGGCGAGGATTTTGATGCGGGAGGCCAGGGAATTCTGGAGGCCGCGAGGAATGCATTGAATTTCGCGAAGGACGCCATCCACGCGGAGGCGAACGACGGTATGGAGAGCCTGCGGTTCGATGTGAACGTCGCTGGCACGCTTTTCCACCGCACGACGCAGGATGGAAGAGACCAGGCGGACAGCGGGAGTGCGGCGGTTTTTCAGGTCGGCCTGAAATTCGAGCATCGCCTCCTGATTGCTTTTGCGCGAGCTGGTGGTGATGAATTCGAGGTCGTCGAGGACGCTATCGTCGGGGAGGTCGAGAGCGGCGAGGCTGCGATCCTGGGAAGAAAGTGGGTCCAGATAACAGCGGTCAATGGCTTCGAGGATTTCGTCGCGAGTACTGAGGCGCGGAGCGATGTTTAGACCGGTCAGGAAGCGCAGCTCGGCGATCTTGTGGAGGTTTTGAGGCTCGGCCATGGCGACGAGGAGGAGGTTATCGTCGCGGGACAAGGGCAGGACACAGGAGCGGATGGCGAGGCTCTGCGGAATGAGCTTGAGAACCGAAGGACCAGGCAGCTCGAGACGGCAGTCCACGTAGGGGATTTGAGTGACCTCGACGAGGGCCGAGACGAGGTCTTCGCGCGCGACCAGGCCGCGTTCGAGAAGGAGCTCGCCTAGATAGATGAGCTTACCCTGCTGCTCCTGGATGGCGGATGAAAGTTGTTCCGGCGAGATATGGCCGCGCTCGCGGAGAACTTGCCCAAGTTTCTTTTTGGCCATGAATTACCCCGAACCCCCACGTGCGACTCTGAAGAGGCAAACGAGCAGCGTCAATGGGACTCGGACTGCTCGTTACGGAAAAGTACAGGGACGGGGCGCGGAAGGGCGCGGGGAGGTGTGTGGTATAGTGAAGGATTACACTGGGCGGATTGTGCGCAGTGGGCGGCAGGGGGCGCTGAGAGAGGGAGGAATAGGAAGCAGGAAATAGGGAATTGGAAATAGGCAGCAGGGAAAGAAAAAGAAGCCAGGGGGAAGGAAGTCGAGGGGTCAAGAAGTGAAGAAGACAGAAGGGCAAGAAGGAAAGAAGCCAAGAGGGCGGGCAAGGGAGCGATGACGGGACTGAAGCACATCGTGGTGCGCGGGGCGAGGCAGCACAACTTGAAGAACATTGACGTGGAGATCCCGCGGAACACGTTGACGGTAGTGACGGGGCTTTCGGGGTCGGGGAAGTCGTCGCTGGCGTTTGACACGATCTACGCCGAGGGGCAGAGGCGGTATGTGGAGTCGCTCTCGGCGTACGCGCGACAGTTCCTGGACCAGATGGAACGGCCGGAGGTGGACTCGATTGAGGGGCTCTCGCCGTCGATTGCGATCGAGCAAAAGACGACGACGCGGTCGCCGCGGTCCACGGTCGGGACGATTACCGAGATTTACGATTACCTGCGGGTGCTGTACAGCTCGGTGGGGACGCCGCACTGTCCGAGCTGCGGGAAGCCCATCACGCGGCAATCCACGGAACAAATTGTGCAGTCGATCCTGCGATTGAAGCCGGAAGACCGGGTAATGATCCTGGCGCCGATCGCGCGCGGGCGGAAGGGCGAGTACAAGAAAGAGCTTGAGAAGCTGGCGAAGGACGGGTTTTTGCGGGCGCGGATCGACGGGGAGCTGCGGCAACTGGACGAGCCGATTCAGCTCGACAGGCGGAAAAATCACACGATTGAAGTGGTGGTGGATCGGTTGCTGGTGAAGCCGGGGATTGCGAAGCGCTTGGAACACTCGATTGCCACGGCGCTGAAGCTGGCGCAGGGATTGGTGACGGTGGCGGTGGTCGGAGGAAGAGAGGAATTGTACTCGGAAAGGTTGGCGTGCGCCGACTGCGGGATTTCGGTGCCGCAACTGGAGCCGAGGTCGTTCAGCTTCAATTCGCCGTACGGAGCGTGCCCGGCCTGCAACGGGCTGGGGTCGAAGTACGATTTGGACCCGGGGAAAGTGATTGTGGACTGGTCGAGGCCGCTGTTTGACGGGGGATTGGGGCCGGGGTCGGGGTCTATGTTTTTGAAGCGGTCGCTGGAGCTGGCGGCGTACGCGCACGGGTTTGATTTGACGCAGCCGTTTGAGAAGCTGCCGCGACGCGCGCAGAACTTGATTCTGTATGGGAATCCGCCGGTGGGCGGGACGATTGAGGTGGCACCCGCCACGGCGGGTCACGAGCGGAGGGAGAAGCCCAGCCGGGGGCGCGGGGAGAAAGGGCTGTGGTTTCAGGGAGTGTTTGGATTTCTGGAGAAGAATTTTCAGGAATCGAATTCGGACAGCTACCGGGAGTGGATGACGCAGTACATGTCGGCGGTGCCGTGCAGCGCGTGCGGTCAGAGGCGGCTGCGGGCGGAGAGCCTGGCGGTGAAAGTGGGCGGCACCTCGATCGCGGAGTTTACGGCGATGGATTTGTCACACGCGCGGGCTGCGGTGGACAAAATTCTGGCGAAGCTGACGCCGCGGCAGAAAGAGATTGCAGGACGGGTGCTGAACGAAATTGGCGAGCGGCTGGAATTTCTGCTGGCGGTGGGGCTGGGCTATTTGAGTTTAGACCGGTCGGCGGCGACGCTAAGCGGAGGCGAGGCGCAAAGGATTCGATTGGCGACGCAGATTGGGTCGAAGCTGCGGGGAGTGCTCTACGTGCTGGATGAGCCGTCCATTGGATTGCACGCGAGGGATAACGACCGGCTGCTGGGGTCGCTCGAACAATTGCGTGAGCTGGGAAACACGGTGCTGGTGATCGAGCACGACGAGGAGACGATTCGACGGGCGGACTACGTGGTGGACCTAGGGCCGGGAGCGGGGAACGCGGGCGGGCGGCTGGTGGCGTGTGGGACTCCGGAGGAGATTACGAAGAATGCGGAGTCGCTGACGGGGAGGTATTTGTCGGGTGCGGAGCGAATTGCGACTCCAGAAAAGCGGCGAGCGACGAATGGGAAGTGCGTCACCGTGTTGGGGGCGCAGGCGAACAATCTAAAAAACCTGGACGTGACGTTTCCGCTGGGATTGCTGACGGTGGTGACGGGAGTGTCGGGGTCGGGAAAGTCCACGCTGGTGGATGATGTGCTGTACCGAACGCTGGCGCAGAAGTTGTATCGCTCGGCGGAACAGCCGGGAGCGCACAAGGCGGTGCTGGGGATCGAGTTCGTTGACAAGGTGATTGAAATAGACCAGGCGCCGATTGGGCGGACGCCGCGGTCGAATCCGGCGACGTACACGACGGTGTTTGCGCCGATTCGCGAGCTGTACGCGATGCTGCCGGAGTCGAGGGAGCGCGGGTACCGGCCGGGGCGGTTCAGCTTCAATGTGAAGGGCGGACGGTGCGAGGCGTGCCAGGGAGACGGTCTACGGCGAATCGAGATGAATTTTTTGCCGGATGTGTTTGTCACGTGCGAGGTCTGTCGAGGGAAGCGGTACAACTCGGAGACGCTGGCGGTGAAGTACAAAGGCCACTCGATTTCGGATTTGCTGCAGATGCCGGTGGAAGAGGCGCTGAGGGTGCTGGAGCTGATCCCGCAGATCCGGCAGAAGCTGGAGACGCTGGTCGAGGTGGGGCTGGGGTACATCCAACTGGGGCAGTCGGCGACAACGCTGTCGGGCGGCGAGGCGCAACGAATCAAGCTGGCGCGAGAGCTGTCAAAACGGCAGACGGGGCGGACGCTTTATATATTGGACGAGCCGACGACGGGGCTGCACTTTGACGATGTGAAGAAATTGCTGGATGTGTTGCACCGATTGGTGAGTCTGGGGAATACCGTCATTATTATTGAGCACCACTTGGACGTCATCAAACAAGCCGACTGGATCATTGACCTCGGACCAGAAGGAGGAGAGGCGGGAGGGCGCGTCGTGGCGCAAGGGACGCCGGAACAAGTGGCGAAAAACAGGAAATCTTATACTGGTCAGGTTTTGGCTCGGCTACTTAATGGAGTTGTTGCAAAAAAATGATCCTGTGTACTCGTGTAGGTAGTAGGCGACGACTAGACTTGGTCAATGACGTTTATAGCTCTCTCGATGTCACCTTCTGCGGTCCTTTCAACCAAGTCGTATAAATCATCGACAGCTTTCAGAATCGGTTCACTGATACCCTCCAGACGTCCGAAAGCGCCACGCCGCGTGGTAGGAACCAGCTTTAGGATTTCGTTCCCATCGACACCCTTCACGAGGAAAACTGACCACTTTCGATGTAGGGAGCTTGCAAACACGGGGAGGAACAGTGGTGCATTAACAAAAACAAGATCCATCCTTCCCCCGGCCCGTGCCTGCCTTCCGTTAGAGGTTCTGTTCCAGAGAATCTTCTTAGCCTTTGTCTTCTCAGCTATCTTTTGAACAAGCTGGATATGTTTTGGTCCATACGGTTCAGGAAGGACCCCTTCCGATTTGGCAGCCATGACTCTTCCTCCATTTGATCTATATACTTTAGACGACCCGCGATCGGATTCACAGCTAGAATTAGCACGTCACAAACGGTCGTCATACGCAATAGTTCTTCGTCGTTCACTTCCCTTTCGTCCAGAGGGAAGCTATCAAGCAGAGATTTAACCTGCTCAGCAGTGGCGAGGAGATTCGCGGATTCTTCACCAAGGAGTAGTTTCGACCAATATCCGTAGGCCCTTGTAAGAGAGCCCCGCAGCTCAATGGCAAGTTCCGCAGCGCGCGGCCATTGCCTAGATCGTATCATCGTTTCCAGCGAGGCCGACGTGGAGGCCATGTCGTGGAAATCTTCAGCCGCCCGTTGGTTCAATAGTCTCCCTCGAGCAGCCCGAATGGCTTTATTCTGCCTAAAATTCTTGACGAGACTGTAGAGGGCCACCAAAGCGCCAAAAAGCTCAAGGAGAGTCCGAAGGTCTATTGTCTTGTCTAGCCAATTACCCATGATGTATGAGAGTAGCATGAGGTTCCATTAGACTGCAGCGGATCGGGATGTAGGGGTGGGGCCCATCGTGGCACGAGAGACGCCGGAACAGGTGGCGAGGATGAAGAAGTCGTACACGGGGCAGGCGCTGGGAAGGGTGCTGAACGGGAGGGAGTGGCGAGGCGGAAGTAGGGAGTAGGGAGTCGGAAATCCGGAGTAGGGGAGGAGGGCCCGGGGCGAAGGAAGCTCCGGGCGGAATTGTTTTTGGAGTGATTCAAGGCCGAAGAGGAGAGTTTCAGAGGGATTCCTCGCCCCGGCATCGCAAGCTGTTGCCGGGGGCTCGGAATGACGAGAAGTAGAGGCGGTGCTTGCGCGGGCGGGGCGAGAGCAAGTAGAGTGCGAGATTCGCTTGGAAGTGATGAGGTCAGGGAATTTGAGGTTGATTTAAGGACGGCCCCGAGACGGCTGTAGGCAGGGGATTAGAAGGGCCGGCCTGACGAATGTCCCGACACGGCTGTGGGAAAGGGATTCGAGGGCGGTCCATAGACCGCCCCTACACGGGCGAATCGAGTTTAAGACAGATGAGCCGATACAACATTGAGCCGATCAGTTTGGAGAAGGTGCGGACGTACCCGCTGACGGGGCGGAAGAGTAAGGTGACGGTGCGGGAGTTTGGGCGCGTCGTGGGGCGCGGGGCGAGTGTGCGGGAACTGATCGAGTCGCTGCCGAGGATACTGGCGGGGAACGACCTGCGGGAGGTGATAGCGGCGATACGAAAGGCGCGGGCCGGGCGGCGGACGATTCTGTGGGGCATTGGCGGGCACGTGATCAAAGTAGGGCTTGCGCCGGTGCTGATTGATTTGTTGCGACGCGGATATGTGAGCGGCGTGGCAATGAACGGCGCGGCGCTTGTGCATGATTTTGAGATTGCGCTGGTGGGGAATACGTCGGAGGTCGTGGAGGCGGTGCTGGGTCGGGGCAAGTTTGGCATGGCGGAAGAGACAGGGCTGTACTTGAACGAAATTGCGGTGGGAGCGGCGCGCAGCAGAATGGGGATGGGAGAGGCAGCCGGCAAACTGCTGTCGAGCGGGCGACTGAAGGTGAAGCACCCGGAGATGAGCCTGCTGATGGCGGCGTACCGCGCGGGCGTGCCGGTGACAGTCCACCTGGCGATTGGGACGGACATCCCGCACATGCATCGGTCGGCCGATGGCGCGGCAATGGGGGCGGCGACGTTCCGCGATTTTCGGCTTTTTTGCGCGCTGGTGAAGCGGATGCAGCCGGGCGGCGTGTACTTGAACTGGGGGTCGGCGGTGGTGCTGCCGGAAGTGTTTTTGAAGGCGGTGAGTGTGGCGCGGAATTTGGGAACGCGGCTGGAGCCGATTACGACGGCGAATTTTGACTTTATCCAGCATTACCGGCCAGTGACAAATGTGGTGAAGCGGCCGACGCAAGGACGTCGAGGGAAACGCAGCGCGTCGCGGGGATACGCGATTACCGGACACCATGAGATTCTGCTGCCGCTGCTGGCGGCGGGGCTGGAAGCAGGGTATAGGAAATAGGAAGTAGGGAGTCGGGAGTCGGGAACAGGTAAAATGGAAGAATCACAAATTTCGGAAAAGAAGAAGGAAGATTTGAAGAAGCGAGATGAGTGAACAGGAACCAAGTCGGCCGGAAGACAAAGACGCTCCGGGATCGGCAGACGCCAGGGTGGGGAGCGAGATGCAGGAGGGCGGGGTGCCGACGTTCCGTCTGGAGGAACGAGGGAGCGGGGAGGCGGTTGCGCCGGCGACCGCGGCGGAGAAGTGGGCGAAGCTGCCGGAAGATTTGCGAGCGCCGTGGGGATGGCTGGATTTGCTTTTCCTGGCGTTGTTCTGGTTGGTGGTGCAGTTTGCGGCGGGGATCACGGTGGGCGTGGTGGCGGTCTCGCAGGGAATGGAGATCCATCAGCTTCCGCAACTGGCGCGGAATCCCAGGGTGGTGGTGCCGCTGACGGCGACGATGTTTGTCCTCCTGATGGTGTTTGTCTGTCTGCTGCTGCGGGTGCGCTATGAGTCGCCGTTCTGGCGAGCAGTGGGCTGGCGGGGGTGGCCCGTAGGCAAGCTCTCGCCGACCGTGAGCATCCTCCTTTCGCTGCTGGGGGGAGTCGGACTGGCACTGGTGGTGATTCCGATGAATGCTGTTTTCAAATCGAAGACAAAATTGCCGATCGAGGAGCTGTTTCAGGACCGGCAGAGCGCGCTGCTGCTGATGGGACTGGCGATCCTGCTGGCCCCGCTGGTGGAAGAGACGCTGTTTCGCGGGTACATCTACCCGGTGATTGCACGAAGCTGGGGCGTGACGGCGGGGGTGCTGGTGACCGGGGTGGTCTTTGGGCTGCTGCATGCACAGCAATTGCGAGGAGGGACGGCACAGATCGTGATGTTGATCTGGGTGGGGATCGTGCTGACGTGGGTGAGGGCCAAGACAGGGACAGTGCTGGCGAGTTATCTGGTGCATCTGAGCTACAACAGCTTTCTGTTTTTGGGGCTGTATGCGGCGACAGGAGGGTTTAGGAGGTTTCCAACGGCTGGAGGATGAGGAACGAGAAAGAATTGAGCCATTGGGCCATTGAGGAATTGAAGAGAGAAAAGAAGAAAACAGATTTAACGCAGAGGACGCAGAGACACAGAGGCCGCAGAGAAAGAGGCGGGACAAAAGATGCACAGCGTAGAGCCGATTAAGTGGAAGGATGAGGGCGTCGTGATGTTGGACCAGCGGCGATTGCCGACGGAGGTGGTGTACCACACTTACCGGGACTATCGGGAAGTGGCGCGGGCGATTACGGAGATGGTGATTCGCGGGGCGCCGGCGATTGGCGTGGCGGCAGCCATGGGCGTGGCGCTGGGAGTGCGTCAGTCGAAGTCGGAGAGCATCACGGACCTGGGCGCGGAATTGGAGACGATTTGCGAGACGTTCTCCAAAACACGGCCCACGGCGGTGGATCTATTCTGGGCCATCGAACGGATGAAAGGCGCTTTTCGCGAAGCCGTCCGAAGCGCAGGGGGCTTAGACCTGGCGGCGGTGCGCGAGGCGATGGTGCAGGAGGCGAAGCAAGTCCACGCGGAGAAAAAGGCCATTGATGAGGCGATTGGCAGATTTGGCGCGGAGCTGATGCCGGAGTCGGGCGAAGTAATGACGCAATGCAATGCCGGGGCGCTGGCGACGGCGGGACTGGGGACGGCGCTGGGAGTGATTCGTGTGGCGACAGAGCAGGGCAGGAAGCTGCGGGTGCTCGTGCCGGAGACGCGTCCTTATCTGCAAGGGGCGCGGCTGACGGCGTGGGAGCTGCAGCAGGACGGAATCCCGTTGACGCTGATTACGGACAACATGGTGGGACATTTCCTGAAGACAGGGAAAGTGGGAGCGATTGTGGTTGGTGCGGACCGGATTGCGGCAAACGGAGACACAGCGAACAAGATTGGAACGTACCCAATGGCCGTGCTGGCGAAAGAACACAACGTGCCGTTTTACGTGGCGGCGCCGGTGTCGACGCTGGATATGACCATTGCGTCGGGCGAGCAGATCCCGATCGAGGAGCGAGCGGCAACCGAAGTGACGCACATCCAGGGAGTGCGGATTGCTCCGGAGGTGGAAGTGGCGAACCCGGCGTTTGACGTGACGCCCGCACGGCTGATCACGGCGATTATTACCGAGCGGGGAGTGGCGAGAGCGCCGTACGGGGAGACGCTGAAAGCGATGGCGGGGGTGGAGAAGGGAGTCGGGAGTCGGGGGTAGGAGAGAGATGATCGTGCGGCTCTGTTGACATCCTCAGCTACCTACTTTCTCTCTTCTCCCCTTACACTCTCCGCATGTCGCGTTCCGCCCTCGACCTTCTCGAATTCGCCGCCCTGCTCGACCTCCTTCGCGCACGCACCACCTGCGCCACCGGCCGTCGCGCCATAGACTCACTTTCGTTCTCCACGGACCGCGCCTCGCTTGACGCCGCGTTCGCGCACATCCGCGAAGCCATGGCCTGGCTCCGCGCCGGCCGCGAACTGGGCTTCGGTTCGCTTGCCGACCCTGACGCCTGGCTTGCCAAACTCCACGCGCCAGCCGCGGTTCTTTCTCCCGGCGAACTTCTCGACGCCGCCTCGCTTCTCGACACGGCCACCTCTCTCCGCCAGACTTTCAAAGAGGATGCGGGGAAATTCCCGCTGCTCGCTGCGCGTGCTGCATCTCTCGCCGACTTCCGCTCGCTCTCCGCTGCGATTCGCCGCGCCATTCTGCCCAACGGCGACCTCAGCGACGACGCTTCCTCTGAACTTCGCCGCATCCGCACGCAAATCGCGCGCACTCGCGACTCCATCCAGAAAATATTGCGCCAACTCCTCCGCGAGCGCGGCGAGGAACCCGGCGAAGACTACGTCACGCTGCGCAACGACCGTTTCGTCATTCCTGTCCGCGCTGCCGCCCGACGCGAAGTTCGCGGCGTGGTTCACGGCGCCTCGGCCACCGGCCAGACGCTTTTTGTTGAGCCACTCGAAACCATCGAACACAACAATCGCCTTGTGCAGCTTGCGGAAGACCAGGCCGCGGAAATCGCGCGCATCCTCGCCGAGCTTACCGCGCGCCTTCAGTCTGACCTCGGCCCACTGCGCCACGCTGCCCAGACCATCGCTGAGCTCGACTCGCTTTTCGCTCGCGCGCGTTTTGGCCGCGATTTCGATTGCGCCCTCCCGCAGTTCAACGATTCCTTCGAGTTGCGGCTCGACTTCGCGCGCCACCCCGTTCTTGAAGCGCATCTTCGCGCCGAAAATCGCCCCATCGTGCCCATCACACTCGCTCTCGGCGGCGGCGAAACCGTGCTCGTCATCAGCGGCCCCAACACCGGCGGGAAGACCGTCACTCTGAAAACCGTCGGCCTGGGAGTCCTCGCCGCGCAATCGGGCATCCCCGTGGCTGCGCAATCTGCGTTGCTTCCTCTCTTCGACCGCGTCCTCGCTGACATCGGCGACGAACAATCCATCTCCGCCGACCTCTCCACGTTTTCCGCGCACGTCCTCAACCTCCGCTCCATGCTCGATAGCGTCACTCCCGGCTCCCTCGTCCTCGTCGACGAAATTGGAACCGGCACCGCTCCCGAAGAAGGCTCCGCTCTTGCCGTCGCGCTCCTCGAAGAGTTCGTCCAGCGCCGCTGCCTCACCCTGGCCACCACGCATCACGACCGCCTCAAAGCCTGGGCGTCATCCACTCCTGGCGTCTTGAACGCCGCTGTCGAATTCGACGAAGTCAACCTCCGCCCCACCTATTGCCTTCTCGTCGGAGTACCCGGCACATCGTCCGGCATCGAAATCGCCCGCCGCCTGGGCCTGCCCACGCCGCTTATTGACCGCGCCCAAAAGAAAATCTCTCCCGAAGCCCGCGAGGCCTCGGCCCTCATCGCTTTCTTGCATCGGAGCCGCGACGAGCTCGAGGAAATCAAGCGCGCCGCCGCTGAGCAACTTCGCTTGCTCGAAGACGAGCGGCGCAAATTGCAAACTGAATGGGTGGACCGCCAGAAGAAGCGCCTTGCCGAGCTCGAGCAGAAATTTGCCGACGCCGCCAAACACTACGAAACGGAAATTCGCCGCCTGGTGGAGGAAATCAAAGACCGCGAGCTTCGTGCGCAAATGGAGAAGTCCGCCGTTCGCCGCGGAAGAAAAGTCACTGCCGAAGCCCGGGAGGAAGCCGACGCCGCCGTCGTCCAGCACCTTTCGGATTCACAGGCTGACCTTGGCTCCACCGCCTCCGCTCCCCCTCCTGCCCCGCCGTCGCCCGACCAGCTCCTCCCCGGCGTGCGTGTCCGTGTTCGCGGCCTTCCCTCTCCCGTCACCCTTCAGCGCCTCGTCCCCGGCGATTCCTCGTCCGAACCTGCCTTCGGCGAAGTCCAGGCCGGGCCGCTTCGCATGCGTGTCCCTCTCTCCGACATCACGGCTATCGTCTCCGAGCAAGCAGCTGCCTCAAGCCGTCGGGGCGTATCGCAATACGTCGCTACAACAAACGTTAGCTCACAACCTCTCGCCGAATCGGCTACGGACGAAATCAACGTCATCGGCTTCACCGTCGAAGAGGCCACCGCCCGCGTGGACAAATTCCTCGACGACGCTGCTCTCCGCAACGCCTCCCGCGTCCGCATCATCCACGGACACGGCACCGGCGCCCTCCGCCGTGGCCTCGCCGCTTTCTTGACCGGCCATCCCCATGTCGCGCAATTCTTCGACGCCGCTCCCGATCGCGGTGGCCAGGCCATCACTGTGGTGGAATTGCGCGGTTAACCACGTAGTTTTTGGTGCCGCCGGCGTCCCGCCGGCCTTGGAGTGCGGGAGCTTGCTCCCGTCTTTCCCTCCTCTTGCGCTAGAATCCTCATCCCGCGCCGAGTCGCCCACTTCGCCGACCCCGACCACGGCGGCTCGGCCATAACCATTGTGGAACTTAAGTCCTAGGGTATACTCGCTTGGCTAGGAGGGATAAAGATGTCATCACCGACCTCTGTGGCTATTCTAATTCTGCTGTTGGCTACGATTCTGGTCGTGGGCTCATGCGTTCACTGGAAACTTGGCGGGGAGCGGCTAAACGATTGGGGGAATTTCCTGGCTGGTGCAGGAGCCCTCATCTTGGCGTTTGCGGCTATCTGGACTGGGAAGCAAGCACTATATGAGTATAAGGCACGGCGCGTAAATGAAGAAACTCGCTGGCTTACGGAGCTATTTCAGCATTTCTACGAGGACAAGCGGTACCACGCCATACGGCAAAGAATTGACTATGAAGATCTCTCAGGTCTCCTTGCGCTCATTGAAAAGGATAAGCAGGTGAAGCCACGGTTTGAGCCTGAAGAGCGAGACCTGTTTGACAAATTCACAGACTACCTCAACTTCTTCGAATACATTGCCCATTTAAGCGAGAAAAATATTCTTAACCGAGAACAAATTAGAGTCATGTTCGATTACTATCTGGAGCGAATGGCGACGGTCGATAAATCTGGAAAGCTGCTAGAATATGTTAAGACCAATGGCTTCGAAACGCTCTACAAGCTTCTTGAAGACTATCGCAAGGGCAGAGTCGCCCAGGCATAGGTCCGTTCCAGTTCTTCCGTCCTTTCTGTTTGTTTACGGCACTCTTATGCGTGGTCATTCCCTCCATAGATATCTCACCCGTTTGCGTGGGGTAACGTTTGTCGGAAAAGCTCGGATTCGTGCCAAGCTCTATATCTTCAGTGGTCGTGAGTACCCTGGGGCAACTCCGGGCCGAAGAGGCAGGCAGTTTGTCTACGGAGAACTCTACAGGCTAAGAAGTCCGGAGAGAGCGCTCAAATTGTTAGACCAGATTGAAGGCTGTGACGAAGGATTATTTAGGCGGCAATTGGTGGATGTTTGGACCAATAGCAGAAAGACGAAGGCCTGGTCATATTTCTACGCTCGCACTCTTGCCGATGCCCGCCCCATTCCCACTGGAAGATTTGTCAGCGAGCAAGCTGCTTCCACCGAATAGCACTTGGCTGAAGCGGGGTCATTTGCGGATCGAGTCAAGACGCAGGCGGACATTGTCCGCATCGTCGGCGATTACGTCCGCCTGAAGAAATCCGGCCAGAGTTTTACCGGTCTTTGCCCGTTCCACTCTGAAAAGACTCCCTCGTTCAACGTCCATCCCCTGCGGCAGTTCTATTACTGCTTTGGCTGCGGCGTCGGAGGCGACGTCTTCAGCTTCATTCAGGCCATGGAGCGCTGCGAGTTCCCCGAAGCAGTGCGTATTGTGGCTGAAAAATCCGGCATTCCCGTTCCGCGCCAGCGCGAAAGCTCTCCCGGCGAGCGTCGCGACACCCAGCAGCGATCGGCGCTCATCGAGATGCACAAGGAAGCTGCGGCCTTCTTCACCCATCAGCTCGAAACCACGATCGAAGGCCGCGCCGCCCGCGCTTATCTTGAAGACCGCGGCCTCGACTCCGCCGCCATCCCGCGTTTCGCCCTCGGTTACGCTCTTTCCTCCGGCGACGCCCTTCTTCGCCATCTCACGCCGAAGTTCCCCGACCAGCTCCTCGATCTCTCCGGCCTTTTCTCTCGCGATCAGGCCGGTCGCCCCTTTGACCGCTTCCGTCGTCGCATCATCTTTCCCATTGCCGACGAGCGCGGACGCATTGTCGCCTTTGGCGGCCGCGCCCTCGGCGACGACCTGCCCAAATACCTCAACTCCCCGGAAACACCCATCTACACGAAGAGCAACGTCCTCTATCACCTCGACAAAGCCAAAGACGCCATTCGCAAGCTCGATTTCGCTGTCCTCGTCGAAGGCTACATGGACACCATTGCCGTGGCCCGCGCCGGCGTGCAGAACGTTGTCGCCTCCTGCGGCACCAGCCTCACTGAAGCGCAAATCAAGCAGCTCGCCCGCTTCGCGCAATCCCGACGTATCGTCGTCAATTTCGATCCCGACGCCGCCGGACAGTCCGCCACCGAGCGCTCCCTCACCCTTCTTCTCGAGAACAATTTCGACGCGCGCGTCCTCGCACTTCCCGGCGGCGCCGACCCGGACACTTTCATCAAGAAAAATGGCGCTGACGCCTACAAAAAACTCCTCGCCGAAGCTCCTGCCTATCTCGACTACCTGATCGCCCGCGCCCGCTCGATGGATTTGAGCACGGGCGAAGGCAAGCTTCGCGCCATGAATTTTCTGATGCCCTTCGTGCAGCGCGTCCCCAACCGGCTTCTGCGCTCCGAGTGGGCCACGCGCATCGCCCAGCAGCTTCGCATCGAAGAGCCGGTTTTGCGCGAAGCCCTACGTCGCGCTGCGTCCGAGCGTCGCAGCGAAGTCAAAGCCAAGCCCGAACTCGTCGGCTCCGGCGCCAAGCCCGCCGAGCGCCGCCTGCTCCAGATGCTTCTCGATTCCGACGCGCTCCGCGAAAAAATCGCCGCCGCGCTCGTCGCCGACGGCCTCCACAAAGGGCTTGAATCGGAAAAAATCTTCGCCGCGCTTCTTCAGTGCGTCGCCGAGGGCGCCCGCCCCGACCCCACCACTCTCGGCGGCTCTCTCAACGAAAAAGACCGTCGCCTGCTCTTTGAAATCGCCTTCGCGCACGCCGCCGATTCCTCCTGGGAGGAAGCCGAAAGCTGCCTCGCCGTCCTGCGCCGCCGTCACATCGAGGCCGAGCTTTACTCTGTCCAAAAACAAATCGAAGCCAACCCCTCCACTGACCAGCTCCACTCCCTCCTCACCCGCAAACAGGAACTGCGTCGCCTCCTCGACCACCTCTAAGCTGATGTCATTCACCGCTCCTTGCTGCCTGTCTGTTGCCCACTTCTTCTGCGATCCGTGCCCAAGTGTGCTCAACTGCGGTTAAACTCTTCCTCCAGTCTCTCCCATGGCCGACTGGCCAAATGACTCGATGACGCAATCGAAAACGATCTATCTCTCCCTCGGCTCGAACCTCGGCGACCGCGCCGCGAACATCGTCCGCGGCCTGGAGGTGCTCGAAGCCGCCGGCGTGTGCATCACGCGTCGCTCGTCTCTCTACTCCACCGAGCCCGTCGGCTTCACGGAGCAGCCGTGGTTTCTGAACTGCTGCGTCGCCGCTGAAATTTCTCTTCTCCCTCTCCAGCTTTTCCACCTCACGCAGTCCGTCCAGCACCAGCTCGGCCGCCACCTGCGCTTCGACAAAGGCCCGCGCACGCTCGACATTGACATCCTCTTCTACGCCAGCGCCACCATTCGCTCGCGCGACCTCGTCATTCCTCATCCTCACCTGGCCCAGCGCCGCTTTGTGCTGGTGCCCCTCGCCGAGATTGCGCCTTTCTTGCACCACCCTTTGCTGAGGCATACAATTGCCGAGTTGCTAGCGGAGGCGCCGGACCGCAACCGCGTTGTCCGCTGGCAAGGGCATCCATCCCCAACGAACAAGGAATGACCATGAAAAGGCTAATTCCCCTGCTGACACTGATTCTCTGTGTGTCCTCACTCACCCTGGCTCAAGGCGTGAAAGTGGACCCCGAGCAAAAGTACCTGCTGTTGGCCACGACCAAAACCTCCACGATGCAAAAAGAACTGGGGGAAATCGCGGCCCAGGGATTTCGCGTTTTGGTGGGCTCGCCGACCGCCGGCACCGAAATGGCCGTCTTCATGGAGCGCGTGGCGACGCCGCCCAACACCTACCAGTACAAGCTGCTTGCTACCACCCGCACCGGAACGATGCAGAATGAACTCAACGAAGCCGCCGCCGCGGGTTATCGTCTGTTGCCGCGCACGATGATCTCCAAGGAGCAAATGTTTGGTGGCGTGGAAATCGTCGTTCTTTTGGAAAAGGAGCCGAATTCGACGAAGAGATACGATTACAAGCTGCTGGCTACTTCCCGCACTGGCACACTGCAAAAAGAAGTCACCGATGCCATGCAGGCCGGATACGTCATCGCGGGTATGGTCAGCCGCGGCGAGCACATGGTCATCATGGAGAAGCAAACTAAGGAATAAGAGACGCCTGCCACTTCCAGGGGGAGCGATGCGCAGTTTGCGAATCATACTCCTCGGCTGCTTGTCCGTGGCTGCCTCGCTCACGGTCACGACTTGGACTGCGGCCGGACAATCCGCAGCGCCGCCGGAAGCCTATTTGTCGTGGAGCGAAAAACAAGCTGAAGCGGTCATTTTGGCTGTGATGGTCAAGGGCCGCATCGCGGGTACCCGACAGGGGGTCCTGAATACCGACGCTCCGCAAAAGTACGACGTGCGCGCCATCTGGATGACGCCGGAAGTGGTCCGAGCGAGCACTCGCCTGATTCAATTGGCTGAACGGCTCAGCGAACAAGAGACGCAGGCGCTGGTGAAGGAGGCGGAAGCCGCCGGCGTGCTGGTTGTGTTGATTGAAGTCGATCCGGACGAAGGGTCCGGCGTGGTCCCCATCAACTGGGATGCCTTTCTGCAGGCCCGTGGCGCGCCGCCCGTTGCCGTGGTGCGCGGCTTTGAGAATCGGCGCTTGCAGGAACTCCGCGTGCTGCACAACGTCGTGCCGCGCAATTACAAGTACGACCGCTTCTGGATGGTTTTCCCGACCCAGACCAAGGCCGGCAATCCCGTGTTCTCCGCTGCGGACCGAGAAGCGGAACTCACCGTGCGCATCCGCGGACGGGAAACCACGCTGCGGTGGGCCATCCCCGACTCCATCCGACAACGTCTGGCTGCTTCCAATTAGAAAATAGAAACTGGAGACTTGAAATTGGAAATGAGGGAAGAATGAGCAGGATGCCGCGCTTGCGCCTCTTCCCTTTTCTCTCTTTTCTAATTTCCATTTTCTAGTTTCTATCTTCAGCTTGTGCGATGCACTTTCATCCAGTGCAGCTTCATCTCCTTGGGGCGCAGCGCCTCGAGTTCGATTTCCGCGTAGCGTCCTTCGGTCACTTGCCGCCAACGATAGACACCGGGCTCACTTTCGACGTTCTCTCGGCCCTTGAGCGGCTGCAAAAACTCCCGCGCATCGGCCACGCTGGCCTGTTCTTTCGACCCCGCCCGAGTCAGCGCCTCCACCGCGTAGCTGCGCACCAGCTTTGACCAGTAGCGTTCAAAGAGCTGCTCCGACGCGAACAGGTCGCTCCAGGCCACCTCTCCGCCGTAGGCTACCACTACGCCTACCACGGTCCGCCCTTTCGCTGCCCGACGAAACCTGCGGTCCATTTCCTCCGCAAACGTCGCCACCGACTGCCCGACACGCGATTGGTCGTAGATCTTTGCGTAGGCCACCGATCCCGAAGACGCGACGGCGGTCTCGAGCTGTTCCATCGAGATCCGCGCCGCAGGCGCCGAAGGGTCGGCCTCGCGACGCGCCGTTGTCCCGCTGCGCACCGCGGACCACACTTCATCCTGTTTCCGATCGACTGCTGCCTTCTCTCGCACGCTGGGGTGCGCCATCAGCTTCGACGAGGCAAACTGCGAGCCCGCCGACCACCGTCCCTGCTCCACGCAAAGGACGTCCAGAGGCAGCGGCTCCGCGTCCGGCGCAACGATCCGGTCCTTGGCGATGACGCGGTCTTGCTTCCCTCCGCTGACCACTTCGCCCGCCAGCAGCACGAGCGGACGCTTGCTCCGGTTAATCAGCACCAGCCGGTTTACCGTCGCCCCGCCGCCCTGCGGATAGGTCAGCGGAATCGGACGCCCATCGCGCGTCCGCCGGATCATCTCCCCGCCCTGTTCGGTCACCACCGCTTCGCCCGACGCCAGCGCTTCGTCCAGTGTAATGAACCCACTCGTATCAGCCCCCGGCCCTCCCACGACCGGGAACACACTCAGGTTTTCGTACACCACCGGCTCGAGTACCTTCCAGCCATTCGGTGCTGGCTCAGCAGGACCGGCGGCCTCTGCCGCCTCGCTCCCGCTCCAGAACACCATCGCCAACGCACCGCCCAGCCCTGCCAGCCCCAGAAAAATTGACAATCCGCCCAACCCAATACTCAGCAAGCTCCCTCGCTCCATTTCATCCTCCTATCGCCACTCGGACACCACTAACCCTTCAAGGGTTCCCTCGCTTTGAACGTCCGGCCCTCATTTCCTTGCAGCCTTTCGGTACCCTGTGGCAGACTTCCCTCTCCCAGGACAACGTCATGCGTACCCTTCGACTCCGCCTCCTACCCCTCCTCCTCCCCGCCCTGTTCTCCCTGGCACCCTCCGACCTTGTCCAGGCCCCCGCCTCCTTCCACATCAATCCCCAGCGCCTTTGGGACACCCTCCAGAAGCTGAGTGAGTTCGGCCGTCCCGCAGGCGCAGGCTTTGAGGGCGGAGTCACCCGGCTCGGCTTCAGCGACGAAGACCTTGCCGCCCGCGCCTGGCTCACGGCTCAGTTGCGGGAAGCCGGCCTCACCGTCCGCGTGGACCCCGCTGGCAACCTCTTCGCCCGCCGCGAAGGCACCGAGAATCTCCCTGTTCTCTTGTTCGGCTCACACATGGACTCGGTTCCCAACGGCGGGAATTTCGACGGTCAGGTGGGCAGCATGGGCGCGCTCGAAGTCATGCGCACGCTTCAGGAGCGCGGCGTCAAGACCCGCCACCCACTGGAATTGGCCATCTGGGTCAACGAGGAAGGGCACCACTTCGGCAGAGCAGTCTTCGGCTCAGCCGCCGCTGCCGGCCTGCTTGGCTCGGACGTGCTCGACCGCCGCGACTCCGACGGCCTGACCGTCGCCGACTGGCTGTGTCGGTATGGACAGGACCCGTCGAAGTTCGCCCAGGCCCGCATCGCCAAGGGCTCTCTCGCCGGATATCTCGAGCTGCACATCGAGCAGGGGGGCATCCTCGACGAGAAGGGAACCCCCGTCGGCGTCGTGCAGGGCATTGTCGGGATCAACTGGTGGACCTGCACCGCCGAAGGTTTTGCCAACCACGCCGGCACCACTCCCATGGACCGCCGTGCGGACGCTTTCGCTGCCGCCGCGCGCGCCGTTCTTGCCGTCCGCGAAGAAGTTCGCGCCGAACCCGGCCGCCAGGTGGGCACTGTCGGCTATGCCAAAGTCCAGCCCGGCGCGCGCAATATCATCCCCGGTCGCGTCGAATTTCCCGTCGAGCTGCGCGACCTCGATGCCGATAAAGTCGCGCACATCTGGGCGCGCATCGAACAGCGCTTCCAGAAGATTGCCAGCGAGGAAAACGTCCAAATTAACTGTGTCCCGCTCAGCCGCGACGTCCCCGCCCGCACCGACTCGTCCTTCCAGCAGGCCATCCGCGACGCCGCCCGTGCCATCAATCTGCCCACGCTCGACCTCCCCAGCGGGGCCGGCCACGACGCCCAGAACATCGCTCACCTTGCACCGATCGGGATGATCTTCGTCCCCAGCCGCGGCGGTATCAGCCACTCCCCGCGCGAGTACTCCTCGCCCGAACAGGTCGCCAACGGCACCGAAATCCTCTACCGCACCCTTCTCCTCCTCGACTCCCGCCCCTTTCGCAAGGCCCAGCTTACGCTTGATCAAAAAGAAGTGAGTTTAGGAGCGGTCAAGACACCTGTAGGAGAATCCAGGAAATAGCTACTCAAGGCTACTTCCCCGATAAAGAGCGGATATTTGAGGTTGAACAACTTCTTTGACTGGGTCAAGCACCTTGGCAGGCGAGTTGACGGAGTCAGTTATCGAAGCCAATAACCAACAACAAGCCCTATCGCCCCAAACGCCCATTTCACCACCGGGTCGGGATAGGAGCTGCTCAAAAGGACGAACAACCCGGCGCACAAAATTACCGCAGAGACGACAGCTCGAGCCACGAAGTTCCACCGATCTTGGCTGGAAAACGCTGCCATTCAACTATCCGTTTCTGGCCCAATCCTTGACGATGGCGATCGCCTCTCGAATGTGATTCCCAAATAGCGGGCGTTGCCTGGCCTCCGATCCAAGTGTTTGCCCGCTAGTAGTTGGATACTCGAGTTCGACAAAGTACTCAATGCCAGGAAAGCTCAGCGGCTCAGTTGTCGAGAGGGCATCGGCCAAGTTGGCCTCTTGCCCACTGTCCTGACGTGGATTCCGAATGACGAACTGAACAGTGGATTCGCTCATGGCCCAAAAACCTCCCTTAAATAGTGTACTCGGGTTTGGATATCCACCGAAATCCTTCTGCCCTAGTAATCACGGCAAGTTGAAGCGGTCCCCCGCAGGAGGCCGCCCCAATCTCATACGTCGCCTGTCCGATTGTGGTTTCAAGAATGAACCTGCAGTATCCTATTGCGTCCTGAACGGGCATTCCGTCAAATACGACGGGCGCTGCCAGCTTGGCGGCTGCCCTTTGAACCTTTTCAATATCTTCCGTCGATAGCCCCTCCTGATGAAGAAATTCCGGCAACCTCGGATCTACACCGAAATGCAGACGCGTAAATGGGACAGACACACCTCGCCAGCTCGCCCCGAATTTATCATCCGGTCTTGGCTTCCTTGGGGCAGGGTCATTTGGCAATACGAACTCCCATTCCGAGCCGAGGTGTTGGCGTGGCGAATAACCAGCGACATAAAAGCCAACTGGCGGCCGCTTCTCGACAGGTACTTCCGTATAATGTCGGTCGTAGGGATCACGGATAAATCTCAAAAGTTTGGTTGTGACTGAATCGACTGTAAGTTCGGCTTCTTTCTCGTCGCTCAGCGATTCACTAAATTCGCTCAGAAAGCTTTCTACCGATCTTGTCCCGATATTGCCTCCCCCGTAAGTTAGCACTCCAATAGGCAGTTTGGAGATCTGGAATAACTTTCGAGCATTGGAGAAGGCCTTTACCATTTTCGCCTGTCCTGGCGGAATCTCTGCAAAGAGCTGAGTCATGCTCTCAGCACCCATTACGATCCCGTCATATACTTTTACGCAGGCTGTAATTGACATTGCTATTAAACCAATCCCTCAGGTTGCGAAATTCTAAAGGAGAAATCCACTGAAAACAACGAAGAAAATCGGTTTCAATCTTACATTGGTTAGATGCTCACGTTAGAGCCAATTCGAGGGTCATAACCAAGGCCTACAACACGAAGGAACCATTAGCGAACAAAAGGCGAAAATAGCACTTGACATGGCGAACAAAAAGCGAATACACTCTCCCCATCGTTTCAGCGTCGAGGCGGGCAGTGGCCACCATCACCACCACACTTCGAGCGGCTCCGGCGACTCACCCTCGCCGCGCGCGCCGCCCGTCGTACCCCACTCCCTCCTTATTCCCCATGGCCCCGCCCCAGCGGGGCGCCGAGCCGCCCGCCTCACTGGACGGTCTCGTCGGCATTGCCCGCCTCGCCGCTACCTCTCCCCGCGCCGCCTCGAAACGCCGCGGCGACGACTCCCCCGACTATTTCCTGCTCCCCGTCCGCAGCATCCTGAACCGCTGCGACTCCGACCGCGTCCCGTTCGACTGGACCATCAACCCCTACCGCGGCTGCGAATTCGCCTGCCGCTACTGCTACGCTCGCTACACCCACGAATATATGGAGCTCGACCCCGCCGACTTCGAGCGCAAAATCTTTGTCAAAAAAGATGCCGGCCCGGTCGTCTCCCGCGACCTGGATCGCCTGCATCAGCCGCCCAACCACATTGCCATCGGCACCGCCACCGACCCTTATCAGCCTGCCGAACGCAACTTCGGCGCCACGCGCGCCATTCTCGAGCAGCTTGCCCGCCGCGAAGGCCTCAGCATCTCCATCACCACCAAGTCCAACCAGGTTGTTCGCGATCTCGACCTGTTGAAGCGCATCGCCTCGCGCTCCGCGCTTTACATCAACATCACCGTCACGACGCTTCGCCCGCGCCTTGCTCGCCTGCTCGAGCCGCGCGCACCTCGCCCCGACCTGCGTCTTGCTGCCGTCCGCGCACTGGCGGACGCCGACCTCCGCGTGGGCGTGTTTGCCATGCCGATACTTCCCGGCCTCACCGACCGCGATCCCGATCTCGAAAACCTCGTCCGCGCCGCGCGCGATCACGGCGCCGAATGGCTTGGCGCCAGCGTGCTCTTCCTCATGCCCAGCGCCGCGCGCCAGTTCCTCCCATTCCTCGACGAAAAATTCCCCAAGCTGGCTCGCCAATATCGCGACTTTTACTCCCGCTCCGCCTACGCCCCTGAGCCCTATCGCCGTCAAATGGCCGACCGCGTTGCCCGCCTGCGCGCCAAGTACGGCCTCGCCAGCCGCCCCTACACGCCTGACGCCTTTGCCGCTCCCTCTTCTCAACTTCCCCTCGCCCTCACCTCATCGCCTGTTCTTCCGAGGGGCGGCTCGCTCGGCCCGAGGAATCTTGACGTCTCTTCCTCCCGGCGTTCTTTGCGCGCCTGCGCCTCCGGCTAGGGTTTGCGCGCAGTAACTCATCATCTTCTACTGTCAAAATCTTCTTTTGCGGATTGCGATTCTTCGGCGGGCTCTTGCGCTTCCGTTCTCAGCCCCTGCGGCGCTCAAGCATGTTCACTGCGATTCTAAGCGATTCTAACTTCTATTTTCCTGTTTCTATTTTCTATCCGCTTCACGGCGATCCCAGGTCCCGTTTCTTCTTTTTCTTTGACTGGGTTTGTTCTTTCTCCAGGCGCTCGTACTCCGCGATTTCTTCTTCGCTGTAGGAATACTCATCCCGCGATGAAAACATCGCTGTCTGGCGCCCTTTCGACGATCCCCAACCCGACCCTCGCGCCTGTGTCCGCGTCTGCGCCCGCATCGGCCCGCGCACCTGGCGGATGGGCGCATCGAGCGCCGACGTCTCCATCAAGAGGTCGCTCACCCGCTCGAGAAAATCGTGCAGGTGCAGCGGCTTGACCACGTACGGCAGCCCGTCGCGCTCGAGCGCCGCTTGCACTTCGCGCCCGGCCGTTGCCGGCACAACGAACAGCGCCCGCACCTTCGCCTTGGTTCCTTCCGCAGGTTCCGTCGTCACCACTTCACGAAGCGTCTGAATCAGCAGGCTCTCCAACCCGCACAGCCCCACGCTGACAATCACCAGCGCCCATCCCCCCGCCGCCAGCCCCAGCAAGCCCTGGTTCGCCGACGGCACAATCACCACTTCCCAGCCCTCCGCGTCCAACATCTGGCGAATGGCCGCCTGGCTGGCCTCGTCGTCCTCAATTACCAGGATTCGTATCTCGCTCGCCATCTCAACCCCTGCCGATTGGCCTCTTTTCGTCTCGGTTCGAGTATAGACTCCGCTCCTTCGCCTCGCCGCCTCTTCTCTCCCTCCCGCCTCCAATCCGCCAAGACCCACAAATCTCTCGCCCGGCGATGCACGTGATGTCTCCATTTCATTCCTCCGTCTGTACCTGTGTGCTTCTGTGGCCAACCAACAAAAAGGGCCACGCGCCTCTTCAGCGAGTGGCCCCTCACTTTTCTCGTCGCGATTTCCGACTTCTTACTCCCTACCGCTTCGGCGGCGCCACCTTGAACACCACCGCCCGCAGGATAAACGACCGCGCCATCGTCGGGTCGGTCAGGCTGTTGAAGATTGCGCTGATGGCCGCGCGCTCTTCGGCCGACCGCGCATTCCGGTCGGCGATGAACGCGTTGCGCACCTTGTCGAATGCATCCATATTGGCCACGCTGACGTACGTGAAGTGGGTGAACTCCCCGGCTGTGCGGACTTCTTCGGTCCCGATCCCCACGCCGCCGATTGCGCCGCTGGCGATCAGTTTGTCGAAAACCGGTTTGTTGTACTTGTCAAACGCCGCCTTCCACTCGAAGTATTTTCCCGGCTTGATGGTGATCAGGTTGACCCGCGTGAAGGGCAGCAGGTCCGCCGGCGGCGGCGCGTTGGTGAAGTTTGCCTCCAGGTCGCGGAAGACCCATTGCCGCGTCTTGCTCTGGTCAAAGACTTCCGCTGTGCGCTCGTCAAAACTCTTCCCGGGCTTGGCACCCTTTGCTACCGGGGCCTTGCTCTCCGCGCGCATCTTTTCGATTTGCGCCGCCATCGCGGTCTGAACCTTCTGGACGCCGTCCCAGCCCGCCACGGTATACCAGACCGAGTGCGTCGGCTGTCCCGGCATTTGCAGGACGGGCACGTCGATGCCCCAGCCGAAAATCACTCCTTCGGCCATCAGCTTGTCCCGCACCGGTGCTCCCACCGTCCTCACCAGCTCCATGTAGTCGGCTTCCTTGCCCGACCGCACTGTAAAGTCCGTGATCACCGTCAACGTCTGCATCTGCTGTTGCGCGCTGGCAGCCACACACCACAGTAGTGCCAGCGCCAGCATTAAAACCACTCGCTTTCTCATGTCTTTCCTCCTCCAGTAGTTTTGGTCGAGAGTGTTTCCGTCTCTCTCAGAGACAAGGTATGCAGTGGAAGGACTGACCTGAACCCCGCCGCTCTTCTATCACTTCCCGCCCGCCCCGTCAACTTCCCGCGTCGAGTCGTCTAGAATGTATCCGAAGGGCGCAACGTCGCGCCATTTCAGAGGTGGCCCAACCAAACGCTAGAATTGGGGAGGATTCGGTTGGGAACCAGCGGTTTGCGGGCTACGAATCTCACGGCACAATGATTCTCGACTGCTCCGCCTCGCTTTCCACCGAGCCCGGAAACTGCGCCCGCAGGAAATCCAGAAACGCCCGCGACCTCGGCCGCCCGCTGGTCCGCGCCCGCCCCACTCGCAGCAGGAACACCAGCAGCGGCAGCACCTCTGCATCCTTCCACGGCCTGCCTCCCTCCGCCCCTTCCTTCTGCGATTTCTGTACAAACTCTGCGAGCTTCCCGTACAGCCCGCGCGCCTCCGGCTCATCCGGCGGCTTCTCGTAATAAAGCCCCGACCCCAGCGTGCGGTACGTTTCCGCCAGCGCCGCGAGCGCCGCCATTGCCTGACGGTCCACCAGCTCGTTCCCGCGTCCCACTCCCGCCGCATAAATCAGGATCGTCGCCCCAAGCCCTGAGAGGGTCACTCGATGCTCATGGATCAAATCCTGACGCACCGCCACGTCCGGAAACGGCACCTCTTCCGGCGGCACCGGCTTGGGGTGGTCCTGCTCGTACCTCCGCGCCGCCAGCAGGTACCCGCAGTCCGAGGGGCAATCAATCGTCACCTCGCGCTCCGTCCCGCAGCACACCGCGCAAATCTTCTCCCCCTTTGCCGGGCAGAACCTCCCCGCTTTCCTCTTCTCACAAATCGGACACGCCATCCCCGCTCCCTCTCACCAGCATGGATTTGACTGCGCGGCTGCCATTCTGAAGGCCAGCCTGGTTGGCCCGAAGAATCCCTCTGGTCTTCCGCCATCCTGTCGAATCGTTGCGACTCACACGGTACGGTAACTCCTCCCTTCGTGCAACCCGCCTTGCGATGCAGATGTCATTCCGAGTCCCGCCGGGGCTTGTCGGGGCGAGGAATCTTGGCGCTTCTCCTCTCCGTGCCCGGCGCCTGTCCCGACGAATTTTGCCGGGGCGCTCTCTGCGCGCTTTGTGTTAACGTTTTCGTTCTTCTCACCGCGGAGCCGCTTATGAAGCTGACCATCGCCATCGCGCAGGCCACTCCGGTCGTCCTCGACCTTGCAGCTTGCATTTCGAAAGCCTGCTCACTCATTACCGAAGCTGGACGTCGCGGCGCTTGCCTCCTTGCCTTCCCCGAAACCTGGCTCCCTGTCTATCCCCTGTGGTGTGACGCCGGCACCTTCGGGAAGTGGAACCACGAGCCGTCGAAGCGCCTCCACGCGCGTCTGGCTCGCAACAGCCTGGTCATCCCTTCTGCAGACACCGACGCACTGTGCCGCGCCGCCCGCGATGCCCGCTGTGCCGTCGCGCTGGGCGCCAACGAGCTTGGCCACTCCGGCTCGCTCTACAACACGCTTCTCTTTATTTCTGCAGAAGGGGGAATTCTCGGCAAACACCGCAAACTCGTGCCCACTTTCGGCGAGCGCCTCGTCTGGGGCTACGGCGACGCCGCCGGCCTGCGCACTTACGAACTCTCGGGAGCTCACGTCGCTGGCCGTAGCGCGGGGAACCCGCGCGTAGGAGGGTTGATCTGCTGGGAACACTGGATGCCGCTCGCGCGTCACGTCCTTCACGCCGAAGGCGAACAGCTCCACGTCGCCGCCTGGCCGCACTGCGCCAACGATCTCTATCAACTTGCCTCGCGCCACTACGCCTTTGAAGGGCGCTGCTTCGTCCTCGTCGCCGCCGCCTTCCTCCGCAAATCCGACCTCCCCGCCGACTTCGAGCTTGCCTCCGACTTCTCGTCCGCCCCCGACGTTCTTCTCGACGGCGGCTCCGCCGTCATCGCTCCCGACGCTTCGTATCTTGTACAACCCGTTCGCGGCCGTGAAGAGCTGCTCACCGCCGAGCTCGACCTCGACCGCATCGCCGAAGAAAAACTTGCTCTCGACACCGGCGGCCACTACTCCCGCCCCGATGTCTTCGACCTCCGCATCAATCGCACTCCCTCCTCTCCGAATCCGTAATCCTGAGGCGATCCGACGAAGATCGCCGAAGGATCTCAGCCAAGTGAAGGCTGCACTACTGCTGTTCTCGGATGCTAAACTTCCTACCTTGCAGATGCCTGACGACACTGCTTTCGGTGGAATGGCCGCACGCTTCCCGCAAACCCGCTGGTCCGCCATTGTCGCCGCCCGCAGCGACGATCCCGCCGAGCGCTCTCGCGCTCTTGAAATCATCGCCGCTTCGTACTGGAAGCCGGTGTACAAATACATCCGTCTCCGCTGGAACCGTTCCTCGGATGATGCGCAGGACCTCACCCAGGAATTCTTCTCTCGCCTTATCGAAAAAAGTTTCCTTGATTCTTACGATCCAGCCAAAGCCCGATTGCGCACGTTTCTCCGCGTGTGCATTGACGGCCTCGTCCAAAACGAAGACAAAGCGGCGCGGCGTCTCAAGCGCGGCGGCGACGCTCTAATCCTCTCTCTCGATTTCGAAACCGCCGAGGGCGAGCTCCGCCGCATTGACCCTCCCGCCCCAGGCTCGCTGGACGATTTCTTCGAGCGGGAATGGATCCGGAGTTTCTTCAGCCTGGCCGTGGAAGCTCTTCGCGCCACCTGCGATGCTCACGGCAAATCCGTCCACTTTCGACTCTTCGAGCTCTACGATTTGGGCGACGATTCCGCCTCCCGCCTCACCTACGACGACCTCGCCCGCCAGTTCGGCCTCTCCGCCACCGACGTCACCAACTATCTCGCCTTCGCCCGCCGCGAGTTCCGCCGCATCGCTCTCGCCAAACTCCGCGAGATGACCGCCAGCGACGACGAATTCCGCCGCGAAGCTCGTTCTCTTTTCGGCTTTGACCCGGGTGACGCTGCATGAACTTCCTCTCTGACGACGTTCTTCGCCGCCTTCGCTCCATTGCGGATCTTCCCGACTTCAGCGGCACGCGCTACCGCCTCCTCGAGTTCGTCGCTCGCGGCGGCATGGGCGCCGTCTATCTTGCCGAAGACACCTCACTCCATCGCCACGTCGCCCTCAAAGTTCTCGACCCTGCCGCCTCCAGCCCCGATCTCGCCGCGCGTCTACTCCGCGAAGCGCGCGTCCTCGCTCGCCTCGAGCATCCCTGCATCGTACCCGTCCACGACGTCGGCACGCTCTCCGACGGCCGCGTCTTCTACGCCATGAAATTTGTCGAAGGCCATCGCATCGACCGTCATCTCGCTCAACTCCCCTCCATTCCCGAGCGCCTTCGCCTGTTCACCAAAATCTGCGAAGCCGTCGCCTTCGCCCACGCCCGCGGCATCTTGCACCGCGACCTCAAGCCCGAAAACATCATGGTCGGCCCGTTCGGCGAAGTCCTGGTCATGGACTGGGGCCTGGCCAAATCTCACTCCGCCGCACCTGACGCCTCCGCCACTCTCTTCGAGGATTCTTCTTCGGCCAGTGCTTCCCACTCCTCAACAGTTCCCCACAACATCACTTCCTCCGCAGCGCCACGTGGCGCAAGCACTTCTGCTTCTGCCTCTCGTCCATCTGAAATTTCAAATTTGAAATCTGATATTTCTTCTTCCTTTTCCACGCCGCCGGCCTCCGACTCTTCCGTGCTCACGGCGCACGGCTCCATCCTCGGCACTCCCGGTTACATGTCGCCCGAGCAAGCCCGCGGCGACCTTCATCTTCTCGACCAGCGCTCCGATGTTTTCGCTCTCGGCGCCCTGCTTCATTACGTCCTCGCCGGCCGGCCTCCCGTCGTGCCCGCCGGCCGCCTCGACATCATCCCTCGCCCACTCGCCGCCATTTGCCGCAAGGCCATGGCCGCCGACCCCGCCGCGCGCTACTCCTCTGCCTCTGACCTCGCCGCTGACGTCTCCCGCTATCTCGACTCCGAACCCGTCTCGGCGTATCCTGAGGGCCTTTTCGGCAAGGTTCGGCGTTTCGCCACGCGTCACTGGCTCGCGTTCTTGATCGTATTGACCTTTGCCGTTGTGCGAGTTTTGATGCTTTTGATCTTCAGGCGTTAAAGGAACCTTGTAGAAGGTTGAATGGAACACTGGGCCGGGCAAATCGCTTGGCCGGGGAGCCGAAAATGAAGCGAGTCCTTTTTGCCGTGGTACTGGGCGCCGTCTTGGGCGCCCTCGACGGGCTGGGGGCCTGGTTCGAGCCCGACGTACGATCCAAGCTCGGCATGATTGTCATGCTCTCTTCGGTGAAAAGCATGATCGTCGGCCTGGCGACCGGTATCTTCGCTGGCTTCGTCAAGAAGCCCGTGCCCATCATTCTTTTTGCGATCATCGCGTCGCTGGCATTTGCCTGGTGGGTGGCTTCCTCGCCCGACCCGGACACGGGCAAGCACTACTACGCGCAGATCATGACCACTGGCGGCATCGTCGGGCTCTTGCTCGGATATGCCACGCAGAAGTACGGCGGCAAAATTGACTCCGCCGCCGCGCGCTCATAATTCTGTTGTCAACCGGAGACCCTGGCCACGGTTTGCAACGTCGGAGTGTGGGCTTCCGCGCTGGCCGAACGTATTTGCAGTCGTGGCTCTGATTCTTTTTCTGGTGAGGTGTCATCATGATTAAACGACGTCACTTCAGAATCCTCGCTCCTGCTTTGATCGCCCTTTTAGCGGCTCTCACGTTCTCTTTTGGTGCCGGCTCTCAATCCCAGCTTCCGTCTCCAGCGAAGCGGCACTTTCTTGTCCTCCTGTACCCCGTGTCCCCGACGGTGATGCAGGATCCCCGCACACCGCAGATCCTGCAGCAACACCTCGAATACCTCAAACAGCAGCTCACCGCCGGCACTCTGGTCCTCGCCGGCCCTCGTCTGGACGGAGTCTACGGGCTCGGCATTCTGGAGACACCCACATCGGAGGACGCCCGTCGCATCATGGAAAACGATCCGATGGTGAAGAACAGCATCCTCCGGCTCGAAATTCACGAGATACGGCTTTTCCTGCAGCGCGGCCAACCGGGCCCGCAGTAAGGAGTGTTACCATTGCGCCTTTGCCGCATCAAAGTCGAAAACGCGGTCAACCCAGATAGGAGGCACCAATGAAAGTAAGCCGCTTGGTCCTGGCAATCGTCACATTCCTGTTGGTCGCTGGGATGGTCTCAGCTCAGTCGGTCTCTCCCGCCGACCGCACCAAACTTCTCAATCATCTGGAATCCACCCGCAGAGCCCTTCTCGACTCCACCTCCGGCCTCAGCGACGCGCAGTGGAATTTCAAGGCCGCGCCTGATCGCTGGTCTGTGGCCGAGGTCTCCGAGCACGTCGCTCTCGCCGAAGGTTTTCTCTACAACCTCATCACCGGGCAGGTGATGAAGGCTCCCGCTCCCACCGACCGCAAAGAGTCCGCCGCCGAAATCGACGCCCTTATCCTCACCGCCATTCCTGACCGCACCAACAAGGCACAGGCCCCCGGCCCTCTTGTTCCCACCGGACGTTGGTCTCCCGCCGATACGCTCAAAAACTTTCAGGAGAGCCGCGCCACCACCGTCAAATTCGCCAAAGAAACTCCCGATCTCCGCGAGCACGCCATCCTCTCCGCCATTTTCAACAAACAGGTTGACGCTTATCAGTGGGTCCTCTTCATCTCTGCCCACTGCGAACGCCACATTGCCCAGATCAAGGAAGTTAAAGCCGAGTCCAACTTCCCCAAACAATAACCGCAAGCCCCACGTTTCTGCCAACTGCCATTCTGAGGGCTGACGCTTTTTGTCGGCCTGAAGAATCCGTCTTCTCGACCCTTTGTTCGCCAGCCTGAGGATCCGGCAATCGCTTGCCAGGAACCGATTCAGTGTGGTGTGGGAGGATGAGCGATAAGGTTCAGGCGCGGGCGGCGCGGTGTCCGAGGAGAAGGTCGGCGATGCGGCCGGCGGCGCGGCCGTCGCCAAATGGATTTGTGCCGGTCGGCCGCGCTGCCTTGCCACGCGCCAAAAATGCCGAGGCGCGGCTCACAATCTTCTCTCGGGACATTCCGACGAGCTCGGCCCAGCCTGATTCAACGGCTTCGGGGCGCTCGGTGACTTCGCGGAGGACCAGGACGGGCGTGCCAACGCTGGGAGCTTCTTCCTGTACGCCGCCGGAGTCGGAAAGGATGAGCGAGGCGCGCTGCATGAGATGGACAAATTCGGGATAGGCCAGCGGGTCGGTGAGAAGGATGCGGTCGCGAGAGCCGAGGAGGCGCTCGACGGTCGAACGGACGGAAGGGTTGGGATGGACGGGAAGGACGACGGAGAGGTCGGGGTGAGAGGAGACAAGGTCGGCGACGGCGAGACAGATCGCTTCGAGGGGGCGGCCGAAGCTTTCGCGGCGATGCGCGGTGACGAGCAGGACGCGGCCGGAGAGTTGAGCGAGACGCGGGTCGGCAAAGGCGACTGGCTGGCGGAGGATGGCGTGAAGTGCGTCCACGACGGTGTTGCCCGTGAGATGCACGCGGTCGCGGGGCACGCCTTCGGCGAGAAGGTTTTCGAGAGCGCGCGAGGTGGGGGCGAAGTGGAGGTCGGTGAGAGCGGTGGTGAGACGGCGGTTCATTTCCTCGGGAAAGGGGCGAAGCTTGTCGCCGGTGCGCAGGCCGGCTTCGACGTGGCCGATGGAGATGAGGTGGTGGAAAGCAGCCCAGGCGGCGGCAAAGGTGGTGGTGGTGTCGCCCTGAACGAGAAGCCAGTCGGGACGCGTCGTTTCGAGGATGGGCGTGAGTGTTTCAAAAATGCGCGAGGCAACACGGAGCGGGGACTGATTTTCCTCCATGATATCGAGATCGAAGTCGGGACGGATCGAGAATACGTCGAGCATCTGATCCATCATGTTGCGATGCTGGGCGGTGGCGCAGACGAGAACGTCGAGCGCGCGGCGACGAAGCTCGGCAATGACCGGAGCGAGCTTGATGACCTCGGGACGCGTGCCAAAGACAGTGAGAATGCGCATGAGTCGAGAATTAGAAACTAGAAACTAGAAAATAGAAACTGGAAATTCGAGAGGTGTTCGGCCGGCGAGCCGGCGGCGCTACATCGGAAGCAAGCAAAGGGCAGAGGAGAGGGAGGAGTCAGCGGGGGATGCGGCCGCGCTGGCGGACGAACCCGGAGGGCGTGGCGGCGCGATGCCGTGCGGCGACAATTCTGCCCGCTTCGGCGTCCGAAGCGCCGCGGGAGAGGAGAGTGAGCATGTCGGGTTCGCCGACACCGACGTTTTTGAGCTGGGCCAGAGCAGCGCCGGAGAGGACGGGCAGGTCAGCAGCACGGCGGCGGGCGACGGTCATGACCACATTTTCGGAGAGGCCGGCCAGGCGCATGGCCTGAGCTTCGCCGACCCAGAGGCCGAGCTGGTTGAGACGGGCGAGCTCGAGGACGCTGGGTTCACTCATCCGGACGCGGAGGAGAGAGGCGACGGCGGCGCCGGAGTCGAAGGGCTTCTCGCGGCTGCGGGCCAGGCGGATGAGCTCGAGGCAGCCGGCATCAGAAAGACCGGCCTCGCGGGCCAGCACCAACTGGGCGATTTCGGCGCCGGAGGGGTTGAGCTTGCGAAGCTCTTCGATGGATTGGTACCACATGCCTGCCTTGTCGAGCGGGCGGAGGTCGGTGGGCTTGAGGCGCTCGCAGGCAGTGAGAGACACGCACAAGAATGCGACGAGAAACAGGCGCTGCGGAGAGCGGGACATCAACCTTATTGTAAGTGGTAGAACGCCGGGAGGGAATGGGCTGTGACGGGAAGATAAACGAGAGGAATTGAGTCATTGGGCCATTGGGTCATTGGAGATTGAAAAGGCGGAGGCATGGGGAGATTGAGCCATAGAGTCATTGGGTCATTGAGGATTGAAGAGCGAGGGTTGGAGATTTCAGATAGCAAAGCGGGGAAGAAAGAGAAACGCCAAGATTCCTCGTCACCCTTCGATTGCGCTTGGGGCTCCTCGGAATGACGGCGAGGGGGACGGATCAGGTGCGGTAGACGCGCTGGATGCCGAAGACCCCTTTAATTTTTTTGATGGAAGAGAGGATGCGTTCGAGCTGCTTGCGATCGTTGATGTCGAGAGTAGCGTCCACGCGGGCGTTGAGATTGTCGGGGCGGCTATCGAGGGTGCGGATGTTGGAGCCGGCCTCGCTGATGGCGGTGGTGATATCGGCGAGCATGCCGGGGCGGTCCTGGGTGCGCATGGTGAGGCTAACGGGGAAGGTGGCTTTGGACGAGCCGGCCCATTCGACAGCTATGCGGCGCTCGGCCTGGTAGAGAAGATTTTCGACGTTGGGACAAGCGACGCTGTGGACGGCGACGCCGCGTCCGCGCGTGACGTAGCCGACGATTTCGTCGCCGGGAATGGGATTGCAGCACTTGGCGCGATAGACCATGAGGTCGCCGTGCCCGCGGACGAGGACAGCGGCGTCTTCCAGACCCAACATGCGCTTGACGGTGGAAACGATGCGCGGAGGCGAAGGCGCGGGTTTTTCGGGAGTTTCGACGGGGGTCTGGCCGGTGGCTTTGGCAAGGATGAGGCGGGGAGAATACTTGCCGTAGCCCAGGTCGGCGAAGAGATCTTCGATTTGGGCGCAGCCGTACTCGGCGGCGACGCGGAGGAGATCGGCTTCGGGGATTTTCTTGAGGCTGCGGCCAAACTGGCGGGCTTCCTTTTCGAGCAGGCGGCGACCGACTTCGGTGGCCTGAGTGCGTTCGTGGAGATTGACCCAGTGGCGGATTTTGCTGCGGGCGCGGGAGGTGCGAACGTAGTTGAGCCAGTCGCGGGAGGGCGTGCCGCCCTTGGTGGTGAGGATTTCGACGACATCGCCGTTGGAAAGCGGATGGCGGAGGGGGACGATCTGGCCGTTGACGCGGGCACCGGAACAGGTGTGACCAATTTCGGTGTGGATGGAGTAGGCGAAGTCGAGCGGAGTGGCACCGCGGGGAAGAGCCAGGACCTTGCCCTTGGGAGTGAAGACGTAAACCTCTTCGGGGTAAAGGTCCACTTTGAGGGTGGAGAGGAATTCGGCAGGTTCCTGCATCTCCTTGACCCACTCGATGAGTTGGCGCATCCAGACGATGCGCTGGTCGTCGGCTTCGGAGACCTGTTTGCCGTCTTTGTACTTCCAGTGAGCGGCGACGCCCTGCTCAGCGAGGCGGTGCATTTCCTGGGTGCGGATCTGGACTTCGAAGGGCTGGCCGGCATGGATGACGGTGGTGTGGAGAGACTGATAAAGGTTGGGGCGAGGCATGGCGATGTAGTCTTTGAAGCGGCCAGGGACGGGACGCCAGAGCTGGTGGATGACCCCCAGAGCGGCGTAACAATTGCGGACCGTATCGGTGATGACGCGGACGGCGAGGACGTCGTAAATCTGGTCGAGGGTGCGCTGTTGCCGCTGGATTTTGATGTGGATGGAATAGAGACGCTTGATGCGGGCTTCGACTTCGGCAGGGACGGAATTTTCGACGAGCTTCTTGCGGATGGTGTCCTGGACTTCGTTCAGGAATTTTTCGTGGGCGCGGCTTTTGCCGGCAAGTTTCTTTTCGAGGTCGAGGGCGGCGGTGGGTTCGAGGGAGTGGAAGGCGAGGTCTTCGAGCTCGCCGCGGATGAGGCCCATGCCGAGGCGATGAGCAATGGGGGCGTAGAGGTCGATAGTTTCGCGGGCAATGCGGTCTTGCTTCTCCGGCGGGAGGAATTGGAGAGTGCGCATGTTGTGGAGACGGTCGGCGAGCTTGATGACGACGACGCGAACGTCGCTGGCCATGGCGAGAAGCATCTTGCGGAGGTTTTCGGCCTGGCGGGCTTCGGGGGCGAGCAAGTCGAGGCGGCTGATCTTGGTGACGCCTTCGACGAGGCGAGCGGTGTCCGGGCCGAACATCTGGTCAATCTGCGGGATGGAGAGGCGCGTGTCTTCGACAACGTCGTGGAGCAGAGCGGCGCAGAGGGTGGTGACGTCGAGGCGCATGTCGACGAGGATGTGAGCGACCTCGAGAGGATGGGAGAGAAAAGGGTCGCCGGACTGGCGAAGCTGCGAGCGGTGCTGCTCGGCGGCAACCTCGTAAGCGCGGCGGAGAAGCTCAACGTCGTCGGAAGGGCGATGCTGGCGGACCTTGGTGACTAAGGCGAGGAAACGCGCGTGGAGAGCGCGGTCGGATGCTGCCGGCTTTCCGCGAGGTTGGCTGAGGGGTTGCGCCATCTCCCTATTATAAGCCAGAGTCTAGCCATGGAGGGATTGAGCCATTGGGTCATTGAGCCATGGACGATTGCAGATTGAAGTGCCGCCCGTCGAGTACGCTCGGGACTCGTCGGAATGACGGGGGGAGCGGCGGCCCGCCTACGCCGAGGCTACGGCGGGTGGAAGGACACGGCGCAAGGGGCCATCCTATCCGTACTGTGCAAAGAGCGAGACACGCGATTCGCGAAAGACGGCAGGTGTATACTCGTCGGTGAATGGGTCGATGGGCACCACGATTTGTGTGGGCCACCGGCTTTACAAAGACATTTGGCTGGAACGGGGGGCCCAGAAACTTGAAGATCGAATCCTGGACGACCTACGAAAGAAGTTTCCCAAGGAAGACCCCTGTAAGGATAAGGGTTGTGGCCGATAGGAGTGTCCTCCAGAGCGGAGGCATGGTCCTCTCCTTAATCGGATGCATAGTGTTCTCAACTGCATGCGGAGGCCGCGACCCCCAGGAAAAAGAATATCAAGCGTTTATCCGGATCCACGATGAAAAACAGCTGATAGAAGAGTTTAAGAAGAAGTCCTACTGTGCGCAGATCGATCTCTACCTCTACGCCATGAGGAGATACCCCCCGCGCCGCGGAATGGCGACGTACGTCGCCCACAGTGGGGAGGCGATTCTTCCTACTCTGCTCAATCGCTTGAGAACAGAGAAAGACCAAAGGATCCAAAGCGATCTTATCTATGCCTTGCGAGCGATGGCCGTGTTTCATCCGAACCTAAAGAACAACAAGGAGGTTCTCGAGGTCGTTCGCGAAAAGATTGAAGAGATGCATGGATCCTACCTGAGTGAATCCGAAGAGTCGCTGAAGCGGATCTTGGCTGAGCCGCGGCAATAACAGCTTTGAGCGCGCCTGTGGTTTGAACGGAAAGCGGCCTGGCGAGCGTGATGCCGTAGGTGCGCGAGCCCTGTATTCGGAATGCTTCGACTCACAGGAGAGGAACATCCCAGAGCTGTGATTTCAATTTCAAAGGAAGAGAGAGGCAAAGATTCGTTGTCGCCCCTTGGCTGCGCTCGGGACCTCTCGGAATGGCGGCAGGGGCCGGAAAGGCGAAGAGAGAGCAGGGGAGGTGGAACGTGCAGACGCGGGGCTCTGCCCCGCACCCCGGCCGGCTAGAAGCCGGCGCTACCAGGAGGGAAGACCTCACGTCAGCCCGCCGAAAGACGGCGGTCGGGACGTGAGCTACAAGGAGGAAGAAGGAAACGCCAAGATTCCTCGCTGCGCGAGGGATGACGGAGATGAGACGCTCGCAATGACGCCCGCGGGCGGCGGATCGTTCTCACCAACGAAGAGGGATTCTTCGCCCCGACAGAAAACGTCGGGACTCAGAATGACAGTGAAGGGCGGCGCGGGATGACGGAGATGAGACGCTCGTAGTGAAGCCCGCGGGCGACGGATCATTCTCCACAACGAAGAGGGATTCTTCGCTGCGCTCGGAATGACCGCGGAGAGCTAGGGAGTGGGCTGCTCCATTTTGCGCTGCTTGATTTCCTTGACCTTGTCCACGAGGGCGTCGGCATCGCGGAGGAGGCGGTCGCGCTCCTGCGGGGAGTCCACCATGTCCGCGAGGCGGCGGTAGAGAAGGTTCAGGTAAGCCATGGCGTCTTCGTAGTCGGGACGAATCTCGATGGCCCGATTGAGATGGGCGATGCCGTCTTCGACCATGGCGCGGTGCTTGGAGGAGTATTGCTGGCGCTCCTTTGGGAGGAGAGGGTCTTCGTCTTTGAGCTGGCGGCGCGGGTTGTTGCGATTGTATTCGGCGCGCAGATCGGAGTTGGCGCGGAAGGGGATGGTCCAGGAGATGACGCCGACCCAGTAGTGGGGCTCGGGGTCTTCGGGCTTCAGGGCGATGTGCTTGATGTGGTAGTCCTTGGACTGCTCGAACTTGGCGGGGGTGAAGGGACTGGCGGCCATCTGGTAGAGGATGGAGCCGATACCATCAATGGCGGAGAGGTTCTCAGGGTCGATGCGAAGGACTTCGTTGAATTCGGCGACGGCCTGCTCGCCCTTACGGACATTTTCCTGGGAGGGGGCGCCGGGGATGTATTGGCTGGCGTAGGCGGTGGCGAGATAGAGGCGAGCGTTGAGGAGCTCGGGGTCGAGGTCCTTGGCCTGCTTGAAGAATTCGATGGCGGTGTCAAACTGGCCGCCCTTGTAGGCCTGGACGCCCTTGTTGAGGGCGTCGCGGGCCTGGAGCTTCGCGCAGCCGGAAGCGGCAAGGGTCAGAACGAGAATGGCGACAGACGAGAAGAGTCTGCCGAGCAAACGAGCAGAGTTGTGTGGGTTCATGTCCATCCCTGCGCGGATTGAATTCCCCTGAGAGGCTGTTGTCAAGAGCAAAAAAAAGAAACTGGAAATTTGAAACTAGAAATTCTGACCGGTAATTCAGTCCTCGATGAAACGACCGAGGCCGGACTTCAGCGACCCCCAAAGCTTCCCGAACGGTTACTGGCCGGCTTCGAGTTTGGCGGTGATGAGGCCGACCTTATCGATGCCGGAGGAGCGCATGATATCAATGGCGCGAGCGACTTCATAGAACTGAACGTTTTCATCGCCTTTGACAAAGGCGATTTTTTCAGCGCGTTGCTTGAAGATTTCTTCGAGGCGCGGGCCAAGAGTCTCCCAGGTGGTCTCTTCCTGATTAATCTTGAGTTTGCCGCCGGTTTCGACCTGGACGACGATGGTCTTGGCGATGATGTCCTGATTGACAGGCTGATTGGGAGAGGGCTGAGGAACCAGCGCTTCGAGGCCCTTGGGCGTGGTGGGCGTGATCACCATAAAGATGATCAGGAGCACCAGCAGAATATCAATCAGGGGCACAACGTTCATATCGGCGATGGCCCCGCCGCCTTCGGTTTGTATCTGAATGCCCATCGGAAACTCCTCAGTGCGAGTCGCGGGGCGATCCGGCATTGCCAGTAGTCATCGAGGCGCCCCAGCGGAAGAGCCAACTGTTGCCGGCTCCGGGCGACTTGCTGCGAGCGCCGGGCGGCCCGGAGAAGGCCCGGCGGCGGCTATCCGGCGTCAGTCGGCCGGAGGAGGAGGCGGCGTCAGCCGCTTTTCCATAACGCGCTCGGTAAGCAGGCCGAGGTTATCCACGCCGGCGGCGCGGACTTCGTCCACGACGCCGACAACATCGCCGTAGCGGGCGCGGGCGTCGCTCTTGACGAAAACGGTCTTATCGATGCGAGTCGAGATGCGGTCACGGACGATCGGGGTGATCTGGTCTTTGGGTGTTTTGGTGGAGCCGATAAAGATGTCGCCACTGCGAGTGATAGCGACGATGATAGCGTCGTCCTTATCGGCGTCCTGCAAGTCGGTGGGGTTATTGACCCTGGCCATATCCACCGAGACGCCCTTCTGCAACATGGGAGTAACGACCATGAAGATGATGAGAAGGACGAGCATGATGTCGGCCATGGGAATGACGTTGGGGGCCGACATCGTGGGGCCGACTTGGGGCTTGTAGGCCATGGGTTACTTCTTTCCGGCGCGCCGCATGATGAAGTAGTTGATCAACTCCATGGAGGAGTTGTCCATTTCGACGTCGTAGGACTCAACCTTGCTGGTGAAGTAGTTGTAGGCCCAGACGGCGGGGACAGCGACGAAGAGGCCGAGGGCGGTGGCGACGAGGGCTTCGGCGATCCCGCCAGCGACAGCGGACAGACCGGTGGCTTTCTGAGCGGCGATGCCCTTAAAGGCGTTGATGATCCCGACGACGGTGCCGAACAGCCCGACGAAGGGAGCGGTGGAGCCGATGGTGGCGAGACCGGAGAGGCCGCGCTTCATTTCGGCGTGAACGATGGCGACGGAGCGTTCGAGGCCGCGCTTGGCGGCTTCGATGACGTCGGCATCGGAGACGTTGGCGGAGGCGGACTGGAACTCGGAGAGGCCGGTGGCCACGACCTTGGCGATGTGGGATTTTTTGTTGCGCTCGGCGATGGAGATGGCTTCGTCGAGCTTGCCCTCGCGAAGAGCGCCGGCCACTTGCTGAACAAAGATGCGAGACTGCTTGCGGGCAGCGCTATACATCAGAACGCGATCAATCATGACGCCGACCGACCAGGCCGACATCACGAACAGGAGGATGACGACAAGCTTTGCGGGGATCCCCATTGTGCTCCACATGGAACGAATGTCCCAGCCGACATACTGTTCCTGTTGTAACAGCCAGAGGCTAATGACCGAGAGGGTAGCAAGCATACAGTTGGCTCCTTTTATTTCGGTGGCAACGGTCAGGCCGGGGTCACGAGAGAGGAAGCGTCTGTCGTGACCCGCAGCCGGATTTTCTTCCAGGACCGCGAGAAGAGTTGCGGGCCTAGGAACTCAAAGTAAAGACCACGTCAATCGTGGTGACCACCTCGACCGGCTCGCCATTGAGGAGAGTCGGCTGGTAGCGCCACTGGCGCACCGCGTCCTGAGCGGACTGGACCAGCAGCGGATGGCCGGAGAGGACTTGCAGCTCCTGCACCGAGCCGTCCTTGGCAATGATCGCTTGCAGGCGAACGACGCCCTGAATCCGGGCCTGCTTTGCCAGAGGCGGATAAACGGGGCGCGGCTGGCTGATAATCCTGGCCGCCTGAACCTGGCCGCCTACGCGGATGCGCTTGGGACCTTCTTTAGGCGGCGGAGGCGCGGAACCCACGCCGCCAATGATCCCGCCGAGGACGCCGCCGGCCTGACCGCCGGGGACGCCGCCGGGAACGCCACCGGTGACGCCGACGAAGCCCATATCGGGGGGCAGCTCTTCTTCCTTAATGATGTTGATGTCCTTGGGGATGGCGCGCGGGGCGACGAGCTTGCCGGCCTGCATGAGGCGCGCGACAGGCTTCACGATTTTGACCGGCGTAGCGGCCGGAGGCGGCGGGGGAGGAGGAGGCGGCGGCGGAGCAACGAGGAGAGTGGTCAACATGGTTCTTGGCAGAGCCTCGGTGTAAATCAAGGGGACCAGGATGAGGACGCCAATCAAGAAAACCTGAACGACCGTGGAGAGAAAGATGGTCAGGGGTTTTTTGGTTTTGGTGCGCTCCGCGCCCGATTCGACAAGTTCGTCAAACATGGACTTTACCTCCTGCCCGCCGCAGCGAGGCGTCCTGAGGAAGCATCGCCGGAGCGGGATGTGTTGCCGGCTGCGGATCCGGTGCCAACCGCATGACCCGGGTTGCGCCAGTTGTACCAGGCGACGACCAGGGGAGCGGCAATACCGAAACTCGAATAGGTACCTATCACAATACCAACGACGAGGGCAAAAGAGAAGGTGCGAAGCACCTGGCCGCCCATCAAGTAGAGGACAGCGACGGTGAGGAAGGTCAGGCCACTGGTGAGGACGGTGCGGGAGAGGGTTTGGTTGATGGAGCGATTGACAATGACGCGGAAGGGCTCGCGGCGCATGAGGCGGAGATTTTCGCGGACGCGATCAAAGATGACAATGGTGTCGTTCATCGAATAGCCAACCAAGGTCAAGAGAGCCGCAATGACCGTCAGCGAGATCTCGAAGTCCAACAGCGAGAAGAAGCCCAGCGTGATCAAAACGTCGTGAAAGACAGCCAGTACGGCGGCAGCACCGTACACCCACTCAAAGCGAAAGGCAATATATATCAACATTCCGGCCAGGGCGTAAAGAGTGGCCAGCACAGCCTGGCGGCGAAGCTGAGCGCCGACGCGCGGGCCGACAATCTCGACTTTGCGGACGGTAAACGTGCCGAGGTAAGAGGAGTTGTGGAGGGCGGCGATGAGCGCGTCGGTGGCACCTTCGAGCTGGCGCAGATCGGAGAAGTTTTTGAGCAGTCCGCCGCGGTCGGTGTCGCGAAAGGCGATGAGACGCCGGGCAATGTCGCTGTAGCGGTCGCCAGCGGTGGGGCCGAGGGCGAGCGGGTCGCGACGAGAAAGAAATTCCGCGAGAGAGGAGGGAGTAGCGGAGTTGAAGTCCTGCTTGGTGGGGTCAGGAGGAGGAAAAGTTTTTTGCAGAGCCTGGAGGATGGCGGTCTTGCCGGCGTCGAGGGCCTGCGCGCCTTCGCCCTGCTGTTCGAGGCCGATGACGACTTCGTCGGTCTTCGGGCCGGTGATGTCGGAAATGCTTTGAATCGAGGATTCGCCGAGGCCCTGAGCGGCGAGACCCTGGCGGATCTGGTCCACGGGCGGGGTGGAGGAGAAGCGGACGTACACGAGCGTGCCGCCGCGGAAGTCGATGCCGTAACGGAGGCTGCGGCCGTGGAAATACCAGGAGACGCCGCCAATCAGCAATAGCGCAAGAGACAGGGCAATGAAGTACTTGGCCTTGCCCATCCAATCTATGTTGACCTGCTTGAAGATCTCAATCATGGCTGAAGAGGCCTATCTCCATTAGACACCGCAGAGGGTGTCCGAGTGCCCGGGCCAATGGTAACAGCCTGGGCAAAGCAAACGCTGAGATCCTTCGCGCACCCTCGTCGGCTGCGCTCAAGATGACGATCCAAAAACGTGGCGGGGTGAACCCGCCGCTGTGGGCCAAAGAGCAACGGCCAATTCCTCGCCGCGCTCGGAAGAGCAGAGCGCGGAGGGATTCTTCGCTTCGCTCAGAATGACAGAGGCGAAGCTACATCACGAAAGGGCCCAAGGCCGGCTGGAAGCCGGCGCTACGACTAGATGCTCAACTGGGCTTGGCGGGCAGCACGAGCCAAGTGCCAGCCGAAAATCGTCCGCGAGACAAAGACCGCGGTAAACAAGTTCGAGATCAAACCAATAACCAGGGTCACGGCAAAGCCGCGAACGGGGCCGGTGCCAAACAAGAACAGGAAAACGGCGGAGACGACCGTGGTCACGTGGGTGTCAATGATGGTTAGGAAGGCGCGGTCAAAGCCGGCGTCCACAGCGGAAGCAGGCGCCTTGCCGGCGCGCAGCTCTTCGCGAATGCGCTCGAAGATCAGAATGTTGGAGTCCACGCCGATGCCAATCGTGAGGATGACGCCGGCGATGCCGGGCAAGGTAAGCACAGCACCGAAATAGGCGAGGCAGGCGAGCAGGATGACGAGGTTCAGGATGAGAGCGACCACGGCATTGACGCCGGAGAGGCGGTAATAAAAGACCATAAAGAGCATGACAAGAATCAGGCTGACGATGGAGGCCTGGTAGCCGTGACGGATGGAGTCGGCACCGAGGGAGGGGCCGACCGTGCGCTCCTCGAGATAGATGATCGAGGCCGGCAAAGCGCCGGCGCGAAGGACGAGAGCCAAATCGTTGGCGGACTGCTGGGTAAAGCGGCCCTGAATGACGCCGGAGTCTTCGATGCGAGAGTTGATGACGGGAGCGGACTGAACGCGGCGGTCGAGGACGATGGCCATCTGACGCCCCGTGTTGGCCTCGGTAAAGGGTCCGAAGCGGCGAGCGGCTTCGGTGGAAAGAGTGAAATTCACCTGATAGTTGCCCGGGCTTTCCGTGCTGCGGGAGGAGGTAGCGCTGCGAAGGTCGCGTCCGGTGACGACAGGGACGCGGTCGAGGATGTACCAGGCTTCGGCGGCGGTCGAGGAGGAGGTGGCTTCGCTGCGACCGCGGACCAACTCGGTGCCGGCGGGAAGAACACCCCCGTGGGCGGCGAGGGCTTCGGCTTCGGAGTTGTAGGTCTGGCTGCCCTGGACCAGGCGCAGCTCGAGCTGTCCACCGGCCTGAATGACGGACTTGGCGCGGAGAGGGTCGCCTTCGCCGGGGAGCTGGACGAGGATTTCGTTTTCGCCGCGGCCGTGAGGAGCGATGGTGGGCTCGGTGAGGCCGAGTTGGTCAATGCGGCGGCGAATGGTTTCGACGGAAAGATCCATGGTCTGCTGACGGATGGCGGCGATGACCTGGGGCTTCATCGAGAGGGTGAAGCCGGAGGCTTCGCCGACTGCGGCGGAAAGGTCCCAGGCGCCGGAGAAGCTGTCGTCAATCACGTTGCGGAAATCGCCGGAGCGGTCGGGAGCAACGTTGCGAAGGAGGATGCGAGTGTTATCGAGGCGACGGATTTCCTCGTAGGGGATGTTTTTGTCGCGGAGCTGATTGCGAAGGCGCTCGACAGCCTGGTCGGTGTCCTGGTAGACAGCTTCGTCCACCTGGACCTGAAGGACGAGATGCGTGCCGCCTTGAAGGTCGAGGCCGAGGCGGATGCGGTCGGCGAAGTTTTTCTTCAACTGAACCAAGGAGGTAGGAAAGGTGGGCAGGCCGACGAGGCCGTACAAGCAAAGAAGGATGACGGCCAGGATGAAGAGTGCCTTCCATTTGAGGTTGGGGTTCATGGGAGGAGGGGCTAACTCTCCTTGGGAGGCTCGGGCTGGAGCCCGGCAATGGCGCTGCGGGCGACTTTGATTTTGACCTGCTCGGCGACGCGAAGCTGAACGGCGTCGGGTTCGAGGCCGACGATGGTGCCGTAAATGCCGCCGTTGGTGATGATTTTGTCGCCGGATTTGAGGGCGCCGAGCATGGTGTTGAGCTTTTTCTGGCGGCGCTGGGCAGGAAGGATCAGCAGGACGTACATGATGACCATGATGAGAACCAGCGGAGCAAACGTGGTCAGGAGGTTGCCCGAGCCGCCGGATTGAAGCAAGAGAGAGGCAGAGCTGGAAACGTCAAGCGTCATTCCGAACCCCACAGGGAACCGAGGCGCGTCCGGGCCAGAGAGGCGAGCGAACGCTGAGAAAACGATGTCCTGCCCCGACCGATATTCCGGAAGGACAGGACGACAAGCCGCAAACAAAATGGCCGCCAGGAGCAACCTGGCCGGGGAAGACCGGGCTCAGAACCACAACTCGCAACAGAGCAAGAAGCTCAGAAGAGAATCCTGCCAAGTCCTCAAACGCAGTAGCGTTGCGGATTTTGGATGAGAAGTCAAGGAAATTTGGGGAAGAGAAAGGCGAAGGGAAAAGCAAACCGCAGAGGGCGCAGAGGTGGGGAGGGGGCAGAGAAAGAAAAGGCGGAACACAGATGAACACTGAAGAACACGGATAAGAAAAGAAGGAACGAAGGATTCCGTGCGCGGGGTGGCCGGCGGGGAGATTGGGCCATTGGGTCATTGAAGGTCGGAAGAAGAGTAGGAATGGATGGGGGAGGCGGTCGGTAGATTGAACGCTGAGGTCCTTCGGGCTCCGGCATCGCAAGCTCTTGCCGGAGCCCTCAGGATGACACAGAGGAAGAGACGGGGAGGGCGAGGGAAGAGAAGGTGCCGGAGGCGATGGAGGAGCGGATGCGGCGCATGAGGTCGAGATAGAAGAAGAGGTTGTGGTGAGTGTTGAGGACGGCGGCGAGGATTTCGTTGGACATATAGAGATGACGGAGATAGGCGCGGGAGTAGCGCTGGCAGACGGGGCAGGAGCACGCTTCGTCCACGGGGCGCGGGTCGGCGGCATAACAAGCGTTTTTGATGTGGACGTGGCCAGTGGAGGTGAAGAGGCAGCCGTTGCGGGCGTTGCGCGTGGGGAGAACGCAATCCATCAGGTCAATGCCGAGACGAACGTAGTCGGCGAGATGTTCGGGATAGCCGACGCCCATCAAATAGCGGGGACGGTCGGCGGGGAGGCGAGGGGCGACTTCGGCGGCGATGTCGCAGGTGAGGGCGTGAGGCTCGCCTACGGCCAGGCCGCCAATGGCGTAGCCGGGGAAGTCGAGCGAGACGAGCTGGTCGGCGGAGTCGCGGCGAAGGTCGGCGTGAGTGCCGCCCTGGACGATGGCGAAAAGAGATTGGCGGGCAGGATTGCCGTTGTCGGTGAAAGAAGATTTGGATCGTTGCGCCCACAGGAAGGTGCGGTCGGCGGCGTGACGTGCGCGTTCGTGCGAGGCGGGGTACTCGATACATTCGTCAAGCACCATCATGATGTCGGAGCCGAGAGCGAGCTGAACTTCAACGGCACGCTCGGGAGTGAGGAAATGATCGGAGCCGTCGAGATGCGAGCGGAAACGCACGCCGTCGTCGGTGACCTTGCGCAGGCCGGCAAGACTGAAGACTTGATAGCCGCCGGAGTCGGTGAGAATGGCGCGGGGCCAGGACATGAAGTTGTGCAGGCCGCCCAGAGAGCGGATGAGGTCGTGGCCCGGGCGGAGATAAAGATGATAGGTGTTGGCAAGAAGGATCTGAATGCCGAGGTCTTCGAGAGTCTGCTGGGTGAGTCCTTTGACGGAAGCGGCCGTGCCGACAGGCATGAAGCAGGGAGTGTCAATCGCGCCGTGAGGGGTGTGCAAACGGCCGAGACGCGCGCCGCTGGGGTCGGTGTGGAGGAGTTCGAAGCGGAAAGACATGGGAGAGAGTGTAGCAGGGGAAGAAGGGAATTGGACCATTGAGCCATTGGGTCATTGAAGATTGCGAAGAGGCCGGAAGAAGATCCAGCGGGCGCCTGGGTTTCAGTAAAGCGCGGTGAGGCCGAAGGAAGGAACCGGCCGGAAGCCGGCGCTCCAAGAATCAAGAGAAGACGGCGGTGAGGCCGACCTTCACCACCAGGTAGATGGCCCAGATGCCGAGGATGATGCCCAAGGCTTTGCCGGTGGTGATTTTTTTCGGGTTGGCGGCAGAAAAGCCGATTGCAAACAAAAGGATCTCCCAGAGCCAGAACAGCTCGAACGAACCGAACAGAGCAAGCTGCCAACGAGGAGCGTCGCTGGAGAGAAATGTGCCAGCATGGGTGACGAGCATGTTCTCCGGCGTGGACTCGCCGGGCGCACGCAAGGCAAGGGTCAAGAGGATAATGATGGAGGCAACGACTCCGGGCATGGAGCCATGCGCGACAATGCCCATGGACTGGTTGAAACGCAGGCCCCCTCCACTAAAGACGTTGAACGCACCCAGGTAGATCCCGCCCAAGATCAAGGTAGCAAGAATCGGGACGAGTCCACCAATGCAGTAAGCGACAATCGGCGAGAACTTGGCCTGCGGGGCGAGCTGCTGCTGCTTTTGGTCTTCGCTGAGGTTGGCGAACCGAGAGTTCTTCTCGGCCTGGGTGCGGATGTAGTCGGCCCAGTCAATCTTCTGGTTCATGGTATAGGCGACGCACAGGCCGAGAATGGTCAGGATGATGATCGGCAGGAGCCAGGAGGGACGGCGGGCGATGTCGGTGAAAGTCTCACGAGGACTGAAAAAGACGCCGGTGACGCGGCCGAAAGAGCTGATCGGGGCAGGCTCGGCGGGGGAAGGGGCGGTAGCCATGACGGTTCCTCCAAAGGATGTCAGGCGCTGCCACACCTGATTTAGGGGTACGCAAGCGGGGGCCGAAAGATTTCAGACGGGGGAGTGTAGCGCAAAAGAGCGAATCTGGAAAATCGAAACTCGAAATTGGCCCCCGGGATGCCGACTGCGCTGCGCCCCAATCGATCGCGCAAGTCTAGAAGCTGAGATCCTTCGGCGATCCTCGTCGGATCGCCTCAGGATGACAACGTTTCAGCGAGGGCGCGCCTGGTCACACGGCCCTACGCAAGGAAGCGTCGCGCCATTCAGCTGTCGCTACGAAACGGGGAGGTGGGGGAGGGAGGAGAGCAGAGATTGGGTGTAGGGGTGAGAAGGGGAGTGGAGGATTTGGTCGGCGGGGCCGAGCTCGACGAAGCGGCCGTTGTGCATGACGGCGACGCGCGAGGCGAGTTGGGCAACGACAGGGAGCGAGTGGGAGATGAGCAAGTAGGTGAGCGAGAAATGGTGCTGAAGCTGCTGGAGCAGGGCGAGGATTTGAGCGCCAACGCTAACGTCGAGGGCGGAGACAGGTTCGTCGGCGACGACGAGCCTGGGGCGAAGAACGAGAGCGCGGGCGATGCCGATGCGCTGGCGCTGTCCGCCGGAGAATTCGTGGGGATAGCGGGCGGCGGAGTCGGAGTCAAGACCCACGGCGGAGAGAGTTTCGAGCACGCGGGCGCGGCGGGCGGCGCGGGAAAGAGCAGGCTCGTGGATGGCCAGCGGCTCGGCGACAATGCTTTCGACGCGGAGACGCGGGTTCAAAGAGGCGAAGGGGTCTTGAAAGACGAGCTGCATATCGCGGCGAAGCGCGCGAAGAGCGGAGCCGCGGGCGGCGAGCAGGTCGTGGCCGAGGAAGTGGATGCTGCCGGAGTCAGGGTCGAGAAGTCGGGTGAGGAGGCGGGCGAGAGTGGTCTTACCGGAGCCGGATTCGCCAACGATGGCCAGCGTTTCGCCGGTGTGGAGGTCGAGGGAGGCGTCGTCCACGGCCCAGCGTCGGCGGGAACTGTTGGAGAACAGACCGGTGGACTGAGAGAAGGATTTGCGGAGGGAGGAGGCGGAAAGGAGTGGGGAAGTCATGTGAGGCGTGAATCGTTACTCGTAAATCGTAACTCGGGTCGAAATTGCGAGCCGAGCGAGAGTTTAGCAGTTTGGCGGGGACATTACGCTGAGATCCTAGGGCATCCTCGTCGTCGGCATTAGCGGTAAGACGGCGAGCAGGCGTCCGGTGCAGAGCGGTGCGCGCATAGGGGCACGATCTATCGTGCCCCTACGGTTTTTCCGCGATGAGGAAGAGAGAAGTCTGGATGAATTCCAGACTGGGGGCAGAGGAGGAAAGCGAAGAGACGTCAGCGGAGGACTGTGCCGGGACGAGGCGGGGGCGGAAGCCGGCGGAGTCGGAGGGAATGGTGTCTTCGAGGAGACGGCGAGTGGCGAGATAGTCGGCTGAACCGGGGGCGTGGCCGGCGATGAGCATCCAGTGGTCGAACTGGCGGAGACGCTCGGTGAGTTCGAGAGCGAAGAGGCGAAAGCCGGCGACTTCGACGAGCGCAGAAAATTCAGGGACGGTGAGGGTGGAGGCGTGAGAGGCATCGCGGGTGCGCTCGATGCGATTGTGGATGTCGCTGGAGGCACCGGCGGGGACAATGAGGTCCACCAGAGCGACACGGCCGCTGGGGCGAAGGACGCGGGCAAGCTCGGCCAGGACGCGGGCAGGGTCGGAGATGTGATGGAGCGAATAGCCGCAGGCAGCGAGGTCGAGCGAGGCCGAAGGGAGAGGGAGGTTTCCCGCGTCGGCGCAGGCGAAAGAGACGTTGGAGAGAGAGGCAGCGGCAGCGGAATCGCACGCGCGATGAAGCATGGCAGGAGTGATGTCGAAGGCGAAGAGGTGGCGTGTGCGCGGGGCAAAGGCGTGAGTGAAGGTGCCGGGGCCGCAGGCGAGGTCGAGGGCAAGCTCGGTGCCGCGCGGCGAGACGAGGGCGGCGAGATGGTCAGCTTCCTTGGAGCGCGTGGTGAGGGCGAAGCGGGAGAATTGCTCGGCCGTGCGGGTGAAACGGTCGCGGACAAGGTCGTGTTGGGTGGCGGAGTCGCCCGGCATGAGGGGATTATACGCGGAAAGAGAAAGGCGAAGAAAAGGTCCAACACAGAGAGCACAGAGGCACGGAGATCACAGAGAAAGAGAGAAGAAAGAAGAGAGAGGAGGAAAGCGGCGCGGCAAGCCTCGCCGAAGAAAGGCGGCAGCAAGCTGCCGCACTCCAAGGGCTACACGAGGATGCAGCGAGCACGGTGGTCGGGAGAGGCGGGGCGTGGTTCGGCTTCGCTCACCACTGGCTGCTCGCGAATCGCTCGCAAGTTGGGCAGGGCGGCGGAACATTCGGGGCGGCGCAAGGGGCAGCGAGGTTCGAAGGCACAGCCGGGAGGAAGAGAGTCGAGCCGTGGAACGCTGCCGGGAATGGGAACGAGGTTCTTCCGGTCAAGAGAGGGAGAGGCGGCGAGAAGACCCTGCGTGTAGGGATGGCGCGGGCAGGTGAGAAGTTCGTGCGCGGGGCCTTCTTCGACAATGCGTCCAGCGTAAAGCACGGCGAGGCGGGAAGCAACTTCGGCGACGACGGCGAGGTCGTGGGTGATGAAGAGAAGTGCGAGGCCGAGGTCGCGCTGAAGACGAGCGAGGAGTTCGAGGATTTGTTTTTGGACGGTGACGTCGAGAGCGGTGGTGGGCTCGTCGGCGATGAGCAGACGCGGCGAGCCTGTGAGCGCCATGGCGATAAGAGCGCGCTGGCGAAGTCCGCCGGAGAGTTGATGAGGGAACTGGCGGGCACGAAGGGCTGGTTCGGGAACGGCGGCGCGTTCGAGTGCGGCAAGAGTGCGGCAGCGGACCTCGCCGCGCGGGAGATGCGAGTCGTGAGCGCGGACAGCTTCTTCAATTTGTGCGCCGACGCGGAGGACGGGGTTAAGCGCGGTCATGGGCTCTTGAAAAATCATGGCGAGCGAGTGGCCGCGGAGGGCGCGGAGCTGGTCGGGCGGGAGAGAAAGGAGATTGCGCGGGGCGTCACCATTGGAGGCGAACCAGGCTTCGCCGGAAACGCGCGAGCCGGGAGGGAGAAGTCCCATCAGAGCGAGAGAAAGCATGGTCTTGCCGGAGCCGGATTCGCCGACGAGTCCGAGGGCTTCGCCGGGAGCGATGCGGAGAGAGACGTCCTGCACCGGGCGCACCCAGCCGGTGGGCGTGGGGAGTTCGACTGTGAGGGAACGAACGTCGAGAAGCATGGAGAAATGATACGGCGAAAGACGAAAAACGTAACTCGTAAAGCGTAATTCGTAAGGGCAAACATGCCGGGCCTGCAGCCCGGCGCTACAGTTTTCGGCGCACAAGGGGGATGACGAGTTTAAGGGCGGTGTGGGAGGAGGAGAAGCGACAGACTTTGACGTCCACGAGGCCGGCGGATTTGGCGGCGGCCATAACGTCGGCTTGCGTGATGTGCGGCCGGCCTTTCGGATAGACGACCCACAGAGCGCCGGCAGGTTGGAGAGAGGCGCGGAGCGTTTTGAGGCGTGTGAGAGCGGCTTTGGAGTCGGCGAGGAGGAAGATGAGGTCGGAGTTGGGAGCAGGTTTCGTGGTGGAGATACGCGAGGTGCGAGAGCGGAGGTCGGCCAGGAAGGTTTTGTCGGAGAGGCGGAGGAGGGAGATGTTCATGGAGGGTTTGACGCCGAGTTTGTCGAGCAGGCTGGGAGGATGAAGAATTTTATCGGCCCAGCGCGCGGCGGCGGGGCCGAGGTCGAAAGTGACCGTACCGTCGGGGAAGGTGATGCGGAGCGCGGCGGAGTCGGCGCGGACGCGGCGCATGGAGTTAAAGGGGATTTTCAGGCGGAAGTCGCCGCGGAAGAGGAGGAAGTCGGATTCAAGGAGGAGTTTGCCGCGCGAGGATTGTTTTTTGAAATGAGCGGTACAAGAGGATTCAAGACCCATGTTAGACCTCGGTGTGATGGAGGTAGAGATCCTTCGGGCATCCTCGCCGGACGCCCTCAGGATGACAGAGAGTGTGAGTTCGGGTGCGCTGAGGATGACAGCGCGTGAGAATCGGGAGAGGCACGGGATGACGGCGCAAGCGTCGCGTCATGGTTGAGGAGAGACGGATTCGCCGAAGTGGCGGCCGAGATTTTTGAGATAGGTTTCCATGGTCGAGGTGTAGCCGAAGATGAAGCGGGACATGAAGCGAAAGAGCGCGGGACAGATTTCGCCGTCTTCGGTGATGCGCAGGGAGGAGCCGCCGTCAGCGGGAGTGATGATATACGTCCAGGTGCCGCCGAAGGGAAGTTTGGGGTCGGCGATGCGGCAGACGAGGCGGCGCGGCGGGTCGGAAAGCTCGGCGTAGAGTGGAATGTCGCCAAAGCCGGAGGTTTCGACCCAAGCCGGGCGGCCGTCGCGGTCGGGGAGACGCTTGATGGACTTGAGATCGGTGCGCCAGGAGGGCATGGCGTCAATGTTGGTAAGCGCGGCCCAGATTTTTTCGGGTGGCTGATTGTAGCGGGCCATGCGCGTGGCGGAATGAGTTGTGGGCAGCAAAGCGCCGATGATCCAGGCAAGGGCGACGATTCCCACCAGAGTGCCGAGAACGATCAAGACCCATTTCATAGTGACCTCCTCAACAAGAAATAAAATGGCGATGCGAAGGCTTAGCAACCCGAGCCAGATGCTTCAACCCGGGCATACGAGACGTTGAGAGCTTTCGGCCCCGACCCGGTCGGGGCCTCAGGATGACAATTCCAAGGGATATTGAGCCGGCGGTTGGCACGTCAGCGTGAGCCTTTCCGGCGACGCCAGGGGCGAAGCCCCATTTTCTTAGGCGGGCCGGATTCCATGTAGCGGCGTGCGGCGCGAGCGAGCAGGGCCAACCCGGCGAGGCCGGCGGCGCGCTCTTCGGAGGAGAGTTGGGCGAGCAGGCCGCGGACGCGGGCGGGTTCGAGGACGGATTGGGCGTCCTTGATGCGCACGCCGGCGGGCGAAAGACGAAGCTGGACGCGGCGGGCGTCGCGAGGGTCGCGGGAGCGGAGGACGTAGCCGCGACGATGGAGGCGGTCAATGGAAATGGACATGGTGGAGGGAGTGACGCCCATGTGACGGGCGAGGTCCATGAGGGAAGTGGGTTCGAGGTCGTCGAGGTGGTCGAGGATGCTGGCCTGATGAGCACTGAGCACCTTGCGCGTCTTGGGATCGCGGACATGGCGAGTGTGGCAAGCGAAGAAGATCCGGGGGTAAAGGTCCAAGAGCTGCCGCACCGGGTCCAGGGGACGCACACGGCAGGATGGCAGAAATACTTTGATTTGTCAAATCAAAGTTATTGCATTCGGGGATGGCATTGATTGGGAAAGAGAAACTAGAAATTGGAAATTAGAAAATGGGCAAGAGCCATGGGCTGTCGCTGTGGCCCGCAGGGAACTACAAGGAGTGTGCACTTACAAAGGTGCCGCAAGGGGCGGGGATTTGCGTACAATGCGCTGACGCGCGGGGTGAAACCGCGCCACTTATTTCGCCCCAATAGGAGGTCGCTGTGTGCTTGACAAAAGCTAGGGAAAAATTGGGCGGAGTGACGCGACACATGCACGTGATCGCGTTTCTTTTGGTAGCAAGCGTCACTCTTCTGGTCACTGTCTCCAGGCTTTGGGCCATCCCCTTCAGCACCACGAGGATCCTCATTGAGGTCAACGCCACGGGTGGAGACGCAGGCCTTCAGATCTCCGTGGATGCCGCGGGTTGGAAGAGGCTCCAAGTCTTTGCTCCGAACGGGAAGAGGCCCATTCTGGACGTCCAGGGCGGCGGCAGCATGGGCCTACATGGGGTCACTGAGTTCTTCATCGAGAGCGCGGAGCCGTCATTTGACTCAGTCCCCCTGAACGCCTTCTTTGCTCGGTTTCCGGCGGGCAGTTACGATTTCCGTGGCACAACGGTTGATGGACAAACCCTGACCGGCAAGGCGGTGCTTACGCATGCTATTCCGGCCGCACCGTTGATTGTCTCGCCGCAAGAGGGCGAAGTGGTGGAGCTGGACCCAGGGATGCCTGTGGCCATCGAGTGGAAAGACGTGACCACTCCATTTCCGGGCAGCGCTTCAGCGGTCAAAATTGTCGGCTACCAAGTCACTGTTGTACGGGAGAGCCCAACCCTCCGCGTCTTTAGCGTTGACCTCCCGGTCGCCGCCACAAAAGTGACTGTCCCGGCAGCGTTCCTGGAAGCCATGACGGTGTACAAGGCTGAGGTGTTGGCGATCGAGGCCGGCGGAAACCAGACCATCTCGGAGCGCGGGTTCAAGACGAAGTAGCTGCTCCGATCCAACTTGCATTGGATTTCGCGTAGCCCCACTGGAGGAATAGAACGGAGCCCACGCTTTGTTTCCTATGGAGTGATGATAGCAAACCCGGTGAGAAGCAGAGTGAGCCGGGCGGGATGGAATTGAGATGGTGATCCACACACAACGCGGAGTGAACTGGAAGGAGCTGTTCAAGCAGCCGGGGTTCCCGTATTTCTTTGCGGGGATGTTCGTGTCGCTGTTCGGGACGGGAATGAACTTTGCGGGTGTGACCTGGTACATGCTGCAGGAAACGGGCTCGACGGTGCTGGTGAGCCTGGTGACGGTGTTGGTGATGCTGCCGGGGTTGGTGGTGCCGTTCATCGGCGGGGTGCTGATTGACCGGCTGGACCGAAGGTATCTGGCGATTGCGCTGGACGTGGCGCGAGCGGCGGTGGTGCTGGGGACGGCAGCGATTGCATGGTGGGGGACGCTGCGGATCTGGCAAGTGTACGTGATGGTGTTCCTGCTGGGGGTGGGGTTTGCGATTTACTGGTCAACGACCCATGCGCTGCTGCAAGAGGTGGTGCCGCGGGCGGGGCTGGTGGGGGGAAACGCGGCGGTGCTGGTGGCGGTGCAAGGCGGAATGATGACGGCGGGAGCGGTGGTGGGGTTTGTGTACGACGAGTGGGGGATTGGGGCGATCCTGACAGCGGACGGGGCCACGTACGTGATCAGCGCGCTGTGCCTGGCGAAGTTGCGCAGCGGGTACTACGCGCCGCACGCGCACGTGGAGGCGTCGGAGTCGGCGGAGGAGCTGGAGGTGGAAAGCGAAGTGAACCCGGCGGTGCCACCGATGATTGTCGAAAGGATGGAGGCCGAGCCGGTGAAGCCTTCGGGGGTGCTGGCGGACATCCGCGAGGGGTTGAGGTACCTGAAGTCGCAGCCGGAGGTGCTGTCGCTGGGGCTGACGTATGCGTGCATGATGGCGGGCGTGGTGAGCGGGAACGTGCTGCTGGTGGCGCTGGCGCAAGACGTGTTGAATGCCGGGGCGCGGGGATTCGGGTTTATGGAGGCGGGGTGGGCGCTGGGGGCGATTGCGGGTGGATTGCTGACGGGCTGGCTGACGCATCGGCGGCCATTTCTGGTGCTGGTGGCGGCGCTGGTGACGCTGGCGCTGGGCCACGCAGCGTTTCCCTATGCGCGCTGGCTGGCGGTGGCCGTGGGGATGAATGCGCTGTTTGGGGCGTGCCGGGCGCTGGGAGGAGTGCTGACGCAAAGCTCGATTATGGCGACGGTACCGAGGCGGTTGATGGGACGGACGCAGTCGGCGTTTTCGGTGATTGCGACGCTGATGCAGGTGGCGATGAGTTTTACGCTGGGTTGGCTGGCGCAACACGTGGGGCTGGCGGTGGCGTTCGGAATATTGGGAGTGTTGTATGGGGGGGCGGCGGTGGCGGCGCTTCGAGCGCGGACGCTGAGCCATCAAGCAAGGGCGGAGGTGGAGAGTGGATGAGAAGAATTGGGCCATTGAGTCATTGAAGGTTGAAGAAGAGAAGAGGAGGGGGAGATGGAATTTCTGCCGGGGTTGAAGGGGATGCTGAATTACCACCCGGTGTTTGTTCACTTCCCGATTGCGTTCTGGGTGGGAGCGTTGCTGTTCGAGCTGCTGGCGATAGTGAGGAAAAAGGAGGAGCTGCACCGGACGGCGCGGCGGCTGCTGTACGCAGGGACGATTTTTGCAGCGGCGGCGGTCTGGACGGGGCTGTACGCGCAGGAGTCGGTGCCAGAGGCCGGGGGTGCACAGGAGGTCCTGCTGATCCACCAGCGGATGATGCTGCTGGCGACGAGCCTGGCGGTGGGGTTGTGCATGCTGGCGGCGTTTAAGAGGGAGATGAGCAGCGCGCTGAGGAAACTGTTTTTGCTGGGACTGCTGGCGCTGGCGGCGTTGATGGGAATCGGAGCCGATCGCGGGGCGCAACTGGTCTATCAGTATGCGACGGGAGTGGATTTGTCGAAGGAGATGCGGCAACAGCAGAGGCCGTCGGTGCCATGAGAAAGCGAGTGAAGCCGCGGCGAGCGGCGAAGAGCGGGGCCATGAAGCAGGTGGTGAACCCGAAGGGGCTGTTCAACAGCCTGGAGTACGGGTTTTCGCAGGCGGTGGTGACGCGCGGCGGCAGGATGGTGCACGTCGCGGGACAGACGGCGTGGGACTCGAAACGAAGGATCGTAGGCAAAGGGAACTTGAGAGTGCAGGTGCGGAAGTCACTGGAAAATCTCGCGGTGGCGCTGAAGGAGTCGGGTGCGGGCGCGGAGGACGTTGTGCGGCTGAGGATTTACGTGGTGAAGATAAACCAAAAGGACGTGTCAACTGTGGGAGCAGAAATGAGGAGATTCTTCCCGGCGAAGACGCCGCCGGCGTGTACGTTGCTGGGAGTGCAGGCGCTGGCCAACCCGGAGTTCCTGGTGGAGATTGATGCGACGGCGGTGGTGGGGTGAGGCGCGGAGAAAGAGGTTGAGAGGATTGTGACCTTTCAGATTATCGGCGAGATTGCGGAAGCGGAAACAATTGCGGGCGGCACAAAGATTCGGGAGTTAACCCGGCTGAGAAAGATCTACGGGCGTGGAAGGTGGCGAAAACGCAAAGGAATCGCGACGGTGAAGCTTTCCGATGGTACGATTATCAAAGCGGAAGTCCACTGGTATGAAGCACACGGGGTCGGAATGAAGGAACTGAAGATCAAGCGCTTCCTGGACTAAGGCATGTCCCGCCGAAACTCGATGCCGCATTATGTAGTTTGCATCCGCAACCGGGCGTATCCGGCTTCGCTGGAATTGCGGAAAATCTACCGGACGATTCCAGATGAGAAAGCTGCGCGTCGGCGTTTCCTGCGGATCGTCGACGAGTCCGGGGAAGACTACCTCTATCCGGAAGAGTTTTTCCTGCCCATTGAACTAACGAAATCCTTGAAGAAGGCCTTGCAGCTCGCTTCCTAGACGTGGGGCGCGCGATGGAATGAGTGAAAGGGGAATAGGGGTTGGGGTGTAGTGTTTAGGGGAGAGGAAAGAGTTAATGGAATTGGGAGTGCTGAAGAGGATGTTTCCATTGAGAGGGGGCAAGGCGGAAGTGTGCGGGGCCTGCGGAAAGGCGTTTGAGTGCGGGGCGACGCTGAGCGACTGCTGGTGCGCGGAGGTGAAGCTGACGGACGCGCAGCGGGAGGAGCTGAAAGGGAAGTATCGGGGATGTGTGTGCCGAGAGTGTTTGGAGAAGGTTGCGGCAGAATTGAATCATTGAGCCATTGGGCCATTGAAGATTGAGGGAGAGACAGAAAGTAAACAGAGATGAAGACA
>Ga0247727_10001405_pt1 | contig 57292 bp, 55 predicted proteins | sample WisWelCaveWW1625_FD_202498 | JGI IMG/M metagenome (GOLD analysis project Ga0247727, IMG submission 202498) | Biofilm microbial communities from Wishing Well Cave, Virginia, United States - WW16-25 | ecosystem: Environmental > Aquatic > Deep subsurface > Groundwater > Cave microbial mat | place... | reverse complement strand
AGCGCCGCCGTCATGAAGATTAGGCAGGCCAGCGGCTGCAGCACGACACCCCATTTCGGCAGCCATCCCCACAGCAGTTCCCCCTGGCGCTGCACCAGCAGCCCCAGGTCGAGCGTCCGGTACGAGATGATGACGCCGATGAGCGACACGCCGAGGGCGATCTCATAGGCAAGCATCTGCGAGGCGGCGCGCAGGCCGCCGATCGTCGCCAGGTTGTTGCCCGAGACCATGCCCGCCAGGATCACGCCGTAGGTCCCGATGGAGGCTAACGCCAGCACAAACAAGAGTCCCGCGTTGATATCGGCGACTTGCAGGGGAATCTCCCGGCCGAAGAGCTGGACGGCCGGGCCGATAGGAATCGCCGCGAAGGCCAGCAGCGCGAAGAAGACGGAAAGAAATGGTGCCAGCGTGTGAAGGAACCGATCGCCGGCGGCCGGGATGAAGTCCTCTTTGGTGAGCAGCTTGAGCACATCGGCCAGCGCGTTGAGGATGCCCAGCCCACCGAGCTTGCGCAGGAGCCAGTTGATGAGGCCGCCGCCGAGCCACCAGGGCAGTGGGATGGTGAAATAGGCGCGGTTGGCGCCGATGCGATCCTGCATCAAGGCACTTTGCTTGCGCTCAAGCCACGTCTGCATCCCTGCGAAGTTCAGCACCCCGCCGAGGACCAAGGCGCTCACGCCCAGCTTGATCGCCAGGTCAACGAGCATGGCCGTCCTTCAACAGGGCGCCATGCTGACTGAGGGTGTCATACATCAATGACCGGAACGCGGGCTCGCGTTGCGCCAAGTCCACGAAAATGGAGGCCGGATCCGCAAACCGATCGGGCAAGCCCAGCCGCTGCCCCAGCTCCGAGAGGATCCGCCACTCGGGCTTCGAGGCGCCCCACGGGCCCAGCGCCGGATGGATGCGCTGCACGCGGCCTTCGACGTTCGTGAACGTGCCGTCTTTCTCCGCATAGACGGTGCTGGGCAACACCAGATGTGCCAGCTCCGCAGTCCGGTTGGTGTTGGTGCCCACAAACACCAACAACTCAAGACGCTTGGCCGCCTCACGCACGCGCTCTTCCCCGAAGAGCGGGGCAAGGTCCTGGGTGAAGACCAGGAGCATTTTGAGATTGCCGGTCGCCGCCTGCTGCAGGAACCGCTCAGCACCTTCCGGCAGGCCCAACGCCTGGGCGCCCCTGGCGTTGGGTGATTTGTCTGGCTGCATGAGAAAGTCATCGCCCTCGCCAGGCTTGGGACGCTGGAAGACGACCTGCACCACGCCCAGCTCGGCGAAGAACCGCTTCGCCGCGTAGAGGTCTTCGTTGGTGAGGTGGCTCGAGAGCACCACGCCGACCTGTCCGAGTTGCTTGGCATCACGAAGCCGCGCCAGGACAACGCCGAGCCGCTCCAGCGCCTCCTCCCACGTGCCGCTGCGCATGCCGCCGTGCTCCTTGATCTGCACCGCCTCCAGCCGCTCCTGGTCGATGAACTGGTAGCCGTAGCGGCCCTCATCGCACATCCACCACCGGTTGACGTCGGGGTTGTGCCGTGGCTTCAGGCGCATGACCCGCCCTCCCTGGGCGATGTGGGGACGCCACTCCCGCTCCCGGTTGTAGTGGATCTGGATGTTGCAGCCGCGGGAGCAGCCGGGGCAGACCGAATCGGCCGCGCCCAGGTACCACACGCGGCACTTGAACCGGAAGTCGCGGTCGGTCAGCGCGCCGACCGGGCAGATGTCCACGACGTTGCCCGCGTAGTTGTTGTCGAGCGCCTTGCCGGGATGCAGGCCGATCTCCGAATGGTCGCCCCGGTTGAAGATGCCGAACTCGCCGGTCTTGGTGATCTCGTCGGTGAACCGCACGCAGCGCGAGCAGAGGATGCACCGCTCGGCGTCCAGCATGACGGTCGGGCCGATCGGCACCGCCTTGGGCTTTTTGATCTTCGTCTCATTGAACTTGGGATCGTAGAGGCCGTGCTGCATGTAGTAGTCCTGGAGCCAGCACTCCCCCGCCTGGTCGCAGACCGGGCAGTCCAGCGGATGATTGATCAGGAGAAACTCAAGCACATCCCTGCGACCTACCAGCGCCTTGTCGCTCGTGGTGAGCACTTCCATGCCCTGCGCCACCGGCGTGTAGCAGGAGATCTGGAGCTTCGGGCTGTTCTTGATCTCGACGAGACAGATGCGGCAGTTGCCGGCGATGGACAGTCCAGGATGATAGCAGTAAAACGGCACCGGGCTTCCCGCCTGCTCGCAGGCCTGCAGCACCGTCGTACCTTCAGGGACGGTCACCGGCTTGCCGTCGATCGTCAGCGTGATTTGCTTAGCCATGGACGGCTATCGGCACCGCGCCCGTCGCCAGGTCGCAGCGCTTCTCCCGGATGTGGAACTCGAACTCCTCGCGGAACTTGGTCACGTAGCTCTGCACCGGCCAGGCGGCCGCGTCCGCGAAGACGCAGATCGTGCGCCCTTCCATGTTCGAGGCGATGCCGAGCAAATGGTCCAAATCGGCGGGGCGCCCCTGCCCCTTCATGATCCGGTCGATGATCTTGAAGAGCCACCCCGTCCCCTCGCGGCATGGCGAACACTGGCCGCAGGACTCATGGGCGAAGAACTTGGCCGCGTACCACAGCGCCCACGGCATGCAGGTGGAGTCGTCCATCGCGATGACGCCGGCCGATCCCGCCATGGTGCCGGCCGCCAGCAGCGAGTCGAAATCCATCCGCACGTCGATCTCATCGGCCCGCAGGATCTTGGCGGAGATCCCGCCCGGGATGACCGCCTTGAGGTGGCGGCCCTGCGGCACGCCGCCGGCCGCCTCGATGAGCTGACGCAGGGTGACACCTTGCGAGGCCTCATAGAGCCCCGGCTTTTGGACGTGGCCGCTGAGTGAAAAGAGCCGCGTGCCGCCGCTCTTGCCGAAGCCCAGCTTGGCGAACCACTCCCCGCCCTTTTGGATGATCGTCGGCACGCAGGCGAGCGTCTCGACGTTGTTGATCACCGTGGGGCTCGCAAAAAGTCCGGCGATCGCGGGAAACGGGGGTTTCAGCCGCGGGAAGCCTTTTTTGCCTTCGAGCGACTCCAGCAGGGCGGTCTCCTCGCCGCAGATGTAGGCGCCGGCGCCCCAATGGACCACGACCTCAAGGGCATGGTCGGTATTGAACATCCGCTGGCCCAGGAAGCCGTACTGGTAGGCATCATCGACCGCCCGCTGCAGGATCCGGGCCGGTTCGGCATACTCGCCCCGGATATAGATGTACGCCTTGCGGCATCCGGTGGCGTAGGCGGCGATGATCATGCCCTCGAGGAGCCGGTGCGGATCCTTGGCGATGAGGTAGCGGTCCTTGATGGTGCCGGGCTCCCCCTCATCGGCGTTGACGACCAGGAACTTAGGTCTAGCACTCTCCTTCGGGATGAAGCTCCACTTCTTGCCGGTCGGAAAGCCGGCGCCGCCCAGCCCCCGGAGGTTCGCCTTGCTGACCTCGTCGATGACCTGCTCGGGCCGTAGCTCGGTGAGCGCGCGGCGGGCCGCCTGGTAGCCGTCGTCGCGGACGTACGTGGCGATCGCCTCGGAATCCTTGAAAGCAAACCGCTTGGAGAGGACCGGCTCCACGAGCCCGACCGGCTCTCGGCATCGCATCGGGATCGGTGCTAGGGAGTCCGGAGCGCGCAGCAGCGTATCGATGACTTCGGGCGTGATGGGGCCGACGTAGCGGTCGTTGATCTGCATCATCGGCGCGACTTCGCAGGCGCAGAGGCATTCGACCGTTGAGAGGGTGTACGTGCCGTCCGGGGTGGTTTCACCCGGCTTGATCCCCAGCCGCTCCGAGAGCGACGCGAGGCAGCCCTCGGCGCCCTGCAGCGCGCAGGCGATGTTGTGGCAGACTTGGACGTGGTAGGTCCCGACCGGCCGCTGGTGATAGAGCGTGTAGAAGGTCACGACTTCATGGACGTGGGCGGGCGAGACGTCCAAGAGCGTCCCGACCCATTCCTCCGCCTCGGAGCTGATGGCGCCGAAACGCTCCTGCACCAAGCGCAGCACCGGCAGCATCGCGGCCCGCTTCTGCTCGTAGCGGCCGACGATGGCCTGCGCCTCTTGGCGGAGCGACTCGAGGCTGCTCATGGGTCAGCGATCCAGCTCGCCGCCGATCATGTTCACCGAGCCGAACGTCGGCACGATGTCGGCCACCATGTCGCCCACCAGCAGCTTGGGCAGCGCGGCCATGATGGGAAAGCACGGCGGATGGACCCGCACGCGAAACGGCCTATCGCTGCCGTCGCTGACGACGTAGAAGCCCAGCTCCCCATTAGCACCCTCCACCGCGCTGTAGTACTCCCCGGCCGGCGGACGGATGCCGTGGCCGACCATGATCAGCTTGAAGTGGTGCATCAGCCCTTCGATGTTGCCGTAGGTGTCCTCTTTGGCGGGCAGCACCGCGCGCTTCTCCGGCGCGTTGACGAGGCCGTGGTGGCTGCGCGTGGAGCCCTCCAGCGTCGGATCCGTCACTACCCGGGTCTGCATGAAGCCGGCGACGCGGCCCATCTTGGCTTCGTCGACCATGACGTCGGCGGGCAGCACACGGCCCTCGACGTCCACGTTGACCGCTCCGGCGGGCAGCTGTGTGAGCGCCTGCTCGATCAGGCGCATGCTCTGTTCCATCTCCTCCATGCGCACGAGATACCGGTCGTAGTTGTCGCCGTGGCGGCCGGTGGGCACGTCAAACTGCAGCCGGTCATAGACGAAGTACGGCTGCGCTTTGCGCGTATCCAGCGCCACGCCGCTGCCCCGCAGGAAGGGCCCGGTGATGCCGTAGCTGATCGCCGTGTCCTTGGCGAGCACCCCGGTGCCCTGCATGCGGTCCACGAAAATGCGGTTTCTGGTCAGCAGCGTGTCGCATTCCAGCAGGACCTTGCGCACCTCATCCAGGGTCCGCCGTGTGCGCTCGGCGAAGCCGTCCGGCAGATCGGCTTTGACGCCGCCCACCCGGCCGTAGGAGATCGTCAGCCGCGCGCCCGTCACCAGCTCAATGAGCTCCCAGAGCCACTCCCGGGCCTTGATCATGTAGAGGAACACGGTGAACGCCCCCAGCTCCATCGCCGAGGCGCCGACGCAGGTCAGGTGGTCGGTGATGCGGGAGAGCTCGCTCATGATGACCCGGATGTACTGGCAGCGCTCGGTGACCTCGATTGCCAGCAGCCGCTCCACCGCCAGGCAGTAGCCGAAGTTGTTGATGAGCGGCGAGACGTAGTTCAGCCGATCGGAGTACGGGATGACGTTGTTGTACGGCCCTCGCTCGCTTTCCTTCTCGAAAGCCCGGTGGAGGTAGCCGATCTCCACGTCCACCCCGAGGACCCGTTCCCCGTCGAGCTGGGCGACAAGCTGGATGATCCCGTGCATCGCCGGATGCGACGGCCCGATGTTGAGAAACATGTGCCGCGTTTCAGTTGAACGAGGCTGTGTGCTGATGGCCATGCTCAGTTGATCGGTCCGACCAGCGGCTGCCGTTTGTTCACGGGATAATCCTTGCGCAGCGGATGGCCGTTGAACCCCTCGTACATCAGCAGCCGCCGCAGGTTGGGGTGTCCCGTGAACGTCACCCCGAACATGTCCCACGCCTCCCGCTCATACCAGTTGGCAGAGGCCCACAGGCCGGTGAGCGACGGGATGGACGGCTCGGCGGCCTTCAGCGGCACCTTGACCCGCACGCGGTGATTGTGCGTCGTGGAATAGAAATGGTACACGACATCAAACCGGTATGCATCGGACGGGACGAGGCGCTGCCACGCTTCCTCGGTGGGCTTCGGCTTCATGTAGTACGGCAGCGGCGAGGGCGTCGCCAGCGTCGGTGCGCTGCTCAGCGAGGCGCCGAACTTCAGGTAGTCCACGCAGGTCAGGTCCATGAGGCAGTCGAAGGCCATGGACGGATCGTCCTTCAGGAACCGGGCTACCTCGAGCAGTCCCTCGTGCCGGATGAGCAGCGTCTCCTGCCCCCGGTAGCTGTGGGCACCGAGGACGTGCCGTGAAAACCGAGCTTGGACGGCAGCGCTCACGTGGTCATTCGACATTCGACACTCGCCACTCGACACTGGCTAGAGGTGGGATTCGGACGTATGGGGAACCTGGAGCTCAGCAGGCCTGGCCCCCGCACCAATTGCCTTTGGTGTCGGAGGATCATTGGTGTGGGGGTGGGCGATCTTTTCCTGAAGCTTCATGAGGCCGTCCAGGACGTTCTCGGGGCGCGGCGGGCAGCCGGGAATGTAGACATCCACCGGGATGATGGTGTCGATGCCGCGGACGGTGGCGTAGTTGTCGTAGAAGCCGCCGGTGCAGGTGCACACGCCGAAGGAGACCACCCACTTGGGCTCGGCCATCTGGTCGTAGATCCGCTTCAGAACGGGCGCGAGCTTGTGGCTGATGGTGCCGACCACAAACAGCACGTCCGCCTGCCGAGGCGAGAAGCGCGGAAAGCCCGCGCCGAAGCGGTCCATGTCGTAGTGGGAGGTGGCCGTGGCCATGTACTCCATGCCGCAGCAGGCGGTGACGAACGGGTACTGGAAGATCGAGAATTTGCGCGCCCATCCGAGCGCCGCATCCACCCGCGTCGTGACCCAGTTGAGTTTGCTGACGTCCACTGTACTCATCGCGTGATCATTTGAACTCAAGAGCGCCTTGCTTCCACGCGTACACGAAGCCGGCCACCACGATGGCCAGGAAGAAGCCCATTTCGGCCAGCCCGAACCACCCCAGCTCGATCGCCTGCACCGCCCAGGGAAACAAAAAGACCAACTCGACGTCGAAGACGACGAACAGCATCGCGGCGACGTAGAAGTGGACGGGCAGCCGGCCGGCCGGCAGCGCAATCGGATCCACGCCGCACTCAAACGGCTGGGATTTGGCGGGATTGGGCCGCTTGGGGCCCAAGAGGGCGTTCGCAAAGAGCATGAGGAGTGCCACCCCGGCCGCCAAGACCGCTAAGATCAGGATGCTGGCGTATTCGAGCATGGAGGAAAGTTTGTGATTTTTTTCACAAACACTATAACACCCCTGGCGGGGTGTTGTCTACTCTCGCGGGGGCGGGCTACTTGTTGTAGTCGAGACCTCGCTCCACGAACTGCTCGTCCATGCGCTTGGGAGCGAAGTAGCTGCGGACAAACGTCTTGAGGGGCTCGATGTCGAACTGCCGACAGCTGTAGATGTCGATCGAGATGAACTCTTTCGGCGTCAGGGTGTGCAGCTGGATGCCGCTTTCAACCAGGGGAATCCACCCGCTCAGGCCCGCTTTGTCCGGGAAGCGCTTGCCGTCCGTCCGGAAGATGAACGGGGGCGACTGCGGCTCCACCTTGAGGACCCGGACGATCTGCTCGAGGAACTCGTAGCAGAGTGTCAGATCGTCGCAGGCGCCTTTCTTGCAATCGTAGAGGTCCAGCAGCAGCTGAAACCCGAACGGCGCTGGGCGACGTTTGGACTTGCTCGACTCGACCGCGACGGGCGCCTCACACACTTGCGTCATGCACACGCCTCCTGTTCAAAAAAGAGACACCCCGGCGCTTTCTGCGTCGGGGTGACACCACTCGCTCACACTGATTATGGGTACCGTCTCCCATACCTACGATGCAATAGTATCGCACTGAGTCGAGAAGTCAATAAGAATCATTTGAATCGGGCGAGTTCACGTCGCAGCAGCTCCATCGGCAGCCCGATCACGTTGGTCCGTGACCCGTCGATCCGCGCGATGAGCGCTCCGCCGTCCCCCTGGACGGCGTAGCCCCCGGCTTTATCCAGCGGCCTCATGCGCGCCACGATCCGCCGGATCGCCCCGGCGCGTAGCGGGTTGAACGTGACGCGCGTCCGCACCCACCCCGTCCGCATCCGCCCCGTCCCGATGTCCCGCAGGCACAGCCCGGTGTACACCCAGTGGCTGCGGCCCGCGAGCCGGCGCACCGTCCGGCACGCCTCCGAGAGGGTCTTGGGCTTGCCGATGACGCGCCCCTGGACATAGAGGAAGGTATCCGCCCCGATCACGATCCCGCGCGCACCCCGCGGCAGCCGGGCCCGACGGGTCTTGCCCACGGCGTTGCGCACGGCGTTCGCTGACGGCGGGAGGCGGCAGCTGATCCGCTCCCGGTACGAGGAGCGCACGACCCGGAAACGACGGTGGAGGCTGCGCAGGAGCATCCGCCGCCGGAGCGACCTGGAGGCCAGATAGAGCATCAAGGGCCCGTCGCCGCGAACGCTTCGATGAGCCCCCGCATCTCCTCGACGGTTTGCGCCTGGTTGATCCGGTGGCGAAACTCCGCCACCCCCGGCGCGTCCTTGAAGTACCAGCAGATGATCCGGCGCAGGTGCCCCACCGGCCGCTCCTCATACCGGCACTGCAGCTCGATATGGCGCAGCAGCACCCGCGTGCGCTCAGTGACATCCGGCGTCGGTGGGGGCGGCTGGCCGTTCAGCGCGGCCTCGATCTCCCTGTAGATCCACGGATTGCCCAGCGCCCCGCGCGCCACCATCACGCCGTCGCAGCCGGAGACGGCGCGCAGGCGCACGGCGCTGTCGCCATCCACCACATCGCCGTTGCCGATGACCGGAATGGACACCGCCTCCTTCACCCGACGGATCGCCTCGTAGCTGGCCGTCCCCGAATAGCCCTGCTCCCGCGTGCGCCCATGCACGGCGATGGCATCGACGCCGCACGCCTGGGCGATGCGCGCGATGCGCGCGGCTTCCTCTCCGCTGCCGTCGCTGAACCCCAGGCGCATCTTCACGGTCACCGGGATGCGCGCAACCGACCCAACGACCCGTTGGAAGATGGCGCCTGCCGTGCCGGGCTCGCGCAACAGCATGGATCCGCCGCCCTTGCTGACGATTTTCGGCACCGGACAGCCGAGGTTGATGTCCACGAGGTCAAAGCCCATCGCCTCGATCTTGGCCGCCGCCTCGCCCATCACGGCGGGATCGCAGCCCACGAGCTGCGCGCCCAGGGGCCGGTCCTCCGGCGCCGTCCGCATCAGCGTATGGGTCGCCTTCACGTCGCGCACGAGCGCATCGGAGGAGACCATCTCGAGGAAGGCGAACGCCATGCCCTGCGATCGCGCGATCAGGCGAAACGGCAGATCCGAGCAGTTCGCCATCGGCGACTGCACGACCGTCGGCAGCTCAAGCGTCTTGAGACGAATCATGAGATGGGAACCCGCGGCATGTTATACTAGGTGCCCCTTATGGTACACTCCGACGCGCCAACAGACAAGGCACCGCCATCGTCCCGACGCAGCCTGCGCCGGTTTTTGGTCTACGCCAGGCCCTACCGGGCGCTGATCATGGGCGCCGTGGGCTTCGGCATCATCCGCTATCTGATCCCCCTGGTGCTGCCGTGGACGGTCAAGATCCTGGTGGACGATTTCCTCCTGCCGGCAGACGGCCGGCCGCCCCTCCACCTGCACGTCTTGATGCTCGGCGTGTGCGCGCTGTACGTCGTCCATGCGGTGTCCAGCTACTGGCGGTTCTACCTGGCGGGGCGGGCGGGCCACCGCGTCATCTTCGATTTGCGCCAGGCGCTCTACCTCCACGTCCAGCGCATGAGCCTGGGGTTCTTCGACCGCCAGCGGGTGGGGGCGGTGGTCTCGCGCATGACGACCGACATCGCCTCGGCCCAGAACTTCGTCGGGGCGGCGTTCGTCAACACCGTCATGGATCTCTCCTGCGTCGCCATCATCATCGTGCTGCTGGTGCTCGCCCACGCGAAACTGGCCATGGTGTCGCTGCTGGTGCTGCCGTGCTACGCGTGGATCAGCTACTTCCTCCAGAAGCGCATCAAGGCCAAGAGCCGACAGATGCACCACCAGCTCCAGGAAATAGCGGGCGACCTGCACGAGCAGTTCGCCGGCATCTCCACCATCCAGGCCTTCACCCAGGAGGAGACGGAAGCCCGCCAGTTCCGGAGCCAGAGCGAAGAGTATTTCGACACGGTGATGGACAACGTGCGGCTGCAGTCGATCGCGCTGGGAGCCACCGGCTTCCTCACCGCCCTGGGACCCATCCTGGTGCTCTGGGCGGGTGCTGCGGAGGTGTGGCGGGGCGCGTTGACTGTGGGCACACTCATGGCGTTCTACGGCTACCTCGGCATGCTCTACCAGCCGATCCAGCGGCTGACCGAGCTCAACCTGATCCTGGCCAACAGCCTCGCCGCGATGGATCGGATCTTCGAAGTCTTCGATACGTATCCGGAAGTGCAGGAGCAGCCGCGCGCGGCGGTGCTCGGACGGGTGCGCGGCGAGATCGCCTTCGAGGACGTCAGCTTCCAGTATGACGGCCGGGAGTCGGTCCTCGAGCACCTGCGCCTGCGGATTCCGGCGGGCACCACCGTGGCGCTCGTGGGACCCAGCGGTGCCGGCAAGTCCACGATCGCCAAGCTGCTGCCCCGCTTCTACGACGTCATCGGGGGCCGCATCACCATTGACAGCGCGGATCTGCGCACGGCCACCCTGAAGTCGCTGCGGCAGCAGATCGCCATCGTCCCCCAAGAGCCGATCCTCTTCAGCGGGACGATCGCGGAGAACCTCCGCTACGGCAGGCCGGATGCCAGCGAGGAGGAGCTCCGCGCCGCGGCGCAGGCCGCGTTTGCGGAGAGCTTCATCGAACAGCTCTCTGAGGGCTATGACACGGAGGTCGGCGAGCGGGGGGTGCGGCTCTCCGGCGGGCAGAAGCAGCGGCTGGCGATCGCCCGGGCCTTCTTGAAGGACGCGCCCATCATCATCCTCGATGAACCCACCTCAGCGCTCGATGCCGAATCGGAGGAGCTGATCAAGCAAGCGCTCAGCCGTCTGCTGGTGGGGCGCAGCGCCCTGATCATCGCCCACCGGCTCTCCACGATCGAGCACGCCGATGTGGTCGTGGTGCTCGACGACGGGCACGTCATCGAGCAGGGCCGTCACGACGAGCTGCTCAGGCGCTCGGGCGGGCTCTATCGCCGCTACGCCGAGCACCAGGTCAGCCCGAGCGCGCCATGTGGCTAAAGATGCTGTTGGTCAGCGCCGTCTGCCTGCTCGTCAACATCCCGATGGGACGGATGCGGGAGCGATGCCGGAAGTTTTCGATCCCCTGGCTGCTCTGGATCCATGGGTCCATCCCGCTGATCATCCTGCTGCGGGTGTGGCTCCAGCTGCCGCTGATCGCCATCCCGATCAACATCGCCTCGGCGGTGCTCGGCCAGTTCATCGGCGCTAGAAGATATCGATAAGCTCCTCGCCGGGCGCAAACCACACGCTGCCGTCGGCAAAACGCACCCGCGTCACGACCACCGCCACCTCATAGACGTCCGAGGAACCCACCGGCTGCTCCCAGGTGATCCGCTTCGAGGCACCCCGGGGCAGCGCCTCCAGGATCTGCTGGACCAGGTAGGCCGCCCGCTGACCCGGCAACTGGACCGGCTGATGGAACGCGTCCAGGGCAACAATGGTCAGGGCGAGCGCCTCCACCATCTGGGAGGACCGGTTCATGCAGGTGATGGCTCCCGTGAGCACGAAGGAGGAGGGCGAGAGCCCTTCCCGGTTGGCATACCGCACGCGGCTCTTGCGGGCCCCCTCGTCGAGGCCTCGGGTCTGAGTGGGGGTCGCAAAGGTCTCCATCAGCGTCACCTCCGATCGCTTCACCTCGACCGGCGCGTTGGGGTAGTTGTGGACCTTGGACTTCAGGGCGCGCTGCAGCGCCCAGAGCGACGTGCAGAAGAGCGCGCTCAGCAGGCACACCGATCCCGTTCTGAGAAACCGTTTGAACGCCCCGTCAGCGCCGATCATCAGACGTCCCCGCTGCCGGACGATGCGGGCGGTTTGCCCTGCTCCAGCGTCCAGCGCTGCTGGACCTGCTTGAGGAGCTTCGTGTTCTGGGCCAAGAGCTTCAGGTTCACGTCCTGGAGCTTCGCCCACCGCAGGCTCACCAGGACGACCACGAGCAGCAACAGCGCCACGACCACGGTCAGCGGCCAGAACACCTGATAGAGGATGCGGAACACCGCGCGCTCAGGCTGCACCGTCACCACCCGCCATCCGGTCCCCGCAATGGCGTACATCCCGGCAAGCCAGCGACGACGAGTGCGGCGGTCATCGAAGGCCATGGCGCCGCCATCCTCCGAAAGCGGCTGAGCGACCGGCGGCCAATCGGAGACCGCCTTGGGCTTTCCGGGCAGGACCTGGAAGGGATACACGACGAGCTGGCCGCGATCATCGACCACGTAGAGGAAGCCCTCAGGCTCGACCCGGATGCGCTGGACCCATGATCGGATCGCGTCAATCGGATATTGGGCCTGCAGGACGCCGATGACGGCCTGGCCCTGCCGGACGGGGCAGACCACGTCGACCACTTTGTCGAGCGATTCCTGATCGCGCAGGTGGACCGGCGAGATGTACGGATGCCAGCCGCCCTGGCGGGCGCCCTGAAAGCCATCCTCCTGGGCGATGGACGCCCCCGCGCGCTGCGCGCCGGATCCGGAGGCGACGATCACGCCGCCGTCGGGCGTGCTGACGACGGCCTCGTCCACGATGGGGATGACCCGCAGCAGATCCCGCAGCGATCCGGTGAGGGCGTCAGCATCCCGGCGCTGGATCGCGTCGGCGAAGAGCGGCTGGGCGGCGATGAGCTGCTGCAGCCGGAGGGTCTGCGTCAGCGCCTCCCCAACCGCCTGGGCGGCCAGCCGCGCGGTCATGCGCAAATTCTGCAGCGCCTGCCGGCGGCCCAGCGTCACATTGGCGTGATGCGTCAGCGCAATGACGACGGCGAGCGGCACGATGACCAGTCCGAGGAGAAAGCCGAGCGGCCGGCGGTAGGCCCGCAGCAGCCACGCGGAGAAGCGGGAGGGTACCTCCAGCGTCACCCACTCACGAAGGCCCATGGGCGACGCGTCAGTCCTCCATGCCGAGCAGCACTTTGGTGAGCACGACGGTCTCGAGGTATTCGAGATTGAACGGCTTGGTGACGTAGTCGTACGCCCCGCAGGCGATCGCCTCGCGCACGGTCGCCTCCTCCCCCACGCCGGAGGCCATGACGACGGGCAGCTTCGGCTCGGCCTGCCGCAGTTTCTTCAGGGTCATCAGGCCGTCCATGCCCGGCATGTTGACGTCCAGCAGGACCGCCATGGGATGCTGCGACAGCGCCTGGATGGCTTCCTCCCCGGAGCCCGCCACGATCACCCGAAACCCCCGGGATTCGAAGAAGCGCTGCAGCAGCCGCTGGATCTTCTCATCGTCGTCCACGACCAGCAGCGTGCCCGGAAGGCGCATGGCCTTGGCACCTCTTCGACCGCCCGCAGCCTGCTCGATGCGTTCCAGGGCGAACTCCAGCCCCTTCAGAAATAGCTCGACGCCAAGCTCTTTGCGCAACACCTCGACAATGCCGGCTTGCTCCAACGTCTCGACCAGCACGTCGGGATCCCCGGCGCCCCTGAGCAGGACGACCGGCACCGTCTGGTCGAAGAGCCGGATTTTCGCCACCGTCTCAAGGCCCGAGAGCCCCGGCATGGCCGAGTCGATCAGAATGAGCTGAGCCTGGAGGCCTTTGAGCATTTCAATCGCCTGCAGGCCGGAATTGGCGGTCGCCACGCGGTAGCCTTTGCGGGTGAGAACGTCGTAGAGCAGTTCCCGGATCCCGGTGTCGTCATCGACGACGATCGCCTGGGTGGCAGCGGGAGCCTTCGGCGCAGTCGGGGGCATGCGTGTTTAGCGGCGCTGGGTCACCGTTTCCTGCAAGAGTAACGCGGTAAAGGGCTTTCGCAGGACAGGACAGTGGTGGTAGGGGGCCGTCTCCAGCCGGTGCTCGACTTCCGGTGTGAGCGAGCCGCTCATCACCGCCAGCGGGAGTGCTGGGTAGCGCTTGGCCACTTCGTCGAGCAGCGCAAAGCCGTCCATCTCGGGCATGATCAAGTCCGTCAGCAGGAAATCGTACGACTCCCGCTCCAGCCGCTCAAGCGCCGCGCGGCTTGAGGCGACGGCCGTCGGCTTGCACACGTCCTGGAGCGCGCGCTCGCAGAAGAGCCGGATCGAGGGATCGTCGTCCACGATCAAGACACGCGGCTTCGCCGCCGACGAGGCTGCGGCGGCTGGCCCCGGCCCGCCAGCCACGATCGCCGGGGCGGGCTGATCCAGTAGCTGCCGCACGCCGTCCAACAGCTGCTCGGGCACGTAGGGCTTGCGCAGGATCTGCGCGCCGCTGTATGAGGCCTCCAGCATCCGCAGCGACTCATCCATGCGGCTGCTGACGAGCAGGATGTGCGTCTGCGGGTGGAGGGCGCGGATGCGCTGCAGGGCGTCGGGGCCGTCAGCGCCCAGCGCGGTGACGTCCAGCACGACAAGGTCCACGCGCTGCCCATCCGCCCTGAGGCGGTCCAGCGCCGCGGCGTCCTCGACCGCCCCGACGACGCGATAGCCGGACTCGCGCAGGACCTCCTCGGTGAAGGCGCGCTGCCGCTCGTTGCGTTCCACCACCAGCACCGCCGCCGGCGCAGCGGCTGGCTTCGCCGGCGCGCGCGGCCCGGCCGGAAAGACCTGCAGCGGAAAGTAGAGATGGAATGTCGTGCCCTGCCCCAGGGCGGTTTCCACGTCGACCAGGCCGTCATGCTGCTGGACCATGCCATAGACGACCGCCAGCCCCAGCCCCGTCCCCTTGCCCACCTGCTTGGTGGTGAAGAACGGCTCGAAGATGTGCGCGGCCACCTCAGGATCCATGCCGGTTCCCGTGTCTCTGATCGAGAGCCTGACGTGCTCGCCGATCTTCGCCGAGGGATGCTGGGCCACGAACGCCTCGTCGATGGACTGTCGCGAGGTCAGGATGGTCAGCGTGCCCTGGCCCTGCATGGAGTCCCTGGCGTTCGAGGCGAGGTTGATCAGGATCTGCTCAAGGCCGGTCGGGTCGAGCTTCGCCATGAGCGGCGCCGGATCGAGCCGGAGCTCCACCGTGATGCGCTCCCCGACAAACTGCTGGAGGAGCCGCTCCATGTTCCGGAGCATCTGATTGACCTCCACGATCGTCGGCCGCAGCGCCTGCCGACGGGAAAAAGCCAAGAGCTGCCGCACCATGCCGGAGGCGCTCTCCGCGGCGTGCACGATTTCCTGGAGGTCGCTCATCAGCTCCCGGTCGTCCCGATGGCGCGCGCGAATGAGCCAGGCAAACCCCAGGATCACCTGGAGGAAGTTCTGGAAGTCGTGCGCGATGCCGCCCGCGAAGCGGCCGATGGTCTCCATCTTCTGGGCCTGCACGAGCCGCTCCTGAAGGCGCAGGCGGTCCTCTTCAGCCGCCTTGCGATCCGTGACGTCCGCGCCGAAGAGCAGCACCCCCGCCTCGCCCCGCAGGGGGATGATGGTAATCCCCAGCAGGCCCGTCCGCCCGTCGGGACGCGTGAAGGAGACGTCATCGACGCGCGTCGGCCGGCCCGAACTGCGGCAGACGCTGATCCCGTCCGTCACCTTCGACTGCTCCCAGGGGATGCGGCACTCGGCGAGCGGGTAGTTGATGAAGCGGGAGCCGGCCAGGCCGAAGGTGGCTTCCGCCACGGCGTTCCAGTGGGTGATGATGCCGCTGCCGCTGACCCCGATCAGGATGGAGGTAATCGACGCCAGGAGGTGTTCGTTCTGCTCCTGGGCCTTGCGCAGCTCATCGTCCGCCCGCTTGCGCTCGATGGCATAGCGGATGGAGCGGCCCAGCATGTTGTGATAGACCTGGAAGAGGCCTTTGACGAGGTAGTCCTGGGCGCCGATGTGCAGCGCCTGGACAGCCAGCCCTTCGTCATCGGAGGCGGTCAGCACCACGGTCGGCACGCGCGGCGCCATGGCCTGCACCCTTGCGACCGCATCCAGGCCTTCGGCGTCCGGCAGCAGCAAATCAACCAGGACGAGATCCACCGGCTGCGCTGCCAGCACCCTCAAGCCGTCCGCGAGGCAGGTGGCATGCTCGAGCGTGAAGGGCACATCCAGCTCCTTGGCGAGCGCGCCCTTGATCAGCTGGGTGTCCTCGGCGTTGTCTTCGATCAACAACACCTTCATGGCCGGAGCGTCCATGGGAATACCTTAATACCGGGCCATGTCCTGGTCAACCTCGCACGCCCAGGCGTCGATCCCGCCGCGCAAGTGTTTGAGCTTGCGAAAGCCGAAGTGCCCCAAGGTCTTGATCGCCTGGAGGCTGCGCTGGCCGTGGTGGCAGTACGTCACGATCGTATCCGCCGTGTCCAGCTCGTTGGCCCGCAGCTGCAGGTCGGAGAGCGGGATCAGCGTCGCCCCTTCGATATGCACAATCTCATACTCGTGAGGCTCGCGCACGTCGAGCAGCACGACCTGGCGATCGTTCGCCATGAGCTGGCGCACTTCGCCGGGCCCCAGATCGTACTCGCTGTGGCCGGCGTCGGCCTGCGCCCCCCGGCCGAGCCCGCAGAACTCGTCGTAGTCGATCAGCTCGGTGATCGTGGGCCGATCGCCGCAGACGGGGCACTGGGGGTTGCGCTTGATCGTCAGCTCGCGGAACTCCATCTTCAGCGCATTGTAGAGCAGCAGCCGCCCGATCAGCGGTTCGCCCTGGCCGATGATCAGCTTGACGGCCTCGGTGGCCTGGATCACCCCGATGATCCCGGGCAAGACCCCCAGCACCCCGCCCTCGGCGCAACTGGGCACCATGCCGGGCGGAGGCGGCTCCGGATAGAGGCAGCGGTAGCAGGGGCCCGTGAAGGGGGCGAAGACCGTGGCCTGGCCGTCGAACCGGAAGATCGAGCCGTAGATGTTCGGCTTCTTCTTGAAGACGCACGCGTCATTGACGAGATACCGCGTGGGGAAGTTGTCGGTGCCGTCGATGACGACGTCGTACGGGTCGATGAGGTCCAGGATGTTCTCGCGGGAGATCTTGACGTTGAACGTCGCGACCTCGACGTCGGGATTGATGGCGTTGATCCGCTCCTTGGCCGACTCCACCTTCAACCGTCCCACATCCTCCGTCCGGTGGATGATCTGCCGCTGGAGGTTGGTGAAGTCCACCGTGTCGAAATCGACGATCCCCAGGCGGCCGATCCCCGCCGCCGCCAGGTAGAGCCCCAGTGGGGAGCCCAAGCCCCCCGCCCCGATCAGGAGGATGGCCGCGTCTTGCAGCTTCTGCTGCCCCTCGATGCCCACCTCGGGCATGATCAGGTGCCGGCTATACCGCAATATTTGCTCGCGAGTCAGTTGCGCCATTAGAACGTCAGCACCTTGTCCGCGCTTGCCACGTTCTCCAACAGAAACGCCGGAAGGCCGCGCACCTCGTCGATCTCCGGGATGAGGTCTTCCCGCTTCAGCCCGCAGATCGCCAGCGACGAGCTGCAGACGTAATACTTCACATCGCCTGACGCCTTGATGTCCCGGCAGAGCTTGTGCACATCCGCCAGCTCATGCTTGGCGAGCCGCTGCCGCGTCTCCGCCGCGGCATAGGCCGGCGAGAGCTCGAGCGCGTTGATCGCGCCGGGCCTTAAGCGGAACACCGACTCATCCCGGAAGAGCACCCGCACACAGATGTCCGAGTGGACCGCCGCCATCAGGAGCGTCAGCACCTGAATCAAATTATTGGTACTACCCCCAGAGACAATAATTGCAAGAGACTTCATCGAAATTTACGATTGCTGATTTTCGATTGTCGATTGAAAATCGCCAATCGGAAATCGTCAATCGACAATTAGTATACGGGTCCGTCGCTCTCCGGCACCTGGGGTGCTGGCACGTCGTCCGCCTCGGCCATCGGATGGGGGCTGCCCTCGGTGAGCAGCGTCACCAGCGCCGCATCGCCCACGCGCGCGCACCAGGCGTTGAAGGGCTCGCCGGCCTTGCGCTGCCGCGTGAAGGCCAGCAGCAGCCGCTCGAGCTGCTTGGCGCACTCCGTCGCCGGCACCCTGCGCAGCACGACGTGGCCGAAGGCGGCTTGGCGGCCTACCTGGCCGCCGATGAGGATATCGTAGGCGTCCACGGTCTGGCCGTCCACCTTCGTCTTGGAGCCCATCAGACCGATATGGGCGATCTGGTACTGGGCGCAGGCGTTGGGACAGCCGGTAATGTGCAGACGCAGCGGCTCATCCAGCGGTACGCGCCGCTCCAGGTACTCCACGATCTGGCGGGAGCGCGCCTTCGTCTCGGTGATCGCCAGCTTGCAGAACTCCATGCCGGTGCAGGTGACGACGCTGCGGCGCACGGGATGCGCGTTGACCGACAGCCCCACCTCGGCCAGGCCGCCTAGCACCTTCTCGACGCTCGCCTCCGGCACGTTGAGCAGCAGGATGTTCTGGCGGACCGTCAGCCGGATCGTCTTGGCGTCCGCATAGCTGCGGGAGAGTTGGGCCACGCGTTTCATCTGAGCGCTCGTGATTCGGCCCACGAGGACCGGCGCGCCGATGTAGTAGAGGCCGGGCTGCTTCTGCGCGTGGACTCCGACGTGGTCGCGATAGCTCTCCGGGGGCTCCTGGTAGTCGGCCGGTGCTTCCTCGAGCGGACGGCCCAGGCGCTCCTCGAGCGCCCGGCGGACCTTCGCCACGCCCCAATCGTGGATGAAGTATTTCATGCGCGCGTGGTGGCGCTTCTGACGGTACTCCGGGCTGTCGCGCCAGATCTCGGTGATGGCGCGGATGACCTCCACGGCGTGGTCGGGGCGGACGAACGCGTTCAGCCGCTGACTGAGGAAGGGCTGGGTGGACAGCCCCCCGCCGACTCGGACGTCAAAGCCGACGTCCGTCCGTCCGTCCACCCGCCGCGCGGCTGCGACCAGTGCGACGCACTGGATCTCCGGGTGGCTGCACCACGTCCTGCAGCCGGAGATGCCGATCTTGTACTTGCGTGGCAAGTTGGCGTAGGCGGGATTGCCCAGGAAGGCGTCGCTCACCTGCTTCGCGATGGGGCCGGCGTCGAGCAGCTCCTCCTTGTCCACTCCGGCCACCGGGCAGCCGACGACGTTGCGGGCGATATCGCCGCAGGCGCCCAGCGTCGTGACGCCGGCTGCGTTGAGCCGGCGGATGATCTCGGCCGCCTGCGTGTAGTGCACCCAGTGCAGCTGCACATCCTGCCGCGTCGTGATGTCGGCATAGCCTTTGTTCTGCTGCTCGGCAATGTCGGCGATGGTCTCCAGCTGCTCGGGCGTCACGAAGCCGTTGGGCTGCTTCGTGCGGAGCATGAAGTAGCCCTGCTCATGGCGGTGGGTGTAGAGCCCGATCCACCGGCACATGAAGAGGTCGTCCTCCGAGAGGCTCTCGTAGCCTTGGGTGGCCGCGCGCTCAACCGCCTGCAGCACCGCAAAGGGATCGCCGTAGCGCTGCTTGACCTTCTCGGCGTTGGTCTCCATCGATCGGAAGATTACTTGACCAGCTCCACTCTGCTGCCCACCTCTTTCCACCAGGCATCCAGCTTGGGGGTGAAGTATTTCACCCGGACCTTCTTGTACTCCTTGGTGCTGAAGAGGTTCTTGTGCGGAAATTGCCCCACGCGCTCCTCGATCCGCTTCACCACGTCCATGCAGGCCGAATGCGTCTCCGCGTGGATCATCGTGAAGAGCGGATAGGGCCAGCTCGGGTAGACCGGCCGGCGGTAGCAGTGGCTGACCTCACGGAAGAGCGCCATCTGCTCCCCGGCCGGGTCCACCTGCTCTTCCGGCACCTGCCAGACGACCATGGCGTTGGCGAGAAAGCCCGCGTTGCGGTGATGCAGGATGGCGGCGAAGCGGCGCATGTAGCCCAGATGCTCCATTTTCTTGGCCCACGCGAAGAGCTCCTCTTCGGTCACGTCCGCCTGCTCCGCCCACACCGCGTAGGGCAGCTCGAGCAGGGGCAGATCCTCCTGCATGATCCGGATCAGGCGGATGTCCTCCGGTGCCAGTGGGGGCTTCGCCGCCCACCGGCGCTTCTCGTCATAGATGTCCTCCTGGGCTTCCAGCGGCGCCTCCTGGCCCGTCAGATCCAGCTTCACGCCGATCTTGTAGAGGCGCAGCGTCGGCAGCATGATGGTCTCATCGGCGCGGGCGAGCCGATGCATGATGTTGACGACCTGCTCCAGCGAGTCGCCGGGCGGAATGGCGATGGTGAACCAGATGTTGAAGGGATCGTTGCGCTTGTAGTTGTGGGAGACGCCGGGGTGCTGGTTGATGACCTCGGCCGCCTCGTCCACCCGGGCCGGATCGGCCTTCATGGCCACGAGGCTGCTCTGGTAGCCGAGCGCGCGGGTATCGAAGATCGCGGAGAGCTGCCGGATGACCTTCGTCGCCTTCAGGCGCCCGACGCGCTCCAGGCACTCCTGCTCGGAGATCCCCAGCTTCTCCCCCAACCGCGCAAACGGCCGGTGGTCAACCGGAAAGCGTTTCTGCGCCTCGGTCAGCAGCGCCTTGTCGATGTCGTCGAAGGTTTGCGTCGTCGTCGTCATCCGACCGCCACTCCGAAATTCTCCGCATAGAGCTGCGCGACATGGCTCAGCTCCTCAGCCGTCACGTCAGGCGTCTCGACCGCTGCCGTACATTCTCGCAACAGCGCGGCGTTGTAGATGTTGGGCAGCACCGAGGCGACCGCGGGCTCGGCGAGAACATACTTGAGCGCGGCCTGGGCCAGCGTACGCCCGCTCGGCTCCCAGAGAAAGCCCAGCTGCTCGACCTTCTTGAGCCCCTCAATCTGCCAGCGGCGCTTGCGGTCTTCGGTGGACACCCGGTGGAAGCGGTGGTCATCCTCCGAAAAGACCGTCTCGGGCTTGACGGTGCCATCGAGCAGCCCGGAGGCATGCGGGACCCGCACGAGGAAACTGGTGCCGGAGCGCCGGCCCAGCTCGAAGAGCCCCTGGCCGAGCATCTGCTCCAGCAGGTTATAGATGAGATAGACGAGATCGGCGCGCCGGCGCTCGATCGCGTAGGCGCCCTCCTCGATCTGCCGCTCGGCGATCGCCGGCCCCAGCGCCGGCCCGTAGGCGCGGATCTTGCCCTCCCGCTTGAGGGCTTCGAGCGTGGCGAAGAGGTCGTCGCGCTGCATCGCGTCCAGCCGGGGGTTGTGCAGCTGGTAGAGGTCGACGTGGTCGGTCGCCAACCGCGTCAAGCTTTGCTCCAGGGCGAACCGCACGTACTCCGGCCGCCAATCGTGCGGCAGCTCCTCATGGCCCCGCCGCGCGGTGTGGTGGTAGAAATCGTAGCCGAATTTCGTCCCGATCGTGATCCGCTCGCGCACCGCTCCCAGCGCCTTGGCGAGCAGCGTCTCCCCGAGCCCGTTGCCGTAGGTATCCGCCGTATCGAAGAAGGTGACGCCGAGATCAAAGGCCTCTCGCAAGAGCGACAGGCCGACGGCTTCGTCGGTAACACCCCACCATGTCGTCGAGACGGTCCACACGCCGAAGCCGACTTCGGAGACGGCGACGTCCGTGTTGCCAATCGTCCGGTATCGCATCTGGCTCCTGGAGGGACAGCAGGCGGAATGACGCTTTATTGTACGGCGCAAGAGGACGGGGAATCAAGCGGATTTGGCGACGGGGGGCTTACTTGGCCGCGCTTTTGGCGGCGGCCGCTTCCCGCCGCTTGAAGACCCGCTCAATGCGCAGCAGCAGATCCTCGTGATCGAAGGGCTTGATGAGGTAGTCCTCGATGCCCTCCAATTCGAAGAGGTCCTTCATGCGGTCGCGCGCCGTCAGGATGATGACCGGGATCTTGCCGCGCCCGAACTTGGCGTTCAGCTCGCGCAGGCAGGAGTAGCCATCCATCACCGGCATCAGGACATCGAGGATCACCAGATCTGGATGCTCGGCTTCGGCCAGCTCCAGCGCCGCCCGGCCGTCGTTCACGGTGACGACCTGGTAGCCCTTGGATTGGAGACGAATCTTCAGGGCCAGCGCGAGCTGCTGCTCATCATCGGCGATCAGGATCTTCTTCACGTCGGCCATCGTGCCACCCTCCTCGACTTCGGCTGCTCCCCTCGTGCGGCTCCTACGATCTTATCACATGTTGGTGCTGCAGGACTTCCCGCACCTTCCCAAGCAACTCTTCCAACTCAAACGGCTTGGTCACATAGTTGTAACTCGCGGACTCCAGGCCCAGCTCACGGTCCTTCCGCTCGCCCTTGCCCGTCACGATGATGACGGGAATCTGTTTGGTCTGGGGGTTCTCCCGTAAGAGGTGATACACTTCGTAGCCGTCCATGACCGGCATCATGAGGTCCAGCAGGATCACATCCGCCTTCTGGCGCTTGAGCTGCTCCAGCGCGTCCGGCCCGTTGGCCGCCACGATCACCTCGTAGTCCCGCAGCTCCAGCGCATCCTTCAGGAACTTGCGGATTTTGGCCTCATCATCGACCACGAGGACCCGCATCCGGTAGCGCGGCGCCGGCTGTCCCTTCCCTTCCGCGGCCTTGAGGAGCTCCTCCTCGGTGGACGCCTCATCCGGGTAGGTCGCCGTGGCGGTCGTCACCGACACCCGGATCGGCTTGCCCACCACCTGGAACTCCCGCTCGCCGATCACCTGGCGGATGCGGCCCGCGATCGCCTCAGCACCCGCCTTGTCCACGGCCGCCAGGATCACCACCATCTCCCCGCGCTGCCACCGCACGACCACGTCCCCGGCGCCCCGCCGGACCGTCTCCTTCAGTGCGACCTCCAGCTCCTTGAGGAGCGCGCTCGTCTCCTCAAGCCCCATGAGCGCCTTCAACTCATCAAATTTCGAGATGGAGACCACGATGATCGAAAAGGGCCGCTGGTGCTGCTTGGCCTGCTCCAAGCCCGAACGGAGGTAGTCGCGGAACACCTCCTCCACGTGGTACTTCGGAAGGGTGAACGTAAACGTGCTGCCCTGGCCCGGCGCGCTGGCGGCCCAGATGCGCCCCCCATGCATCTCGACCAGCCGCTTGCTGATCGCCAGCCCCAGCCCCGTCCCCTTGGCCCCGGCGGGTGCCACGCCGGGCTTGAGCTGCTGGAACTTCTCGAAGAGCTTCGGCAGATCCTCCGCGCTGATCCCGATGCCGGTGTCCGTGACGCTGAATTCGACCTCGTTGGGCTGCTCGCTCACCCGCACCGTCACGCGACCGGGGCCGGAGGTGAACTTGATGGCGTTGCTGAGGAGATTGACAAGCACCTGGGTGACCTTGTCGGCGTCGGCGAAGACCGGGGCAGCGCCGTCCGGCACGGCCGCCTCCAGGCTGATCTGCGTGCTGTCGGCCAGCGGCCGAAGCGACCGCAGGACGTGGTCGACCAACGGGGCGACATCCACCAGCCCCTTGGTGAGCAGGACGCGCCCGGCCTCGATTTTCGCCATGTCCAGCAGGTCGTCGATGATGCGGGAGAGCCGGTCGACGTTGGAGCGGACGATCCCGAGGTAGTCCTTCTGGTCGGCCGTGATCGGGCCCGCGATGCCATCGGCCATGATCGCGGTGAACTCCTTGACGGTCGCCAGCGGAGTGCGCAGCTCATGGCTGACCATGGAGATGAGGTCCGACTTGAGCTGGTTCATCCGCTTGAGCTCCTCATTCGCCCGGCGCAGCTCGGCGTTGCGCTCTTCCAACAGCCTCGCCTGCTCCCACAGCTCGGTCTGGAGCTCCTCCCGCTCGTGCTTCACGCGGCGGTGCCCCAGGGCTTCCCGGATGACCATCGGCAGGGCAGCGAGATGGCTCATATAGGGTGACTTGACGATGTAGTCAAAGGCGCCCAGCTTCATCGCTTCGACGGCGGCGAGCTCATCCCCGTGACCGGTGACGATGATGGAGAGCGCGCCGGGCTTGACCGTGTTGATGCGCCGCAGGATCTCCACGCCCGGGATATCCGGCAGCTTCATGTCGATGAGATGCACCTGGTAGTCCGCGGCCAGCAGGCGGGTGAGGCCCTCCCGCCCGGTCGCGACGACGTCGACGACAAAGCCCTCCTGCTCCAGCGCCTCCCGCGTCAGGAGGGCCTGGCCTTCGTCGTCTTCGAACATGAGCACGTTGATCGGCGCCTGTGTCATTGCGAGCCAACCCATTCCACCCGTGTTATTCGGGAAACCGCACGATGTCCAAAAAGAGCCCGAGCGCCTTGACCTGCTCCTGGAACTCCTCATAGCGCACCGGCTTCACGACGTAGCTGTTCACTCCAAGAGTGTAGCACCGGTTGACCTCGGCCTGATCGTCCGTGGAGGTCAGCATGAGGATGGGCAGCAGCCGCAGCTCCGGATCCGCCTTGACCTTTTCAATCACGGCGAAGCCGTCCAGCTTCGGCATCTTGATGTCGAGCAGGATCAAGCCGGGGCGCGGCGACTTCACGGGATCCTGGTACTGGCCTCGGCGGAAGAGATAGTCCATCGCCTGCTGGCCGTCGCGCATCTCGATGATCTCGTTGACGATACCGCCAGCCCGGAGATTCTCGCGGATGAGCAGCCGGTGCCCGTCGTCGTCCTCCACCAACATGATCAGAATGGACTGCCGCGGCGTGGTCATGCTTCACCCCCTTGTGACGGTGATCGGTTGACTGGCCAACGTGAAGAAAAACGTGCTCCCCTGGTGCTTCTGTGACGCGACCCAGATCGTCCCCCCGTGCGAGCGCAGGATCTTCTTGACGTACGCCAGGCCGACCCCTTCGCCGGGCACGTCGACGGCCTGCAGCCGCGTGAACATCTGGAAGATCCGCTCCTGGTCTTCAGGGTCGATGCCGATCCCCGTGTCACGCACGAAGCATTCCACCTCATGGTCCCGTTCGGTGCCGCCGATCTCGATGAACCGCTGGCCGGAGGTCGCCATGTAGTTGATCGCGTTGGCGATGAGGTTCGAGAAGACCTGATTGATCTCGTTGCGGCGGCACCAGACCCGCGCCGGCAGCGGATGGCGGATGACCTGGATCGCGCTCTCCTTCAGCTGGTGGTCGAAGGTGGCCAGGACGTCCTCGAGGATCGCGTTGAGGTCGTTGGGCCGGATGGGGTCGGCCTTGCGGCCCACGCGGGAGACCGCCAGCAGCGAACAGAGGAGGGCGTCCATCTTCTCGACGCCCTTGGAGATGAACCGCAGCGACTCGGCGAAGCGCGTTTGGACGTTGCCCTTGAAGGTCTCGACCTGGGCGCGCAGGCCGTTCGCGTCGCCGGCCGCGCTCGCCTGGTCGAGTGTTTTGACCGTCTCCCGCATCAGCGGCTCCAGCCGCTTGGAAAACCCCTGGATGTTGATGAGCGGGGCGCGCAGGTCATGCGAGACGACGCGCAGGAGATCCTCCATCTCCTGGTTGATCGCCGCCAGCTCCCGCGTCGAGCGCTCCAGCCGCCGCGTGTAGTCCTGGAGGTCGGCCTTGGAGGCCTGCAGCCGCTCGACCATACGGTTGAACGAGCGCGCCAGCTCCCCGAGCTCATCGTTCGTCGTCACCGGCACGTGCTGGGAGAGGTCGCCGTGCTCCGCGATGCGCTCGGCCGCCCGCGTCAGCTCGCCAAGCGACATCGTGATGCCCCGGGCGTAGTAGCGCCCGAACAGGAACACGACGAAGAGCACCTCGAGCAGGACGACCCATGAAAACCGCATGAACTGATGCAGGGGAAGGGAGAAATCGTCCGGGAAGGCGATCGAGACGATCAGCTCCTCCGGCTCCGTCCGGCGCACGAACGCCACGACCCGGTGCCGGCCGACGCGGTCCACCCAGACCCCGTCGTCGCCCGGCAGCCGCTTGTCCAGACGGTAGAACCGCTCCTCGTCGATGTGCCGGTAGCCCTTCGGATGCGCGCTCGTGATGCGTCCTTCCGAATCCATGAGGAACGTGTAGCCCTGGGCGCCCAGGGACGCTTGGCGCAAGACGGTCCACCGGTCCTCCGGACGGACGAGCAAGTTGGCGCGGTGGGCGGCGGTGCGCAGCGCTCCCAGCGTGCGCTCGGTCAGATGCCGCTCGGTCACCACCTGCCCCAGCGTATAGGCGGCCGGCTGGAGCAGACAGAGCATGGCGATCGCCAGCACCACGGTGGTGGTGAGGAACTTCTCCGCCAGCGAGACCCGGCGGATGGGCCTGGTGGTGCGCAGCTGCGTGCTGCACCAGGCGACCGTCGGCAGCAGCGCGCGCACCGTCCCGAAATAGCAGAAGGCGCCCATCATGCCGCCGACGAGCGGGATCGCCGGCAGCGTCTTGGCGATCTCCACCCACGGCTGGTTGGCCCGCCAGTGGAGGAGGCTCATGCCGATGAGGTAACCCCAGAACGCTGCGTGGAACGCCGCGAGTGCCACGCGCCACGGCAGGCGCATCGCCCGCTCATAGACCGCCGCGCACTGCTCCCGGTCAACCGGTGCCCCGGCCGCCCAGGCGGTGAGCGCGCGGTGGATGGGACGGTACCAGAGGAACGGCAGTACCAGGACCAACGTGCCGCCGACGAGCGGCACTTCCGTCAGATACAGCAGATAGGTCCAGGACCACTGGTGTTCGTTAAAGAGCCAGGCCAGCTGGCCGTACGTCAAGGCCGGGCCGTAGCCGAACACCGTGAGGCCGATGCCCCAGGCACGAAGCAGCCTGATGAGCGTCCGGCGCGCCGTCGGCAACTCGCATGTCGTTCTAATATCTATCATGAGGTTTTAAGCACGGTTAATCGGCACTTAGTGTAAGTATACCTGAGGCGAAGGGAAAACAGGGAGGGCGGAACTCAGAATTCGGCGATCAACAGCCAGCAATCAGAGGCAGGACGCCCACCGCAGGAAGCGCGCGAGCGCCCGGCGGTGGTGACAGGCGAACTGGAAAAACCGCGAGGCAGTGACGTCATCGGCGTGCAGGGGCTGCCCGTCGTCGCCGAGTAGACCATAGGTTTCCATCCGCCAGCGCACGAGGGGGGAGCGCCATGGCATCAGCAGATGCGGCCAAGCGAGGCGGGCGGCGATCCAGACCATGCGGAACCACACCATCACAGGAATTTCCGATTGACGATTTTCGATTGAAGTGCCGATTGCCAATTGTCCTCCAATCGGCAATCGAAAAATCGGCAATGAAATCGCCAATCAACAATCGCCAATCGACAATGCGCTAGTTCTTCCCAGTCAGTTGGCGCACGGCTGATAGCGCCGCGTCGTAATTCGGATGCGAGGTGACCTCGGGGACGTACTCGACGTAGCGCACCGTGCCCTGGCCGTCGATGAGGAAGATGGAGCGGCTGAGCAGCCGCAGCTCCTTGATCAGCACGCCGTAGGCTCTGCCGAACGACGCGTCCCGGTGGTCCGACACCACCTTGACCCGGTCGATGCCGGCCGCACCGCACCAGCGCTTCTGGGCGAACGGCAAATCCACGCTGACCGTCAGGATCTCCACCCCGGGAAGCTTGGCCGCCTCTTCGTTGAACCGGCGGGTCTGGGCGTCGCAAACCGGCGTGTCGAGCGATGGGACAACGCTGATGAGCAGCGTCGTACCTTTGGCGCTGGCCAGCGTGACCGGCGAGAGATCCTGGCCCAGTACCTCGAAGTCCGGCGCCTTGGAACCGACGGTGATGTGCGGACCGATGAGCGTGAGCGGGCTGCCCTTGAACGTCACGGCGCCGTGGCGTTCCTGTGCGGGACCGGCTGCGGTGGTAATCGCCATGTGGACCTCCTTGGGTTGGGTTCCTATGCTAACCGAAACGGCCGCGATGGTCAAGCGCCGACGACCGGCAGGTTCCTTCCGCCTGCGGCACCCCGGCTCGCTCAGGCGGCGGTTCCGGGCGCCCGGCTCGGCGGACCGGCCGTGAACTCGGCGCCGCTTTAGCCGGCGCCTCAGACAGCACGGCCGTGGTCTCGGAACAGTCCGCCTGTGCCGGGCTGAACCGCCGATTCGCTCGCTCGGGGTGTCGCAGGCGGGTGATGGTCACGTGTGACGGGGAGGCGGGGCGGCGGACGGACCGCGAGTGATTGCGCGGGATCAGCCCGGGGGCGGCGAACGGTCTTTACCGCACGGCCGGCTTGTCCGACGAGCCCCCAGCCTGGGCGAGGAGTTGGCCGGCCGGTTCGCCGCCCCTGGGCGCCCGGAGCCCGCGCCGGAACGAGCGGCCGGCCGCCGCACCGCTGAGGAGTGCCCGGACCCGCTGCAATCGTCCATGCTTGACGGGACTCGCGGGTGGCGGTATCGTGGCGGCACGATGCCGATTCCGCTGCTGCTGCACGGCCACCACGCTGAAGCAGCGGTCCTCTACGAGCCGTTCGGGCCATGGATCGTCCCCTGGCGCCTGAGCTCCTTTGACCAGGAGTACGACGCGCTGCGCGCCGGCGCAGCCCTCATCGACTACTCCGTGTTGGCCGCGATCGAGGTGCAGGGGCCGGACCGCATCAGCTTCCTGCAGAACCTCGTGTCGAATGACGTGAAGCGGCTTTCGCCCGGCGGGGGCTGCCAGGCGGCGCTGCTGAGCCCGGAGGCGAAGGTGATCGCGCTGCTGGTGGTCGTGGTCGATCCGTCCTCGGTGTGGCTGCTCTGCCCCGTCGAGCGTGCCGCAATTGTGGCTCAGACCCTTGAACGATATGTGTTCTCTGAGGCGGTGACGGTCACGAACCACGAGCGGCGCGAGGCGGTGTTGGCCCTGCAGGGTCCGCGCACGCTGGAGGTGCTGGGCCGGTTGACCGGTGCGCCGATAGCGCTCGCCCGCGACGGCGAGCACGTCAGGTCAACCCTGACAGAGCGCTCCGTGCGGCTCATCCGGCACGACCTCACGGATGCGCCCGGCGTGCTCTGCCTCGTCGACGCAGCACAGGCGCAAGCGCTGTGGCAGCGGCTGCAGGAGCGGGGAATGCCTCCCATCGGCTGGGAAGCGCTCAACGCCGCGCGCATCGAGGCGGGCCGGGCCTGGTTCGACATCGACCTGGACAGCGACAACCTGCTGCCGGAAACGGGGCTGGAAGCGACTGCGGTCAGTGCAACGAAGGGCTGCTACGTCGGGCAGGAGATCGTCGCGCGGATTGGCACGTACGGGTCGGTGAGCAAAAAGCTCATGGGGCTGCTGGTGGAGGGCGAGGGCATCCCGCAGCCAGGCGATGCCATCGTCCGTCAGGAAGACACCGTCGGCCGGATCACCAGCGCGTGCCGATCGCCCCGGCTGCAGCGGCCGATCGCGCTGGGCTACGTCAAACGGGGAGCGTACGAGCCGCGCACTGCGGTGGAGATCGTGCGTGGCGGGTCGAGGATGTCCGCCACCGTGGTCGACCGGCCCCTCGTCAATCCGTCCAGTACCGCACGAACTCGTTGAGGTGGGTCAGCGTGGCAAGAGTCGGCATGCGGTCCAGGAAGACCTTGCCGGCGAGATGGTCGCACTCGTGCTGGATGACACGGGCGAAGAAGCCGTGCGCGTGGAATTTGACCCGCTCGCCCTTGCGGTTGTAGGCGTCCACCTCGAGCGATTCCGCCCGCGGCACCTTGCCCCGGAATTCGTTGACGCTCAAGCAGCCTTCCCAGTCCTCCAGCTGCTTCTTCGAGGCCAAGAGGATGCGCGGGTTGATCAGCACCGTCAGCGGGATCGGCCCCTCCCCCGGATAGCGGCGGTTCGCGGTCACCTCGATCACCGCGATCTGCTTCGAGACGTGCACCTGGGGTGCTGCCAGCCCCACGCCGTCATACTCCCGCATCGTCTCGATCATGTCGTCGAGGAACCGCTGCAGCTCGGGGGAGCCGATGCGCTCCTTCGGCACCGCCACGGACGGCGTTCGGATGACGGGATGCCCCAACCGCGCGACCTTCAGGATCGCCATCAGACTAGCCGGACACCAGTGGGTTTGATGAGGGGCCGCGCTTGGTCAGCGGTTCGTACTCGGGATGGCGCTTCAGGTAGGCGCCGGAGATGTAGGAACAGGAGGGGGTGACGGCGAGGCCGTTGGCCTTGGCATAGTCGAACGCGGCTTTGCACAGTTTCTCCGCGATGCCCCGCCCGCGGAAGACCTCCGGGACGTAGGTGTGATAGAAGTCGATCTCCTGCCCTGACCGCCGGTACATCAGGCAGGCCTCGTAGCCGCCAAGCGCCGCGCAGAAGCGGTGATTCGCCGCATCGTGCTGGATGTCAATCGGTTGGTCCATGACGCTTCATTATAGAGAGGGCCTCGATGGCTTGCAATGGGCCGCCCCCTCCTCTATCATCGAACCATGGACGCGGTCGGGCTCCTGCTGGATCAGATCACCGCGACGCTGCCCCGCGACCGGAGGTACCTGCGCCGCCTCAAGACCGGGGTGGCCGCCGCGTCGCATCAGCCGCTCATCCGCAACGACGCCCTCCTGGCGCGCTACCGAACGGAGGTCGCGGGCGGCCTGCGATCTCCCAGCGCCGAGGTGGAGCGGATTTTGACCCTCAACGGCATCCGCTCGGAGTCGGGGATCGCCACCGTCACCGTCATCACCGAGCCGTATGCCTGCCCCGGCCGCTGCGTCTACTGCCCCACCGAGGCGCGCGCGCCGAAAAGCTACCTGACGAACGAGCCGGCGGTCATGCGCGCGCTGCGCAACGACTACGATCCCTGCCGGCAGGTGGCCAGCCGGCTGCAGGCGCTCGATGAGACCGGCCATGCGACGGACAAGGTCGAGCTCATTATCAAGGGAGGGACGTGGTCGTTCTATCCGGAGGCGTACCAGCGCGAATTCATCCGGCGATGCTTCGACGCCGCGAATGAATTCGCTCTCGGCTCACGGGGCAAGGCGCTAGGCAACAACGGTCAGCCGACAGCCTCCGGCCTCGAGCCGACAGCCTTGCTCGAGGCGCAGCGCGCCAACGAGACGGCGCAAAGCCGACTGATCGGCATCACGATCGAGACCCGCCCGGACTATGTGGATGCGGCGGAGATCCGCCGGCTGCGGGAGCTGGGGGTCACCCGCGTCGAGCTCGGCGTCCAGAGCCTCGAGGAATCGGTCCTCGCGCTAACCGTCCGGGATCACGGCACCGCCGAGGTACGACAGGCCACGCGCCTGTTAAAGGACGCCGGCTTCAAGGTCGCTTACCATCTGATGCCCAATCTGCCGGGAGCGACCCCGGAGAGTGATCTTGAAAGCGCCCGGCGGCTTTTTGCGGAAACCGACTATCAGCCGGACGCGCTCAAGCTCTATCCGTGCGTCGTGGTGGAGAGCGCCGAGCTGCATCGGTGGTGGCGCGAAGGCCGCCACCAGCCCTATGATGACGAGACGCTCATCGAGCTGTTGATCGCGATCAAGCGGCTCGTGCCGCCCTATGTGCGGATCGAGCGGGTGATCCGCGACATCCCCTCGACCTCCATCCGCGCCGGCTGCCTGATCACCAACCTCCGCGAGCAGGTGCACCGGCGCCTGCGCGCGCAAGGACTGCGCTGCCGCTGCATCCGCTGCCGGCAAGTCAGAGACACGGGGGGCGGGAACTTCCGGTTGAGCCAGCACAGCTATCAGGCATCCGGAGGCACCGAGGTGTTCTTGAGCTTCGAGGATCCCGCGACCGACCGGCTGGCTTCGCTGCTGCGGCTGCGCATCCCTCGCGCCGGCGCGTGCCGGGAACTCGGGCTGCCGTCACTCGATGGGGCGGCATTCATTCGGGAGCTGCACACGTATGGACACCACCTGCCGCTGCACAAGCGAACGGAGGACGCAGCACAGCACCGCGGCTTTGGAGCCGCGCTGATCCGGGAAGCGGAGCGCCTCGCCAGAGAGGAGTTCGGCCTGCGCCGCATGGCGGTGATCGCCGGCGTGGGGGCGCGGGAGTACTACCGGCAGCTCGGCTACGAGCTGGACGAGACGTATATGGTGAAAGAGCTTCAGCCGAAATGACCAAGCACCAAATCCCAAGCTCCAAACGGTTTGGTGCTTGGTGCTTAATTCACTAATTTATTACCGGGGCGCTTCGGAGGGTCGTTCTTCGGCCGCTCAGGAGCCGGGGGGTTGTTCTTGTAGCTCGGGGTGAGGTCCTTGTTGATCTGGGCGTACGCCTTGTCTTCGTCTTCGGAGGCGATGATGGCTCCAACCGGACACTCCGGCAGGCAGAGGCCGCAGTTGATGCAGACCTCCGGGTCGATGATCATGAACTCCTGGCCCTTGTAGTCGCCGGGATGGATGCACTCCACCGGGCAGACCGTCGCACAGACCGCGTAGCGCTCGCCCAGACACTTTTCCGTGATCACGTATGACATGCTGCTGCCTCCTGCGTGTTCGGGTGAATGGTTCGCTATCCTACAACGCGCCGGCTGCGGGCGTCAAGCAGCACGTGTGTCACAGGACCAGGTGGGAATCCGTATCCCGCACGCCGTTGAGCTGGCGGATGGTCGAGAGGATGACCGCGAACTCCTCGTAGGGCTCGGCGTCCACAAACGCGATCAGGTCGTGCTCGCCGGTCACCTGATAGACCATCTTGATGCCGGCCAGCTTCGCGATCGCTTCCTGCACCGCCGCCTCGCGGCCCGGCACGACGTCAATCATGATGAAGGCTTTCGGCATCCCACACCTCAGCGGCATTCTAGCGCAGCCCGCGCCGAAACTCAAGTCATCCGCGCAATTGCACAGGACGCCGCAGCGGCGTATGCTACTCGTGCGATGATGCACGGTGTGGCCTCCGCCACCGCCACCGAGCGCTTCCGCCAGCGGTGCGCGGGTGTTGACCCGACCCATTTCCGCCCCTTGCAGGATCTCTGGGCCTCGTCGATCGGGCTGGGCACCTACCTGGGCGACGCGGATGAGGCCACCGATGCGCGCTACCGCGAAGCGATCCGCACGGCGCTGACGAGCGGCTGCAATCTCATCGACACCGCCATCAACTATCGCTGCCAGCGCAGCGAGCGCGTCCTCGGCGACGCCCTGGAGTCGCTCTGCGCGCAGGACCTCGTGGCGCGCGACGAGGTGATTCTCTGCACGAAGGGCGGCTACCTGCCGTTTGACGGGACGGTCCCTGCGGATCCCGACCGCTACGTGACCGAGGCGTTCATCAATTCGGGCCTGGCCTCGTACGAGGAGATCGTTGCCGGTTGCCACTGCCTGGCTCCGTCGTTCCTCGACGCAGCACTCCAGACGAGCCTGGCGAACCTGCGCGTCCAGACCATCGACCTCTACTACCTCCACAATCCGGAACAGCAGCTCGATGAGGTCAGCCGCGACGTGCTGGCGGCGCGCCTCGAGGCGGCCTTCGCGCTGCTGGAACAGCGCGTCCAGGATGGAACACTGCGCTACTACGGCATCGCGACCTGGCAGGGGCTGCGGGTCAATCCCTCCTCGAAGGGGTATCTGTCGCTGGAGTCGCTGGTGGCCCTCGCCAAGCGCCTGGCGGGCGACGCCCACCATTTCCGGGCGATCCAGCTGCCCTACAACCTGGCCATGCCCGAGGCGGCTGTCTTCAAGAATCAGGCGGTCGGCGGCGAGCTGCTCAGTGTCTTGGAGGCGGCCCAACGGCTCGGCCTGTCGGTGATGACGAGCGCCGGGCTGCTCCAAGGCCAGTTGACCCGCCTGCCCGCGAGTTTCACCCAGCGCATTCCCGGCGCGTTCACGCCGGCGCAACGGGCCGTGCAGTTTGCCCGCTCGACGCCGGGCGTGACGACGGCGCTCATCGGCATGAAGCAGCGCGCCCACGTCGAAGAAATCCTGGCGCTGGCCCGCCATCCCCTGCTAGACGCCGAGGCGATCCACCGCTTGTACGATCGGTCCCGCCGATGACACCCACCCTGCCGGTGCCTGGCACCGTGTTCGCCAGACTCGCTCTTACCAGGTGCCTGGCACCGGGACTGGCGATCGCACTAGCCGGCTGCGCCTCCGCCAAACCCCTGATGGCGGTGGCCGCACCGGTGGGCGACCTGCGCGCCCAGCCGCACACAACACCGCAGCCCGCCGTCCATGATCCGCTGCAAGAAACCCAGCTGCTCTACGGCGAACGAGTGCGCGTGCTGCGGCAGCAGGACGGCTGGGCCTACGTTGAGGCGGTCGAGCAGCCCGAGTTCACGCACGCGCGGCGCTGGCAAGGGTATCCCGGCTGGCTGCCGCTGGCCCTGCTCAGCCCGTGGCAGTTGCTCCTCGAGCCCAACATCGTCGTGACGGAAAAATGGGCCCCCAGCTGGCAGGACCCGTACTCGATGACGCCCTCGGCCTGGCGGTTTCCGCTCGGCAGCCGCCTCGTGGCGAGCGATATCGGCGGGCAGCTCTGGCGGGTTGAGCTGCTCGATGGGACCATGGTCTGGATGTCGCACCGTGATGCCCAGCCGCTTGCCGCGTTGCGAGAACTCTCTGCGCCTGAGCGGCGGCGCGCGATCGTGCGCAACGCGTCGTTACTGGTGGGGGAGCCGTATTACTGGGGCGGCCGCTCTCCTGGCGTGGGGGTGGACTGCTCCGGCCTCGTGAATCTCTCCTACCGCAGCGCCGGCGTTGACATCCCGCGCGACGCGCACGAGCAGTTCCTCCGGGCGAGCCCTGTCAAGGCGCTGCAACCGGCCGACCTGATCTTTCTCTCCGAGCGCGGCAATCCCCAGCGCGTGGTGCACGTGCTGCTCTATGCGGGCCACGGGGAGCTCATCGAAGGGCCGGGAACCGGCTCGGCCGTGCGGCGCATCACCGTCGCCGAACGGTTCGGCCAGTCGGTGGACTGGGTGACGTCCGGGTCGGTGGTGGGCGATCAGACGGTGTCGTTTGGCAGCTATATCCCCTAGCCGATGATCGCGACCGCTCTCGTCGCGATCGTCATCGCCGTATCCTTCGCCAGCCGTCAGCCCGTATTGAGGACGCTGTTTCGGTGGCTGCCGGTTCCGCTCTGGTGCTATGCGCTGCCGCTGCTCGCCGTCAGCGCCGGCTGGATGCCGCAGGGCCATCCGGCCTACCGCCTGGTGACGGACCGGCTGCTGCCCGTCGCGTTGGCCTTGCTCTTGCTCGGCCTGGACGTGCGGGCGGTCGCCCGCTCAGGCCGGGCCGCCGTCATCGCCGCGGCGATCGGCGCCGCCGGCATCATGATCGCCGCGCCGGCGTGGGTGTGGCTGCTCAAGGATCGCCTACCGCTCGAATCGTGGAAAGGCGCCGGGTCGCTGGCCGCCACGTGGACCGGCGGCACGATGAACCTCCTGGCGATCCGCTCCATCCTGCAGACGCCCGAGGCCATCTTCGCTCCGCTCATCCTGGTTGACGCGCTAGTGGCGTACAGTTGGATGGCGCTGCTCGTCGGCGCCTGCGCGTTCCAGCAGACCATCAACGGCTGGCTGCGGGCCACGACCTCCCTGGGGGCGCAGCCGTCACTGACCGAGCGCGCCGCCTCCCGCCACCATGCGGGCGCGCAAGCGGCCTGCGTTGCCGTCGCGGTGGCCCTGACGCTGGGCGCTCGAGCGGTAGCACCCCGCTTGCCCACGTCGATGTTCGTGACATCGGCCGCCGGCTGGGCGGTGCTGCTGGTCACCACCGCCGCCATGAGCCTGGCCCTCGTGCCCTCGATCCGGCGCCTCGGAGTCGGCGGCGAGCGGCTCGGCACCGCGAGCCTCCTGGTCGTCCTGGCCGCCACGGGCGCGCAGGCGGATCTTGGGGCGCTGCGGTCGGCTCCGGCCTGGCTGCTCGTGGGTGGGGCAACGGTTGCGACACATGGCGCGCTGCTGGTGTTAGCCGGATGGTGGCTGCATATCCCGCTGGGGACGTTGGCGACCGCAAGCCAGGCCAATGTCGGGGGCGCTGTCTCCGCGCCGATGGTGGGAGCGGTCTATCACCAGTCGCTGGTGCCGGTGGGGCTGCTCTTGGCGATGGCGGGCAATGCGGTGGGAACGTACTGCGGGTTGCTCGCGGCGGGCGTCTGCCGGTGGCTCGTGGGCCACTAGCCCCGATCCCGATACGTACCGGGCATGGGCAGCGACTCGTGCGGTCCCTGCTGCGTGAGCGGGCGGCGCGCGCGCCGGTGGAAATACTGGATGGACTCGCGATGCGGCCGGCTCATAATCGTATGCTGGGAGGCCTGGCGTCCCGCCGCCTTCCGATCAGCGGTCTTGGAGAAAAGGAGGAACAGGCCGCTGCTCGTCACGGCACAGAGCAGCAGGAGCCATCGCACCCGTCCTCGCGCAGCGTCTGTGTCCATCGGCATCACCTGGTTCCAAGTATACCGGATCAGGAGAGGTTGCGGAACACCGCGACGACCTTGCCGAGGATCGTGAACGGCTGCTGCCGGTCGACGATGATCGGCTCCATCGTCGGATGTTCGGGCTGCAGCCGGATGTGGTCCTCGTCCTTGTAGTAGCGCTTGATCGTCGCCTCCTCCCCCAGGAGGGCCACGACGATGTCGCCGGCCTCCGCCGTGGGCTGCTGCCGCACGATCACGAAGTCGCCGTCGAGGATGCCGGCGTTGATCATGCTATCGCCCGCGACCTTTAGCGCGAAGTGGTCGGCGCCAGCGGATTTCCCCGACCCGCCCAGCCAGGCGCCATCCACCACGACGTGGTTTTCGACCTGCTCCTGTGCGAGTACCGGCTGCCCCGCGCGGATTCGCCCGATAACCGGCACCCGGATCGCCTGCTCAAACGGGGCGACGAGATCCAAGAGGCTGATGCTGCGCGCCCGGGACTCGCGCTTCAGGAACCCCTTCTTCGCAATCGCATCCAGATGGGTGGTCACCCCGCGCAGGCTCTTGATGCCCATATGCTTGCCGATCTCGCGGATGGTGGGAGGATAGCCGCGCTCGCGAATCCACGTCCGGATGGTGTCGAGCACCGTCTGTTGTCGTTTCGTCAGCTGCTTCGCCATCTCGTCACCTATCCTTAATCGTACTAGACGTCTGTCTAGATTTCAAGAGGTGCGGTTTTGCGTCGCGCAGCGCCGCAACCGCGCGGTCCAGCTGCTCCTTCACCGCGCGCAGCCGGTCGTCGCTGAGCGGCTCGTCGAAGAGCTTCTCCAGGATGACCAGCGCCTGCCGCAGCGAGGAGAGCCCCTCGTGCAGCGCGCCGTCACGCAGGCGGCGCTCCCCCACCCGCAGGAACAGCTCCGCCGCCTTGCCGGCCGCATCCCTGTCCGTCGCCATCTGGTGCAGCGCGTTGAGATAGGCGTTCAGCGCCTCCGGGTCCTTCCCCGCCCCCTCGAATCCGCGGCCCATCCGCATCCAGTAATCCCGGCCGGTGTGCGGCTGCGCGAACCGCAGGTCGTGATCGGGCACGACCTCGATCGCCCATGCCTGGAGGATCGGATAGCTGTAGAGGTGCAGCACGAGTTCGCGAGGCAAGCCGTTGCGGAACACCAGCAGCTTCGTTGGCGCCGCGCGGCCCTTGAGCGTGTTGGAGAGCAGCGCGAACTCGTCGATCGAGCGGATCTCGGTCTCCTGCACGCGCAGGACGATGTCGTCCGGACGCAGATCCGCCTCGTAGGCCTGGGAAGACTCCTCCACGCTCACCACCCGCACGCCCGGCTCGGCATCCGCGACGACGATCCCCCGGAAGAGCGAAGGCAGCTGCGCCGCCGTCACGGCTGACAGGGGACTCGCGAGGAGCAAGAGTGATACGCAGATGGTGGATCGCCTCATAGCATGGACGCGCCGCGCAGCGCCACGTCGATCAGCACGAGGAGGATGACGAGCGGCAGCCACAGGCCCAGCATCGGCTCGCTCGTCGAGGCCGACGTCACCGGCGGCAGAAACGCCGCATCCGGCGCATCATACAGCCCTGCGGTCGAGCGGGCGATGTGGCGCAGGAGCGGCTCCTGCGGCGGCTGGCCGGCAGCCTCCTCCGATGCGGGCGGAGTCCCCAGCTGCACCCAGCGCTTGCCGAAGGTAGGGGCGGCACCCGGACCTGCCTGCGCCCCGCCAACGTTCTGTGGCGGGGCAGGCAGGCCCGACTCCAGCGTCAGCTGATACCAGCCGCTCGGGATCTGCGCAAGCGACGCGGACCATCGCCAAGCACCCGTCTGCACCAGCGCCAGCGGCAGCCGCTCGGTGCCTTCCGCCGCCGTCACGGCGCCATGCGGATCCTCCAGCTCGCCCTCAATGAAGAGCGTGGGGCCGCCGGGACCCTCGTCGACCCAGACGAAGAGCTCTTCCGTCAGCCGCGTCCGCATGGCCCAGCGGACAATCTGCGCCCAGGTCCCGTCGAATCCGGCCCAGCGGATCCACTCGGGCGACCACACGCGGTCGGCGTCGGACGTGAAGGAGACCGCCCGTCCGCGCCCCACCGACCAGCGCGCCAACAGCGGATCGTCTCCCTCGCCGCCTTTGACGGTCAGATCGACTCGGGCGCCGGCCTTGGCCGTTGCGGTCAGATACCCGCGCAGCGGCGGCCAGTCCGACGTCTCGGCAAACCACTCCGTCGTCGGGCTCTTCAGCGGCCGGAAGTAGCCTTCGCTGAACGGCAGCCGCCCGAGCGCCTGCTGGGCGTCCCGCGCCACCAGCGTGGGCAGCTCATCAAGGCGGCGCAGCTGGTAGAACGTGCCGCCGGTGGACTGCGCCAGCCACGTCAGGTAGTCCGTGTTGATGAACGCCGCGCCGATGCCGATCGTGCTGACGGTAATCCCCTCGAGCTTCATGGCGGCCAGCAGGGCGTCGTAGGCCTGCTTATGGTACGGGGTCAGCCCATCGGAGAGCAGGATGACGTGCTTGAGCGTCGCCCCGCTGAGCTCTAGACGGTTGAGCGAGGCGGCGAGTGCGGGGTAGATGTCCGTCCCGCCGCTGGAGCGCAGCGTCACCAGCTTCTCCACCACCCACTCGCCGATCTGCGAGGCCGGCTGCACCTCCGCAATCACGTAGGGCTTGGTGTCGAAGGCCAGCACGCCGACCAGATCCTCCGGCGAGAGCTGCTTGATCAATTCGACGGCGGCGCGCTTGGTCGCGGCGATGCGCGGCCCCAGCATCGACGCCGAGCGGTCGATCAGCAGGATGATGCACACCCGCCGCTTGGACTCTTGGAGGCCCTTGGGTTCGAACGTGACCGGCAACAGCGCATCGAGCGGTGTCGTCTGTTGGATCTCCTGAGCCAGCTCGCCTCCCAGCCCAACCATCAGCAGCCCCCCGCCGAACGCTTCGACGTACGCGCGCAGCGCCTCCACCTGCTCAGGCGCCAGCGACGACTTCGGAATGTTGAAGAGCAGGACCGCGTCATGGTCCAGCAGCCGCTCCGCCGCGGCCGGCAGCTCCGCGGGCCGCACCACCACCACCTCCATCTCCCGCCGCTTCAGGGCGTTCGCCAGCGCCGGCAAGGCGGCCGTGCGCTCGCTCACCAGCAGCACCTGGGGCGGGCCCTCGACTTCGGTATAGGCCAGGCGATGCTCCGACAGCCGCTCGTCAGGAATCGCCAGATGCACATCCAGTGCGAGCGTTCCGCGCCGCAGCGCGGGCACCGACACGTTGACCACCTGCCAGCCCGGGCGCAAGGCGACGCGTTGCCGCTTGATCGCTACACCCGCCAGCGACACCGTGACCTGGCCCGGCGTCGTGCGGTCCGAGCCGTTGAAGAGGACCAGTTGCAGCCCCACCGGCGAGCCCCGCTGGACGACCGGCGGGATGACCAGCTCGTCCCACACCGTGGTGATGTTGCCCGAGGCCGGCACCGACGACGGAAAGACCTCCAAGCCCAGGCGGCGCGCATAGGCCAACAGGCCCGTGACGTTGCCGGCCGTTTCGCGGCCGTCGCTGAGCAGGACCACCCCGCCCCGGTGATGGGGCGGCAGCACGGAGAGGGCGGCGAGCAGCCCGGCTTCGAGATTGGTCTGGCGCGGATCGATCGTCGCCGACTCCATCGTCCGCCGGATCGCCCCGACGTCCGTCAGCCGGTCACGGCCGAACGGGACGACGACTTCGGCATCGCGGCCGAAGACCGCGACGGCCCGCTCAACCGACGGCGGACGCAGCGCCTCCAGCGACGCCAGGCGCCGCGCGATCCAGTCACGCTGCCGCGCATCGATGCTGGCGGAGCCGTCAAGGAGATAGACCACGTGCCGCGGGACGTGCTGGGTCCGGGAGAGGGAGGGGCCCCAGAGTGCTGCGCACGCCGAGGCGATCGCCGCCGCGCGGCAGCCCCATGCCGCCCATCGGCGCGCACCGGTGAGCGGGATGAACCGAGTCACCCACGTCACCACGCCGAGGGCGATCGCAACAAGGACCGTGTGGAACGGCATCAGGGCCTGCGCTCCAGCGGTTCCATGGTCACAGCCGACCGCGGCGCGCGCCGCTCGGCACCCGTCGGAAGCCGCCATCCGGGAGACGGTCGTGACGCCAGGCCCCGCATGGCATAGAGCAGCCACTCGCCGACGAGCAGCAGCAGCAGCAGACCGAGGAGCGGGGGTGTCAGCGCATAGGACGTCCGCCGCGGCCGGTCGGTGGCGATCGGCGCACCAGTGAGTGGCCGCCACGTGGAGGCTCTGCCGATCAGATCGGACTCCAGCGGATCGAAGAAGTTGGCCGCGGCCTCGGAGGCGACGGCGTGCTGTATGGCGCGGTAGCGTCCCGCGCGCGTGGTCCGCTCATAGCGGACGACGGTGCCTTGGGCGCTCACCAGTTCGGTGGTGCCGTCGGGCCGATGGACGCTGACAGGCCCCGGCCTGAAGCCGTCGAGGAGGAGGGGCTCTCCGGTAGTCCCCAGCTGAGCCTGGCCCATCAACCACCGCAGGCTGTTGAGGAAGGTCACGATGACCGGCACCGCCTCAGCGCTCTGGGCCGGATCAAAGAACATGGTGACGCGCCGCCCGCCGTCCTGCTCCTCCGCCACAACAACCGGGACCCTGCGCCCGCCCACGAGTGCTGAGACGACCGGCACGCCGCCGGTGGAAACGGCTGAGGCCGACGGCGAGAGGGCGGCCGCCACCATCTCGACGGAGGAGAGGTAGAACGCAATCGGATGATCCGGCGCCGCGATCCAGTGGCGGCGGACGGGCGCCGAGGTCGAGGAGCCGCGAAAGAGCATGGCCGCCGTCGGCGGTGTGGCCGCGTCCACGCGCTGGTCGGTGATGAGCAGGTAGGGTCCCCCGCTGGCGGGCGGCGCGTCGCTCCAGCTCGCCGCCGGACAGGCCTGCAGCCACCTGGCCACCGTCTGGCGAAACGCCGGGCTCTCCGACTGGACGACGATCGGCAGCTGGGCGCTGCGGCGGATCTGAACCCACGCGCGGTTATCGACCGCCAGGCCGTCCGGCTGACCCGTCAGCGTGACGTCCACCCATCCGTCCGTGCCCGCCGGCAGTTCAAGCGACAGCGCGGCGCGGGCGCGCGGCGCGATCTCCGTGCTGACCTGCGCGAGCGCGCGACCCTGCTGGCTCACCGTCACCGCCGCGGCGCTGGCCCGATCCGAGAAGCTCTGGAGGGTGGCGATAATCCGCGCATCCGACGGGCTGCACAGCGACCCCGAGGCATCCACGCTGACAATGGCCAGGTTGGCTAGCGGCCGTCCGACGCTCACCCACCGCACCGCTGCCTCCTGCGGCTGCGGTGCCGCCGGCTCATCGGTGAACAGCATGATCTCATCCGGCATGGCCCCCATCACGGCGCGCCCGATGCGCGCCGCCGTCGCGAGGTTGCCGCCCAGATGGTTCACCGCCAGCGCCCTGACCGCCCGCGACAGCGCCGCGGCGTCGCTCGTCGGCTTTGGCGTGGCCGCCTCCACCGGCGCCGTCGTCATGATCAGCATCTCATCGCGGGCCGCTTTGCGCGCGATCCGGCCCAGGAGGGCGCGCCGGGCCCGCTCAAAGGCGCTGGCACCGCCGTCCGGGGCAGCCAGGCTGGCTGAGGTGTCCAGCACGGCTAAGATGCGCCGGGCGGGTCGTCCGAAGACCACCGGCTGGCTGAGCGCGGCGGCCAAGCCGATCAGCGCCGCCAGCTGCAGCCAGAACAGGACGTTGACGAACAGGCGGGAGCGGAAGCGCGGCGGGCGGCGCAGCAGGTGCTCGAAGGGCACGAGGCTGGAGACGCGCACCTGCCGTCGGGAGGAGGTCATGCGCCAGAGCCACACGAGCACCGGCACGCTCGCCAGCCACAGGAGCGACCACGGCGAGAGCAGCGTCATCGCTTACTCGAGGAAGCCGCGGCTGGGCAGCGTCTTGGTCATGAAGGACTCGAGCGGGTCCTCCAGCCGGTGCTGCGCGAACGGAATCCCGTGCCGTTTGCAGAAGCGCACGAGCGCCTCGTTGTGCTGGGCAACCGCCCGGTCCAGTTCCTGGGGGCTGTACGCCAGTTGGTGCGTCCGGCCCGTTTCGACGTCGATGAGCCGGCCGCCCCGCAGCATCTGGGCCGGGTGCAGCTCGTCGCGGCTTAAGACCTGGATCACTTTGATTTCCAGGTTGCGCATCATCAGGACGTGGAGCGCGCGGAAGAACTCGGCCGGCGCGATCAGGCCGTCCGTAATGAGGATCGCCTGGCCGCCGCGGAGAGGCAGTGCCAGCGCCGCGCGGCGCATCCACTCCGAGAGCGCCGCCTGGCCGCCCACCGGCACCCGATCGGTCTGGTTGGCCAGCTGGAAGACGTCGCTGCGATGGGCAAACCAGGGGCTGGCGGTGAGGCGGCCGGATCGCACCCAGCTCAGGCGCACGTGGTGGCGCCCCGCCAGCGCGATATAGCCAAGGCTGACCGCAAGCTGCTTGGCCCGCTCGAACTTCTGCGGCGTGGGCAGCCCCATGGACGCGGTGGCGTCGACGATCAGCTCGACCGACAGCGCGATCTCTTCGCGGTAGGTCTTCACGAAGAGGCGGTCAAGCCGGGCGTAGAGGTTCCAATCGATCGCCCGGATGTCGTCGCCGGGAGTATAGGGGAGATAGTCGGCGAACTCGACGGAGGAGCCGCGCCGGTTGATCACGAAGCGGCCGCCGAGCCGGTTACCGGCCCGGACCCAGCGGACGGAGAGCTGCAGCGCCTCCAGGCGTCTGATGAACTCAGGCGTCAACCAGGTGACTGGCATCGAGGAAGCGGGGACGGTGAGCACACGGGCACCGTCCCCCCACGGTTAGCGCTGCCGCCGGAGGGGATCGAGAAGCTCGGTGAGGATGTCGGCGGAGGTGCGCTTGTCCGCCTCCGCTTCGAAGGACAGGATCACCCGGTGGTTGAGCGCGGGCAGCACCACGCGGTCGACGTCCTCGAAGCTCACGTTGACCCGCCCGTTGACGAGGGCGAGCACCTTGGCACCCATCAGGACCGCTTGCGCGCCGCGGGGCGAGGCGCCGTAGCGCAGAAACCGGCGGGAGAGCGTCTCGGTGCCGCCTGCCTGCTGCCGCGCAGCGGCAGGCAGGTCATCGCCCGGCCGCGTCGCCGTCACCAGCCGGACGACGTACTCCTCCACCGCCTGGGCGACGAGGACCTCGCGGACCAGCCGCCGCGCGCTCATGATCCATGCCCTCGCCTGGGCCGGCGGCAGCACGGCCTGGATCGCCGACGGCTCGGCGGTCGTGGTCCGCCGGATGATGCGCGAGAGCTCCTCCGTCGAGGGGTAGCCGACGAAGATCTTGAACAAAAACCGGTCCAATTGGGCTTCCGGCAGGGGGAACGTGCCTTCCATCTCAATGGGGTTCTGCGTGGCGATGACGAAAAACGGCTCGTCCAGGGGGAACGTCGTGCCGGAGACCGTCACCTGCTGCTCGCCCATCGCCTCCAACAGGGCCGACTGGGTCTTGGGCGTGGCGCGGTTGACCTCATCGGCCAACAGGATGTGGGTGAAGACCGGCCCCTTCGCGAACTCAAACACCTTGTGGCCGTCGCGGTCGACGACGAGCTGCGTGCCTAGGATGTCGGCCGGCATCAGATCCGGGGTGCATTGGATCCGCTTGAACGACAGCCCCAGCACCTGCGCAAACGATTTGGCCAGCAGCGTCTTGCCCAGCCCCGGCACCCCTTCGAGCAGGACGTGGCCGCCGGCAAAAAACGCGACCAGCAGGCGCTCGACCACCTCATCCTGCCCGACGATCGCGCGGGCGAGCTCCGTGCGGATGGCCGCGAAGGTCGCGCGGAAGGCGTCCGGTGTGACGGAGGGCTCTGCCATCAGTCGTGTTCCGACGGTCGCTTCCGGAGGCGATCGAAGACCGTCCGGTACTCCAGCGGCACCACCTGGCGGGACGCAGCACGCTCCTCAAGCGGCTCCTCCGCCAACTGGACGTCCTCGGCCTTCGCCGTCGGACGCGCGTTGTCCACGGTGTCCGACGGGGTGCCGGTGCCGCCGCCGGGCCGTTGCGACCGGATCTGGGTCGTATCGGTCTGCAACTGGATCGGCAGCGATGCACCTGCCGGCCCATCGAGCGGCTCCGCAGCCTCGAAGAGCTCGGGGTCGGTGCTCGCCCCGATCGTAGGCGGCGACTGGCTCTTCTCGAGCGAGGAGAGTTGCGCCTGGAGCTGCTCGATTTCCCCGGACATTTCGTGCAGCAGCTCCTGGATCTGCGCCTTCAGGGCTTCGCCCTCGGCGGACCCCTCACGTCCCATGCCGGACGCTGACCCCGCGGCGGATTGGCCCGCGGCGTCTTGCTGTCCTTGCCCATCCCCCTGGCGCGCCTGCGAGCCTGGCGAGGCCGCCTGGGCGCGATCGCCTCCAGCCTGCTGCCCTCCGCGCTGCGACATCGACGCCTGCTGGCCGCCCCGCCGGCCGGATCGCTCATCCTGCCGCCCGGCATCAGCCTGGGACGAGGCGGCCTGGTTGGCGCCCTGCCCCTGGCGGCCCTCGGCCTGCCGGCGATCGGCCTGGCCGGCTGGCGCCGCGTCCTGCGACTGACCGCTCTGCCCTGAGGTGTGCGCTGCGGTGTGTTCGCCATCCTGCGCGCCTGATGCGGAGGACGTGCTGTCTGATCCCGCCCGCGTCTGCCGGGATTGACCCTGCTCGGATGATTGGCTCTGTGGGCTCTGCTGGCGCTGGTCGCCAGCGGAGGATTGCTCCACACCCTGAGCGCTTGCTCCAGCGGGCTGTTGGGCTGAGGAGGGTGGCTGCCGGCGCTCGTCCTCGCGCTGCTGCGGCGCCGGTGGCTCGTTCGGTCTCTGAGGCGGCGGGAGCGTGGGCGATGGGGGCTTCATCGGAACACGGACCGGATCGATGCGGGGCCACACCAATAAGAGTAACACCATGAGCAGCAGCGGGACCGCCGTGCGATCAACCGGACGGGGAAAGCGCGGGTTGGCGCGTGAGCACTGACGGGCGGCGTCTTCCACCAGCAGCGGATACAGCGTCGGCGGCTGGGCTGCTGTGGCGAACTGTTCCGCGGTGAGCAGCCGCTGTTGCAATCCGAGCTCGCGATCCAGATGGGCTGCCGCGCGGCCCCCGGAGAGCCAGTGACGGCGCAGCCACCATCCGAGGCCTCCACCCATCGCGCCGACGAGCAGGCCCGGAATCGCCACGCTCCACGGTGACGGTCCCTGGAGCGCTCGCAGCCGAAGCGCCAACAACCCCGCCACGGCCAGCCCCAGCGCGGCGAGCACCCCGGCCTTAAGCAGGAGTGCCGTGCGGTAGCGGGTGGTGAACTGTTGAAGCACCGTGGCAAGCGTCGTCACTGGACGTACCGAACGTCGAAATGGCCGGCCACCAGCCGTCCATTCTTGACGGTCTCATCGACCCAGACCCGGATGGACTGCCCGTCGGCGGACGCCGCCTCCTGGGAGCCGGCGGGCCGCGCGGTCGTCAGCTGGTCGCCCAGTTCTTTGCGCTCACGCGTCTCGGTGGTCCGGTCCACGTGCCCCTGGACCAGCATGCCGGCCAGCAGGCCCACCAGCGCGCCGACCGGCGCGCCGATCCCCGGAATAATGGCTCCCCCGGCGATCGTCCCCGCCGCCTGGCCGACTTGCGCCGGGGGCACATTGGCGCAGCCACCGGCGAGTGCCATCCCCATGACACCGACGAGCAGAAGCCGCTGCATCAGACGATCACGTTATGCTACTCCAAAACGTTCTCCTTGACAAGCATGCCACAACCCAATAGAAATAGGCAATTGACCCATGCCAGCAGCGATTGAGATCGCCAATCTCTCCAAGCGGTACGACACGGTGACCGCGCTTGCCGGCATCTCGTTTGACGTCCAGCCGGGCGAGGTCGTCGGCTTCCTGGGCCCCAACGGCGCGGGCAAGACGACCACCCTGCGCATCCTCACCGGCATGCTCGCCCCGACCGGAGGAACCGTCCGCATCGACGGCCTCGACGTCACCGAACGCCCCCTGGAGGTCCGCCGGCGCATCGGCTACCTGCCGGAGCACGTCGCCCTGTATCCGGAGATGCGGGTGGGGGAATACCTCGCCTATCGGGCCGCCATCAAGGGGGTCGTGCGCCGCGACCGGCCCGGTCGCATCGCCCTGGCTCTGGAGCAGTGCGCGCTGACCGATGTGCCGCGCACCCTCATCGGCCGCTTGTCGAAGGGCTACCGCCAGCGGGTCGCCCTGGCCGACTGCCTGCTCGCCCAGCCCAAGATCCTGATCCTGGATGAGCCGACCATAGGACTCGACCCGCACCAGATCCGCCAGACCCGCGAGCTCATCACCGCCCTGGGACGCACGGCGACCATCCTGCTCTCCACCCACATCCTGCCCGAAGTGGAGATGATCTGCCATCGCGTCACGATCATTGATCGGGGCCGGATCGTCGCCGTGGATACGCCGGCACGGCTGCGCAGCCGCCTGCGCGGCGCGCCGGTCGTCCGCGCACAGCTGCGCGCACCGGCCGCGGCCGTTGAGCCGGCGCTCAAGCAGCTCTCCGGCGTCACTCGCGTGGCGCTGCAGGAACTCGCCGACGGGTTCCTCGCCTGCGACGTGGAAGCCGGAGCCGGCGTCGATGTGCGGGAAGCGATTTTCCGGCTGGCGGTCGATCGGGGCTGGGCGCTGCGGGAGCTGGCACAGACCCAGGCCTCCCTCGAAGAGATCTTCATCCATCTGACGACCCGGGAGCAGGAAAGCGGATGAACAACCTCTTGGCGCTGACGTCGCGGGAACTGAAGGCGTTCTGGTACTCCCCGATCGCCTACGTCGTGGGCGCGCTCTTTCTGTTCCTGCAGGGCTGGATCTTTTGGCTGCTGGTCGCCGTGCTGGCGGATGCCCGCGTCGACCCCTCCTGGACGATGGCGCAGTTTTTCTTCGGCGGCACGTTCTTCTTCTGGTTCTCCGTCCTGCTCGTCGCCCCGCTGCTGACGATGCGGACCTTCAGCGAGGAGAAGCGGACCGGCACGATCGAGTTCCTGCTGACGGCGCCGGTCACCGATACCCAGGTGGTCCTCGCCAAGTTCTTGGGCGCGTGGATCGCCTACGTCCTGCTGTGGCTCTTCACCCTCGTGTTCTTCGTCATGCTGCGGCGCTTCACCCCGTTCGATTGGGGCCCGGTGATCGCGGGCTACGTGGGGACGGGGCTGCTCGGCGCGGTCCTGATTTCGGTGGGCCTGCTCGCCTCCAGCCTCACCCGCAACCAGGTCATCGCGGCCATCCTGGCCTTCGTCGCCATCCTGCTGCTGTTCTCCCTCGGCATCCTGGATGTGTTCGTCCGCGATCCGGAAGCCAGCAAGTGGCTGCGCTACCTCTCCCTCCTTGAGCATCTGCGGGATTTTGCGCGAGGCATCCTGGATACGCGCCCGATGGCGTTCTACCTGAGCCTGACCGCTATTTGCCTCTTCCTAACCGGCCGCGTCATCGCCAGCCCCCGGTGGAGATTCTGATGGCGGCTCCCGCGCGCCGGCTGCTGGCTTCCCTCAACCTGCTGACCAGCCTGCTGCTGCTGGGGGTGCTGTTCATCATGGTGAACTTCGTCTCGAGCCGACGGTACGCCCGGTGGGACCTCACCAAACAGCGGATCACCGCGCTCTCGGACCAGACGACGCAGACGCTCAAGGCGCTCACCGAACCGCTCTCGATCATCGTCTTCTACCAGCCGAACCAGCGGCTCTACGGGCTCATCAAAGACCAGCTGGCTGAGTACGAGCGCTTCGGCTCTGCGATCACGGTGGAGTACGTCGATCCGCAGCAGGACATCGCCCGGGCCAAGCAGCTGGCCCAGCAGTTTGCGATCCAGGATCTTAACCTCGTCATCTTCCAATCCGGCAGCCGCCACAAGTACCTCTCCGACACGGACCTGGCCGAGTACGATTTCGGCGCCGCGCGCATGGGGGGCGAGCCGCGCGTCAAGGCGTTCAAGGGCGAGGAGGCGTTCACCTCGGCGATCATCAGCGTCACTCGAGCGGAATCGCCGCTGATCTGGGTCACGACCGGCCATGGCGAAAAATCGATGGACGCGGCGGATCCAAGCGGCCTCTCGCAGCTGAAGCAGTCGCTCCAGCAGCAGAACATGTCCGTCGAGACGGCCACCCTGTTGGAGCGCACCGAGATCCCCTCCACGGTGAAGCTTGTCGTCGTCGCAGGCCCCACCCACCGGTTCGCCGAGGCGGAGGTCTCGCTGCTCTTGGCCTACCTGAAGAACGGCGGGCGGCTGCTCGCACTGCTCGATCCGTTGGTGGACTCCGGCCTGGACGGCCTGCTCGAGCAGTGGGGCCTGCGCGTGGGGGCCGACATCGTCGTCGATCCGGCGCGGCAGCTGCCGTTTGTCTCCGCCGCCAACCTGTTCATCACGACCTACACGGCGCATCCCATCGTGGAGAAAATGAAGACGCTCATGACGCTCTACCCACTCGCCCGCTCGGTGCGGCCCGCCGAGCCGGCACCCGAAGGCATCACGGCGATGCCGCTGGCGTTGACCTCGCCGCAGGGCTGGGGCGAGAGCCAGACGGCGGTCGAGGCGTTTGAGTTCAACGACGGAGAAGACCTCAAGGGCCCGGTGTCGATCGCCGCGGCGGCGGAACAGGCCTCCAGCCGCGCGCGGATCGTCGTCATCGGCGACTCCGATTTCGCGATGAACGCCCAGTTGGACAACGTCGGCAACCGGGACATGCTCCTGGGCGCGCTCTACTGGCTCATTGCCCAGGAGCAGCTCATCGGCATCGGCCCCCGCACCATCGACACCATCAAGCTGACCCTCACCGCAGCGCAGCTGACGGGGATCTTCTGGTTCAGCCTGCTGGCCCTGCCCCTGACCTGTGGGATGCTGGGGGTGGGCATGTGGCTCCTCAGAAGACAGTAAGTCATCACCTCATTACCCCATGCATTGGAAAGCGACAGTGTTCCTGCTCGTCGCCACGGTCGCGGTTGGCGCCTACATCTCCTTCTATGAGCTGCGGCAGCCGCTGCCCGAGGAGCGCGAGCAGCTGGCCCAGCAGATCCTCAGCGTCCCGTCGGACGCCATCACCCAGCTCGCCCTCGATCTGCCGGCCGCCAAGGTGATGCTGACCAAAACTGGGGCGTCGTGGACGATCTCCCCGGAGGGATTCCGGGCTAACGAGTCGCTCATCAGCGCGATTGTCGAGGAGCTCTCCCCGTTCATCGCCGAGCGCATCCTGGAACCCGCGCCCGACAAGCCGCTAGACCTGAAGGCCTACGGCCTTGATCCCGCCGGGGGCTGGTTGACCATCGTCACCAAGGGCAAGCCGACCACCCTGTTGTTCGGTGAGACGACGCCGATCGGAGCCAACCGGTACCTGAAGGTTTCCACCCGTCCCGAGGTCTTCATCATCGCCTCGCGGCTCTTCGACGCGGCCAACCAGCCGACCGCCTCATTCCGGGACCCGCTGCTGCTTGCCCTGCGCCACTGGTCGGTCGATGCCCTGACCATCACGTCGGCCTCCGGCACGACGGCGCTGACGCGCACCGACAACGAGTGGCGCCTCACGCAGCCCCTGACCGATCGGGCACAGCGCTCCGAGGTCAACACCCTGCTGAATCGCCTGGGGCGGCTGCCCATCAAGCGGTTTGTGGACGACGCGCCCAAGCTGGAGCAGCCCGGCGCCTTCGGCTTTGACGCCCCGTCGCTCTCCGTCACACTGAGCCAGAGCCAGCCGGCCGCCTCCCTGACGCTGGTCTTCGGCAGCGCACTTCCGGATGACGCCTCGCTGCTCTATGCCAAGCGCAGCGATGAGCCGTCGCTCTATGCGGTGGCCGCCTCAGACGTCGAGGCGCTGCGGCTTACGCCGCACCAGCTGCGCGCCACGGCGTGTTTTGAGTTCTTCACGACCGCGGTAAAGCAGGTGCGCGTGGCGCAGGGGAGCGCGGAGTGGACGATCGAGCGCCACGAGGCGCAGTGGACGGAGCCCGCCACGAAGACCGACGTGGATGCCGGGCAGGTTGAGCACTTCCTCAATCGGCTGGTGGATGTGCAGGTTAACGGGTTCGTGGAACGCCCCGCGGCTCCTCAGGCCTTGGGCCTTGAGCCGCCGGCGGGGACGATCGAGGTCTGGACCGGAGACGAGCAGCCGCAGCGGGTGGCGATCGGATCGGTCATCGAGGGGACCACCGACCGCTACGGACGGATTGACGCTCGGAATCTCGTCGTGAAGCTGCCGGCACTCATCCAGGAGCTGTTGGATACGACGCCGCAGCAGCTGCGCCAGGCCGCCGCGCCGGATGGGGACTCAGCGGACGACCTTATTCCGAGCGTTCTCGAATGAGCCGCCGGGCCCGCAGCACCCGCTGAAGCGCCGTTAGGTGGACGAGCGCCGTGAGCAGCACCAGCGTCCACCAGAACAGATCCCGCCCGAATGGCCGCCACGGCAGGAGGCTGCCGGCGGCCAGGCCCGCCAGAAAGAGCAGACCGCGCTCCGTCCGTTCCATTAGGTCAGGCCATTCCTGGTTCGACACGGCCACTTCCATGGCCGCCCGGGCCTTGGCGTAGCTGACCAAGAGCGAGCCGGCCAGCGCAGCGCTCGTCAGCGCCCAGTAGCCCGTGACGGAGGCGACCGACAGGGCCACGATCACCTCCACATAGCGGTCGCAGAGGGCATCAAGATAGGCGCCCCATTTCGTCACGCGACCGCTGGCGCGCGCCACCGCCCCGTCGAGGCCGTCCAGCGCTCCCGCCAGCAGCACCGCGAGGCTAAACGGCACCGTCGCGCGGCTGCGCAGAAAGATGAGGCAGATCACCGAGACGAGGATCGGGGCGGCTAGGGTGATGGCGGATGGCGCAATGCCCCGCCGGGCGATCCAGGCGGCCAGCGGGTTGATGAGCCGGTTCAGCGCCGGCTTGTAGCGGCTTGTGAGCATGGAACGGCGCCCATCCCAGGCGAGGCTCTGGACTGCAGATGAACGCTAGGGGGTCGCGGCCGATGTGACGCTGGTGATGGTGACCTTGAACGCCAAGGTCTTGCCGGCCAGCGGATGGTTCAGGTCGAGGATGACGATCGCGTCCTTGACTTCTTTGATCGTGGCCCGGAACAGCTGCCCCTCGGAGTTGGCGCCGCGCAGCACCATGCCGGCGGCCGGGCTGACGTCGGCCGGCAGCTGAGCCTTGTCCACCTCGATCAGGGCCGCGGGATCGAACTGGCCGTAGCCCTCCTCCGGGCTGACCGCGATCTCTTTGGTCTCGCCCACGCGCAATCCCACCAGCTGCCGCTCCAACCCCGGGACGATCTGCTGTTTGCCATGGGCGTAGCGCATCGGCTGCTTGCCTTCCGTGGATTCGACGACGGCGCCGTCCACCGTCAGCGTGTAGTCAAACTCCACGTTCATGTTGTCCTGGACGGTCACGGGCGCCGGCGGCTCTGCTTCCGCCCAACAGGGAGCGGCCATGGCGACGGCAAGGCTCACACCCATCAGCACAGTCCGGCTCATCTGGATCGCTTCCTCCTCGGTTGGCTGGCAAGGCTCCCACCATAGCCCATCCGCCTCCCAAAATCAAGCGCAGCCCGCACGGGACGCAATTGAAGGTTGGCATGAAATGTGCTATAGTCAATGCACCTTACCCAACCATGGCGATCCAACCCAAACAAACCCTCCACCAACGCCTGCTGCTAGCGCCCAACGTTTCGATGGCGCTGGAGATCCTGCGCATGCCCGCGATGGAGCTCTGCGCGTTCCTGGAGCAACAACTCGAGGACAATCCGCTGCTGGAGCTTGAGGAGTCCGAGGAGCAGGAGCCGCTGCCCGAACTCGATGGCGAAGGGCAGGAGCCGCCGCAGACCGACTTGAACGAGGACTGGCTCTCCCATTGGCGCACCAGCGCCGAACGGGAAGCGGGGGATCCGGATGAGCCGGAGGAGCGGCTCAATGACTCGCGGCTGGTCAACCCCCAATCACTCTACGATGCGCTGCACCTGCAGTTGGGCTGCCAGCCGTTGTCGGAGGAGGAGCAGCGGCTCGGAGAGCTGTTGATCCGCCACCTGGATGAGTACGGTTATCTGGAGACCCCGCTGGAGGCGCTGGCCGCTCAGGCCGGCGTCAGCGTCCAGCAGCTGGAGGCGGCACTGCGGGTGATCCAGCGGCTAGATCCCCCGGGGGTGGGCGCGCGCAACTTGCGGGAATGCCTGCTGCTCCAGCTGGAGCAGCGCCAGCTGCACGAGAGCCTCGCCTATCGGCTGCTGCAGGACCACTTCGAACTCTTCGCGCGCAACCAGCACGCGGCGCTGGCGAGAGCCACCGGTACGTCCACCGAAGCGGTCGCCGAGGCATGCGCCGTGCTGCGAGGGCTCAATCCCCGGCCCGGCAGCGCCTTCACCATGGACCTGCCGCCATCGGTGGTGCCGGACCTCGTCATCCGCCACCGGGAAAAGCACTACGACGTGGAGCTCAACGAGCAGGAGGTGCCGCGCCTGACCGTCAGCCGCACCTACCACCGGATGCTGAAGGACCCGCGCACCCCGGAGGATGCCAAGGAGTTCCTCATGGGGAAGTTCCGCAAGGCCCACTGGCTGATCCGGGCCATCGATGAGCGCAACACCACCCTCCTGGCAATCGCCCGCTGCCTCATCAGCCTGCAGCGAAGCTTCCTCGAGCACGGCCCCAAGGCGCTCAAGCCGCTGAACCAAGCACAGGTCGCCGCGCTGATCGGGCGGCACCCCTCGACGGTCAGCCGCGCCATCACGGGCAAGACCATCGACACCCCCTACGGCGTCTTCCGGCTCGAGCAGCTCTTCGCCAGCAACGTCCCGCAACTCGACCGCGCCGATGGCGTGTCGGATGAGCAGATCAAATCGGAATTCCAACGCCTGATCACGGAGGAGGACCCCGCACGCCCCTTAAGCGATGCGGCCCTGGCCCGCGAACTCGCCCGGCGGAATATCACCGTGGCCCGGCGCACCATCGCGAAATACCGCGCTGAGCTGAAGATCCTGCCCACGCACCTGCGCAGGCGTCGCGTGTAACGAGTCTACGGACCGTGGACTAGGGACGAGACACGGAGGGACGTTCTGAGCTGAAGGCGCCGCGCAGGCTCGTCAAGGCGATGCCGGCCAGGTCGAGCAGCCGGCGCAGCAGTTCGACGTGTTCGTGCGTGAAGCGCTTGCCGGCGCTGTGGCTTCTGAGGTTCAGCACCCCGACCGGCTCCTGAGGCGCGGCGCTGCGGCCGAAGGGGGCGACGATCGCCGAGACGACGTCCGGGCGCCGCATCCGCTGCTTCAACCGCGCATCCTGCATCGCCCCGTCGAGCAGCAACATCCGGTCCTCCGCCAGCGCCAACCCCGCAATCCCCTCGCCCGGTGCAAGCCGGGTGCGCGCGATGATCTCGTCGGCCAGCCCCTGCGCCGCGCGGATCTGCAAGGCGCCGCGCGCATCGCAGATCATCACCGACCCGCCGTCCGCCCGCGTGGCGAACATCGCCGCGTCCAGCAGCGAGTGGAGCACGCGGTCCGTCTGATAGGCCATCACGGCCTGATCCATCGGGGCGCTCGAGGGCAGGATGGCGGAGAGCTGCCTCGCCTGGTAGGCGAACTGCACGAGCGACGTGCCCACCTCTTCCATCAGCGTGAGGACGGACCGGATGCCGGCGAAGGTGTAGAGTTTCAGCGAGAGGATGAGCGACCAGAGGGCCACCGCGTCCACGCCCGTCGCACCGACCCGCTGGCGAAACTGCAGCTCCTCTTCCCGAAGCCCCACGACGAACGGCCCGATCACGACGTAGGCGACGAGCAGCTCCGCCGTCGCCCGGATGGGCACCACCGCGTAGGTGACCCCCAGCGGCGTCGTCAGGCTGGTGCACTCGGTGGGCGGCTGCTGCGCGGGAATCAACGGGTCGAGCTCGTCCCCGATCCTCAGGAGCTCGATGGTGCGGTCCCTCTGGAGCGTGGCGGGCCAGCTGGGGGGCACGAGCAACTGGCGGGAGGCGCTGACCGTGCGGATGGGGATGCCGAGCACGCTCGCAAAATGGTCTTGCAACCGTTGCCAGCGGAGGGCGTCGACTAACTGGAGCAGTCCGACGCGCTCGGCGAGACCGCTGTGGCCCATCAACTTGCTACCCAATGCTGTGGTGCGAACTTGTGTACGCGGCCGCTACCGGGTTACTGCGACGACGTGTCAATCCCGAGTTGTCGGATTTTGTGGTAGAGGGTCGAGCGGTGGATCCCCAGCCGTTTGGCGGCCTCGGAGCGGTTCCACCGGACTTCGGTGAGCACTTTCAAGATCAGCTCGCGCTCCGGCATCTTGAGGGCGTCCCGCAACGCCGTGGCCTGCTGATGGGATGAGGCCGCTGTCGCGTCCGCGGGGCGTGCGGTGTTGGCTGCCGACGTCTCGGCGGCGAGAAGCTCCTCCGGCAAGTCTTCGAGCGTCAGCCGCGCGTGCTGGGAGAGAATGACGGCCCGCTCGATCACGTTCTCCAGCTGCCGCACGTTGCCGGGCCAGCGGTAGCCGAGCAACCGCTGCATCGTCGCCTCGTCCATGCCGTTGATGCTCTTGCCCATTGCCTTCGAGGCCCGTTTCAGGAAGTGGTCGATGAGCAGCGGCAGATCCCCCACCCGCTCCCTCAGGGTGGGCAGCCGCATCGCGATCACATGGAGCCGGTAGTAGAGGTCTTCGCGGAACCTGCCCTGTGCGACCAGCTCCGCGAGCTTGCGGTTGGTCGCCGCGATGATCCGCACATCGACGCGGATCGTCCGGGTGTCGCCGACGCGCTCGAACACTTTCTCCTGCAGCACCCGCAGGAGCTTCACCTGCAACACCGGCGAGAAGGCGTCGATCTCATCGAGGAGGATCGTGCCCCCGTCCGCCAGCTCGAAGCGCCCTTGCTTGTCCCGAATCGCCCCGGTGAAGGAGCCCCTGACGTGGCCGAAGAGCTCGCTCTCCAGCAGTGTTTCCGGCAGCGCGCTGCAGCTGATCTCGACGAACGGCCGGGTGCAGCGCTTGGCATCGGCGCGGTGGATCGCCTGCGCGATCACGCGCTTGCCCGTGCCGCTCTCCCCCTCCAGCAGCACGGTCGCCTGCGTGCCGGCGACCGAGCGGATCATCGCATAGAGCTGCTGCATGGCGGGATCCTTCCCGATGACGCCGGCGAAGGGATCCTCGACCGCCTCGGCGGCGGGGCTGCACTGGTTGAGCGCGCGCTGGATGGTGGCCTCCAGCTCCTCGGGCTGGATCGGCTTGGTGAGGTAGTCGAAGGCGCCTTCCTGGATCGCTTCGACGGCGGAGTTGATGCTGCCGAAGCCGGTGATCAGGACGACGCTCGTGTCGGGATAGTGCATGCGGATGTGACCCAGGAGGCTGACCCCGTCGACCTGCGGCATGCGCCAGTCGGTGATGACGAGGCGGAAGGGCCGGCGCTTGAGATGGTCGATCGCCTCAGCACCATCGGCGGCCATCTCGACGTCGAACTTCTGGCCGCGCAGCAGCTCGTAGAGCGAGCCGCGGATCAAGGGATCGTCATCGACGACGAGGATGCGGTTACGCTCCATTCTGGTCCGTCTCGGGTCGCTGAGCCAGCGGCAGACGGATGCGGAAGGTCGTGCCCACCCCGGCTTGGCTGGTGAACTCGATGGTGCCGCCGGAGCGCTCCACCACTTCCTTGGCGATGATCAGGCCCAGCCCATTGCCCTGATGGATCGGCTTGGTCGTGAAGAACGGCTCGAAGATCCGTGGGAAGATCGCCTCGGGAATGCCGGAGCCGGTATCCTCGATGTCCAGCTCCACGCTGCTGCCATCCGCGCGAGTGGTGATGGTCAGGGTGCCGCCGCGGGGCATGGCGTCAAAGGCGTTCTTGACGAGGTTCACGATGGCGTGCTGCAGGCCGCCATCGGTGATGGGCGGCAGGGCGGGATCGAAGCGCTTCGCGATGGCCACCTGCTGGAACTTGGCACGATGCTGGACCAGCAAGAGGGCATCATCAATGAGCTGGTTGAGGTGGGCCGCCCGCTTGACCGGGGTGGTGACCTGGCGCGAAAACTCGAGGAAGGCCCGCACCGCCCGGACCATCCGGTCCAACCCTTCCTTGACGTGCACGAGGTACTCGCGCACCGTCGAGTCGCTCGTCAACTGCTCCAACGCCAGGTGCGTGTAGCGCAGCACGCCGTCCAGCGGGCTGTTGAGCTCATGGGCGATGCCGCGGGCGAGCCGGCCGATGGCCGCATGGTACTCGGCCCGGTGCAGCCGCTGCTCCAGCGCGACCATCTCGGTGCGCTCCACCACCGCCAGCAGCACCCCGCTGGCCTTCTCGGGCCCGTTGGGCACATGGACGGCGGAGACGCGCAGCCGCTTCTGCTCCGGGCCGGGCACATCGAAGTCGATCAGCTCAAAGGTGGACTGCGCGCCCAGAAACGCGGGGAGGCTCGCATAGAAGGGGCTGTCTTTCCAGGCCGGCAGCACCTCGCTGAGGGGACGGCCGGTCGCCGCGCGCTGGTCGACACCAAGCAGCTGCGCTGCACAGATGTTGAGAAAACGAATCACTGCGTGGGTATCAAGCAACAGCAACCCGCAGGGCGCGAGGTCGCAGAGTTGCTCCCACTCGTCACGGCGTTGTCCTGGTGTCTCCATTGAGAAACGTGTTGTCGCCTGGGGGCGAAGGTGAGACTGGAGCTTGGAAGGGTACCACACCCGTTTCCGGACGTCAAGCGTTCTGGAGAGCACCTGCTGCATGCTTAGGACCTGTCAGCGGCATCCCATAATGTGATAAAGGCCAGCAACCGTCTGCTAGCACTCTTCGGGCTGTCGAGGGGGGTGGAAATGCGCACGAGCGTCCCCGAGCCTGGCAGCTGGCGGATGGCGTCGGCCGTCAGCCAGAGCTGCTGCTGGTAGTAGTTATGCGTGACCCGGCCGTTAGCCGTAAACCAGTACCAGGCCTCAAAGCGCTCCTGGCCCTGCCCGATGACCAGGCGCATCAGCCGATGGGGGCGTCCGTTGACGAGCACGGTTCTCGCCTCGCGCTCCAGCACCTCGTAATGCCCGCCGACGTAGCAGAGCTCCGGCGGATGAAACGCCGCCCGCTTGCCGAAGCCGGCCACCTGGGCTAGCCACACCGGCGGCTCTTGGCCCAAGCGATACTCCATGAGCGATACGTCGTCGGTTTCCAGGACGGCGCGGGCCCGGCTATCCACAGGGATGGAGGTACCGGCCCACAGGCCGAGTGCCGCTGGCGCTGAAGCGGAGGAGGATGCTTCGGCGCTGGGCGGCGGAGCGAACCGACCGGCCCAGACCAGGCCGCTGGCCGCCGCCATGACCAGGAGCGCTACCGCAGGGGGCTGAAGAGGCCGCGCGGGTGTTGTCATCCTGCCACCTGCCGGTCGGCCGGCGAGCGGACGAGCCAGTGGCCCAGCCAGGCCAACGCCGCCACCGCCACACCGAAGACCACGAAGCCCGATCCGT
>Ga0247727_10001404_pt1 | contig 57295 bp, 52 predicted proteins | sample WisWelCaveWW1625_FD_202498 | JGI IMG/M metagenome (GOLD analysis project Ga0247727, IMG submission 202498) | Biofilm microbial communities from Wishing Well Cave, Virginia, United States - WW16-25 | ecosystem: Environmental > Aquatic > Deep subsurface > Groundwater > Cave microbial mat | place... | reverse complement strand
TGCGACCCTGTGGGTCGGTGCTCCCATCCGCCATCCTTGCCCCGTGCGAGAGCCGGCGGGAACCGCCGCGGTCCAATGAACTGGTCGGGGCGACTGGATTTGAACCAGCGACCCCCTGGTCCCGAAGCCGACTCCGCTCTTCCCGGAACTGCGGAGGATACAGCGCTTCGAGCTTTTTCTGCAACGGCAGTATCCCGCTGACCCCTACTGACCTGTCCTACCGGAACATGGAACGGAACACGAAAGTCAGCTTCGCTTGCGAAAGAGAAAGACCGCTCCGACGAAACACCCCGCCGCCGCGGTTGCCATGACGGCATCGACTGACGGGCCACGAGACCACGGCACCGGCTCGCCACGTGCGAAAAGGTCTGTCGAGCGACGCGGCCCCTCTCTCGTACCGCTCTCCGCAGGGTGGTATGCCTTGATCCCGAGGAAAACCGCAGCGACGAGTAGTGCGCTGGCCGCAACCTCGTAGAACCAACGTGTTTGTTTTTTGTCCATGTCGGGACCCTCAAAGCTGGCCATACGCTAACATAGTCGCGGCCCCGCACCGGTTCGCGACCGGGGCGGGAAACCTGCACCGCCCGCGGGGCCGAAAGTTCTTTCCCTTCGCAGGCCGCCGACCAGGAGGCGGACATGCCTTGGAAGCCGGAGTGGGCCCCGGAACTATTCAGGGAGGCGCGAGACCGTGCTCGCGCTGGAGCCCGCGCCCTCCCGCCCTCGATACCGGCGGCAACGCGCCGGAAGGTCGAAGCGCACCTCGACGAGTTGGCGTACAACGCCGAGCACCGCAAGCCGCTACCGAAAGGCATCCGTTCCGGGCTCAACCGCACTCTCGTAAGGCTCCCGGCCGACCACAGCCTGCGCTGGGAGTTGGAGTGCTTGGTTGCTCGGTACTGGCGGGTTCACGAACAGGGTGTACGGGTGCTCACCTACCGCGGTGACGTTCATCTCGGGATCTGGGACTGCTTTCTGTGCATCCGCACCGCGCTCATGGAGGGTGGCGTGAAAGCGGACGAGGCCGAGAAGTTGGCTCGGTCCACCCTCCAGGTTGCAGGCTACGATCCGCCGCGGCCGGGGACGGACTTCGTGGCGTGGTGGGCCGAGTTCGCCGGGGGGAGGCCGAGGGGCCCGGCAACCGAGGCAACCAGGTACTTCGAGCGCACCTGGCGGTTGTTCCAGTCTGGACAACTCGAGCGAGCGCTATTGGGTCTTCCCGTGAGGTTGAGCCGGACGGGAATCTCCGCGATGCAGGCGAAGATCGCCGACCGGCGAACAACGCCGAAGACCGCCGCACGGTTCTACGTTGCGCTCGCGGTCAAAGAATCGCGTGGGAACCAGAGGGCGAGAAAGAGCGCGTCGGTTTCCGCGAGATAGCGGTCATTCTCGTCTTCGTGGCGCCATCATGCCGCCATGGACCAAGCACTCGCATCGAGGATTCGCCTGGCGGCGTTCGTCCGGAGGCGGACCCTGAAACGGGTGGCCGCCGACGCCGGGCTCGCTTATGACAGAGCGCTGAAGCTCCTCGGCGGCTTCCGCCGCGGACGCCCCGAAGAGATTTCCGCGCTCGTCCGCGCGGCTGGGCTCGACGACGGGACGCCATGAGCGCGCATCCGGCCGAGCTGGAGCCGCTGACGCTCTCGATTCAGAGCGCGGCGCGATACCTCGACGTGCCTCCGGAAACGTTCCGTTCCTGGCTCAAGCGGGGCCTCTTCCACCGCCTCCGGATCGGACGACGAACGCTCGTCCTCAAGCGTGAACTCGACGAATTCATCAGAAAGCAAGAAGAGGCGGCGCCGTGAACCTCACGGCCGCTGCGCTCCTCGTCCTCCGCGATGCAATCGCCGCTCGCGAGCCGGGCCCGGGTGTGAGGTGGAGCCCGGAGAGTTCGCGGCGATTGGACGAGCTGGGCGAAGCGGAGGAGAGGCTCGCCGATGCTGTCATCCGCGAGCCGGTCGAGACGAACCTCGAAACGGGGCGCCCGACGTGAGCGCCGCGCCGGCCCCCCGCGACTTCGCTGCGCTCCTCGACGCTCGTTTTGTCGGCGACGTTGGCCGCCGAGACCGGTACCTTGTCGAGCGCGCGGGACGCGTCGAGACCGCGAAGGAACCGCTCAATGTCGCCGTCTGGGAAGAGCACGCACTCGGGGCGGCGCGCGTCGGCGCGTTCCAGGGAGAGCGAACGTTGTTCGCCGGCCTCGACTTTGACGGGGGCCACCGCGACCCGAACGGGCGCAAGGTGCTCGACCCCGTTCGGCACGAGGCCGCGAGGGCCTCGACGCGAGACGCCGCTCGAATCCTGCGCGACGTGCTCGCGCTCGTGCCGCTTGTCGAGCGGACCCGGAGCGGGTTCGGCTATCGCGGGCTTCTCCTCTTCGACCCGGCCGACCCTCCAACGCTCGCCAATGCTCGCACGCTCGTGCGCGGCGTGCTTCGGCTCGCCGGCCTCCCCGACGGGGGCGACGAATCAAAGAGCGAGCCGGGCGTGTTCCCGAGGCCCCCCGGAGCCGAGGGCGTCGGCGGAACGTGCTTCGCTCCGTGCGCGGGCGCGTGCAACGGCGCGAAGAGTAGCGCGATCCTCGACCCCGACACGCTCGCACCGCTCCTCGACCAATTCGGGGCGCTCGCGATTGCTCAGCGATACACGGCCGAGGACGTTGCGACCGCGCTCGACTGTCTCGCGACACGGCTTGAAGAGCGAGGCCTCGCGCTTCCCGAGGAGGGGCCTCCGAAACTCTACGCCCCCGTTGCGACACCCGAGAGCGCGACGGATTCCCCGTACTTCCTCGCGGCGCTGCGGAGAGAGTGCGCGGCCCTCGGCGCCGTTCCCGCGGGCCAGAACCGAAATGCCGCGTGCTTCGTGGGGGCGGCCCGCCTCGGGAATATCATCGGCGCCGGCGCCGGGACCGTCGAGACCGCTGAGGCCGCCTTCCTCGCGGCGCTCGACCGAAACGGCTACTCCGAGCACTACGGCGAGAAGGCCGCGCTCCGCGTGCTTCGTCGTGGGCTCTCCGCGGGAATCGCGACCCCTCGGGAGATTCCCCCGCCCCCCGAACCGGAGCCCGCGGCTGACTTCGCATCCCGAGAGCCCGCCTGGATTCGCGAAGAGTACGACGAGCCCGCGGAGGGATCCACGGTCGCGAGCGAATCGGAGCGGAACCCGAGCCCGGACGCCGACGCGATACCAGAACTTCCCGTTGTGTGCTGGCGCGGAGGGTTCGCCTCATTCCGGGCCGCGTTCGGCCGATGTACGGAAGCCGCGAACGCCTACCTCTTCGGCGCCTATCTCGTGCTCGCCTCGCTCGCGCTCGGGCGGCAAGCGCGCCTCCGGGTCGGGTTCAACGTTTTTCCCAACGTGTTCGTTGTGCTGGTGGGCGAGTCCGGCCGTTCGCGGAAGTCCACCGCGCAAGGATTCGGCCGCTCCATGCTCCGAGAGGTGGACGAAGGCGTGATCCATTCTCTCGGGGTCGGCTCCCCCGAAGGGCTCGTGAAGCTTTTTGCCGACGATGCGCACCGGCCCCGCCGTGTCCTTCTGGACCTCGGCGAGCTGGCGACGCTGCTACGGAAGGGAGCAGCCGAGGCGACCCGCGGACTCCTCCCGCTCATCGTTGACCTTTACGATTGCCCGCCCGCCGTGAGGCTCCCGAACGCGAAGGCGGACGTGGAAGGCCGCGAGCCGTTCCTGTGCATCCTGGCAGGGTCAACCGTCGAGTGGATCGCCGCGAGTCTCTCCGTCGAGGACGCTCGCGCCGGCTTTGCCGGCCGGTTCATGATCTTCACCGGGAGCCCGAAGCCCGCAATCCCCTGGCCCCCTCCGCCCGACATCACCACCAGGGATGAGGCGCTCGGGACCCTCCGGGCCGCTCGGGACCGTCACGCCGTCGAGCGAGTGTATCCGCTCGCCGAGGCGGCTCGTGACCTCTGGGCCGACTGGTACAACGCCGAGAGGGCGCGCGCCTACCCGAGTGAAACGCTGGAGGTGGTCGCGCAACGCCTCCCGCTCTTCGCCTGGAAGCTCGCGCTCGTGTATGCGGCGCTGGAGGAAAGCCCGGAAGTCACGCGGGAACAGCTCGAGGCGGCAATCGCCTTCGCAGATTACCAGCGCGACGCGCAACGGCTCGTCCTGGGCGGCCTGGGGGATTCTCTCGCGCTCCGCGTTGAGGATCGCATCCGCGCGGCTCTCCTGCGACACGGCCCGCTTCCGCCGTGGCGGCTGTCGCAGATCATCCGCCGAGTACCCGCCGAAACCTTGGCCCGAGCACTCCGAAACCTTGGCCTCCTCGGCGTCATAGAGCAGCGAAGGCAGGGGCGCTGCACCGCCTGGGCGCTCGCATCGGGTCAAGAAGGCCAAGGGTTAGCCAAGGGAAAGGCCAAGGGCTAGAGAATGAGAAAAGAGCGAGAGATAGAGAAGAGTAGAGAGAGGAGAGAGAAAACTAGGCCTCTTGGCTCCCACCTCGGGAGCGGACGTTCTTCCTCTCTATGGGCAGGCCAAGGGCCTAGGCCGTGGCCCTCGCCCGGCCGTCCGGTGCTCCTCGGCCGCTTCAACCGCACCGAATCTGGTTTCCTACCAGGGGGTCCGAGGTCGTAAGTGAAAGAGAAATCGGGCGATAGCGGAACCGGCGCGGAACCATGTTCCGCCGCGGTGACCGGTTCCCCCACCGGCAAGGCGTCGGCCGACTCGGCGGGAGCCCACCGGAAGAAACGCCCGAAACCGGCAAAGCGTGGCCCGGGTGCGCCACGCCGCAACGTCAACGCGCTCAAGTCCGGCCGCTACCTTTCGGACCTGAAGCGCTTGCGCGGCACCGCGAGAGAGCGCGAGAAGCGGTCTGTCGAGCGCGAGGGTCGCTTGATCCTCGCGGAGCACGATGCGGCGGGGTCCGCGACGGCGCGAGCGTTCGTCCGCGACTTGGCTCGGCAGGAGTTGGCCGCGCGATGGTTCGAGCGGGACTTGCAGCGTTCGCGGAAGGACCGGCAGGGGAACCCAAACCCGACGATGCTCCGCTACCTGGACTTGGTGAACGACAAATTGCCGAAGTGGCGAGGGTTGCTCGACGCGCTCCGCGAGCTGGCTCCGTCCCGGCCCGAGGTTCGTGAGGCGCTCATCATGCGCCTCCCGGGCGGCATCGAGGTTCCGCTTCTGGCGACCGGCGGGCTCGCATCTGGAGTTTCCGCTCCCGCCGCCGAGGCCGTGCCCGCTGCGTCGCTGCTTGCGCCCTGCGAAGAGGTCGGCCCCGAGGCCAAGGGATCCACACCTTCGCCCGAACCGGTCGCGCCGCAGCGAGGCGCGGAGCCCGCAATACCCCCGCCCGTTGACCCGCTCCCTCGTTCGCGCGGCACGGAGCGCGTCGAGGACGAGGTACCGCGTCCGGAGCCTTCGCGTGATTGGCGGGGGTTCGGCGATCACGCTCCGCCGGGGTTTCGTGGTGACGGAGATTGGAAAAACTGAGCGGGCATGGGTCCCGCTGGAGGTGTGTCGCATGCAGAGCACGAAGACGATTCACGACCTGGCCGGTTTCAGGCATCTCACGGCCGATTCGATCATGTCGGCGCGCTCGACCGTGAGGGAGATTCGAGATCGGGCAGAGCTGATGGTTCGCAAATTCGGCAAGCCCGATCCTGACGTGGATCTCTCGGGGTGTTGCGACTCACGGGAGGCCGCGTTACGACTCGCTGGTTTCCCGGCGGACTCGGCTCTTTTCGAATCGCTGTTCGGCTCGAACGCGACGGCGCTTGGCGCGAGCAAGGCACTCGCGATACTCGCGGCGAAGCTCGACGACGGGAGGGATGGGTAATGCGACACGACTTGGGCGACGCACGGGTGCGGGTCGAGGCGGAAATTCTCGATCTCCAAACTCAGGCCATGGCGGGGGAGGGAGCGGAAACCGAGACGCAGATTGCCGCGATGGCGAAATTGGAACTTCGGAGGCTGGCGATCCGACGCCTCCAGGGCGTGAGGTTCTGACCATGGCGAACATCTCTCTTGAAGTAGTCCAGCGGCTGCACGCTCGTCTCGGTGCCGTTGCCGAAACACTCAACCGCCTCGTTCTAGAAGTCGGCGTGCTCGTTCAGGGTGCGGAGGGTGGTGAACGTTCGTCCGACCCGGCGTTGACGGCCGCGGAGCGGGGGACGTTGGTCGAGCACGGGATCACGGCCGACGTCTTTGACGGGTGTACGACCGAGGAAGAGGCGCGCGCACGTCTCGCGGCGCGTGGTTCGTCGCGGTGAGGACATGCGGTCCGTGAGACTCGCTGCGGCCGGCGTGAGAGTCTCGGCCCTGGGGCTTCTCCTCCCTGGGGTGTATGCGGCGCGCTGGCAAGTGGGGGCGGTTCGGGAGTCGAGGCCCGGGCCGCCCCTGCGATTTCCAGGGACCAGGGCATGGCCTCGGGTGAGATCGTGTCGCCTGGTCGAACCTGAGGAGCCGTTTTCGAGTTGAGACACACCCGTCCCGCGCTGGAACGCGAGAACGGGGTAGAACAGGGGGAAACTTGACGCAGCATACCACGGGAGGGGCACGTGTCGCGCCGGCTGCCTTCTCGATTCACCGCCGACTTCTGGCTCGACCCGGTGACGCCTTCGGGCGGGACCTTGCGGGCGCACCGTTGCCGGTCGTGCCTGTGCTTGGAGTGTGGCCGCCTCATGGTGCGCGGGATGACTCCCGACGAGTTGCGCGAGCGTTCCTGCGCGGGGTCGTTGCTCTCGCCCGCGCCAGTGCCGGCCGGGGAACGGGAGCCATGACGTGGTTCGTGCAGTTATCGGGAATCACTTCTTCTCTTTGCAGGGAAACTCCTTCATCAAAGCGAACACAGCGAGGACGCCCTTGTCTTTGTGCAGTTCCTTCGGATTGTCCTGGAGGTACTTCAAGACCACCCGAACAACCTGACTTATCGGCCCCGCGGCGGGCAAGCAGAACAACGGTCTTCCGACAGAGTATGGCGGCTCCGCCATATCCTCCACGATTCTCCCCATGTCAGCAACGCCATTCACGTAGTCCGTGCAATGAAAAGCCTCCTCGTAAAGATCGCTCGGGTGATTCTTCTTGGGAGAGTCCAGTATCTCGACCGCCGCGCTGCACTGAGGTAACAGAGCGTTGCCGTCGGCAACCTCTGCCCAGACAAGCGCAACCGGGAGACAGACGATGGCGAGCACGCAAGTAATGAATTTCATGGCGACCTCCGTTCCTCCGAACTCCTCCGCTGGTACGAGAGAGTACAGCGATTGGCGGGACGAACGGAAGCGACGTCCTGAAAGAATAATGCCCAGAAGGAACACCGCCGTAAGCCGGATTCGTCGAAGCCGCTTTGACTCCTAGAGCGGAGCGGCGTATCGTCTCGGGTGAAACGGGACCGCCCGGGGCGCGAACCCCGAGCGATCCCTAACCCGATGACGCGAGGTGACGCATCATGGGCTGGACCGATTCTAGAACCTCCCACCCGGCCAGCGATAGCGCGTCCTCGCCGCGAATGCGCCCACGAGGCGCGAGGAGGTGACCCATGGGAGCGCGCACGTACACGCGAGCGAGAGACGGCGCCACGGTCTACTGCGCCGTGTTCTTCGGTCCCGATGGCCGGAAGAAGGTGCGGCGGGTTCGTGTGGTGCCGGAAGGCGCGACGAAGAAGGACCACGAGCGAGCGTTGAGCGAGGCGGAGCACAAGGCGCACGTTGACCGGGCGAAGGTGGAGAACGGGGAGTGGCAGGACCCGAAGCTCGTGGGTCCGTCCAAGCTGAGTTTCAAGACCCTCGTGGTGCACTTCCTCCGGTCGTACAACAGCAGGACCGGGCGCATGGACTACTACATGCAGCGGTCGAAGCTCTGGGCGGAGCACTTCGGCGACAAGGCCGCGGACGCTGTGACGCCCCAGGACGTGGACCGCTTCCGCAAGGTCCGGGAGGCGGAGGTTTCCCCCACCACGGTCCGACAGGACCTCGTGGCGCTCTCGACGATGTTCCGGTGGGCGAAGGCTCGGAGACTGGTCCGGGAGAATCCCGCGGACCCGGACCTCGTGAAGCGTCCGCCGAAGTCACGCCCCGACCCCCACCCGCTATCAGACGGGGAGGTCGTGGCGCTCCTGGACGCCTGCACGAGAGCCCCCGCACCGAAGCCGGGAGCCGAGGCGAACCCTCGGCGCCGGAAGAAGCCCTACGCCGAGGGCGAGGTCGGGTATCCCTGGCTTTGCCCCATCATCGCGCTGGCGGTGGAGACGGGCACGGACCGTTCCGAGCTCGTCGGGTTGAACTGGAGCCGACACGTGGACCAGGACCGGATGCTCCTCCGGCTCCCCCGGGCAAAGACGGGCGTCGACCGTACCCTCCCCTACCAGGGGAACGCCACCATCCGGCGACTACTCGGCGAGGCATGGAAGGTCCGTCATCCATCGGGGTTGGTGTTCCTGCACGACGGGGAGCCGGTCAAGCTCCAAGCGGCGAAGACCGCCATGCGCCGGGTCTGGAAGCGGGCGGGAATCGAGAAGCCTCGGCCCTGGAAGTCCCTCCGGGCGACGTTCGCGACCCGGAAGGCCGAGGCGGGGGTGGACGTGCCGACAATCGCGGCCCTTATGGGGCTCACGACGTCGCACGTCCTGGAGCACTACATCAAGCCGTCGGGGGCGCATCTGGTCGCGGCAATGGCGAAGGCGGACGCCGCCACGGCCACGGGCGGTTCCGATGGTACTCCTCGATCTTTGGTCGCAGGAGGGTCTCGGCCTGCGTGACCGCACCGTTGACCTTCGCTGAGAAGGGGTCCAGTTCTGGATCGTCACCCAGGTAGTACACAATCCCGAAAGCTTTCTCGCTGAGCTTTCTAGTAGCCTCGTCCGCCCGCGATTGGCGTCGTTCGGCAAGGTAGTAGCCCAATGCCCAGTTCAAGTCGAGGACGCATACTCGTAGCGGCCAGGTAGCGGCCGGCCCCTGCGCGCCCCACAACACTTCCGCTTCAAGGGCGGCGACGTCAAGATCCGCCCCGGCCTCGCCGATCGCTTTCCATCGCTCCGTGTACGCGGCCTCGATTCCCGCCAGGTAGTCCTTGCCGACGTCTCCCGTGGCGGCGATGCCCTGCGTCTTGAGGGCGTGGGCCTCTTCGCTGGCGAACATCATCGGCGCGCGAACCCTACGAATGGCGTTGCGCATCCGGTAGGTCGCCCGGAGCAAACCGACAGCAGCGTCGTAGTCGGCCCGTCCAGCGAGCTGGCGACGCCAGGCGTCAAGGCCGTACCAGGCCGCAATGGCGCCACCGGCGGCGGCGAGCGTCACAACAACCTCTTTGAGCCCCTGGAGGAAAGGGAGAAGAGAGCACGACAAGCTATGCTCCGAAGCGGGCGAGCCTCACCACTGAATATGCCGCGTCCCCCGGAGCGGAGGCTCTTCGTCATGGTCGTTTCGACCGTCCCCCGTGTAGGAATCGCTCTTGCAAACCGGGCACTGGTAGTACCCGCGCTGCCCTTGCTGGATCAAGCGGACATCCTTTCTCGTTCCGTCGAAGCACCCGCTGCAATACGGGTGAGGATCCCCCTCCGCCCAATAGGCGTTCCGCTCGAAGCGGACCTGCTCCTTGAACCGGAGGACTTCCTCAAGTTCTCGGCACCTCCGCTCCAAAGCGAGCTTCTCATCGTGGATTTCCTCGGCCCGCCGGACGAAAGAAAGGAGTTCGTCGCGGTCCTTTACGCCGGCCACCTGCTTGACGATGCCAGCGATCTGTTTCGATTCGTCGAAGAAGCCCACCCCGACCCTCCTGCGCCCCCGACCTGCACATGGAACGGAACATGGTTTTGAGGGCGTCTGTAACTGGTCGGGGCGACTGGATTTGAACCAGCGACCCCCTGGTCCCGAACCAGGTGCGCTACCGGACTGCGCTACGCCCCGACCACGAAGCCGGGGCATGGTACCAGGAAGTCACGATCTCACGCAACGACCGCGGCGAAACTGCGCAGAGAGAAACTCTCATGCGCGCGAGCTCCCGGTGTGGCCGAAGCGTCCCACGAGCGGTACGAAGCGGCAAGGGCCGTGCGTGGTTCGGTCGATCTGACCGTCGCGCTTGCGGAGCAGGAGGAGCACCTGCTCCGCCGATTCTTCCTTCTCCCAGGCGTCTCCAAGCGGAAGCACCAGGCGCCCCCCGTCCTCCAGCTGCTGGAGGAGCGGCGCCGGAACCTCGGGGGCGGCAGCGGTCACGACGATGGCTCGGTACGGCGCGAACTCGCTCCACCCGTAGCTTCCGTCGAAGATCTTGAAGTGCACGTTCTCGATCCCGAGGGAACGAACCGTCGCGCGGGCACGCGCCGAGAACGCCGGCAGCCTCTCCACCGAGTACACCTGCTCGAACACCCTCGAGAGAACCGCGGCATGATAGCCGGATCCCGTCCCGATCTCGAGCACGCGGCCGGTCGGATCGGGCTCCACGAGCTCGGTCATCCGCGCGACGATCCACGGCTGGGAGATCGTCTGCTTCTCACCGATGGGAAGCGCCACATCCGTGTAGGCCTTCCCGCGGAGCGCCTCCTCGACGAACTGCTCTCGCGGGATGAGGCGCATCGCCTCGAGCACCCCTCGGTGGGCGATCCCGCGCCTTTCGAGCTGGCGCACGAGCCTCTCACGTCTCAGGTCCTCTCTCACCGCGGGATCTCCAGCGCCCATTCCCGAAGAACCTCGAGGCTGGAATCGTGCGTGAGATTGGCGTGAAGGGGTGTCACGGAGACATACCCTTCCGCGATCGCCGCATGATCCCCGTCGGGCTCGCCGGAGGGGGTCGTGTTCGCCCCCGCGATCCAGAAGTACGGCCGGCCCGAGGGATCCAGGCGCTCCACCACCGCAGGACGGTACGAGCGAGTGCCCTGGCGCGTGATGCGGATCCCGCGGGGAGCGCGCGCGGGGACGTTCACGTTGAGGAAGACCCCGGGCCCCAGACCCGCATCAAGGACCCGCTCCGCCAGCGACCGCGCGAACCGAGCGGCCGCGGTGAAGTCCGCGGATTCCCCCTCTTCGACCTCCTGGGAGACGGCGATGGACGGGATGTGAAGCAGTGCCCCCTCGAGCGCCCCCGCGACCGTTCCCGAGTAGGTCACATCGTCCCCCACGTTCAGGCCGAGGTTGATTCCCGAGACCACGAGTGCCGGAGGTTTTCCGCGCGCGAGGTCGAAAACGCCGAGGTGAACGCAGTCCGTCGGTGTGCCATCCACGCGATGCCAGCCGCGAGACATCTCCCGAAGGCGCAGCGGCCTGCCCAGGGTCAAGGCGTGGCTCGCCCCGCTGCGCTCTCGGTCGGGGGCGACGACCACCACATCTCCGAGCGAGGCCAGCGCGCGAGCGAGCGCCGCGAGGCCCGGCGCGTCGTAACCGTCGTCATTGGTCAGCAGGATGCTGTGGCGCGGCAGCTCGTTGGACAATCGGTGAACTCGCGAGATCGGAGAAGTTCTGGTCGGGGCGACTGGATTTGAACCAGCGACCACTTGCACCCCAAGCAAGTGCGCTACCGGGCTGCGCCACGCCCCGACCGAGGTTTCACGTCCGGATGCAGCCGGATTCTAGAAGAGGACACCGCCCGGGTCAAGAACGGCTCGGGAAGCGCGGACGCGCTCAGGAGGAGCGACGCTTTTTCCCCCGCGATGCGCATGCGTCGAGCAGGCTCTCCAGCCGTGCCGCGACCCTCTCGCTGCGCTCGCGCGCCTTCTCGCTCGACCGCTCGGCTTCGCGGCACTTCTCCTCGGCATCCGCCAGCCTCTTCCGCAGGAGCTCGATCTCTCCGCGGGCCACTTCGTAGGAGGCCTTGTAGGAGTCCCCGTGCTCGGTGGCTGGGGTGGGAGCCGGCGGGCTGACGGATCCGTCGCCGCCTGGAACCCCGGCACGCCGGTCCTTCCTCGGCTCGTCGACCGCCGCGCTGCCCTTCGAGACCCCCTCCTCGCGCTCGAGGAACTCCCGCACTCCCGCAATCGTGTATTCGTCCTCCGACAGCAGCTTCTTGATCTTCAGAAGCAGATCCAGGTCCTCGCGGCTGTAGACGCGCTGGCCCCCTCGGTTCCTGGTGCGCGCGAGCTGGGGAAACTCGCTTTCCCAGAAACGCAGGACGTAGGGCTGCGTCTCGGTGTACTTGCAGATCTCCACGATCTTGTAGAAGAGCTTGTCGGGGATCTCGGACACCCTGTTCTCCCCCGGCCGGATCCCGATCTCCGGTCGCGTGCGCCGAAGTATACGGCACGCTCGCGAACCCCACAAGCGGAGCGGCCCCCTCAGCCCCCTCAGATCTCCTGCCCGGGAGTCGTGCACCCAGACCCTTCGGCATTCTCGCGGAGAGCCCGAGCGACTTCGCTCGCCGACCGACAATCCATGGCGCGGCGTGCGAGGATGGCCGCGCGCTCCGCGTCCACCCGTCGCACCGCCTCGGCGACCGAGGCCAGGACCCTCGGCTCGACCGATAGCTCTCGGAGTCCGAGCCCCAGGAGAAGACCGACCAAGCGCGGGTCGGCCGCCATTTCTCCGCACAGGGAGACCGGAATGCCGCGCGAGCGCCCGCTCCGGGCGACGAATTCCACCATGCGCAGGACCGCAGGGTGCAGGGGTTCGTACAGGTGCCCGACCGATTCATTCCCTCGATCGACCGCGAGGGCGTACTGGATCAGGTCGTTGGTGCCCACGCTCAGGAAGTCGCAGTCGCGGGCCAGCTGGTCCGCGATCACCGCGGCCGCCGGCGTTTCCACCATGGCACCCAGCGCCATGCTCTCTCGGCAAGCGTGGCCCTCCTCGCGGAGTCGTCGTACCTCTCGAGCCAAGAGCGCTCGGACCTCGACGATCTCCTCCCGGGTGGTGACGAGCGGCACCAGGATCCGGATCTCCCCGTGGGCGGCGGCGCGAAGCAGGCCGCGCAGCTGGGGCACGAAGATGTCGGGCCTTCTCAGGCACAGCCGGACCGCGCGGAGCCCGAGGACCGGATTCGACTCCGCGAGAGCTTCCGACGCCGGCACGTATGCCGTCCCGCCGAGGTCGAGCGTGCGAATGACCGCAGGGTGCGGCGCCACCCTCTCGGCCATCTCCCGGTACGCCTGATAGTGCTCCTCCTCGGAAGGGATCCGCGGGAAACGGGTGACGAACAGGAACTCGGAGCGGTACAGCCCCACGCCGCGCGCGCCACAGCGCACCGCGAGATCGACCTGCGCCGGGATCTCGATGTTGGCCCGGAGCACGACCTCCTGGCCATCCCGTGTGACCGCGGGCTCCGAGCTCACGAGCGCCATCGCGCTCGCGCGCGCCAGCCACTCCTCGCGGCGCACGGACGCATTCCGGAGAGCCTCGGGACCGGGGTCCACTTCCACGAGACCCCGTTCGCCGTCCAGCACGACACCGACGCCCGGAACAACCCGCCGCGTCACGTCGTGGAGCCCGATCACCGCGGGGATTCCCAATGCATGCGCGAGAATGGCGGTGTGTGAGGTCGGTCCGCCGACGTCCGTGGCCAGCCCCACCACTCCCTCGCGCACCAGGGCGACGGCCTCCGACGGGCCGAGGGAATGCGTGACGAGCACGAAAGGCTCGCCGGGAACGGATCGAGGGATCGAACGCTCGCCCCGAAGGAGTCGCTGCAGGCGGCGGTGGACGTCTCCCAGGTCTCCTCCCCGCTCCCGGAAGTAGTCCTGATCCACGCTCTCGAATCTCCGGGTGAACTCCTCCACCGCTTCCGCGAGCGCAGCCTCGGCCACGACGCCACGCTGCCGGATCCCCCGTTCCGTCTCCGACATGAGGCCGGGGTCGTCGAGGACGAGAAGCTGCGCCTCGAACATGGCCGCGTAGTGCTCCCCGAGAACTGCCCGGACGCGATCGGCGAGGTCCAGAAGCTCGTCGCGCGCCGTCTGCCGGGCAAGGGAGAGCCTGTGGATCTCCTCCTCCGCGGTCTTCGCCAGGGCGCGGGCAGGCAGGGCGACGCGCGGATCCGGGCACACCAGCCGGACGCGGCCCACCGCCACGCCCGGCGAGACGCCCAGCCCCCGCAGGATCTCCGCCACTACTGCTCTTCGCCGAAGCGCGCCCGCACGAGATCCGCGAGCTCTGCGAGGGCCGTTGCCTCGTCCTCCCCGTCCGCCGCGAGCCGCAGCCGGGTTCCGCGAGCCGCCGCCAGGGTAAGGAGACCGAGCATCGATTTTCCGTCCACGCGGGTTCCCTCCTTGGCCACCGTGATTCGCGACCGGAACGAGTTCGCGAGATGTACGAATCGCGCCGCGGCACGAGCGTGCAGGCCGAGCGCATTCGAGATCTGCACCTCGAGCTCGATCAAGGCTTGTCTCCGGAGGCGCTGTCGTCCTTCCGCAACAGCTCCGAGGCCACTTGGATCGCCTGGCGACCCTGCTCGGCGATGCGTCGCGCCGTCTCGGAGAACACGCTCTCCTCCCTCAGATTCGTGAACTTGAGGAGCATCGGCAGGTTCACCCCCGTCACGACCTCGACCTTGCCCGGCTCGAGGAACGAGAGCACCAGGTTCGTGGGTGTGCCCCCGAACATGTCCGTGAGCACGAGCACGCCGTTTCCGCGGTCGACGCGCCGGATCGCCTGCTCGATCCGTCCGCGGGCCTCGGCAGGCTCATCGTCCCACCCGATGGACACCGCCTCGAGAGCTTCGAAGCTCTCCACGATGGTGCGAGTCGCGTTCACGAGCTCCTCCGCGAGACGTCCGTGCGTCACCACAAGCAGTCCCGGCACTCCCACTCGCACCCCCTACTCGCGACCGAGGTCGCGGTGATGAACCGAAGCGGACAGCCCCTGCGCCTTCAGGTCTCGGGCGAGATCTTCCGCGAGCGCGACCGATCGGTGCTTTCCCCCCGTGCACCCCAAGGTCACCGTCAGGTAGGTCTTCCCCTCCGCGGTGTAGAGCGGGATCAGGAACGCGAGAAAGTCGAGCACGCGACGGGAAAGCTCGCGCACCTCCGGGTACTCGCTCAGGAACGCCTGAACCTCCGCGGCCTTTCCGTCCAGGAGACGAAGGGAATCCACGAAATACGGATTCGGCAGGCACCGGACGTCGAACACGAGATCGGCTTCCGCCGGCACTCCGTACTTGAACCCGAAAGACACGACGTTCACGTTGAGGCCGTTGTCCTCCGCGGCGGTCCCGTACGAGTTCTTGAAGAATGCCCGCAGCTCGTGCGCTGTGAACCGCGAGGTATCGATGATCCGATCGGCCAGATCCCTCAGGTGAGAGAGCGCGGCGCGTTCCATCTGGATCGCCTCCTCGAGAGTGGCCGCCTGGGCGGCCATCGGGTGTGGCCTCCGCGTCTCGCTGAAGCGCCTCTTCAGGACCTCGTCCGCGCACTCGAAGAACAGGAGTGTCACGGGCGCGGACCTTTCCCGTAGCTGTCGGAGGATATCGGGCAAAGCCTCGAGAAAGCTCCCCTCCCGGACGTCGATCACCAGCGCCGCACGCTCCATCGGTCCGGCGCTGCGCTGGATCAGCTCGTAGAAGGGAGGAATCAGGGTCACCGGGAGATTGTCGACACAGAAAAACCCCACGTCCTCGAGGCACCTCGCGGCGAGGGTTTTCCCCGATCCCGAGAGGCCGGTGATGACCACCAGGCGGTCCATCTCCTCAGATCTCCTCGTCGCCCGGCTCGCGGCTCGCCCGCGCCCGCTCCTCGTCGGATTCGCCGCGAGAGTCGGCCTGGAGTCGCTCACCCAGCCTCCGCGCGAGCTCGCGCGCGGGGTTGTATCCCTTGAGCTTGAGCAGGTGGTTCCGCGCCGCGACCTCGATCAGAACCGACAGGTTCCGCCCGGGGCCCACCGGCATCTCCACGTACGGAAGGGCAACGCCCAGGACCTCGTGCCCTTTCTCGTCGAGACCGAGGCGGTCGTAGCTCTTGCCCGGCTTCCAGGGATCCAGGCGGATGACGAACTCCACGAACTTGTTGCGTCGTACCGACGCCACGCCGAAGAGGTCCTTGACGTTGACGATCCCCAGCCCGCGCAGTTCCATGTGATACCGGGTCAATTCGGGCCCGGTTCCCAGCAGAACGTCGCCGCGGCGCTTGATCTCCACGACGTCGTCGGAAACCAGGCGGTGCCCCCGCACGACGAGATCCAGAGCACACTCGCTCTTGCCGACGCCGCTGTCGCCCAGGAGAAGAACGCCCAGGCCGTAGATGTCCATGAGAACGCCATGAACGACCGCGCGGGGAGCCAGCCGATCTTCCAGATAGCGCGTGAGCGAATCGATGATCCTCGAGGAGGACAGCTCGGTGCGCAGCAGCGGCACCCTGTGCCGGTCCGCCTCTTCGAGAAGCTCCGGAGGAGGTGCAAGACCCGTCGTCACCACGAAGCAACTCACTCCCTGACGACAGAGCTGGGAGATGATCCGGCTCCGCTCGGCCGGCGCCCGTTCTTCCAGAAACGTGATCTCGGATTTTCCCAGGATCTGGACCCGGCCAGGGTGGATGTACTCCAGGAACCCGGCGAGGGCGAGGCCCGGCTTCTGGATCCGCGAGCGGTTCACGAGGTTGTCGACCCCCTCCGCCCCCGCCAGAAGTGTGAGGCCGAGGTCTTCGGCTCCCTCGTCCGTGAGGAGCTCACGAACGGCCATGGTTGGAATGGCGCAGCTATCGTGGCCGCTCACGGGATCGCTCCAAGAGATTGAACCGATTGACGATACGCGATTCTAGAACTCTCGCCGATCGATGTCAACCACCGCGTCCCTCTCGTTTGACGTACCCCGGCCGTGGTGCGATATTCTCTGTCCTCAGAACCGGGCACGGGACCCGGCCGACGCCGGCCCCGGGGAGATCCAACATGGCATCGAGCGCAATCGTCCATGTCGTCGGGACCGGAACGATCGGTGAGCCCCTCATCGGACTGCTGTGCGAGATGAAGGGACCTCTCGGGATCGACGAGGTCACGTTCCACAAGCGCACTCCACTCCTCACCGACCGGTCCAAGGTGACCAATCTGTTTCGACGAGGGGCTCGGCTGGCGGTGGACGAGGGGTCGGCCAAGAGCTTCCTGGACCTGGGCATGGAGCCCTCGTATGAGACCCACGAGGCGCTCCGCCGTGCATCGGTGGTCATCGATTGCACCCCATCGGGCGTGGGGATGGAGAACAAGAACGAGTTCTACGAGAAATACCTCGATAACATGCTGGGCTTCATCGCGCAGGGAAGCGAGTTCGGCTTCGGGAAGCCCTACGCACGCGGCATCAACGATCGGGCCCTGATTCGCGGGGAGGACCGCTTCATCCAGATCGTCTCCTGCAACACCCACAACCTGTCCGTCCTGATCCACACCCTGGCTCTCCAGGACGGAGGACCGGACAACCTGGTGGAAGGGAGGTTCGTCTGCATGCGCAGGGCGAACGACATCTCCCAGGATGGCAGTTTCTGTCCCTCGCCCGTCGTCGGGAAGCACAAGGACTCCAGATTCGGCACTCACCATGCACGCGATGCGTGGCATCTTTTCCATACGCTGGACTACGACCTCGAGCTCTTCTCCTCCGCGCTGAAGCTCAACACCCAGTACATGCACACGATCTTCTTCGACATCAAGGTCAAGAATCCGACCGACGAGAAACAGTTGCTGAGCCTGATCCGGGCCAACGACCGCATGGCCGTCACGTACAAGGACTCGGCGAACTCGGTGTTTTCCTTCGGACGCGACCACGGCCATTACGGACGCATTCTGAACGTGACGGTGGTGGCCCTTCCGACCCTGACGGTCAGGAACAAGACGGAGATCGTCGGGTACTGCTTCACCCCACAGGACGGGAACTCCCTCCTGTCCTCGGTCGCGGCCACCACGTGGTTCCTGTATCCCGACGACTACGAGGATCGCATCCAGTGCTTGAAGCCCTACTTCTACGCGGAAGTGTAGGGCACGTCTTCAGACCCTGACGCATCTACGTATGCGGATTCCAGAGACACGCTCGTAGGCGTCAGCCCGCCTTGAGCTTGCGGATCTCCTCGGTGAGGCGGGGGATCACCTCGAACAGATCGCCCACGATCCCGTAGTCCGCAACCTTGAAGATCGGGGCCTCGCGATCCTTGTTGATCGCCACGATCACCTTGGCCGACGACATCCCCGCCAGGTGCTGAATCGCGCCCGAGATCCCGCAGGCGATGTAGAGATTGGGTGAGACGACCTTGCCGGTCTGACCCACCTGGTGTGCGTGCGGGATCCACCCGGCGTCCACGACCGCCCGGGAGGCGCCCACGGCCGCGCCGAGCACGGAGGCGAGCTCGCGGACAATCCTGAAATTCGAGGGGTCTTGCAGACCACGACCACCCGACACGATCATCGACGCCTCGGCCACGTCGAGTTCCTGCTCCGCGGCCTTCTCGACCCGGACCGTTCTCACGCGCAGCCTGTCCGCGGGAACCGCCGCGGGGATCGCAATCACGTCGGCCGAACGCTCGGCGATCGCCGCAGGGAGGGGAAACACGTTGGGCCGAAGCGTGGCAAACGCAGGCCGTGCCTTGGGAATCGCGAGCCACGCGTAGGCCTTGCCGGAGTAGATCGGCCGCTTCCCGCGAAGTACCCCGTCCTCGCCGACCTCGATCTCGACCACGTCGCTCAGGCACCCGACCCCGAGCCTCGCGGCGGCCCGAGCGGCCACGTCCTTTCCCAGGATCGTGGCGGGCACCAGCACCGCTGCCGCGCCGGATTCCCGCGCTGCCTCCGCGAGCGTCGCCGCGTATCCCTCCGGGGCGTAGAGTTCGAGATGGGGTTCTTCCGCCACGAAGAGCCGATCCGCCCCGTGGCTCCCCACCTCGCGGGCGCACGCGGACGCGCCTGGCCCCAGCGCCAGGACGTCCACGCGTCCTCCCAGGATCCTCGCCAGGCGACAGGCGGTGCCCACCGCTTCCAAGGTGGGACGCCGGAGCGATCCGTCGCGTCGCTCGGCGAACACCAGAACGCCGCCTCCCATCAGATCACCCTCGCCTCTTCGCGCAGCAGGCGGGCGAGTTCGCGAGCCGCCTCCGAGGGATCCCCCTCGAGAATCCGGCCCGCCGCGCGCCCAGGCGGTAGTTCCATGGACTCCCAGATCACGCGGGCGCCCGCGCCCAGATCCGCCGGATCGCAGCCGAGATCGAGGACGGTTTTCACCTCGATCGACTTCTTCTTGGCCGCCATGATCCCCTTGAGCGACGCGTAGCGGGGCTCGTTGAGCCCCTTCTCGCAGGTGATCAACGCCGGTAGGGTTCCTTCCATCACCTCGACCGCGCCCTCGATCTCGCGGTGCGCGGTGAACGTCTTCGGACCCAGCTCGAGCTTCGACACCGCGGCAGCGTGAGGAAGATCGAGGATCTCCGCGAGCATCGGCCCGGTTTGGTTCTCGTCGGTTCCCACGCCGTATTTGCCCATGAGGATCAGATCGGGAGACTCGGTCCGTGCGAAGGCCGCCAGGACGCGGGCTCGGCCGAGGCCGTCGGCGCGGTCGAAGCCGTCGTGGCGCACGAGGACCGCGCGGTCCGCCCCCATCGCCAGACCCTGCCGGAGCGTGGCAGTCGCCGATTCTCCGCCAGCGCACACGAGGACCACCGCTCCGCCGCGAGCCTCCCGGATCCTGAGCGCCTCCTCGAGTGCGAACTCGTCGTACGGCGAGAGGATGAACTTGACCCCGGCCTCGTCCAGGGAGACCCCGTCGGAAGCGACTCGCACCTTGGTCTCGGTGTCCGGCACGTGCTTGACGGCCACGAGGAGCTTCATCAGAACCCTTCCACGCTCACGGCGCGTGTCCGGCAGCGTGCTTGGAGAGGAGAAGGGCGGCGTTCGTCCCCCCGAAGCCGAACGAGTTGTTCAGGGCCGAGCGCACCGGCATTCTCCGCGAGACGTTGGGAACCGAATCGAGATCGCATTCCGGGTCCGGGGAGGTCTGGTTGATCGTCGGCGGGACGTGGTCGTGAAACACCGCGAGGGCAGCGACCGCCGTCTCGAGCCCCCCGGCCGCCCCCAACAGATGTCCGGTCATGGATTTCGTGGAAGAGAACGCCAGGCGACGGGCGTGCTCCCCGAACAGCGTCTTCACGGCCACCGTCTCGACCCTGTCGCCCGCCGGGGTCGACGTGCCATGGGCGTTGATGTAGTCGACCTCCTCCGGACTCATGCCCGCATCGCGAAGAGCGGCCTGCATCGCGCGCACCGCACCCTCGCCCTGCTCCGACGGCGCGGAGATGTGGTAGGCGTCCCCGCTCATTCCGTATCCTCGGACCTCCGCATAGACGCGAGCCCCCCGGGCGATCGCGTGCTCGCGCTCTTCGAGAAGCAGGATCCCCGCGCCCTCTCCCATCACGAAGCCGTCCCTTTCGGCGTCAAACGGTCTGCTCGCCCTTTCCGGCTCCTCGTTGCGCGTGGAGAGTGCCTTCATGCTGCAGAAACCGCCCACCGCGAGCGGGCTGATCACGGCTTCGGTGCCCCCGGTGATCATCGCATCGGCCAGCCCCTCCCGGATGAGCCGGAACGATTCCCCCACCGCGTGGGTTCCCGTGGCGCAGGCCGTCGCCACCGCGAGATTCGGGCCTCGCGCCCCGAAGAGGATCGACACCTGGCCCGAAGCCAGGTTGAGAATCATTCCGGGGATGAAGAACGGCGAGATCCGGCGCGGCCCTCGCTCCAGGAACTCCTTGTGCGTGGCCTCGAGGAGTGGCAATCCGCCGATTCCCGAGCCGATGTAGGTTCCCACTCTGTCGGCGTTTCGACCATCGATGACGAGCCCGGAGGTCGTGAGCGCCTCGCCAGCCGCCGCGATCGCGTAGTGGATGAACGTGTCCATCTTCCGCGCTTCCTTGCGCTCGAGGTAGTTCTCCGGGTCGAATCCCCGTACCTCGCCGGCGATCCGGCACGAGAACGCGGACGCGTCGAATTTCGTGATGGGACCGATGCCGCTCCGCCCCGCCAGGAGCGCGTTCCACGTGGATGGAGAGTCGAGCCCCAGAGGGGAGATCGCACCGATTCCCGTGATGACTACCCTTCTTCTCACGAGGAAACGACCTTCGGGTCAGGGCTTGGCGTGCGCCTCGATGTACTCGACGACATGTTTCACCGTGGCGAGCTTCTCCGCGTCTTCGTCGCCGATCTCGAGCCCAAACTCCTCCTCCAGGGCCATGACCAGCTCCACGACGTCCAGAGAATCCGCGCCCAGGTCGTCCACGAAGGACGACGTGCCTTTCACCTCGTCCTCGTCCACGCCGAGCTGCTCCACGATGATGTGCTTGACCTTCTCTTCAACCGATGCCATCGACCATCCCCTCCGTTCCGAGCGGCCCCGGCCGGCGCGCCCGCAAAAACGGCCTACGACATGTGCATGCCGCCGTTGACCTCTAACGTGGCTCCCGTGATGTAGCCCGCGTCGCTTCCCAGAAGGAACCGCACCGCCCCCGCGACGTCGTCGGGCACCCCCAGGCGCCGCGCCGGAATCTGCTCCGCGAGACGGGCTCGAGCCTCCTCTCCGAGGCTCCGGGTCATGTCCGTATCGATGAAGCCCGGGGCCACGCTGTTCACCGTCACGTTTCGCGACGCGAGCTCCCGTGCGAGCGAGCGCGTGAACGCTTCCACTCCCGCTTTCGCGGCCGCGTAGTTCACCTGTCCCGGGTTGCCACAGCGCGCCACAACCGAAGTCACGTTCACGATTCTCCCGTATCGCGCCCGCACCATCGAGGGAACCAGCGCCTTGCAGAGCCGGTACACTCCGGTCAAGTTCGTTCCGACGACGGAATCCCAGTCCTCCTTCTTCATCCGGAGGAGAAGATTGTCTCGGGCAATTCCCGCGTTGTTCACAAGAAGCGGGATTGTACCACAGCGGCGTACCGCCTCGGCGACGCCACCCTCCACGGACGCGTCGTCGGAGACGTCCATCGCGAGGGCGTGCGCGCGACCTCCCAGCGCCAGGATCTCCTCGGCCACGATCGCCGCGCCTTCCCGGGTGCGGGCGCACACCATGGTTTCGGCTCCATCCCGCGCCAGTCGAAGCGCGATGGCGCGTCCGATTCCGCGGGAGGCCCCGGTGACGAGGGCGACCTTTCCCTCGAGGCCCCCGCTCACCGTCCTCCTCCGAGCTCCCTCGCGACCGAGGCGACCCCTTCCGGGTCTTCCACCGAGAGGACGCGCACCTCCCTCGCAATGCGTCGTACGAGACCCGCGAGAACCCTCCCCGGGCCCACCTCCACGAACGTATGGATCCCCGCGGCCACCATCCGCTCCACCAGATCCTCCCACCGCACGGGGGCGACTACCTGGCGCACCAGGGCGTCCCGCGCTGCACCCGCGGAAGACACCGGCTCGCCATCCACGTTGGCGTACACCGGCATGCTCGGGTCGGAGAACGGAATCCCTTCCAGCACCCGGGCGAGCCGTTCGCGAGCCGGCTCCATCAGGGAGCAGTGGAACGGGGCGCTCACCGCCAGAGGAATCACTCGCCTGGCTCCCGCGAGGCGGGACGCCTCCGCCGCGCGCGACACCGCAGGCGCGTGCCCCGCGATGACCACTTGGTCGGGGCCGTTCAGGTTCGCCGATGAGACGATCTGGCCGTCCGCCACCTCTCGGCAGATTCGATCGACACTCTCGCGGGCGAGCCCCAGGATCGCGGCCATGGCGCCCTCCCCGAGCGGCACCGCTTCCTGCATGAACCGACCCCTTTGCCTCACGACCCGCACCGCGTCGGCGAATGCGAGCGTCCCCGCGAGGACGTGGGCCGAATACTCTCCCAGACTGTGGCCCGCTGCCGCCGTCGCCACCACCCCGCGCGACTCGAGGGCTCGAAGCGCGGCGATGGAGGCCGCAAGCACCGCCGGCTGGGTGTTCTCCGTCCGGGCCAGTTCGGCGTCGCTCCCCTCGAAGCAGATGCGGGAGAGGGGGAACGAGAGCGTGGCGTCCGCCTCCGCGAATACCGCCCGGCTCTCGGGAAACGCCTCCGCCAGCGCCTTCCCCATCCCGGGCTGCTGTGACCCTTGGCCGGGAAACAGAAAAGCGATCGGCCTCACCACCGCACCACGGAGGCGGCCCACGTCAATCCCGCCCCGAAAGCGGCCATGAGGATCACGTCGCCGGTCGCGATCCTGCCGGACCGTACCGCCTCGTCCAGTGCCAAGGGAATCGACGCCGCGGAAGTGTTCCCGAAGCGGTCGATGTTCACGTAGCACCGCTCCGAGCCGATGCCGAGCCGCTCTCCCACCAGATCGATGATCCTCCGGTTCGCCTGATGCGGGATGAACCAGTCGACATCGGACGGCGCGAGGCCCGCCGTGGCCAGAACCTCCCGGGACACCTCCTCCAGGGAGCGGACCGCGATCTTGAAGGTTTCGTTGCCCCGCATCTTGATGTAATGCAGACGCTCACGCACCGTGTCTGCCGTGGGCGGATACCTCGAGCCTCCACCCGGCATGCAGATGTAGTCCGCCATCCCTCCGTCCGAGTGCATCGCCGAAGCGAGCACTCCCCGCGGGAGCGCTCCGGCGCTCATCAGCGTGGCGCCGGCCCCGTCCGCGAAGATCACGCAGGTCCCGCGATCGCTCCAGTCCAGGTACTTGCTGAGCAACTCCGCGCCGATCACGAGGACGTGGCGCGCCCGGCCGCTCAGGAGAAACTGCGTCGCCACCGCCTGCGCGTAGATGTAGCCCGAGCATCCGGCCTGCATGTCGAAGGCCCACGCTCGGCGGCACCCGATCTGGTGCTGGACCGTGCAGGAGGTGGCGGGGATCGGCATGTCCGGCGTCACGGTGGCCAGGATCAGGAGGTCCACATCCTCTGGAGGGACCCCGGCCGATTCCAGCGCCAGTCGAGCGGATCGGGTCGCGTGCTCCGAGACCCCTTCGTCCTGCGCCGCGATCCTGCGCTCCTTGATCCCGGTCCGGGCGGTGATCCACTCGTCGCTCGTATCGACCATCCGCTCCAGATCGTGATTCGTGACGACACGAGAGGGGACGCTCATTCCCGTCCCGCTGATGACCGCGCTCAAGGAAGACATGGGGTTCTCCTTGGCTCCGGAACGACGGGTTTCCGACTCACTACCTCAGATCTCGGGGGGCTCGATCACCTCGCGGAGGGCGCGCTTCCGGTTTCCGACGTTCACGTTGTACTGCCCGCAGTGCGGACAGACTCGATGCGGAAGCTTCTTCTCGTGACAGTTCGGGCAGGAGGAAAGCCCGACCTCGGGAAGCGCGTCGTGAGCACGCCGCTTGTCCCGTCGGGCCCTGGAATGTCTTCGTTTGGGATTCGGCATCTCGTCCCCGTTCTCGCTCCTCCCCTTCCGTGGTCGACCGGCCGCCTTGCGCCGAGCCACCCCGCGCGGGAAGGAATCAGGTGTTTCGGCGGTCCTTGAAGCGAAGCAGTGGGGCCAACCTCGGATCCACAGCCGCGCTCGAGCAACCGCACTCCTCCTCGTTTCGATTCGCCCCGCACGCGGGGCACAGACCCTTGCAGCCGTCGTCGCAGATCGGTTTCAGGGGAAGATCCAGGTAGACCTGCTCCGACACCAGCTGGACGAGGTCCGCGCGACCTTCGGGACAGGAGAACAGCGCGGCCTCCTCGTCTTCGGCGTACTGTTTTTCTCCCGTGGCCTCCGGGCGCCCTGGCGCCAGGATCAGAAAAAAATCGCGGACGATCGGGACGACAAACGGCTCGAGACAACGGCTGCACGGGAGCCTCACCTGCGACGTGAGGTGTCCCGAGAAGTCGAAGCCGCCCTTGCGCCGGGTCACCTCCCCCGTCAGCCGCGCCTGCGGCTCGGTGAGCCGCTCACCCGCCGGCCCCCCGAACTCGGGGAGAACGACCCACTGGTCGACGGCCAAGCCCTCCGGCCCTATCTTGTTCAGATCGAGGAACATACCGGCCCCGACGAGCCCGCGATTATAGCACCGCGGGGGGGGGTGTCAAGCGAGCTAGGCGAGGGATCGCAAGGACGCGATCTCGCCGGCCGCCTCGGCGAGGCCGGGAGCGATCTTCAAGGCCAACTCGAACTGCTTGCGGGCCCTGAGATTCAGGCCGCGACGCTTGTAGAACCGCCCCAGGCTCACGCGGTAATCGGCGTTCCATGGATCGAGCTCGGTAGCCTTCAGGTAGTGCTGCTCCGCCATCCGTTGCCACCGACCCTCCGGATTACGGCCGTGGCACTCGGCCAGAAGGAAGTAGAAGCGTGCGTCCTCTGGGTTGTACGAGATGGCGAGCTTCCCGTACTGGATCGCGTTGTGGTAGTCGCCGTCCCGCACGTACTTCCTCGCCTTGGCGTGGTACGCCTCGGCGACCCGGGCATTCTCCTCGAGGGTCACCTTGGTTCGGGTCTTGTCGACCTCCAGGCGCACGAGCCCGCCATCGACGTCCTTGGCGTCCCTCGCCGAGCCGGCATCGACGGCCGGAACGGCGCCGGCGGGTGCTCGCTTCTCGCTCAGCGTCAGGAATGCCTCCACGAGACGGGCCTCGAGGATCGACAGTTCCGCCCGGAGTTTCTCCCGGACGCGGGGTAGGATCGTGTCGCGCCCGAACCGCTGCTTCGCCTCCTCGTAGGCCTGCTCGACCGCGTGGGGCGGTGAGCCTGGCGCGATCCCCAGGACCTGGAATGGGGTCTTGGCCGGAAGGCCCTCCAATGCTTCCGCGACGAGTCTCTCCTGGAGCGCCTCCAGAGCGATCTGATCCGCCTGGTTTCGCAGGATCCCCGACAGTCGGAACGGGCCCTCGGACACCGGCGCCTCGTACACCAGGATCCCCATGACGAGCAGCGCGTACAGGAAACGGCAGGCCAGATCCTCCTCCCCCGGCGGGAGGATCGAGAGGATGTCCTGCACAGTCGTGGTTCCGTCGGCTCGGGAGAGGATGAACCCGTGGGCTGGCGACAGCGCGAGGCGCTCCAAGGGAACGGGTGCGGGCTGGCGAATCCGGACGCGGCTCTTGAGGCTTCGCATGGATTCCTGGATCGGCCCGAAATCGGCCATGGTACCGATCCCCTTCAGGATGACCTCGAAGGTGAGAAGGATGTCCGTGTCCAACACCACGGATGGGGTTCCCTCGGTGAACTCCGTCGTTCCTCCTTCCCAACGGAAGACGGATTCGACGACCTGCTCCGCGATGCGCCTTGCGGTATGAGAAAGCGTCGCCTTGCTCACGAGCCCCCGGTTCACGAGCGCCTGGGCGAGGTCCCTCGAATCGGTGATGCTGCGCCGAGCCTCGGCGAGGGCGCCCGAGGAAACCCTCCCCTCACGGACCAGGCAGCGACCGAGGTCCTCGTCCTCCGATCTCGATGCTGCAGAGACGATCATGCCCCGCTCGAAGCAGATCTCCTTCGTTACCTCCCCGCGGCTCAGGCGAAGCACACCCGTTCGCTCGGCCAGGTAAAGGTCTCGAAGCGTCTCCGCTAGCGTGTGGCTGCTGAAATGTCCCTGCACGGGCTGCGAACTCCGACGGCCAGAAACCGAAAACGTAGGCTCCAGTGCTCCAGGGTCCCGTGTAACAATATAGAGAGCCGCTCGCGAAAGGAAAGTCGTGCTTCGGAGACCCGCCGCGCTCGCGCTTCTCATGGTCTCGACCGGGGTCCCGACGGTCGGGGGGAGCCCGCGAGTCTCCTCGCAGGCTCGTCTCCTCGACGCGGCAGGCCTGATTCACGACGGCCGGTTCGACGAGGCGGACGAGACCCTGGCCGCGGTTCGCGAACGGAGCCCTGGGGACCCTGCGGCGGCGTTCTTTTCGGCCCTTGTCACCTACTGGCGGCTCCTCTACGACGACGAGAACACCGTGCTGATGCAGACTCTCGAGGAGCGGCTCCTTGGGGCGGCGGCGGTGGCGGAGTCCTCCCGCAGCGCCGACCATGACGCGGGGTGGGACGTGTGGGGCGGCTACTCTCGTCTCTTCCTCGCGCAGCTCCACGCCTCCCGCAAGAAACCCTGGGCGGCGGTGAAGGAAGGTCGGGCCGCACGGCGCCTCCTCGGATCGGCCTCGGATTCGGATCCCGGCTCCGCCGAGCCTCTGTGCGGCCTGGGTACGTACAACTACTACGCCGACCGCGTCTCGGCGATCGTCAAGGGAGTCCGCTTTCTCCTGGGCCTGCCTCCCGGAGACCGCGAACTGGGTCTCGACCAATTGGAGAGGGCGGGTCGCGGAAGCGTCTATTTTGCCCTGGAGTCCAGACTCATTCTGGCGGCGATCTATTCCGGGCGCCACGAGCGCCTGTACTTCAACGCCGAGACCCAGGCGGAGAAGGCGCTGGCCCTCGAGCCCCAGAGCGTGGCCGTGCTCGACGCGGCGGCGCGGCTGTACCTATCGCTGGGGAACACCGAGGACGCTTGGACGCTGCTCGATCGCGCCCGCTCCCGAGCGGCGGGATCTCGCCGCACGGACCTCTCCGTCCTGGCCGCCCTCGTCCACCAGAGCGCTCGCGTCGAGTTCTCCCGCTTCCGCCCCGACCGGGCGCTCGAGTTGCTCCTCCCGCTCGAGCACACGACCCTGCCGCCACGATTGAAGCGGGAGGTCGCCTCCCTTTCTGCCGCGTCGCGGCGGCTGATCGGCGCAGTTTCGACGGAACCGCCCACCGCCTCCGGCTCGCTCCCCTCCGGTCTTCAGCCGGAGCTCTGGAATCGGCTGCGCATGGCCCTCGAAACGGAGCGATCCCGCGGGGCGGCGTCTGCCGCCGACGAACTGCTTCGACTGCTGGATCACACTCCCGGCGAGCCGACCGTCGGCCTCCTCGCGGGCCGGGCGCTCCTCCTGAGTGGCCGTGCCGCCCAGGCGCTCGAACGGCTCGATCGCGCCGACGCCTCGCGCTCTCTGCCCCCGGAGTGGGTGGGTCCATGTCGTCTGCTGGCCGGCCAGGCCGCCGACCTTGCCGGCCGGCGGGAGGACGCCAGGGATCGGTACCGGAGCGCGATCAAGGCCCCTCCGTTCATCGAGCGCAACGCTGCGTATCTCCATGTCCAGTTCCCCTACCGGCCAAGGAGGTGACCCGGGACCGCGATTCAGCGGCGACGGAATGTGCGCTCGATCTCCTCGCGCGTCATGCGGAACAGGACCGGGCGGCCGTGCGGGCAGGTCGTGGGGTTCGAAGTGCGGAAGAGATCGTCGAGCAGCCGCTGCATGCTCTCCACGCTCAGCCGGTGGTTGATCTTGATCGCGGCGTGGCAGGCCGTGGTCGTGACGAGCTTCCGGCGCAGCTCTCCGATCCCGGCCGCAGCGGCCCGGGTGCGCCTCGCCTCTCCGAGAATTGCCCGAACGAGATCGCGCGGGTCGACACCGGAGGCGAGTGCTGGAACTCCCTCGAGGCGGACGGCGCCGTCCCCGAACGGCTCCAGGGAGAAACCGAGCCGAGCGAACTCACCGGCCTCCTCTTCGAGGAGAACACGTTCTTGGGGCGCGAGCTCCAGCACGACGGGAAACAGAAGGCGCTGGACCTCGATCCGATTTTCCTCCGCCTGCGCGAGATACTGCTCGAAGAGGATACGCTCGTGGGCGGCGTGCTGGTCCACGACCAGCAGCCCGCCTTCGTCCTGAGCGACGATGTAGGAGTCCTCATACTGCGCCAGCGGGACCGCGCGTGGGCTCTCCCTCGGATCGCTCTCCGCCGCCCCGAAGAACGCGGGAGCAGGTCCCGACGCCGCTGGCGCAGGAGGTCCCACGCGGTCCACGACGCGCGCCGAGGAATCGGCTTCGGGATCTGCCGGTGCATAGCCGCCCCCGGTCGGCGGGCGCTCTTTCACTTGCAGCGGCCCAGCTGCCGCCCCAGCCAGCCGACCGAGCTCACCCCGAGGGCGTAGCTCTGTGTAGCCCGGGATCGCGCCACGGCCTCCGAGAGAAGCCACGATCGCGTCCCGCGTGGCGTCGTGGATCTCCCCGACCCGAGCGAAGCGAACCTCGTTCTTCTGGGGGTGGACGTTGACGTCGACCAGAGACGGGGCGATCTCGAGGAGCAGGAAGATCGACGGGAGGCGATCTCGCGGCGCCGTGTTGCCGTAGGCCTGGACGACGGCGTGGGAGAGCACGCGGTCCTGGACGAGACGACCATTGACGAAGAAGTGCTGGGCGTCCCGACGGGACGACGCGTCGGCAGGTCGACCGACGAATCCGCGCAAGCGCACTCCGTCTCGCTCCGCCGCGACCGGGAGGAGCGTCCGCCGAAGATCGGCACCGAATATCTGCTCGACCCGCTCCCCGAGATCCGAGGCGGCGGGCAGATCGAGGACGTCCCTTCCGTCGTGCGCCAGACGGAATCCGACGTCCGGCCGACCCAGCCCGTGCCGCGTGACCACCCGAACGATGTGGGCAAGCTCGGTGGCTTCGGACTTCAGGAACTTCCTCCGGGCCGGCGTGTTGAAGAAGAGACTGCTCGCTTCGATCGTGGTCCCTCGGGGGAGTCCCACTTCGCGGACCGCGAGGATGCGCCCCCCCCGGACCTCGATCTCTGTGCCGATCCCTCCCTCCGGCGCCGTACGCAGGACGAATCGGGAGACCGCCGCAATGGACGGGATCGCTTCCCCTCGAAACCCGAGCGTGGCGATCCGTTCGAGGTCCTCGGGCGAGCGCAGCTTGCTCGTGGCATGCCGCTCCAGAGCCAGCAGCGCATCGTCGCGATCCATCCCGTGCCCGTCGTCCTCGACGCGGATGACACGCTTGCCTGCACCGATCGCGGTAATGTCGATCCGCCGGGCAGAGGCATCCAGAGAGTTCTCGATGAGCTCCTTGACGACCGATGCCGGGCGCTCGACAACCTCCCCCGCGGCGATCCGGTTGACTAGCCGGTCGTCGAGAACCTGGATCCGACCCACGCGACTCCCTCGTTTTCTGGCTTGTGGCCGCGGATTCTAGCATCCGGCGGCGACGCCGAGGCGTGCCAGAGTTGCATCCAGGCCCCGTACTGGCGTCAGACCGGCACACCTCCCGTCGGGCCTGCTGAGCCCGCCGCACCACGGCCTCCTTCACGGCACGGAAGGCTTCCTAGAACGTAACGTCTTGTCCTGCAGTACCTTGAAGTCAGGCTCCGACAGGACTCCACACATCAGCTCCTTCCGGCGAGGCTCGTGGCGCGCTCGGCACGCGACTTGCTTTTCCAGGGTGCGAGGGGAACGAGACGAGGACGCGATGATCATTCCCATGCTTCAGCGAGAGATCTCGATCGACGATTTCGTGGACGCCGATGAGGAGTGCCGCCTCGGGGTTCTCCTCGCCGACCCCAAGGCCGAGAACCAGGAGGACAAGATCTACGAAAAGGAGATCAACCACCTGGTGAGCGAGGCGCTCGTCAGCCTGGACGATCGCGAGCGCCACATCATCCGGAATCGCTTCGGTCTTCTCGGAGGGAAAGAGCAGACCCTGGAGGAGATCGGCAAACGCCTCAACTTGAGCCGCGAGCGCGTTCGGCAGCTCGAGCGAGAGGCGAAGAACAAGCTCCGCGCAACTCTGAGCCGTCACCGGGCCCAGATGAGGTACTCACTGGCCTGACGCGGTTCCGGCCCCGCCGCCTCCTCCCCCCCCGCGGGCGGCGGGGTCCCTCCCTCCCTCTTCGGATTCAGAACGCCGTCCCGATCGACAGGAAGAACTCTCCGCGCGACTCGCCTTCCCTGCGGTCCAGCTTGCGGCCATACTCGGCGCGGATCGGCCCGATCGGGGTCTCGAGCCGAACCCCTGACCCCACCACGTGGCGCAGGTCGGACAGATCCATCTCCCCCGCGGTGCTCCAGACATTCCCGCCGTCGTAGAACAACTCCCCCTTGAGCGACCTCCAGATGGGGAATCGCCACTCCTCGTTGAACAGGAACAGCGCCTGACCCCCCTCGGGAGTCCCGTCGTTTGTCTTCGGACCGACGCCGTCCCTCGGAAACCCTCGGAGGGTCGAGTCGCCGCCCGCGAAGAGCCTCTCGGGGAGCGGCACTCGGTCCGTCGAGCCGTACGGGAGCCCGATCCCCACCCGGACCGAGGACACGAGCGTGTTCTCGTTCTCGAAGGTATGCGTCAACGAGCCCTGGAGAAACGCCTTGACGAACGACGACTCGGACAGGAACGGGGGCGCGAACATGCGGACCTCGCCGGTCGCGTACCCGCCCCGCGTGGTCAGGAACGGATCGTCTCTCCCGTCCAGGGCGATCGTGTACCCGACATCGCCGAGCTGGACGTTCTCGAGCTTGTCCTCCTGGGCGGCGAGCTGGTCCTCGACGTCCGTGAGATCCACCTGCTGGTACTCGTAGCGCAGGAAGCTCCCGAAGCCGGGTCGGAACCGTTTCTCCACGCGAAACGCTCCGGATCGCGTCCTCGACGTGTAGCCGATCTGCTCATCCTCCTCCCATCCGACGCTCGCAAGCGCCGGAAGGGGCCAGTTGAAGAGCCTCGGCTCCTTCGCGAGGACCCGGAGCCGCTGGTAGATCCCGCTGGCCGCCGCCTGGAACGCCACGCTCCGGCCGTACCCTCCGAGGTTGCTGTCCGACACCGAGACCCCCGCCCGCGCGCCACCCTCGGTGTCGTACCCTGCCGAGAGGCTCAGGAGAAGGGGGGACGCCTCCTCCACCCGCACCTGCAGAAGCTGCGATCCGCCGTCGCTGCCTGGCAAGGGCTCGGGCTCCATGCGGACGCTGCGGAATATCCCCAGCCGGTAGAGCCGTTGCTGGCTCGCGACGATGCGATCGCGGGAGAGAGGATCGCCGGGCGCGAAAAGAAGCTCCCGTTGAATCACCTTCGCCCGCGTGCGCTCGTTGCCCACGATCGCGATGGCGCCGACGGTCTTCCACTGGCCGCACTCCACCTCGAACCGCACCCGCGCTCCCTCGTCCAGAACCTCGACGCGAGAGAGCACGCGGGCGTCGGGGTATCCCCGCTCGTCGAGCCGCGCGCGAATCTCCGTCTCTGCAGAGAGAAGACGCGCGTAGCTGAAGACCTCCCCGGCGGCCAGGCCGGACCATCCCCGCAACTGTTCCTGCGGAACCGGCTGTCCTTCCGGCATCTCGACCGAGGAGACGACGAGCCGTCTCCCCTCGTGGATCCGAAACGCGACATCGGCCTCATCTCCTTCCACGCTCAGGTGGATCCGCGGCGCCTCGACCTTCACCCCGAGAAACCCTTGCGTCTGGTAGTGCGCGGCGATCGTCCGGCCATCCCGCTCCAGGATGTCGGGATCGAGCATCCGAGAGTTCAGCGCCGAACTCGGACGGAGCTCCATCACCCGGCGCACCTCGGCTTCCGTGATCTGCTGCGCGCCGAGGATGTCGACGGTGCCGACCTCCACCAGTTGCCCCGACTCGACCACGAAGCGCACGAGGCTCGCATCTTCGCGCCGCGACACGTCGGCGCGCACTTCCGCGGTGTAGTAGCCGATGCGTCTGAGTTCGTCGCGAATGAACTCGGAGGCCTCTTCGTAGAGGTTGTCCGTCGGGAGCCCCTCGCGCCAGAACGACTCCAGTCGGCGCTCGAGCCCGCGGCGATCCTTGCGTTCGAGCCCCTCGAGGCGCACCTCCACTCGGGGCCCCGGACGCACTCGGTAAAGGACGCGCACCCGCTCATCGCTCCCCTCGAGGGGAAGCTCTTCCGAGTCCACCCGGACCTCGAGTCTCCCCGACTTCACGTAGAACTCCCGGATCGTCTCCTCGGCGGCGAGGAGATCCGACCTCCGGAACGCGCCGCCGGACTTCAGCGGCAGCCGGCCGAGCAACTCCTCGAGATCGGCCGCGGGCACACCTTCGATGGCGAGATCCCCCGCCGTGCGTCCCGGCGTCGCGTTCCCCTGCACCGCTCGCGGGGCGCTCTTCGTCTTTCGCCGCCCTCGCCCCAAGCGGGTGGAGTAGCCGATCTCTCCCCCCACGCCGCCCGTGCTGTCCCGCTCCGCCGCCACGCGAAGCTTGCGTGTGGCGTTCCATTCGGCCCGGTAGATCTGCTGCTCCGTCGTTCCAACGTCGGTGGAGTAGATCAGAACCAGGTCCTTCGACACCCTCTTGCCCAGCGTGATGCGGGCGGTGGGATCCGCCTGCTCCTGTAGCAGGAGTGGGTCGATGCGAAAACGATCGAGCCCGAGGGCGGTCTTGAGCCGACGTTCCAGCCCCTCGGTGAGGGCGCCCGCGACGTAATCGGCGGCCACATCGCCGGCGTAACCCGGCCCCCCTCCGGGGGAGCTGGCGGACGGGTATTCATCCAGCGTGTTTCCCGTGGTGAGGAGCGCGATGATGTCCTGCGTGGAAAGAGACGGGGTGCTGCCGAGCTCGTACCGAAACTTGTCCGCGGTACCTGCCACGACCAGGGAGATGTCGTACTCTCGAACCCGTGTCTCGGCCTTCACGTCGAGATACGGGTTGATCCGCACCAGATCCGTGAAGTCCAAGCTCGCGCTCTCGATCCGGTAGTCCACATCCCGGAGACGGATGGTTCCTCCTTCGAGCGCCCAGATTCTTCCGGTTACCTCCGGGCGCTTGAGTTCGCCTCCCACGTGGAGATCCACCGCCGCCTCGACGCGGGCCAGGTCGTTCCGGACCCAGACGTCCTTCTCCGCCTCGATGTCGAGGTCGAGGCGAAGCGTGGCGCCGTTTTGTCCTTCGCTCACGACGTCGGTTCTCACGTGCTTCGCCAGCAGCTCGGCGAACTCTTTCGTGTACGCCCCGCGGAGCAAGGACAGGCGACCCGCGAGCATCGCGGAGACGCCCGCTCCTCGGAGCATGAGATCTCCATCGTACGTGCCCCGGAACCCCGCGGGGTACAGGAGCCTCACGCTCGCGACTCTCACCGTCGCCGAGTACGGTCCGGGGCGAAGCCCCTCGATCTTGAGCTCCCCCGTCGCCCGGACTTCGCCCCCTCCCAGCACCGCCGAGAACGCCTCGAGCCGAGCCGCGTCCTTGTCGACGCGCAGCACGAGGTCCATCTTCTCCAGGCTGTCGCTCCACGCGGACGTCCGGACGCGCCCATTCCGAACCTCGAGACTGCCTCTCCAGTCGGGCGCCTGGACGGTCCCCGAGACGCTCAGGCTCAGGCTCGCCTGCCCGCTCGCCCGCAGACCGGGCCAGAGCGCGGCGATGGAGCCCATGTCCAGGCGGCCCGAGCACGTCAACTCGATGCCCTCGCTTGCAAGTCCGTATCGGAAGGCGGCCTCGACGTCGGAGCTCCCTCCCTCCACGTGGACGCCGTCCACCGTGAGGACCTGATCGCGAAGCCCGAGCGCGACAGGACCGACCGTGTGTCCCGTCACCGGGCCCAGGTGGATCTCCGCGCTGGCGATCTCGCCTCTCCCTTCGATCTCGCGTGGCCGGGCGAGGGGTCCCTCGATCTCCGCGTGGCCGGAAAGGAGCATCCATGCGGTGTCGGAATTCGCGCCGACGGGGATCGGGACGAATGCCTGATCCGCCTGGAGCGCCGCCTCGATCACCACATCCGGAGACCATTTCACGCTTCCACCGGCCTTCCAGGACGACCCGTCGACCGGCGCCAGATCGATGCGAACGCCATCGGATTCGACGCGGAGCTTTCCCGCCACCGCTCCCAGGGGAATCCCGCGGATCACCCAGTCCCGTCCCAAGAGCCGGAACTCGCCCGCCGTTCCGTGACGCTGACGCTCCCGGACGATGATCCCCGAGAGCGATGCTTGGCCGGACAACCCGAAGTCCCGGAACCGGACGCCGGTGAGATCTCCGAGGGATACCTCGGCGCTCTCCACGGTCACCTCGCTTCGTGCCTGCCCGAGGTCGATCAGGATCCGGGCGTGCACCTCCCCGGCAGATCCCCGGACGCTGAGCCCGGAAAGACTCACCTGGCTTCCCGAGACCTCCACATCCGCCTCCGCTCGATCGAACGGCTCCCCGGCCAGACGCCCTTCGACAAGCAGGAGCCTGCCCGATCCCCGCCGTGCCTCGCCGCTCCCCTCCGCCTCCACGACGCCCGAGAGGCTCCCCTCGAGCCCCACGCTCGGTGCCCATCGACGCACGAGCGCACCGATGGGAAAATCCTCGAAGGACGCGTGCAGGCCATCGAGGTCCAGAGGCCGAAGGTCGATCCGCGCCGACACCTCAGCGTTGCCCTCCGCCATGCGAACCGCGAGATTCCGAACGTCGACGACGCCATCGCGAAGGGAGAGATCGGCGTCCGCCTCCCGGAACCCCACCCCGCCCCAGGATCCGTCACTGAGTCGCAGGGTGAGATCGACCTCCGGCTCGCCACCGAGCATAATGCGTGTGCGGACCGATCCCGTGCCGGTCAGCCCTTCTCGCAGGAGATCGGGGAGAGGAGCTCCGACGCTGCCCAAAATCGCCTCGACCTCCCTCTGGGTCGAATCCGCGGATTCCGTGATCCCCTCGAGGACGAGATCTCCTTTCGGTGGCGCGGTGGTGAGATCCAGATCCATGCTCGCCTCGAGGGTGGTCGCCGCCGTGGAAACTCGCGGGGAGCGTGCGCGAAGCGTTCCCTGGTCGATGCTGAAATCCACGCCCCCCGAAACCGCAGGCCTCGACGCCCCGGCGGGCACACCCTCGATGTCCGCCCGCCCGGATCCGTTCCAGCTTCCCCGCCGCGCCGGCTCTCCTTCGAGCGCGAGCGTCAGGCTCGCGCGACTCGAGAACGGCAGCTTCTTCCCCGCGAGATCGAGCAGGGACTCCACATCCAGGTCCGACCCTTCGATTCTCACCCGGAAGCCACGCGGGCTCCCAAAACGCACGCCCACGTCTCCCACGAGCGTGCCCCCGTACGCTCGCGCCGCGAGCTCCGTGAGCCGAAGCTCCCCGGGGCGGTACTCCGCCCTTGCCTCGACTTCCCTCGCCTGGAGCTGCCCGACGCGTGCGTCCACCGCGCGAAGCCGCCCGGAGACACGAAGCGGGGTCGGGCCCCTCTCGATGTGGAGCGTGCTCGTGACACGGCCGTGGAGCCGAGGAATCTCCGTCGAGAGCCATGGCGCGAGCTCGTCGAGATCTCCCGAGACGCTCCCTTGCGCCACGAGGCTCGCACCGTCGAGGAACGTGGCGTGCCCGTCGAGGGAGACGTCGATCCCGGGGAGGCTGGCCTCAAGCCCCAGGACGTCGAGGCGCTTGGCGCCCAGGCGAAAGCCGCCGCGGGCCCGAACGGGAACCGCGCTCCGGAACGCCGGGGCGCTCAGGGAAGCGACGAACGCAGCGCTGCCCACGAGCCGTCCGCGGATCCGATCCCACTCTCCCTGCACGTGCAGGTCCTCGGCGCGAATCGAGAACGGGACCGTGTGGTCCTCGTACAGGATCGTGGCGTCGCTGATCTCCAGGCGGTCGATCCGTACGTCGAGCTTCCGATCTCCATGGTCTTTCTTGGGATCGCCGGCTCCGAAGAATCCTCGGTTCACGGACCACAGGGGACGCGTGAGCACGAGCTCGCGCAGGTGGATGCGCCCGCCCGGCAGGCTCGCCACCCCCGCCCATGACAGACGGGCCCGTCCGGATTCGAGGGAAAGGAAGAGCGCCGGGCCGGACACGGAGGGCACGACGACCTGCACCGATTCGAGATCCGCGCCGAGCCCGAGGATGCTGAGGTCGAGCCTCCCGATTCGAACCTCGCCCCCCAGAACCCTCGACAGCCGTCCTTCGACCTCCGCACGGACACCCTCCACGATCTCGTCGCGCAGGGACCACCCCACGGCGCAGAGCACCGCCAGGGCAACCGCCGATCCTCCGGCGACGAGCGCCAGCCTGCGGCCGATCCTCGGGGCCGCCACTACGCGATCTGCAGGATCAGGCACTTGAGGTAGTGGCTCTCGGGAAAACCCAGACGGATCGGATGATCCCGTGCCTGGGTTCGCTTCTCCACGATGCGGAAGCCCACGCGGGCATCGGCGGCGGCGGACGCGACCAAGGCCAAGAACTCCTCCTCGGACAGGTTGTACGAACAGGAGGAAGTCACGAGGATCCCTCCGGGCGAGAGGAGCTGCATCGCCCGGAGATTGATCTCCTTGTAGCCCCGGCGAGCCGCGGGAACGTCGAGGCGGCTCTTCGCGAAAGCCGGGGGATCGAGGAAGATCGTGTCGAACCTCTCTCCGCGCCCCCGGCGCGCCCGCAGGTCGTCGAACGCATTGGCCTCGACGAACGACAGATGGGTCACCCCGTTTCTCCGGGCGTTCTCCCGCCCGTGGGCGATCGCCTCCGCCGAGGACTCCACCGCGATCACCTCGTCCGCCCGCGCCGCAGCGTGCAGGGCGAAAGATGCATGGTACGAGAACATGTCCAGGACGCGCCCCCGCGCGTAGAAGGCGGCCGCGGAGCGGTTCTCCCTCTGATCGAGAAAGGCGCCGGTCTTCTGCCCCTTCCAGAGATCGGCGAGGTAGCGGATCCGACCCTCGCGCACCTCCACGATCTCCGGCGTGCGGCCGCGAAGCTGGGCCACCTCGCGGCTCAGGCCTTCGAGGCTGCGGACGGCCGGGTCGCGCCTCGCCAGGACCGATTCCAACTCCGTGCGTTCCTCGAGGGCGTCGAGAGCGGGGCCCAGGGCTCGCTCCGCTCCCATGGTGAGCGGCTGGACGACCAGGTGTGCCCCGTAGCGATCGGCGACGAGACCTGGAATCCCGTCACTCTCCCCGTACAGGAGCCGATACGCGTCCGTGTCTTCCACGACGCGACCGCGGTAGGCGAGCGCGTCGGCGACTCGCCCCGCCCAGAACGCCTCGTCCGGCGGCGTGTCCTCGTGTGAGATCAGCCGAAGAGCGATCTTCGAGGCAGTCGAGTAGAAGGCGTGGCCGAGGCAGGCACCGTGGTGCGCGAGGACCCGGACCACGTCGCCGTTTTCGGCCTCGCCGGAGGCGACGTCATCCCGGAAGACCCAAGGGTGGCAAGCGCGCACGCGTGCCGCGCCGCGGGCGCTCACGCGCACCTCGGGAGGTCGCGATGCGGTCATCCGCTTCGGACAAGCGCGGCCTCGCTGCACCTGGGACAGAGAAGGACCCGCAAAGACCGCCTACTCCTCTTCCCCCTCGGGGACGAGACTATCCTCGGTCTCGATCTCTTCTTCCTCCTCTTCCTCCTCGTCTTCCTCTCCCTCCTCCGTTCGGGGAAGCGGAGGCTCGTACTCGGCGTGCTCGTCGATCCCGTGCGCTTCCTCCCCGAGATCGTCCCCCTCGCCCGGGTGGGGAAACTGCGGAAGAAGGCCCCGCTCCTCGAGCTCCTGGCAGTGGACACAGTGGCGGACCCAGGGAGCGACCTCCAAGCGCTTGCGAGGGATCTCGTTGCCACACTGGAGACACAGGCCGAACTCTCCCCGGTCGATGCGCCGCACCGCCTCCTGAACCAGGAGGAGCTGCTTGCGATCCAGCTCGCTCAGCGAGAGGAGGAACTCCTTGGCGTACGAGCTCACCGCGTAGTCGATGTAGTCCTCGGTCCCGCTGTCCAGGTTCCTCCTGCTGTCGCCCTTCGAGACCCTGTACGCCTCGGTGAACTCCCTCTGTTTCTCGGCCAGGAGATTGCGGAACATCTCCAGGTCCTTCTTGCCGAGGCGCACGACCGGCTTCTTCGCCGATCCCTTGGCAGCTCCACGGAGGACGCGCGCGCGGCCGGGCGAGGACGCCTTCGGGGTCCGCCCCGGGCCGGTGGGCGACGCCGAGGCGGTCCGGGGCGCCGGCGCCTCGCTCCGCTTCGCGCCCGCCCCTTTCCCGGCGGCTTTCGCCGCCTCCTTCCGCGCCGCGGTCTTGGGAGGCTTGGCCTTGGCGGGAGCTTTCTTCTTCGTCGTGGACTTGACGCTCATGGAAACCTCGGGCTGTGGTGCGCGGTGGCTACCCGAACTCGCCGCTTCCGCGAAGGGCGCGACAATATAGCGTCGCGCCACAGCACCGTCAAGGAGACCTCCGCAAGCACGATCGCCACGCAAGCGGTCTTGCCGCTTTCCCTCGCGCTCTCTATCCTTCCACCGCCCCGACGAACGTGATGTCCGGATCCATGGGAGAACCAGAATGGCCACAAAATGGGTCTACCTCTTCACCGAGGGCAACGCGACGATGCGTGATCTCCTCGGAGGCAAAGGCGCGGGCGTCGCCGAGATGACGCGGAGCGGCGTCCGCGTTCCTCCGGGGTTCACCATCACGACCGAGGCGTGCACGAGCTTCTACCAGAGCGGGGGCAAGCTCCCGCCCGGGATGTGGGAGCAGGTCCTCGAGGCGCTTCACGAGGTGGAGCGACAGACCCGGAAGGGTTTCGCCGATGCCGCCAACCCGCTGCTCGTCTCCGTCCGCTCGGGCGCGAAGTTCTCGATGCCCGGGATGATGGATACGGTCCTGAACCTCGGGCTGAACCAGAGGACGCTCGAGGGGCTCGCGCGGCTCACCGACAGCCCCCGATTCGCCCAGGACGCCTACCGGCGATTCGTGCAGCTCTACGGGAAGATCGTGCTCGGCATCGAGGGGGAGCGGTTCGAGCACGTGCTGAGCGAGGCCAAGAGAGGCCGCCAGGACACGGATCTCACCGCCGACGAGCTCGCGGGAATCTCGGCGCAGTTCAAGGAGATCATCCGGCGCGAGGTGGGAGGGAGCTTCTCCGAGGATCCGGAGGAGCAGCTGCGCATGGCCGTCGGCGCCGTCTTCGGATCCTGGATGGGACGCCGGGCGGTGGATTACCGCCGCCTGAACAGGATCTCCGACGATCTGGGGACCGCCGTCAGCGTCCAGGCGATGGTCTTCGGGAACATGGGAAACGACAGCGCCACCGGTGTCGCGTTCACCCGCAATCCCTCGACCGGAGCGAGGGGGATCTTCGGCGAGTACCTGGTCAATGCCCAGGGAGAGGATGTCGTGGCCGGCGTCCGGACCCCGAAGCCGATCGCGGGGCTCGCGATCGAGATGCCCGAGGTGTACGGAGAGTTCGTCCGCATCGCGCAGGAGCTCGAGCTCCACTACAAGGACATGCAGGACATGGAGTTCACCGTCGAGCGCGGCACGCTCTTCATGCTCCAGACACGGACCGGCAAGCGCACCGGAGCAGCCGCGGTGAAGATCGCCGTCGACCTGGTCGACGAGGGAGTCATCGACCAGAAGACCGCAGTGCAGCGCGTCGACGCCGCCCTTCTGGATCAGCTCCTCCACCCGACCCTCGACGATCGCGCCAAGGAGAGGGCGCGAGCGAGCGGTGACTTCCTCACCACGGGGCTCCCCGCATCACCGGGCGCGGCCACGGGCTCCCTTGTCTTCGACCCCGACGAGGCCGAGCGGGTGGCGAAGGAAGGCGTGAAGGTGATCCTGGTGCGCACGGAAACCGCTCCGGAGGATTTCCACGGAATGGTCGCCGCCCAGGCGATCTTGACGGCACGGGGGGGCATGACGAGCCATGCGGCCGTCGTCGCGCGAGGAATGGGGAAGCCCTGCGTGGCCGGCGCCTCTGACCTCCAGATCGACTCCAGCGCCGGATCCCTCACCGTGCGCGGCCGCGTCCTCCGCCGAGGTGACGCGCTCACCCTCGACGGCGCGACCGGCGAGGTCTTCGCCGGAGAGCTCCCGACGGCGGAAGCCACGCTCGGGGCTGACTTCGCCACGTTCATGGCATGGGCCGACAAGCACAGGAGGCTCGGAGTTCGAACCAACGCGGACACACCCCACGATGCCCGCATGGGACGGGCGTTCGGCGCCGAGGGGATCGGCCTGTGCAGGACCGAGCACATGTTCTTCGAGGGAGACCGCATCGACGCCGTCCGCGAGATGATCGTGGCAGCCACTCCCGAGGAGCGCCGGCGGGCCCTGGCCAAGATCGAGCCTCTCCAGCAGGCGGACTTCGAGGGGATCTTCACGGCGATGGACGGCTACCCCGTGACGATTCGAACCCTCGATCCGCCGCTCCACGAGTTCCTGCCCCACGGCGACGAGGAGATCGCCGAGCTCGCCCGGAAGATGGCGCTCGACCCGATGGCCCTCCGATCCAAGATCGAGGGCCTGCGCGAGGCGAATCCCATGCTGGGATTCCGCGGATGCCGCCTCGGCATCCTCCATCCGGAGATCACCGAGATGCAATCGCGCGCGATCTTCAAGGCTGCCGCGGCCTGTCAAGGCCGTGGGGTGAAGGTCTTCCCCGAGGTCATGATCCCCCTGGTCGGCGATGTCGCCGAGCTTGCCCTGCAGGAGGATCTCGTGCGCCGTGCGGCGAGCGAGGTCATGGCGGCGACCGGCCGGAAGCTCGACTACCTCGTCGGGACAATGATCGAGCTTCCACGGGCGGCGCTCCTGGCCGACCGGATCGCGGAGGTGGCCGAGTTCTTCTCCTTCGGCACCAACGACCTCACCCAGACCACCTTCGGGATGAGCCGCGACGACGCGGGAAGGTTCCTTCCGCGATATGTGGAGATGAAGGTCCTCCCGGAGGATCCGTTCCAGGTTCTCGACCAGGAGGGAGTGGGCCAGCTGGTTCAGATGGCCGTGGAGCGAGGCAGGAAGACGCGCCCCGATCTCAAGACGGGGCTCTGTGGCGAGCACGGAGGCGACCCCGAGAGCGTGAAATTCTGCCACCGGATCGGGCTCCACTACGTGTCGTGCAGCCCGTACCGCGTGCCGATCGCGAGGCTTGCTGCGGCGCAGGCGGCGCTCGGGGAGACCACCCGGGACGTCTGATCGCGTCCTTGGGGCCAACGAGGTCCGTCAGGTCCGCTTTTCCGCCTGCCCCGCCAGCTCCCGGATGTCGAAGTACTGCGTCAGGAGCGGCTTCAGCCGGCTCGCGAGCAGTTCCTTGCGGTAGAACGTTGCGTCGGGGTTTCGGGGATCGATCACCAGAACTTCCGCGAAGAAGCGATCCACCGGCTCGATGAAGCCCGACATGATCTCCACGGTCTCCCGGTAGCGCTTCGCATCGGAGCTCTTCCGCATCTTGGGCAGCGCTTCCTCGATGAGGGCGGCGAGCGCCAGGGCCGCCGGCTCCCGCTCCACGTATCCGTCGAGCCCGCTCGCGAGCTGGATCGCCCGCTCGATCTCGCGAGCTCCCTTCACCAGGATGTTGTCCACCCGCTTCGTGAGATCCACGAGGTGCTGGAAATCCTCCCGTCCGCGGACCGTCCGGATCGCATCGAGGCGCGCCACGATGTCATCGAACGTCCACGTGGTGAACTCCGTGGCGCTGATCTGGAATCGGAGGACCGCCTGGATCTCGTTGACGGAGAAGCCGCGCTCTCTTAGAGCCTGGGCGAACCGGTCCTGCACGAAAGCCTCGACCTCTGGATCGCCCCCGGCGAGGCTCGCGAGATCGGCGAGGGTCAACCCCCACCCGCGCCCTTCCACGATGCGAAAGACCCCGCTCAGGGCGCGGCGCAGCCCGAACGGATCTCGCGAGCCCGTGGGAACCTCTCCGGCCCGGACGAGCTGTCCGACCGCGTCGAGCTTGTCCGCGACGGACACGATGGAGCCCGAGACCGTGAGCGGAAGCGAATCCTCGGCGCCCGTCGGTGCGTAGTGCTCGTAGACCCCGCGCGCCACGGCGTCCGGCTGTCCCTCTTCGCGAAGGAGAAGGCCACCGATGATCCCCTGGAGCTCCGGGAACTCTCCGACGAGGCCGGTCGTCAGGTCGTTCTTGCTCAGCCGCGCCGCCTCGGCCGCGTGCTCGGTCGCGCCGGGATCGACGCCCAGTTTCCGCGCGATGCGGCGCGCCAGATCCTGAAGACGCTCTGCCTTGTCGGCGTAGCTCCCGCATCGGGCGTGGACCACGATCTTCCGGAGCTTTTCCGATCGTCCCGCCAGGGGGACCTTCCGATCCTCTGTCCAGAAAAAGCGTGCGTCCGCCAGGCGCCCCCCGACGACCCATTCGTTCCCCCGCCGCACGTGCCCCTTCCCGTCGCGGTCGGTGTTGGCGACCGCGAGGAAGACCGGAAGGAGCCGGTCCCCCGAGTGCACCGAAAAACACTTCTGGTGGTGGCGCAAGGTCGTCACCAGGACCTCGCGCGGCAGATCGAGGAACGCCTCCTCGAATCGCCCCACGACCACGCCGGGCCACTCGACGATGTCGGCCACCTCCTCGAGCAGGGCCCGGTCCAGGACCATCTCGCCCCCCGCCTCGCTTGCCCGCGCCTCGAGCATCTTCTGGAGCCTCGTCTGTCTCTCCTCGACGTCCACCACGACGAACGCCTCCAGGAGGGCGGTGGGGTACGCATCGGCGTGCGCCACGTCCACTGGCCCTGTGGAGAGGAAGCGGTGTCCAAGGGAACGCTTCTGGGAGCGCACCCCGAAGATCTCCAGATCCAGCGCCGTGTCGCCGTGGAGCGCCAGAATCCAGTGGATCGGGCGAACGAAGCGCCGGGTCCCGTCCCCCCACCGCATGCTCTTCGGAAAGGACATCCCCGCCACCGCCCGCGGGAGGGTCGAGGCGAGCACTTCCCCGACCGAGAGCCCGGTCACCGTTCGCGTGAACCCGACGTACGCCCCACGCTCCGTGGTCACCGGGCGCAGGGCCGCGGGCTCCACGCCGTGTTTTCGAGCGAAGCCCAGGGCCGCGGGACCGGGAGCGCCATCGGCCGTGAACGCCGCGGCGACCGGCGGGCCGAGCACCTCTTCTCGCCGGTCCGCTTGCCGGCCGTCCACTCCCTCGATGCGCGCCGCGATCCGGCGCGACCCCCCCATCGCCCGCCCGCCGCCGCGGGAGAGTCCGGCGTCATCGAGGATCGCGCACAGCACGGCCAGGAGGTCGGCCGCCGCCCCACGAATCATCCGCGCGGGGACCTCCTCGCAACCGATCTCGACGAGAAGCGGCGCCGTCATGGAGAAACTGTCGCGGTCGTCCCCAGGGGGAATCCCGCCGCCCTCCGCTGGGCGAGGTAGGCGTCCGCACACCCGCACGCAAGCCCGCGGATTCGCGCGATCAGCGCGGCCCTCTCGGTCACCGAGAGCGCCCCGCGGGCGTCCAGGACGTTGAACAGGTGCGAGCACTTGAGGGCCGCCTCGTAGGCGGGAAGAACGAGAGGGGCCGAGCCCGGTCCCCCGGGGCCCTCGTCCTGGCGATCGAGGAGCCGTTTCGCCTCGCCCTCCCACGCCTCGAACTGCCGGCGGACGAACTCGGGATCGGCGGCGCGGAAACAGTAGATCGACTGCTCCACCTCCTCCGCGAGCCGGACGTCGCCGTAGGTCAGCCGATCGTTCCAGGGGATGTGAAAGATGCTCCGGATGTCGTTCAGGAACATGCAGATCCGCTCGATGCCGTAGGTCAGCTCGGCCGAGATCGGGGCGAGCTCCTGACCGCCGGCCTGCTGGAAGTAGGTGAACTGCGAGATCTCCATCCCGTCCATCACGACCTGCCAGCCCACTCCGGCGGCCCCGAGCGTGGGCGCCTCCCAGTTGTCTTCCTCGAACCGGATATCGTGTTCCAGCGGATCGATTCCGAATGCGCGGAGCGAGTCGAGGTACAGATCCTGGACGTCTGAGGGGGCCGGCTTGAGGATCACCTGGAACTGATAGTGCTTGTACACGCGCATCGGGTTCTCCCCGAAGCGACCGTCCCTGGGTCGGCGCGAGGGCTGGCAGTAGGCGACGCTCCATGGCTCGGGACCCAGGGCCCGGAAGAAGGTGTCGGGCGCCATGGTGCCGGCTCCCACCTCCAGATCGAACGGCTGCTGAAGGATGCAGCCCTTCCCCGCCCAGTAGGTCTGGATTCCCAGCAGCAGCTCCTGGAAATTCACGGCCGCTCCAGGGAGAGCGCCCGCGTCGCCGCCTGGAGGTGGCGATAGGTGCGAAACCTGCGCTCCACGAACGACTCGAGGGAGCCCTTCAAGAACTCCTCGAGCGCGCCTCCCGGCCGCGCCTCCTGCCGGTGCGCGCCCATCCGTGTGGGCGGCAGAATCGTCGCCGCCATGAGGAACGCGCGGTCGGCGGCGGTCAAGGCCCGTCCCGCTCGACCTGCGGTCCGTGCGCAGCCCACGCACCGCACCCCCTCTCCGGCGATCGCCACCGCCGGATCTTCTTCGGCGAGCGATCTCCCGCAGGCGGAGCACGCCGAAGGATCGGGGAGGAGACCGTGGAGCCTCAGCACCCAGAACTCGAAGTAGCGGACCGCGACCCAGGGGTCGAGCCCGCTCTCGAGCGACTCGAGCACCGCACCCAGGAGACGAAACGTTTTGGGGTCCGCCTCCCCTTCCCGCGCCACCGCGGCTCCCAGCTCGCAGAAGACGGCGCACGCCGCGTGCACCGCAGGGTCGGCCTGCATCGTCGCGTAGGATCGCCCCATCTCGAGCGACTCGATCCGATGGAGCTCGCGGCCCTCCCGCTCGACCCACGACGCGCGAACCCGCGTCATGGGCTCGAGCGCCCCTCCGAAGCGCCGCCGGCTCTTCCGCGCCGAGGGGGCGACGCCGCGCACCCGCCCCGCTTGTTCCGCGAGGAGGGTGACGATCAGGTCCGCGTCCCCAAGCTCGTGGGTGCCAAGGACGTACGCTTCGTCGTGCCGCTGCTTCATGGGTGGTGGTCGTCTAGGATACCACCTACGCGAGCCCGATCTCCCGTAGAACCCTCTCGTCGTCCCGCCAGTTGAGGCGCACTTTCACCTGCAGCCGAAGGAACACCTGCCGGCCCAGGAGATGCTCGATCTCTCCTCTCGCCTCGGTCCCGACGCGCTTCAAGAGCTCCCCTCCCTTGCCGATCACGATCCCCTTCTGGGACTCGCGCTCCACGTAGATGCTGGCCTCGATCGAGGTCAGATCCGCTCGCGTCTCCTCCCAGCGGTCGACCACCACGGCCATCGCATGAGGGATCTCCTGCCGCGTGTGGTGAAGGAGCTTCTCGCGGATCCACTCGGCCACGAGCGCCCGCTCGGGCTGGTCGGTGAGCGTGTCGTCGGGAAAGGCGAACGGTCCTGGGGGCAGGAGATCGAGGACGCGCTGCAAGAGAAGATCGCAGCCCTCCCCGGTCAGCGCGGAGACCGGGAAGGCCTCCGGGAAACCCCAGCCCTCGACCAGCGTGTGCATCATCGGGAGGAGCCGGACCTTGGGCGCCACCCGATCGACCTTGTTCAGAACGGCCAGGCGTGCAGGCGCGATCTTCCGCAGGGCCGCTGCCGTCTGCTCGTCGCCGGGACCGAGCCCACGCGCCGCGTCCACGAGGAAGAGCACCACGTCCACCCCGGTGAGGGAGTCCCGCGCCAGATCCACCATGGCACGGTTGAGCGCGTGCTTCGGTCTGTGGAAGCCCGGGGTGTCCACGAACACGGCCTGGGAGAGTCCCGAAAAGGTCCGCACCCCCAGGATGCGGTTCCGCGTCGTCTGAGGGACGTCCGCCACCGCCGCGATCTTCTCTCCCACGAGACGATTCAAGAGCGTGGACTTGCCGACGTTCGTCCACCCGGCGATCGCCGCGAATCCCGAGCGTGTCGAGCCAGCCCGGGTGTCCCCACCGCTCACGAAGCAGCCTCCACCGTTCCTCCCCGATCCACCTTCTTGAGACGCACGCTGTAGACCCTGCGTCGATCCGACCGGACCACCTGGATGCTCAGGCCGTGGGTCTCGAGCGCCTCCCCCTCCGCCGGCACCCGCCCGGCCGCGGCGACCACGAGACCTCCGACGGTGTCGAACTCGCGCTCCCCGACCTCCAGGCCGAAAAGCTCCTCGATCTCCTCCACGTGGGCCATGCCGCTCACGAGCCACGACCCATCGGGCTCTTTCTGGACGAGAGCATCCTCGCGGTCGTGCTCGTCCCGGATGTCTCCGACGATCTCCTCCAGGATGTCCTCGAGCGTGACCAGCCCCGCGATCCCCCCGTACTCGTCCACCACGAGCGCCATGGGTGTGCGCTGCCGCATCTCGGCGAGGACCTCCGAGACCGGGCTGGTCTCGGGAAGGAACAAGGCCGGGCGCACGTACCGCGTGATCGGCGCGGCCTCGTTTCCCTCCTCGATGGACCGGATCAGATCGCGCACGTGCAGGATCCCCACCACGTTGTCGATGGTGTCCCGGTACACGGGAAAGCGGGAGTGCCTCACGCGGGAGAGCGCCTCGCGGACCGACGCCGCCGTGGACGTGACCGGAAAGGCGACGATGTCCGTTCTCGGAATCATGATCTCGCGGACCCGGGTGTCCGAAAGGTCGACGATGCTGCGCATCATCTCCCCTTCGTTCGCCTCGAGAATCCCGTCGCGCTCTCCCACCTCGATCAGCGCGTCCAGCTCCTCCTCCTGATCCTCCTCGCGCCCGTCGTACTCCTCCTCCGGGCCGGGGAGCGCCCTCCGGGTCAGCACGGCGAACGGCGCGAGCACCGGCCATGTCACGGCGTGGACGACGCGGAGGACAGGTGCCAGGACGCGCAGCAGCGCCCTCGGATCGCGCTGGGCCAGCGCGCGCGCCAGGAGCGTTTCCAGGAGCAGGACGCCGAAGACCGTCCCGCCCACCACCCCGAAGAGCCACGGATGCGGCCAGCCGGCTCCCCGGGCCGCCACCCCGGTGAGCACGCTCCCGCCCAGGAGGCTCATCTGGCGGGACACCTGGGCCGCCATGCGGTGGGTGGACTGGGCGGTCTTCAGGTCCTCGAGGAACCGGAGCCGCTCGCCCGATTCCTGCGAGAGCCTCCGGATCGCGACCCGGCTCAGCGAGTTCACCGCGAGGAGCGCCGCCGACAGCGCCAGGTCCGCGAGGAACAGGAGGAACGCGCCGCCGAGCACGACCCACGAGATCTCCCCGCTCCACGTCTCGCTCATCGGCTCGCCCGACGCCGCGCAGAAAGCAGACGGCGGACAAGCCTCTGCTCCAGGCGCTCCATCGCCCCGCCGTCGGTCTCGTGGTCGTATCCCAGGAGATGAAGGTAGCCGTGGAGGAGCAGAAGCGACAGCTCGCGGGCGAGCGCGTGCCCCGCCGCGCGAGCCTGGACCGCCGCCCGACGGGCGGAGATCACGATGTCGCCGAGATGCCGCGTCCCGTCGGGGGCCACGACGTCCTCCGAGGGGAACGCGAGCACGTCCGTCGTCCGGTTCTTTCCCCGGTAGGTCCGGTTGTACTCCCTCATGGCACGGTCGGAGACCAGGCACACGCCCAGGAGATCCGCGCGAGGTGGCGGGAGGGCGCGCGCCAGTCGGCTCGCGAATCTCCCCAGGGCCTGGCCGTCCACCCGGAGCGCGCGCTGACGGTTGACGATGCTGACCTCCACGGTTCAGCTTCCGCCGGCCATGCGGCGATCCTGGAGCGTGTTGCCGGTCTTCGTGGGGGCTTCCCTCGGCCGCCGACCGAACGCGAAACCCGGATAGTCGGGCCGGTGGTGGTGCATCCCGACGAGGGTTCTGAGCAAGGATTCCTGGATCCGCTCGAGGTCGGCGAAGGTGAGGTCGCAGTCATCGAGCTGCCGGTCGAGGACGATGGCGTTCGTGACCCGGCGGATGACCTCCCGCAGCCGGTTCGGCGTGGGCTCGTCCACCGAGCGAGCGGCCGCCTCCACCGCGTCCGAGAGCATGAAGATCGCCGCCTCCGCCGTGCGGGGCTTCGGCCCGGGATACCGAAAGTCATCCTCGTTGATCGGCCCGAGGGAAGGATCCGCCTGTCTTCGCGCCTTGTCGTGGAAGAACGTCATCAGGCGCGTCCCGTGATGCTGGGGGATGATGTCCACGATCTGCTCCGGAAGCCCCGCTTCGCGCGCCATTCGAACGCCGTCCTTCACATGAGCGGCGATGACGAGCGCCGACATGCTCGGGGACAGCCGATCGTGGGGGTTCACGCCATGCTGGTTCTCGACATAGTACTCCGGCTTCTGGACCTTCCCGATATCGTGGTAGAAGGCCGCCACCCTGCAGAAAAGGGAGTTCGCGCCGATGGTCTTGGCGGCTTCCTGCGCGAGGGTGCCCACCACGAGGCTGTGGTTGTACGAGCCCGGCGCCCGCACCGCGAGCTCGGAGAGGAGCGGATGATTCACGTTGGACAGCTCCAGGAGACGGATATCGGTGAGCACGTGGAAGAGTCCCTCGAAGAGCGGGAGCACGAAGGAGACCAGTAGCCCCACACCCAGCGCCCCTCCCAGGAACGCGAGGCCGGCCTCCAGGACGATCCGCGAGGTCGGCTCCGCGGCCTCCCGGAGCGCCCCGATGGCCACGGCGGCGGCAGCCCCGGCGCCTCCGACGACGAGGCCGGCCTTGAGGAGCGCCGCGCGCTCCCGATAGGAGGTGATCGCGTGCACGCCGGCGAGCTGGACCAGGAATGCCCAGACCATCCGCAGCGCGTCCCAGCCGCACAGGGCAGAGAACAGGACCGACGCGAACCCCGCGTACACCATCGCGATCCGGCCGTTGGCGAGCAGCGCCACGAGGATGGCCCCGCCGCCCAGCGGAATCAGGTGCGTGTAGCTGCCGACGTGGTGGAAGGGCTCCCACAGATCGTCGGCGAGGCCGCGGACGACCCAGAGCATTCCCTGGGCGAGGAGCATCATGAGCACGAGCACGAGGGCGAGAAGCGCGTGCAGGTTCTCGATCTTCCGGAATCGGCGCTGGTGGTGCCGGCAATAGCGATGGAGAAAGAAGGCGAGCATGGAAAGCACGGTCAGCAGCCCCAGGATCTCTCCCGCGCCGGATCGGCGCTCGGATGCCTCCCGTGCGGCCTCGAGGAGGGAGAGGCTCTCCTTCGTGAGCTTCTCTCCCGCGCGCGCGAGAACCGTCCCCTGCGGAACCAGGATGCGGACCTCGGGAACCGCGGCGGCGACCTGCTCCCGGCGCGTGCTCGTCGCCTCCGGAGCGTAGGAGAGGTTGGCGTCCACGAATGTCGCCAGAAGGTCGGAGAGCGAGTCACGCTCCTCGGCCGCGTTGGCCGAGCTCGTGCGAGCGCAGCTCCGCGCCTGGCCGCGCGCCTCGTCCAGATCCAGGATGGAGGCGTAGTTCGTGACCGTCTCTTCGCCACCGCCGGGAATCCGGACCACGAGGATCGCGGGCTGCTGGTCCAGGAGCGCCTTGCTCGCCACGATCGCCCTGCGCTCCACCTGTTCGAGGCAGGAGCCGAGGGCGCTCTCGACCTCTCGCGAGAGCCCCAGCGCGGCGATCTCGCGGGCCATCTCTGCCCTGAGGCGCGATCCCCTCTCGGTGTCCAGCGCCCAGACGTCCGGCACGCTCTCGCCCGCCGAGCGCCGCCGCGATCCCGTCAGCTCCTCGTCGAGGATCTCGAGATCGCGGGTCGCCACGACGTCGACCGCGGGCCGCTCTCCCGGCTGGAAGCGCCCGTAGGAGGCTCCCCAGCGCGCGCTCTCGAGGAGGATGAACATCACTCCCACGAGGGCCGCGCTCCAGACCAGGTCGGCGCCGAGGATTCGGTCGAACCCGTGGGTCAGCGCGGCACGCATGCGCGAGGGAAGAGAGAGCTTGCGGGTCAGCCCAGACAGCCGCGACGTCCGGGCGGAACGATGGCGATCTGCGGGGCCATCGTCCTTCAACGCGGCTCCTCCCTTCCGGTCCCGTCCTCCGGGAGCAGGGGCGGATCCGTGAGCCGGCCCTTCTTTCGTGTGGAGGCCTGGCGGTCGTAGGCGAGGATGATCCGCTGGACCAGGGGGTGCCGGACCACATCCGTCTCGTCGAACGCGACCATCGCGATCCCCGGGATCCCGCCGACCACCTGCCGAGCCTCCACGAGCCCCGATACCTTCTGCGCGGGGAGATCGATCTGGGTCACGTCTCCGGTGACCACCGCCTTGGACTCGAAACCGATCCGGGTCAAGAACATCTTCATCTGTTCGGACGTGGTGTTCTGCGCCTCGTCCAGGATGATGAACGACTGGTTCAGCGTCCGTCCGCGCATGAACGCGAGCGGAGCCACCTCGATCACTCCACGCTCCAGAAGCTTCTCCGAGCGGTCCGGCTCCAGCATGTCGCACAGCGCGTCGTACAGCGGCCTCAGGTACGGGTCCACCTTCGCCGCGATGTCTCCGGGCAGGAACCCGAGGCGCTCGCCCGCTTCCACGGCGGGCCGCGCGAGGATGATCCGCTTCACCCGCTTCTCGTTCAGCATCACGACCGCCATCGCCACGGCCAGGTACGTCTTGCCGGTCCCGGCGGGGCCGATGCCGAACACGAGGTCGTTCTCGCGGATCGCCTCGATGTAGCGCCGCTGGTTCGCGGACTTGGCGACCACGGTCTTCTTGTCCGAGGCTTTGAGGCTCGAATCGACGAAGTGATCGGCGAGCCTCGCCCCTCGCTCGCGCTCCATGATCCCCACGGCGGTCCGGAACCCTTCCCGCCCCAGGACGACCCCTCGCGCATGAAGGTCTTCCAGCTGGGCGAGCAGATCGGCGACTCGCTCCTCCTGCTCCGCCGCGCCCTCGCCGGCGCCACTCACCGTCACGTCCCCTCCTCGTGCCGACAGGGAGACACCGAACCGCGTCTCGATCAGGCGGAGGGTCTCGTCGTAGTGGCCCGCCATGGCCTCGAAGGCCCGGACGTCGAGACGGATGCTCTTCATCCCCGGCGCGCTCCGCCTCCGGAGCCCCTGGCGCCTGCTCCCCGCGTCATCGTGCTGGGAATACTGTGATCTTTCGCCTCGGAGTTCAACTGCATCGTCCGCCGGGAGGCACGGCGCCCGCCCCCGTGCGCGGAAGCCGCCGGCAGGAGACGGATGCAAGTAACTGCTCTTTCAACGAGATATGGCCTACGATCCCTTCTCCATCGACCGGTCGATCCTCAGGTGCAGGTCGTGGAGCTGGCGGTCATCGACGGCGGCCGGCGAGTCGGTCATCAGGCACGAGGCGCTCGTCGTCTTCGGGAACGCGATGACGTCCCGGATCGATTCCGACCCCGTGAGGAGCGCGCAGATCCGGTCGAACCCCAGAGCGATCCCTCCATGGGGAGGCGCTCCGGACTCGAGAGCCTTCAAGAGAAAGCCGAACTTCGCCTCCGCGTCCGCGGGGCTCATGGCGAGCGCACGAAAAACCTTTTCCTGGACGTCGCGGCTGTGAATCCGGATGCTCCCGCCCCCGATCTCGGTGCCGTTGAGGACCAGGTCGTACGCCTGCGCGAGGACCCTCCCGGGGTCGCTCTCGAGAAGATCCAGATCCTCCCATCGCGGCGCCGTGAAGGGGTGGTGGTTCGCCACCCACCGTCCCGCCTCCGGATCCCACTGGAACAGGGGAAACGCCTCGACCCAGAGCAGCCCCCATTTCCCCTGCGGAACGACGCCCAGCTCCGCCGCGATCTTCAAGCGCACGGATCCGAGCACGCGGTCGCAGGTCGCCCTCTCCTCGGCGACCAGGACCGCCGCGTCGCCGGATCCCGCGCCGACGGCGGCCGCGATCCGTCGGCAGCGCTCCTCGCCGAGGATCTTGAGCGCCGAGGAAGTGACCGCCCCGCCCGCCTCGAGCTTGATCCAGACGAGTCCCCGCGCGCCCGCCTCCCGGGCCCACGCCGTCCACTGATCGAGCGTCTTCCGCGACGCTGCGCCCCCCCCGGGAACCGCGATGCCACGCACGGCTCCTCCCGCGGCGAGAGCGGAATCGAAGACGGCGAACCCGCTGTCGATCGCCGCCTCTCCCGCGTCCTTGAGCTCGAGGGAGAAGCGGGTGTCCGGGCGATCGCTCCCGAAGCGCCCCATCGCTTCCGCGTAGGAGATCCGCGGAAGCGGCGTCTTCACGTCGACCCCGATCTCGTGGAACATGGCCGCGATGATCTTCTCGACGACCGCGTAGACGGTCTCCGTCGTGGCGAAGGAGATCTCCATGTCGATCTGCGTGAACTCCGGCTGGCGGTCCGCGCGCAGATCCTCGTCGCGAAAGCAGCGGGCGAACTGGTAGTAGCGATCGTAGCCGGCGATCATGAGGAGCTGCTTGAACAGCTGAGGCGACTGCGGGAGCGCGTAGAAGCGTCCCGGGTGGACGCGCGACGGCACCAGGTAGTCGCGGGCCCCCTCGGGGGTCGACCGTGTCAGCATCGGAGTCTCGATCTCGACGAACTGCTCCTCGTCCAGCAGCCCGCGCGCGGCGGAGGCGAGCCGATGACGCGTCCGGAGCGCGCGCTGGAGCCGCGGTCTCCTCAGATCCACGAAGCGATGCGTCAGGCGGGCCTCCTCGTTGGCGACGACGTCGTCGTCCACGGGAAACGGAACCCGCTCCGCCCGATTGAACACGACGAGCTTCGTGGCTCGCACCTCGACGGTTCCGGTCGGATGGCTCGGGTTCACCGACTCGCGCGGCACCACGCGCCCGCGCACCCCCAGGACGTCCTCCTGGCGAGCCCGCTCCGCCGAGGCGTGGGCCTCGCCGCTCTCGGAGGGGTCGAACACGACCTGCACGAGGCCCGTGTGGTCACGAAGCTCCAGGAAAATGAGCTTTCCCAGGTCCCGTCTCCGGTGCACCCAGCCCGTGAGCGTGACCTCGCGCCGATCGTCCGCATCGCGGTCGGACACCAGACCGCAGCCCACGGTGCGCTGCAAGAGGCCCCGCGCGTCAGGGTGCATGTTCCGCTCCTGTTCCTGCGGCGGCGACCACTCCGTGCTCCTCGACCGCGACCTGCTCTCCCGTCGCCAGGTTCTTCAATCCAAAACGCCCCGAGGCCAGCTCCGCCTCGCCCACGAACAGCGCGAACCGGGCCCCCACCTTGGCGGCCCGCTTGAGCTGCGCTCCCATGGGCCGCTCGGCGAGGGAGCCGACCACCCGCAGCCCGGCCGCGCGGAGGCGCCGCGCCATCCCCACCGAAGCATTCCAGCCCTCCTGCCCGAGCGTCACGATCAACACGTCGCACTCCGGCGCCTCGGTCCTGTCCTCCGGGAGGAGCATCAGCAGCCTCTCCATTCCCACCGCGAATCCGAATCCGGGAACGGGCGGGCCGCCGAGATCCTCGACCAGACCGTCGTAGCGACCCCCGCCGAGGATGGAATTCTGTGCACCCAGGCGCGGAGAGGTCACCTCGAAGACCGTTCTCTGGTAGTAGTCGAGGCCACGAACCATGCGCGGGTCGAACCGGTGCGGGATGCCGTAGGCGTCCAGACACCGGCGCACCGCGTCGAAATGATCCCGGCATTCCCCGCAGAGGTGGTCGCCGACCACGGGCGCCTCGCGAAGGAGGGCGCGGTCCGCCTCGACCTTGCAATCGAACACGCGCAGGGGATTCTCCGCGCTTCGACGCCGGCAGTCCTCGCACAGATGGGGCAGGCGTGGCTCGATCCACGACCGGAGGGCCTCCCGAAACCCCGGCCGGCACCGCGGGTCTCCCACAGAGTTGAGAACGAGCTCGCGGTCCCTGATCCCGAGCGCGTCGAGAAACGTCCAGACCATCTCCAGGGTCTCGGCATCGCACAGCGCCTCGGGGGCCCCGAGCACCTCCACCCCGATCTGGTGGAACTGGCGCTGCCTTCCCTTCTGGGGCCGCTCGTAGCGGAACATGGGGCCCATGTAGAAGTAGCGCTCCGGGAATCCGGCGGCGATGCCGCGGTGGAGCGCGTGCTCCACGAACGCCCGGACCACCGAGGCGGTGTTCTCCGGCCGGAGCGAGACCGATTCGTCCCCGCGCGCGAACGTGTACATCTCCTTGCGGACGATGTCGCTTCCCTCCCCCACCGTTCGAGCGAACAGCTCTGTGGCCTCGAGGAGAGGAGTCCGGATCTCGCGGAAGCCGTACCGGGCGAACACCTCGCGCACGGTGCTCTCCAAGAACCTCCACGGGCCGACTTCGCCGGGGAGGATATCCCGGGCTCCCCGCACGGCACGGTACTCGGTACTCATTCGGCGCGGATCCTCCGGGCGGTTTGGAAGGCGCGATCGCGCCGCACTTCTAGCATACAAGCACGGGCAGTTCAATCGCGCATCCCACGCCCCACCGCCTCGCGCGCGGATCTCTTGCCCGACTCTGTCAGCTCGTACACGTACGAGCCAGGCTCCCGCCCGGTGGGCAGGGAGGTGATCCGCCGCGCCGCGTCGTGCGGCGCGAGGATCCCCGCGCTCTCGAGGGAGCGCACGGCATTCGATACGTCGCCCGAGAACCCGGGGATGTTGAAGCGACCGTCCTTCAGGACCCACAGGATGAGGCGGCCCTGGCCGGAGAGTGCGGCCCGCAGGATCCTCTTCTGAAGCTCCGTCATCCTGCGGCGATCCAGCCACCGCCCAGGACCAGATCGCCGTCGTACAGGACGGCGGCCTGGCCGGGAGTGACCGCCCTCTGCGGCTCGTCGAAGCGGATCCGCGCCCGGCCGTCGCCGGCGTCGGTGATCGTGGCGCCGATCCCTCCGTGGCTCGAGCGGATCTTGACGACCGCCTTGAGGGTTCCGCTCAGCCGCTCGAAGGGAATCCAGCGCGTCCTCTCGATCGTGCACTCCTCGCGGAGGAGCTCCGTCTCCTCCCCGACCACGACCCGGCGGGTCCCCTCCTCGATCCTCAGCACGTACAGGCGCCGGCCGGAGGCCACACCGACTCCCCTCCGCTGTCCCACGGTGAACGCCGAGATCCCGTCGTGCCGCCCGAGAACTCGGCCGGCGGCGTCGACGATCTCGCCCTCGCCGTCGGGTGCGGCGAGAGAGCGGGAGGCGAGGAACTCCCGATAGTCCCCCCCTCTGGAGACGAAGCACAGGTCCATCGACTCGGGCTTCTCCGCGGTCGGGAGCCCGATCTCGCGAGCCACCACCCTCACATCCTCTTTCTTCATCCGGCCCAGGGGAAACTCCGCGGCGCGGCGCTGCTCCTCCGAGAGGTCGAAGAGGAAGTAGGACTGGTCCTTCCCGTCGTCCACGGCCCGGCGCAGGAGGGTCCGGCCCGTCGCCCGATCGCGCTCCAGGATCGCGTAGTGTCCCGTGGCGACCCTCGCCGCGCCCACCATGCGCGCGCGGGAGAGCAGAGCCCCGAATTTCAGGAACGTGTTGCAGCCGACGCACGGCGATGGGGTGAGGGCCCGGGCGTAGCCGCTGGCGAACGGCTCGAGGACGTGGCGCCGGAACTCCTCCTCCATGTCGAGGACGTAGTGGGGAACGCCCAGGCGGTCGGCCACCGCGCGGGCGTCGCGGAAGTCGTCGGGAGAACAGCAGCGACCGTAGCGCTCCTCCTCGCCGGCCAGGCGGTCGAGGAGCTGCATCGAGAAGCCGACGAGAGGCCTCCCCTCTCGCGCGAGAAGCCCCGCGGCCACCGAGCTGTCGACGCCCCCGCTCATGGCGACGGCGGTAAGGCCGTTTTCCTTCACGAGCGGGACGGTAGCGGCACGAGACACGGCCGTCAAGAACCGGCCGCGATCCCCTCCCTGACCTGCTCCGCGATCGCGGGAAGGAGATCGAGGAACTCGTCCACCTCCGCCTCGGTCGTGGACCAGCCGATCGACACGCGAACGGCCCCGCGGGCCTCCTCCTCCGTGCGCCCCATGGCCCGGATCACGTGGGAGGGCTCGATGGCGCCCGACGCGCACGCGGAGCCCGTCGACACCGCGACGCCGGCGATGTCGAGCGCGATGACGAGCATCTCTCCGGAAACCCCGGGGAGCGCGAAGTTCACCGTGCTGGGAAGGCGGGGCACGCCCTCTCCGTGGATCACGACACCGGGGAAGCGAGCGTGGAGGAAGCGCTCGATCCGCTCGCCCAGGCGGGCGAGGGTCCGGGACTCCGCGTCGAGCGCGTCCCGCGCCGCTTCCGCGGCCGCCCCGAACCCCGCGAGAGCCATCACGCCCTCTGTCCCCCCGCGTCGCCGGCGCTCCTGCGCGCCGCCGGGAATCAGGGGCGCCATGGGAATCCCCTCTCGCACGAGGAGCGCCCCGGCGCCCTGGGGCCCGCCCATCTTGTGGGACGAAACGGCGAGAAGGCTCGCGCCGATCCCCGCGAAGTCGACCCTCCTCTTGCCCGCCGCCTGAACCGCGTCCACGAGGAAGGGTGCCCCGGCTTGGGAGCACGCTCGCCCGACCTCTTCGACGGGCTGCACCACCCCCGTCTCGTTGTTCGCCCACTGGAGTGCCGCGATCGCCGTGTTCCCATCGACCCGTGCCGCGAAAGCCCCGGCGGGGATCCGACCGCTCCGATCGCAGGGGACGAGGTCGACCTCGAAGCCGAGCCTGCCCGCCTGCCGCGCAGCCTCCAAGACCGCCGAGTGCTCGACCGCGGAGATCACGATCTTCCTGCGCGAAGCCGGAGCGCGCACGCACGCCCCGAGGATCGCCGCCGCGATCGCCTCCGAGCCTCCGCTCGTGAAGACGACCTCGCTCGCCTTCGCGCCGATCAGCGCGGCGACCTGTCCTCGCGCCTTCTCCACGACCGCGCGAGCCGCCCTCCCTTCGGCGTGGAGGGAGGAAGGGTTCCCGGCGGGAGCCTCGAGCGCCGCGTTCATCGCCTCGCGCGCCTGGGGTCTTGGGACGCTCGTGGCGTTGTGGTCCAGGTAGATCCTGCGATCGGCTCGGCTCATTCCTGACACCGCCTTCAGGCCTGTGTTACAGTAGCCGCTTCCGTTGAGGTCCGCCAAGTGTCCAAGAACGTTGAACTTAAAAGCACGGTGGCTCTGCCGCGGACCGAGTTCCCCATGAAGGCGAACCTCCCGAAAAAAGAGCCCGAGATCCTGGAGTGGTGGGATCGCACCGATGCGTACCGTCGGGTCTCGGATGCGCGCTTGGGATCCAAGACCTTCG
>Ga0247727_10001403_pt1 | contig 57327 bp, 56 predicted proteins | sample WisWelCaveWW1625_FD_202498 | JGI IMG/M metagenome (GOLD analysis project Ga0247727, IMG submission 202498) | Biofilm microbial communities from Wishing Well Cave, Virginia, United States - WW16-25 | ecosystem: Environmental > Aquatic > Deep subsurface > Groundwater > Cave microbial mat | place... | reverse complement strand
CGTTTTGCAACACAACGGGATGCACCATGCCGCATCCAAGAATCTCAAGCCAGCCAGAATTTTTACACACGGCGCAACCCACACCGCCGCACACAAAACATTCCACATCCATTTCAGCGGAGGGTTCGGTGAACGGAAAATACGACGCGCGGAAACGCGTCCGCGCGTGTTGCCCGAACATGCGATGGGCAAAACTCACGAGCGTCCCCTTCAAGTCTGCGAAGGTGATGTTCTCACCAACTACGAGTCCTTCCACTTGATTGAATTGAATCTCGGAGCGCGCGGTGATCTGCTCGTAACGGAAACACATCCCAGGCAGCGCGATGCGAATCGGCGGCGGGTAGTCGGGGTCAGAAGCGGCGCGCACAGCGTCGCGCATCGCGTGGATTTGCCCAGGCGAGGTATGAGTCCGCAAGAGAATCGGGTTATCGCCGCGCCCTTCGGCTTCGATGAAAAATGTATCCTGCATGTCACGCGCGGGATGGTTCGGCGGGAAGTTCAGCAGTTGAAAATTTATCTCATCCGTTTCCACCTCGCGCGACGTGTACACTTGAAAACCCATGTCTGCAAGAATAGCGAGCACGCGGCGCAGTTGTTGTGTGGAAGGATGCAAACGCCCAACATTGATTCCGCGCCCAGGCAGGGTCACATCCAGCGCGTCCACTTCGAGGGATTTCGCCAGCGCGGCATTTTTCACCGCCTGGACTCGTTCCTCCAGCGCGGACTCGAGCGCCACTTTCACACGATTCGCGGCTTGACCTACGGCTGGTCGCTCCTCCTTCGAGAGTTTCCCCAACTCGGCGAAGACCATCATCAGCGGCGATGAACGTCCCACATTTGCCACGCGCCACGCCTCCAGCGCGGATTGATCCGTGATGGATTGCAACGACTCCAGCGCGGCTTTTTCGATTTCGTTTAATTGATCCAACATTCAAGCCTCCGCTATTCGATACTCGTTACTCGAATATCGAATTTCGATTATCGTCCTTCACCAAACAAAAACCTCTCGCCCAAAAATGGGACGAGAGGCGAACATCTCGCGGTACCACCCAAGTTTCCCGCGCTCGCCGTTTAAGGCTCGCGGGACTCTTTGCGCTGACCTTCATCAGCCTCTCCGCTAACGTGGAGATTACGGTTCAGACTACCAAACGTGACACTTGACACGCTCTTCACCTTCACAGCTCGAGAGGGAACTTCAACTGGGTTCTGACGAATGCAACTTTCAGCGATTGCGTTGCACATCTCTGGCGGCTTCTGCCAGCCTACTTTCCTCTGTCACAGCCTTTGAAATTGTTGCCGTAATTATCTGCGGAAACGGGAGGATGTCAAGGCTTGGGAAAATTTCACGCTGGCGAGGCAGGTTGACCGGGGAACGAACCGTCAATCCGCTTTGACGAGTTGATATGAAAAGTAGATGTAATCCCGATTGACGAACATGTTGTAGATACTGCTCCCCTCCACCGCGGCGAACATCTCGACGAACGGGTGTAGAATCTTCGGCGCAAATTGATGCGCGAGGGCGCGGTAGCGCGCGCTGTTGCGCGTGAGCGCGCGGAGCACGTGCGCGGTAATGTCGGTCTTCGAGGTGACGTTGAACCCCGCCGCGCGGATGTCGCGCTCGACCTGCGGTTCGTCTGCCACAGTGCGGAAATCGGCATAGAGGAATTTTCCGCCGCGCCGCAGGACGCGGTAGACCGAGTTGAAGAACGCGTCCTGCCGCGGGTAGCAGTGCGAAGCCTCGACGTTGATGACCGCATCGAAATGATTTTGAGGGAAGTCAAGCGATTGCGCGTCGCCTGCGCGGAAGTCAATGCCGAGCGCGCCGTGCGCCCTGCGGTTGTATGCGATGGCGTTTTGATTCTGGTCAATCGCCGTGTAGGCTTTGGGCTTGTGATAGCGTTTGACGAACGACGCGCCGCCCCCGTGCCCGCAACTGACCTCGAGCACGTTCCTGCCCGTGAGGTCATCGCCGCTGGCGACGTGGTGATAGAGTTGAATCGCGGCACGGTTGATCTCATCCTCAGGCTGGAGTGCGACCATCTCGCCTTCGGGGGGCCAGAAACCGTAATTCAAAAACGTAACAGGTTCGTTGCCCACGCGGCGCGTGAGGTATTGATACCAGTGCTTCCAAAAGAGTTGCTTGAAGGCGGGCATGGTTCTCCTCGATTTGACAGGTAAAACACAAAAGTTGATTTTTCGTCACGCGAATTTTTCGTTTCGTTGAAAGATAAGGCTTCGGGGTTTGCGCAACGGGCAAATCGGTTGTATAGTTGGAGCAGATAGTAATCGCCATTCCGCATAAGACCCCCGTGCGGCGGCTGTCTTGCAACCCAAATGTTCAATTCAAAACAAAGGAGAATGAGCTATGTTTAGAAAATTATTTGGAACTACGAAAGGCGATGATCCGAAGAATGCCCTCGAAGCGACAGCAGAAGTTTTATCCATTGAAGATACGGGCGGAACGATGGGTCGCAACCCAGTAGTACTCTTAAAATTAAAAGTCCAACCCGCGAATGGCGCACCTTTTGAAACGACTGGCAAATGCATGGTTTCGGTGGTCGCAGTGCCACGCGTCGGAGATAAGATCAAGATCAAGTACAGCGCCACTGATGTGACCCAGATTGTTGTGATGTAAAAGCACACGGATTATTTTAATAACCTGTACGCGTTTCAAGTATGTCATTCTGTCGACGACGACGAACAGACAGTCATTGAATAAATCAAGTGGTTTACGTTAGTCAAGATTGGCAAATTGGCACTTTGTAATGTTGTGTTTACTACTTGTTGCCAAAGATAATTTTGTGTGTGAAAATTTTGGAATGTTGGGCGTGGTGTCTTTTTTCAGTTAGCGAATCTTGCGTTCATAAAGCCGCCGAACACAGCGTGCACCCGACTGGTGGGAGCCTGCGCGTTTTTCAGGCACTTTTCTGGCTTGAAGTTGATTCCATCGAAGCGGCGTTATCTCGTCCCACCCACCAGCGGGTAACGCCCACCGTTCAGTTTGATGAAAAAAACTTTTATTATGAAGTCATCGCAAAACCAATTCCTTGGGATTCGTAAAATTAGCAAAGTTACCACTCCCAGTTGGAAAGTCTTACGTTCATCGGGAATGCCCAACACAGCGTTCTAAGAAACAGCACAAGCTTATTTGCAAGGAAAAATCCACTGGCACATTAACCACAAAAAGACGTCGCGCCAAAATGCAAAAGATCATCGTCGCCAAAATGCGGAAGGCGTATCACGTCTACTTCGGACAATTTCCTTCTTGACTGCCTAAGCGAGTGTTTTGAAATTCTGTTCAGGCGTGATTGGTTTGCCTTTTGAACAAAATTTAGCCGCGAATTTCGCGAATTTTCACGAATTTTTTCCTTCACGGGTCAAACCTTTGTGTCCTGCGTGTCACTTCGACACTCCTTTCAGTCGCAGTACAAGCCTTTGTGGTGAATTATTAAACACTCTCTAAGAATGAATGTTCTAAAATATAGCACCCACCCATCCTGGGTGGGTGAAAACTTGCTTCAACGATATTCCATCACTAGTTAAGGAGGTTTCCATGAGCCCAAAGAAGGACACGCAAAAGTCTGCCAAGAGCTCCGCCGCGACCAGCAAGAAGTCCAAGGGATGGACGGACGAGGAAAAAGCCGCGATGAAGGCTCGCGCCCAGGAACTGAAGGCGGAAGCGCGCGCGGACAAGGATAAGGCGGCTGGGGAAAACGCCGTGCTTGCGGCGATCGCCGCGATGAAGGAACCGGATCGCGCCATGGCAAAGCGGCTTCATGCGATCATCAAAGCCAGCGCGCCAGCCCTCTCGCCGAAAACCTGGTACGGGATGCCCGCGTATGCCAAGGACGACAAGGTCGTCTGTTTCTTCACAGCCGCATCGAAGTTCAACTCGAGGTACGCATCGTTCGGCTTCAACGACACGGCGAACCTCGACGAAGGCGCCATGTGGCCCACCTCCTTCGCGTTGAAAGAGTTGACCGCCGCCGAAGAGGCAAGGATCAGCGCGCTCGTGAAGAAAGCGGCGAGTTGAGGATTGATCGCAAGTGTGAGAGACCCCGACGGTAACATCATCGGGCGTGTTCAACGCAAACCGTTCATATGACAAATCGCAGATATGCGGCTGGCTTACTCTAATTGCGAGTCAGCACATACACCCCGCCGCCATCACTGACGAGATAGACCTCGCCGTTCGCATCCTGCCCGAATGACGTGATCTTGAACTCCGTCTCGAACAGCAATTGTTTCTGCCACGCCTCCCCCCCTTCGGGGCGGATCAACCCCCAGACGAACCCCGTGCAGTAATCACCGTAAAGATAGATACCGTTCCATTCAAGCATCGCGCCGCGATAGACGTAGCCGCCGGTGACCGAGCATCCGCCTTCGGGATGGCTGTATTCCGCAATCGGCTCGATCATGCCGGCGGGACCGCCGCCTTCAAAGTCGTGTGCGCCTTCGCGATAATCCCAGCCGAAGTTTTCACCGCCGCGCGAACCCGCAGGAATAAAGTCAATCTCCTCCCAATCGCCCTGCCCCACGTCGCCGATGTAGAGGTCGCCGGTCAACGAATCAAAAGACATGCGCCAGGGGTTCCGCAAGCCATACGCCCAGATCTCATCCCCAAATGGGTTATCCGCCGGGACGGCGTACGGTTGCGCCGAGTCAACATCAATGCGCAAAATTTTTCCAAGCAGGGTATTCAACGATTGCCCGTTGCCGTGTGGGTCGCCCCCGGATCCGCCGTCGCCGAGGCCGGCATACAGGTAACCATCGGATCCGAAATTCAGCGTGCCGCCATTATGATTTGGATACGGTTGCTCAATGCGCAGGAGAATCACTTCGCTATTCGGGTCGGCAGAATCGCCGCTGGCGGTAAAGCGCGAGATAAACGTATCGCCGCCTTCGCCGGTGTAATTGACGTAGAAGAATCGGTTCTGCGCAAAGTTCGGGTGAAGCGCCAGACCGAGCAAGCCCATCTCGTTGGAAACGTTGTTGACGCGGTCTTCGATGTTGAGGAATGGTGCTTCGGTCAATTGCCCGTTTTGCAGAATGTGAATGTGACCGAGTTTTTCCACGATCCACAACCGACCTGAACCATCCGGTTGCAAGTCTACGGGGCGATCAAGCCCGGAGGCGACGTGACTCCACGAATACGCATCCGGGTCGGGGAATGCCGTCGCTTCGGGAGGCAGATTCGTCGGGGGGATCGAAGTCGGTGGCAGGGGCTGTGTGGGCGGGATGTCCGTCGAAGTCGGTGAAGCAGTTTCACTGGGCGAAGGAGGCGGCGTACTTAATCCATTGCATGCGAGGATGGGCAAGATAAGCAGGATCAGAAAGCGTCTCATTTCCCGTCCACATCCGTTGCTTCGGCATCCACCACATCGTCAGAAGAATCGTCCTCCATGTTGCTTGCGAGTTCATCCATGTGTTCCTGCACCACTTTGGGAGGGCTGAGTTCAACAAAGAGAGTCGAGCCGATCCATAGGATTGCCGCGTCGTCCAGCACGCCGATGAAGGGAATCGCGATTGCATCCAGGGGCCAGAAAAGATATGCCACCGATGCAAGCGGCAGGAATTTGAGAAAGAAATTTACGCGGCGGTCGCCCATCAGCCGCCCGATCAATTTGAGGCGCGTAACGAGGTCGCGCAACATGCCGCCTTGCGGGGGCACCATGATCTTTGAAGGTCGTTTGTCAGCCATGTCGGACTCCTTTTAGAAACGTATCGTGCTATTATATACGAAAGAACTTCACAAGAGATGCAATGCCTTATTTGATAGATGGACACAACTTGATTCCCAAACTTGGGTTGCGCCTTGATTCGGTGGACGATGAGTTGGAGTTGATCGTCATCCTTCAGGAGTTCTGCCGATTGGAACGCCGCCAAGTGGATGTGTATTTCGACGGCGCGCCCTCGCCTCATGCCGGGACAAGGAAACTGGGCGCCGTGACCGCGCATTTTACCCCGCTGACGACCACCGCAGACCGCGTCATCCGCAGCCGTTTGAAAATGATGGGCAAAGCCGCGAAGAATTGGACGGTGGTCACTTCGGACCGGCAGGTGCAATCCGATGCGCGCGCTGCGCAAGCGGAAGTAATTTCATCGGATTTGTTCGCAAAGACTCTCAAGGGAGCGATGAACTCCATGAAGGTTTCAAAAGGCGAACGAGTCGTCACAAAAGAAGAGGTGACGGAGTGGTTGAGGTTGTTTGATCAGAAGAAATAAAAATTGGGAGGCTATGCGCCTCCCAATTTACTTTACCTACAGTAACTATATTGTGATTATCGTGTGAAGTGTCAGACTTTAACGCTGGATCGGACACTTGAAATCGTTGGCTGGTACGCGGGTCATAGTCACATCACCGCTGGCTGAAGCAGTGAGTACTGCCGCCTCCGAAGTCAACAGGTAGGGCGCGACATTCCAGGTTACGCCGTAAAATGCCCAGTCGCCGCCATGATAGCCTTTATCGCCGGGCGCGACCGCGACAATAGCCTTCTGACCGGCAACGCCGCCCATGACCGCATAGAAGTTATCTCTGCCATCATTGGGTGTGGAGGCTGGCGGCACAACGGTGCGGACGATGGCGCCCTCATAGTAACAACACCCGCTGGGGAAGACGAATGGCGGTGGGTCAGCACTTGCCGGTGTTACAGACCCTGCCAGTAATGCCAGAGTGAGGATCAAACTGCGTAGATGCTTCATGATATTTCTCCTTTTTGAGTTGAGAATTTTGGAAATATAGTCGTGGGGTTGGTTATTGATCATTCACAATAAGCGCCTCCTTGAAGGTCTATTTCCGATTGCGATGCTCACAGTCTAAGATAAACAAATTACATCACTCTTCAAGCGCGCTTACGAAAGGGTTACAGATTCCTTAAACAAAAATTCATCCTCAACAAGGACTATAATTTCCCCATGTCCACTGCCTACACGTTTGTCTCATCGCCAAATCACCTCTTCCCCGATCATCCCGAAAGACCGGGGCGGCTGGATGTTTTAAAACCTCGACTCGATTCATTCAATGCCCAATTATTGGATTCAAAACCCGCTTCGCGCGACGAAGTGAGTCTGGTTCATTACCCTCAACTTGTCTCTGCCCTCGAAAGAGTCTGCCGCGAGGACGCGCCCGGCATCATTGACCACGCGCCCACATACATTACCAAATCCTCATTCGAGGATGCGCTGCTCGCCGCAGGCGGAGTGATCACTTGCACGCGCGCGTCGCTGAACGGCGACGCGACCAACGCCTTCGCCATCGTCCGCCCCCCCGGTCACCACGCTGAACCCGACCGCGCCATGGGGTTCTGCCTGTTCAACAACGTCGCCATCGGTGCGCGAGTCGCTCTCGAAAATGGGATGCAACGCGTGCTGGTCATTGACTACGACGCGCATCATGGCAACGGCACGCAAGCCGCGTTCCTCAACGAGGAGCGCGTCGCGTTTTTGTCCGTGCATCAGTTTCAGCCGGGGTTTTATCCGGGCACCGGCGCGCTGAAAGAAGCACTCCACGCGAAGAAACGAATCGTCAATGTGCCGTTGCCTGCAAGAGCGGGAGATAAAGTCTATGAGCAGGTTGCCGATCAAATCTTCAAACCATTTGTCGAATCGTTCAAGCCGCAGATGATTTTCATCTCCGTTGGCTTCGACGCGCACTGGAACGACCCGATCACGTCGCTGGGACTCTCGTCCACTGGGTATTTCATGCTGGCGCAGAAAGTCATCGCACTGGCGGAGGAAGTCTGTGATGGAAAAATCGTTTTCGTGCTCGAAGGCGGTTACGACCCGGTCAACGTGGCGAACGGGGTGGAGGCAACTTTCCAGGCGTTGACCAAGTCGAACCGTCGGAATGAGGCGAATGATCTGAGTCCGCATAAGGAGCCGGATTGCGAGTCGCTCATCGAAGAGATACGAAAGTGGCATGGATTTTCGTGAGTCATATTTTATAATGGGCTTGTTCCTTTTAAACACAAAGGACACGAAGGTCACAAAGGATTTAAGAAGGAGCAATCATGGCACGCAGGCGAACTCTTGGGTACGTTCAAAACGAATGGGTATGTCCGAACTGCAGTACGCGCAACAAGGGCGGCGAGAAGACGTGTGAAAATTGCGGCGCGCCGCAGCCGGAGAATATACAGTTTGAACTACCCTCCGAACAAAAATTTGTGACGGGTGCAAAACAGGTGGAATCCGCAAAGGCCGGCGCAGACAGCCACTGTGGATTCTGCGGCACGCGCAACCCCGCCACCGCCGAGACCTGCTCGCAATGCGGCGGTGACCTGAAAGAAGGTAAGGCGCGCGCGGCAGGGCAAGTGATGCAAAAACCCGCCGCGCAACCGAAGGTTGTGAAGTGCGATAACTGCGGGACCGAAAACCCGGGCAGTAATTCCGTGTGTTCGAATTGCGGATCGCCCCTGCCAAAGTTAACACCAGCCCAACCCGCGCAAGCCTTCGCCGCCGCCAAGCCCATCGGTGGGCTCACGCCCGCCGCGCCGATCAAAGCGAAGACGAACAACCGCAGAAACCTGTTACTGCTCGGAGGCGTTTTCGGTTGTCTTGCGGTAATCTGCATTGCAGTGATCGGGCTTTTCTTTCTCCCCACCTCCTCGGTGCAAGCCACCGTGACCGATGTGCATTGGCAGACAAATGTGCCGGTGCAGGAAATTCGCACCGTGAATTATTCGAATGAGCGCGGCAGTCCGCCCTCGGATGCGTACAACGTATCCTGCCGTGATGAAAGCCGCGATGTCTGCGAAACAAGAACAATTGACAAGGGCAACGGTTATTCGGAAGTGGTGGAGGAATGTCATACCGAAACCGAACAATATTGCTCTTACACCGTTGACGAATGGACGACGATCCAAACGTATACACTCGAAGGCAGCGACCTGCAACCCGTGTATGAAAACCCCAGTGTCGCCAGCGACCAACGGGTTGGGGACGAATCCGAGACATTGACCGTGTATTTCCTCACCGAAGACGGCGGACAGGAAACATATACACCGGATTCGATCTCGGAATTTCAGCAGTTCACCTCCGGCAGTACATGGACGTTGAACATGAACCTCGCAGGCGGCGTGGTAAGCGTGGAGCCGTAAAATCGGACAATCTATCTATTAGCCGATTGTTCCGATCGTTTTATCAGGCTGCGTACGTTTCCCAAACAGCAGGAGCCTTGCGGGTTCCGTAGATCACAGGCACATTGTTTGGCTTGTATCCCGTTGTTGATATCAGCCAAAATCGAAACGCGCGTTTCGCGTGAAGCTGCGCGTGGTTCCCCCGCCGCAAGATTAAAGCAATAGCAGACAAGAACGTCATCTGCATCTGGATTCTTCTGATAAACACGCTCTCGAATTTGCCCGTCAGTAAAGGTTTGTTGTCCGTCCGACGAAAAATAAACTACGGGACAGGTTTGTGTTTTGCAAAAGAGGTATTCGGCGTTTTGCACCTGTCGCAGAGTCACGGATAATAAAGCCTTCACGGTCTGCGTTTGCACTGGCTTGGCTTTTTCACTGCACACGGGGCATGGAATTGCAGCGCGCCGCGGACGTACTATGGTTGACGAGGGTAATTCACAAGTATCACAGCCTGCTGAGGGAACTGAACAACAATTAGCTGCCGCTGTATTTTCCTTTCTTGAGAGACGACTCAATCCAGACGAACAATCTGTCCATGATTGAAAAGCGGACCGATTTCAATAGCCATTCCGCGATAGAGTTCCGGTGGAACACCAATGTCTGCCAGATACAATCTAAATTTGGATCATTGCTCTTTGCCCATAACGTAACAATCCGAGTATTAGTTCTTGCGAAGATTCAGATATAATTTTCAAGATGTCGAAACGCGATAACAAGACGTGGATGAAAGACCTGCGGGCCGGCGCCACACAGCGCGACATGGCGCTGGCAGACTTGCATGCGCTCTTGCTTCGCGCCCTGCCTCAGGGAATATCCACATGGCTCTCACCAGAAAATCCAGAGTTTGAATCCCTCATTGAAGACGCTGCGCAGGAAACGTTATTGCGTGCACTGGACGGGTTGGATAGTTTCGAGGGCCGCAGTCAGTTCACTACCTGGGCTTATAAGATCGCCGTGCGCGTGGCTCTGAACGAACTGCGCCGCCGCAGATGGCGGGATGTTTCGCTGGATGGGCTGGAGGACGCGGCGGCTGACGACAGCGCGCCGCGCCAATTCGCTTCCTCCGACCTTCCGCCTGAATCCGTTATCGAACGCGCTGACCTCCTCCGACTCGTACAACAAATCCTCGCGGAAGAATTGACCGAGCGGCAGCGCGCGGCGATGAATGCCATCCACGTGCAGGGTGTTCCCATGGAGGAAGTGGCGCGGCGCATGGGCACCAACCGCAACGCCCTTTACAAACTGATGCACGATGCCCGTCTGCGCCTGAAAAAACGTTTGGAACGCGAAGGCTTGGAGCCGCAAGAACTGCTGGACATGTTTTCACGAGAGTAAGGAAATCCAATCTCATGCCTACAAACAATAAAATTATGAAATCCATCTTCGACTGGTTCAATCGGCGTTTCAAGAAATGGTATCAGCCGGATGCCATGATGGTGAAATTGCTTCAATCGCTCACGATGACCGAGGAACGGGAAATTTCCTGTGACGACGTCTATGCTGTGCTGGACCAATTTACTGAGGCTGTATTGCGAGGCGAGAATGTTTTGTTACTCATGCCGCTTGTCCGCCAGCACCTGGATATGTGTCCGGATTGTCGGGCGGAGTATGAAGCCCTGCTAGGGATGTTACAGCCAGCGGCTTATTTAGCAGGCGCGACGAATCTGTGAACTCTGAATCGAATAAAATCGCCCCCGATGTAACCCTGTTCGACCTGGTACAGCCTGTTCAGCTTTCGCAGATAGTGGATGGGCGGACAGAACGCCCTGCTCGTCTTTCTGCGTCATCTGGGGTGACTGCCCTGCCGCGAGCGCGTGGCACAGTTGTGCCAGCATGGTGCCGAATTTGTGTCCCTCCACACGCGCATCGTCCTCATCTCCTTCGGCACGCGCCTGACCAGGCGCGTATCTGACTGGATCAAACGACCGTTCCTTTCACCCTCCTGCTCGACCCCGAACGCGCGGCCTATCGCGCGTATAGGCTTGAATATTCCCTGCTCCGCTCCTGGGGACTGAATGTTTGGATACGATATACACAACTGATTTTCAGGGACGAAAGTGGCGAGGCATTCAAGGCGATAGCGGGCAACTGGGCGGAGATTTTATTGTGGATTCCAACGGCGTGATTCGCTTCGTCTATCACAGTGATGACCCCACTGACCGACCCTCCATCAGTCAATTGCTCGCCGCGCTGGAGGGCGTCGCCAAACTCAGGCTACATTCCGACGATAACCCAAGCCGCCAACTGGAGCGGCAACAAGATAAGCAGGGCGATTACTGTCGGGTGTGGGGAATGGATGCGCGTGTAGCGCGTCCCAGCCCAGATCAGAAACGGGATGGCAGGCAGACTGCTCAAAACCACTTCTTTAGGCAGGATCGCGCCGATGAGGAAAGGTTGTAAGGCAAAGCCCAGGAAGGCGGATCCCGCATACAGTCGGCGGAGATGCGTTTGCGTCAGCCGCGCGGACAGGGTGTATTTTCCAACCGCGCGGTCAGCGTCTCGATCCGCCCAGTTGGTAGAGAGGATGAAGACGAAGACCAGCAGGGAAAATGGAATACATCCGATGAGGACCAGCCAATTCAAACGCCCACTCTGGACAGCATACCCGTACAATGGAAGCAACAAGCCGATCAAGGCAGCATTGACTGCCTCGCTCCAGCCGCGCCAAGCCAGTTTGAAGGGCGGCAACGAATAAGCGATCCCAACAAATGTTCCAACAACCCAAAGGAAGATCGCACTCGGGTTCAGAGCGCCAGCGCGAAATCCTACCCAGGCGAGAGCCATCCCCATCAAGGTGAAAAACCAGACTGCCCAAATGGCTGTTCGGCGCAGGCTCACATCCTGCACAAGCACACCGCTGCCTCCCGAAAATGGGGTGCGGTCCGTCAGCGCGTCTGTTTGGAAGTCGGTGTATTCATTGGCATAATTCGCGGCAAGGACGGCAGGCAGCAAGGTCAGGAGGCCCCACCAGAATAGGCGGGAGTCCCATCTGAAACCAACGTCGCGGGCGATCAGGCTGCCGATCAAATAAATCGGGGAGATCACTATCAACAGGAGTGGGCGCGCCATGGCGAGAATGGAGAGTGGTTTTTTATGCGTCAACATCAGTAGGATTCAGCCTGCCAAAATCGAATCGATTATGGATTTCAACGTCTCATAACTTGGCGGGCCGATCAACTTCTCGCCGTTGACCAAGAACGAAGGCGTGCCTGGAAAACTGTATTCGCGTTGCGCCTCGTTCAAGTTTTGCTCGACTTTCGCACGGTTCTGTCCGCTATCCAAACATTGATTGAACTTCTCCGTATCCAGCCCAACCTGCGCGGCGTAGTGTTTCAAGTCGCTGACACGGAGCGCGGGGGCGTTAGCGAATAGCGCGTCGTGGTATTCCCAAAATTTGCCTTGATCCAACGCGCACTGCCCCGCTTCCGCCGCTTTGGGGGATTGCACGGTGATGACGGGAAAATCCTTCCACACAAATTGAACAGCGTCGCCATACTCTGCAAGGATCTGTTCCCTGATGCCCGAGTTGTGCCAAGCGCGGCAGGCGGAACAGCCAAAATCCGCGTATTCGGTGATGATCACTTTGGGAGAATCAGAACCAAGCGTCGGGTTGAAAGCGAGGCGGGCTTCCTCCAATGGCTGGGCTTTCGGGCGCGTTATATTCCAAAAGACGGCGGCAAATAATACCAACGCCAGCGCGCTGTATCCGATCCACTGTCGTTTATTTTTCCGGGCGCGAATTTTTTCGTGTCGAAGTTGTTTCTGGCTCTTGCGAGTTTCTCTTGACATTGGGTATCCTTTTTTGCGGGTTATGTTTTTCCCAGCGGGAGCGTATTGTTCAACCGCCAATCATAAGAGGCATATCGCAAACGCGCTGTGCGGCGGTTTTGCATCAACCACTCGCGCCGTTCATCGTCCGATAAATGGGCGAGCAGAAAATCCAGCATGCCCTCGCGCCCGCCAAAATCAGATTGAAACCATTTGAATATAGACGAAAGATGAAGCGCATTCTGCTCAGGCAGGATCCGGACATGGGCAGCGAGATAGCTGCGAGTCGCCAAATTCAATTGTGAATCCACTTTCTCAGCTGAATACACGCGGATCGGCGGGCAGGAACGGCTGGCACAATTGAGCGCGAAGTGGATGCGCGCATCGAACGGCTCGATCACCCGTTTGAGGCGCACATCCGATGAACCGAATTGCCTTCCCGCATAAAGCGGATGCCCGCGATTCGCGCGAAGAATACCATGCTCGATGTCATCACAACTCATGCGCTGCCCGCCGACGATATACGCGGCGCGGCGGAAGAACGAGATGCCGCCGCGTTGTTCCGTTACACTGCGTTTCACTCCGAGCGCAATCACCGCGTCTGTAACAAGTGTGTTGTAAAGGTTGATCCAAAATGCCAGTCGCGCGTTTCGATCAGACAGGGTAGATGGATCGAAGGCGCGCAATTTCTCTGTGCAATGACGAAAATCACCATAAAGTGGACTCGCGCGCAAGGCGGCGTAATTGACATTCCCTCCATGATCTCCCAGCCCTTTTGACAATACTTCATGCAGAAGGTCTCTAAGTTCAGCCGCGGGGTCTCCATCCATAGGATCCGCATCGGGCACTTCGACTCGGCTCCGTACAGGCGCGGTGGCCTGATTGAGGGTCCGGGCGCGATCCGAACCGCTCACGAGGTCAAGGAGTTTTTCTCGCAGGGGAATCAAAAGGTCAGCAGGGGGCATGTTATCCCTCGCCTGAGAGACACAACTCGTCGAAACAACCTTACGCAATGGTAAGACCTCCATCGCCAACTGTGTCAGTCGAGCATGGAGTTTTCAAGAAAATTCACGCTCGCGGTGTTGTTGTTACTGACAGCCTGCGCGCCAGCGGTCAATACCCCCGTTCCAACCAACGTTCCTCCATTCCCCAAAAATTCCGTGACCCCAACCTTGTCCCCAGACGAATCCCCTCCAGCTCGCGCTGAATCCGAGTTCAAGACAGACTTCAGCAAACACAGCATATCCTACAGCGAAATCCTCTCCGGCGGACCACCCAAGGATGGAATCCCGCCTCTGGACTCCCCACAGTTTGTTTCCGTTTCAGAGGCTGAGGCGTGGCTGAAACCTATCGAACCGGTCATCCTGGTACAGGTCGGGGAAGATGCGCGGGCATATCCGATTCAAATTTTGATCTGGCATGAGATCGTCAATGATACAGTTGGCGGCGAACCACTCATCGTCACCTTTTGTCCGTTGTGTAATACAGCCATTGCATTCAAACGCACAGTGGATGGCAAGGTGCTCGATTTTGGAACGACGGGACGCTTGCGATATAGCAACTTGATCATGTACGACCGCCAAACCGAAGCCTGGTGGCAACAGGCAACAGGTGAAGCCATCGCGGGTGAATTGACGGGGACACAACTTGAGTTTTACCCCGCGACGATTATCTCCTGGCAGGTTTTCAAAACATCGTATCCGCAAGGCAAAGTGCTCTCGCGCGAAACAGGGTACCCGCGCGATTATGGAAGAAATCCATATGTTGGTTACGATGATGTGAATAAACCGCCTTTTCTGTATGATGGTCCACCCACACCGGATCAATTGCCGCCCGTTGCGCGTGTGCTGACAATTGACTTGAATGGTGAAGCGGTTGCTTATCCGTATGAAACGCTGGAAAAGGTTGGCGTGATCAATGATACGGCTGGCGGTGAACCAATTGTGATCATTTGGCAGGCTGGCACGGCTTCACCATTGGATGGCACTACTACTGCCAGCGGCCACGATGTGGGTACCGCCGCGGCATATTCACGGATAGTCAATAAGCAAGCGCTGACGTTTGTAGCTGATAATGGAATCATCAAAGACAATGAAACAGACAGCACATGGAACGTTTTAGGCGCGGCGACCAGCGGCCCGCTCGCGGGTGCACAACTCTCGGCAGTGATTGCCGTCAATCATTTCTGGTTTTCCTGGGCGGCCTTCAAACCTGAGACAAAAATCTATCAACCGTGATAACTCACCAGAATTCATCAGCCATGCACTTTATGATTTAACGGTACTCAACATGAAGTCTAAAACAAACGTACCACCTGTAAATTCCAATCGCGTGATTGCGATGATGACCTTGTTCTTGATCCTCGGCGTGGTGTGGACATTTATTTCGCGAGTGCCCGATGCATCTTCTCAACAATTGGGACCTCCTCCCAATCCCAAAGCAGGCTTCACTGCCCCTGATTTTACGCTGGACTTATTGGATGGCGGTCAGTTGACCTTATCTGAATTGCGAGGGTATCCAGTGGTGCTAAACCTCTGGGCGAGCTGGTGTCTCCCCTGCAGAAGTGAAATGCCAGCGATTGAAAGGGTCTATCAACGTTATAAAGACGCGGGACTGATTGTGATTGGGCTGAACATGACATCGCAGGATTCTGAATCGGATGTCAGAGCATTTGTTCAAGAACTTGGATTGACGCTTCCCATCGTTCTTGACCGCGATGGTTCTGTTCAGAGTCGCTATCAGTTATTAGGATTACCCTCAACGTATTTCATTGACCGGCAGGGAATCATCCGCTCAGTCATCGTTGGAGGTCCGATGAGCGAGGCGACGATTCAATCCAACATCGAAGATTTGCTTCAGGAGAAATGATGTTTCCATTTTTGCGAATTGGCCCTTTTCTGATTCAAATGCCAGGACTCGCACTGTTGGCAGGACTGTGGATTTCTACGACCCTGATTGAAAAAGAAGCTCTCCATTTGAAGCTCAACACTGCCGCGACTCTCAACATGATTTTTTCTGGTCTGTTTGGCGGTCTCATCGGAGCGAGATTGATTTATGTAATTGAACATTTCAACGTCTATCTTTCAAGTCCCATCAGTCTGTTTTCCTTAAACACGAGCACCTTGAATTCGCTTGGGGGATTAATCATCGGCGTGGTTATTGCACTTCTTATTGGTCGTCATCAGAGATTGCCATTCCATCCCACACTGGATGCGCTGGCTCCAGGGCTTGCCGTATTCATGGTTGCAGCAGGCGTTGCAAATCTCTTGAGTGGAAATGCCCATGGTTCGCCAACTCATTTTCCCTGGGCAATTTATCTCTGGGGTGAGTATCGCCATCCAACCCAAATCTATGAGACAACAGCGGCGCTGACTATTTTCATCCTTTGGAAAACAATTTCAGCGGGATCGCGGGGATCGGGAATTCGCTTTTTGCAAGTGGTCGCCTTCTCGGCAAGCGCGCGTATTTTTCTGGAAGCATTCCATGGAGACAGCCTGATATGGCTAGGCGGTTTCCGCGCTGTGCAAGTGATTAGTCTGATAATCTTAACCCTGGCAATCTATTTAACAAAGCAATGGGGGAAAGCTGAAAGAGAGTAAGACAGGTTCGATTAATTGTGCCTACAGGTCGCAAGCTCAATCCCAAATGGAAAGGTGGTGAGAGTAATGGAAGAGATGAAAATGACAGGAAACGAGGCTCTAAAGGAACATATCAGCAGCCACGTGACTTATCCTGCTACCAAAGCACAACTTCTTAAATCCTGCATGGTTGAGGAATTCCCAGAGGATGTGCACAAGATGGCGGAAGAGCATCTACAAGACAAGACCTACAATTCGGCTGACGAGGTTCTGAAAGACCTCCACATGATGTAGCGTAAGAAAAAGGAGAGGCATAAAGCCTCTCCTCTGATTATCCTAACTCCCCCACCGCCTTCTCCACCTCCTCCAAAATCTCACCAGATTGCACCAACTTCTTCATCGCGTTGTGATCGTTATACAGCGGGCGATCCACTTCGAGGTGATCCACATATTTCCGAATCACTTCGCGTGCCTTATTTGTGCCGTGACCAGGCAGGAACTGACGGAAGTCTATGGCTTGCGCTGCCGCCATGAATTCGATTCCTAAAACTCCAAACGCGTTATCGAGGATTTGTCCATTTTTCAAGGCGGTGTTCATGCCCATTGAGACAAAATCTTCCTGGTCCGCCGCGGCAGGGATGGATTGAATGCTCGCGGGCGTCGATAAAATTCTTTGCTCCACGATCAAATGATCGGCGGTGTATTGACTGAGCATCATCCCAGAGTAGAATCCGGGCTGATGGGCGAGGAAATCAGGCAGTCCCTGAGAAAGAGCCGGGTTCGTCAGTCGGTTCATGCGTCGCTCGGATAACACGCATACCATCGTGATCGCCGCGCCCGTCAAATCCATCGGTAGTGAAACGGGAGTGCCTTGAAAGTTCGCACCGGTCAAAGTCAAATTGTCTTCGGGGATAAAAATCGGATTATCGCCCACACCGTTCAATTCAATTTCAACCTGCGAACGCGCATACGCAATCGCATCGCGCGCCGCGCCGATCACCTGCGGCGTCGAACGCATCGAGTACGCGTCCTGCACTTTGGTTTTCATTTTGCCCGTCATGAGATCGGAGCCTTCGATGACTTTCAAAATATTTTTGGCAGAGGTGATCGCGCCGCTAAAGCCGCGCAGTTCATGCAGTTTGGTGTTATACGGTTTCATATTGCCGAGCAGTGCTTCGATCGTCATTGCGGCGGCGATCTCGGCTTGTTTCAAAAATCGTTCCATATCGTAAATGTGGATGGCGGACATGGCGGTCAGCAAATTGGATCCGTTGATCGCGGCGAGTCCGTCGCGGGCTTGCAAGCCCGGGACTTGAATCCCCGCCCGCCGCATCGCTTCGGCACCTGAGAGTCGTTCGCCGTTGAAATAAGCTTCACCTTCGCCCATGAGGAGCAACGCGGCTTGCGCCATAGGAGCGAGGTCGCCGCTCGCGCCGACGGACCCCTTCTGACAAACGACCGGCGTGACGCCTTTGTTCAGCATTTCGACGAACGTCAACGTGATCTCCGGCCTGCAACCGGAATTTCCATGCGCATGGACGTTAATTCGTCCCGCCAGCGCCGCACGGACATGTTCGATCGGCGCAGGATCGCCAATCCCTGCTGCGTGGTTATAAATCAGATATTTTTGAAAGTCCTTCACCTGCTCATCGCTGAGCATCGTCTCTGAAAACTCGCCAATGCCGGTGTTCGTGCCATACATCACTTCTTTTTTGACAAGCTTCTCCTCCAGCATGGCGCGGCAAACCTTGATCCGCTCGAGGGCTTCGGGGGCAAGTTCCACTTTTTCATTATCTCGCGCAATCGCAACGAGTTTTTCAATGGTGAGGGACGATCCGTCGAGGGTGATGGGCATGAGAGGCTCCTGGGTGAGATGAGATTATTTTACTCCAAAGGAACATTCTAAATTTTATAACGTCTTCCTCGCAAGATGAAGTCACAGCCTTCGCTATATCTGCTGATCGTTTTGCTTCTTATTGCCCTGGGCGGCATTTGGTACGTTTATAATCTTCCAGAACCGCTACCTGCGCGAACCTTCCCTGCCACAATCGTCCGCGATTGCGCCCCGTGGGATGAGATCGCGTTCACAGTGTCGTTTCGTTATGATGCGATAACGACCATCACAATTTTCATCTGGCAGTCGCCGAATTTCACGTTCCCGGTCACGTTTTCGTTTCCCGATGAGACTGGGAGGCTCGGGCTGGCATATTCCGTGATGGAACTTGACCCGTTGGAAGAGTTGACAGGCGAGGTCTGGTTTAAACGCGTTGAACAGGGAACGCCTGTGGAGGGCAATTTCGCCTTCTCTTCACCGAATGGAAAACAGTACGAGGGTCAATTTATTGCCGAATGGGGAAATCAAGTGGTTTACTGCGGGTGAATTTCCCCATTCCACTCAATATCATACGTTGAAGCCGCCAGCGGGCTGATGCCATGTCGCCGCGCCAGTTTTAGATAATGCAAGATACTTTTGACTTGAAAGAAAAACGGCTTCGGATCATCCCATCGGAAAATCACATCGCGGCTCGTGAAAAAAGTTTTCAGCCAGTGACGTAACCCGCCGCGGGCTAATCGAACCGGCAACTCGTAGACCGGCATCGCCATGGATAACATGGACGATTCATTTCCCAGCGGGGAAACGCAAGCAAGTGATTCATCGAAAAAAGCATTGACGAAATCGGGGTTGCTCGCCAGCGTGTGGATTCCGCTTGTGGCGCGGGGATTGCACTCGAGCGCGAGGACGCGTCCATCGGGGGTTTCCATGAAATCGAAGGCAATCTGCCCGGTAAATTTCAAAGCGCGGACAAACGTTTGCACCCAATCGAATGCCGCGGGGTGATCTACGTGTTGGAAAACAATCGTTGCTCCCTGCCCTGCCGTAAATTCGGAGCGATAGGCGGTGTGCGCGGTGATGCGTCCATTGTGGCAGACGCCGTAGGTGCAGATTTGGTTTCCATGCACGAACTCCTGCGCGAGCCAGCGCGAATCAAATGTCAGCGTGGATAATGCTTCCGCCAACAGAGGCAAGATGAGGGTCTGTGCGGCGAAGCGGGAGTAGATGGGTTTGAGTACGAGTTCGTTCCAGCGCGCGTATGCGTCGAGCAAATCCTCACGGCCGGCGATCAACGTTGTTTGCGGAACAGCCAAGTCCAAACCGCGCGCGGTCTGAAAAAATTTCCATTTATTGTGCAGACTATCCAGTTTTCGAATCGGCTCGACGAAAACTTTGCAATGAAGTTTATCGCGCCCCATGGCAACATAAAAAATTTCCTCGCAAGCGGGAATCAAAAAATCAATTTTACAATTCGTGATGATCTGTTGCAAAGCCGCAATAAATTCATCGGTCTGCTGGCGCGGCGGAGGGAGGAGAAAATTTTCGCGCACGGCATTGCTCGATTCGCTGAGGTGCCCGCGAAAACTTTCCGCTGTGAAAACAGAATGACCTGCGCGCTGAAACGCACGCGCCAATTCCAGCGTGGCAGGCGCGCGAGCGCCAGTGAGAAGAATGTTCATATCCACTCAATATGTGAGAATCAACCCGCCAATCGAAAGCCCCGCGCCCGTGCCAGCCACCAACACTTTATCTCCGCGCGTTAATTTTCCATCGTGCGCCGCCTGATACAACGTCACCGGGATCGACGCGGCAACGCAATTGCCCAGCCACGTCAACGTCTGCATGATTTTTTCCTCGGGCCAGCCAAAATGCGCGAGCATCATCAAGCCAACCTTGCTCGCCTGATGCGGGATCACAAGATCAATATCGAGCAAACTTTTCGAAAGACCCGGGTGAAGTTCCTCAAGAAAATCCGCGCCCACCTCGAGCACCATGCGAAGCACCGCAGGTCCGTCCATGTGAAAAAGATCGTCATCGGGATTGTGATTCGGTTTGCGCGGATGCCGCGCTGACCCGCCGCCCATGATCGCGGTGAGATACGCGCCATCGCCGTACGTTTTGAAATGCGCGTGATGGATCATGGATGACTCTCCGGCATCCGGACGCGTGACCACGACTGCCGCCGCCGCATCACCCACCAGTGAGGCTGATTCAGGTTCCTTCGGGTTGATGCCGCACGACGCAACATCCGCGCTGGCGATGAGAATCTTTTTGTAGCGTCCTGATGCCAATAAATTAGACGCCACATCCAGCGCCGCGACGAAACTCAAACACGTGGTGTGAATCGTCATGGCAGGGATGCCTGAACTCCCCAACCCAAGCTGGCGTTGGATCAACGCGCCGGTATCCGGTATCGCCTGCTCGCCGGTGCCTGAGGCGTTGATGATCAAGTCCAGTTGATTCGGTTTGAGCCTTACCTCATCGAGCGCTTCGCGCGCCGCCTGCGCCGCCATGAACGACGCGGTTTCATGGGTCACCCACCTCCGTTCGCGGACTCCGTTGCGACGCTCCACCCAGCCCGCAGGCACGCCGCAAAGTTTTTCGAGTTCAGAACTCGGCACCACGCGCGAGGGAAGATAGCGACCCAAACCGATAATTTTGAGGGGAAGGTTTACTTGCATTCGATTCCTTTCAACGATGTTCATCCATTATTAACTCACCTTATGCACTCTTGCTCGAAGGCGGTCTATGACCGCCGTATCTTGCAGATTACATCGCAGGGTCACAGACCCTGCGGGAGCATGAACTGCGTAAGGTGACATATTAAAAATCATTTCTTTGGAAATAAGGTATCGCATACCGCGCTAACGCCTGAATTAAATTCCATGGTCGTCTGCGCCACGCAGGCAGATGCCGATGATACACCGCATTGTATTCGATGACGGATTTCGCGCCGCGAATCTTTTTGAATTTCCCCACCCCGCCGCTGGCATGGACGAGCAGATTTCTTTGCAACCCCTCGCGTAGCGTGACCATCGTCAACAGGCGATACAACCCCTCCTCCTGCGGCAGGCTTGTATCGTAGCCGAAAAGCGGCTGGGTCATGATTCCGTTGCGGACGAAAAATCCCATCACCGCATTGATCGTTCCGTCGCGGCGCAGCGCGCGCAGTTGCAAAATTTCCGCATCGCGGGCAAGTTTCAAATACTCGAACGTGAGTTGCGGATTGAAGTAGGAATATTTTTCGAGATAGAGCATGTTGTAAAGTTGAACCGCGCGGAGCAAGTCATCGTCGCTCATGTCCGCGTTATTCACCACACCGTAGCCATGATGCTGAAGTTCTTTTTCATCAAGGCGATATTGCCGCGTGCGGATTGCTTCTTCGGGTTGCATGTACCAAACCTGACGGCTCAACACCATTTCACATCCGTTCCGCGCAAGCGTGGACTTCACCAGCGGGTTGCCGCGTTCATCCACCGAGCGGAAGACGATGACTCGGTCCGGGAACCAGCGCGGCAACGCGTCGCACAACAAGTGGACCTGCTCCGCCGTGAGCGACGGATACAAATTCGTCGAAAGCAGGTAATTGTTCACGAACGCGACCTTGTCCAACTCCGCGCGGCGGAAATACCAACCGACCGGCTTCATCACCAAACGGACAACCGCCTCAAAGAGCGGTTTATTCAAATGCCGCACCTCCTCCAATCCGCCATACAAAACATAATGACTGTACGGCGAACACGTGTAGGAATTCTCTGGGTGAAAATCAGTGACGGTGATCGGCAGGACGACCTCCCCGACTTTGGCGACCATCAACTGTGTGTTATGCACATTGCGGAAATATTTCTGCGATTCGTTCTGTACCAGTGGAAGGAGATAGCGGCGGGTGTAATCCCCCTCCGGCGTTGTGGACCATTCGATCTCGTGGATATTCTCATGCGTAAAGAGTTGCGGCTTGGACGATTCAGTCATGGACGGGAGGCAAACGATTGAATGGTCTCTTCGCAATGCGATGGGATAACCTGTACCGTCGGATGCATACGATGGAAAAGGTGAAGTCTTGACAGTGTCTGACGATAGGCTTTTTTATCGGCAAACAGCAGATTGGCAACTCGGTGCGGTGGGCGGTTTTCTATCACCGCGCGCTTCAACCAAGCGGCATCCGCCACGAAGAAAAAAATTTCGCCATCGGCGTCGCGGGCGAACAATCCCATTTGCCCAAGCGCGTGACCGGGCAATTCCACGGCGATCAGTGATTCGTCGCCGAGCAAATCATAGCCTTGGGTGAACGGTTCATATTCAGGCGGGAGGGCAATGGCAGAAGATAAATTCACAGGCGTGGAGCGCGCGTCGAAGCCGCTGGGGATGAGATTCGGCAGAAAGGCGCGGCGGGCAGATTCAAGTCCGCGCGTGAAACGGAGGGTGTTATACGCGTGCGGCAAATAGACATACTTTGCCGAGTCAAAGTCCGCGAGCGCGCAAATATGGTCGGCATGAAAATGGGAGATGAAAACGCGTGTGATATCGCGCGGTCGAACATTTAGCGCGGCGAGCTGATTGATTGCGAGATCGGATTCATGCAAGGTCACCGGCGTCATCCAGCGATAGATGCGGTTGGGAAAAGTTTTCGTCTCGTCGAAGAAGCGTTGCGAATACCCGGTATCGAAAAGCATCGCGCCAAGTTTCGGGTGTTCAAACAATACGAACATCGCCGGGAAGCGAATGCGTTTTCGCTCGCCGCCTTGAATGGCGAAGTGCTCATGAGCCGTGCAATAACCCGCGTGAAGAATTTGGATACGATTCATATTATCCCTGTATTGGGTGAGTGTTTTTCCACCAGTTGATAAATTTTACAAAACCTTCTTCAACCGCTATGCGTGGCTTGTAACCAAGATCGTTCCGCGCGGCGGAAATATCGAGCGTCGTGCTATTGGCAAGCAGGCTGACGGAATAACGTGTAAGCGGCGGCTCAGGCATGCCCGGCAAAACTCGAAAGAGTAATTCAAATATGCGGGCGAGTGCATCAGCAGTTTTGTATGAAATCTTTTTTCGCGGCGAGGGCAATTCCAGTTCGATTGCCACTCTTCGGATCATTTCCCAGAGAAGGACAGGTTCACCGTTGGTGATGTTGTATTTTTTCCGGGTGTCCTTTCAGGTGACGCGGCGCAAAGGATCAAGGCGTCCACGACATTGTCAACGTACGTCAGATCAGCGACATTTTCTCCATCGCCAATGATTCGCAGTTGTCGGCGTTGCAGGCGCTCAATCAGACGCGGGAGAATGGTCGTATCTCCGGGACCAAAAATGGCGCGCGGGCGAATCGTGATCACAGGCAAGCCGCGCGCGAACGCTTCGTCAATGTTGGATTCGGCCAGGCGTTTCGTGCGCGCATATTCGTTTGCTGGATGCTTTGGCAGTTCCGCATCCTCACGGACGTTTAGCCGGCTTGCAAACTCAAAGTAAATACTCGGCGTCGAAACGTGGATAAGCCTTGCAACGTTGAACTCCTCGCATCCGCGAATTACATTTTCGGTACCGTTCACGTTGGCGAGATAAAAATCCTGTGCCCTGCCCCACGGAGAGGATTTCGCCGCGCAGTGAAAAACGATATCTTGATTCGCGCACGAGGCTCGAAGCACATCGTCTTCCAAATCTGCCATCACGACATGAATGCCTAGGCGCTCCAGTTCTTGCAATGCCAAGACGTTCCGCCCCTGCGCGGTGACTTGCCATCCCATGCTGTGCAAACGGCGGGCAAGCGCACCACCGACGAACCCTGTCGCGCCGGTGACCAATGCCTTCATGAAAATCGCCTCGTCGCAAATTCAGCCAGCCGCTCGCGGATGATCTTTGAGTTATGGCGAACATCCGTCGGGAATTTTTTCATGAACAAAAATTTTTCGATCTTCGACGCCTGTGGATGAAATTTTCCGATTTCAATCAACTCGCGTTTGATCGAATCTTTGTTGACGTGACGTGCTCCTTCCTCAAGTTCAACCCACAGCACAGGTTTTCCGCGCACGCCGACCAACGCGGTACGAAACACAAGCGAATGTGTATTGAAGATGCCTTCGATTTGCTCGGTAAATAACACATCGCCATCGGACGCTGCGACACGGTGCGACTTGCGTCCGCAATACCACAACCTGCCGCGCTCGTCGAAATAGCCCGCGTCGCCTGTGCGATGGACAATGTCATTGCCATCCTGAATCTTCGCCTGCCGATTCGCTTCGGGTCGCGCCAGATATTCGTTCGTGACCGCCGCGCCTTTGACGGTGATCTCACCGATTTGATTTGCGGACAGTTCAACCGCCTCCCCCCAACATTCGATTGGAGTCTCCGTAATTTGAATGACTCGCACCATCGCGCCGTTCACTGGTATGCCGAGGCAAACACCAGCTCCGATTGCAGTCTTCTCACAGGCATCGAAGATGTCGCGGCTTTCAACAACGGCAATTGGCAATACTTCTGTGGCGCCGTAGACGCCGAAGAGATATGTTTCATCAACGAGGAGTCGCCGAAACCGTTCCTGCAAGCGGACAGAGGCAGGCGCACCGGCGGTAATCACCCGCCTCAAGCTCGGCAGTTTTATATTTTTCCCTTCACCAAATTTCGCCAGCACATCCAACACGACCGGCGAGGCAAACATGTTGGTCACGTGGAATTTCCGAATCGACTCGATCACTTTTCGAGGGTCCGTTTTTGCAGGCACAGGGAATCGCATATCGGGAATCACACTGGTGACTCCAAGCAAGGTATCCATCAACGCATAAAGCGGAAAGGCAGGCAGGTCAATTTCATTGGGTTGGATATCGAAGGCTTTGACAAGCATCTCCAATTGGGCTTCGAAGTTCTGCTCGGTGTAGACCGCGCCTTTCGGTAAGCCAGTGCTTCCGCTGGAGGGCGCGGCGATCTGGAGTTTTCCGAATAGACCTGAGGCGTCCGCATCGCCGAAAGATTTATTGACTTTTTTACCCGTGCTGTTTTCATCCTACGTTATCGGCGCGCAACGCGCGCGGCCGATCTTCAATCAGATCGAAACCAATCACAGGAAACATGCGCCGGAGCCGCATTTTTATCTCGATAACCTTGGGGTGCTTAACTCGGCGCGCGGCAAGGGGGTATCATCCAAACTCATCCGTCCGTTTTTACAAATGGCGGACGAGCAAAAAGTCATTGCTTACACCGATACGGTGACGCAATCCAGCGTACCGCTTTATGAGCATTTCGGCTTTGACCTTGTGGAGGAAAACCGCGTCAACCGCACGGGGATAACTGTCTACGCGCTTCGGCGGAATCCACGCTGACGCCCTTCGGTTACAATCGCTCCCTATGAGCATGGAAAACATCGACGCGCTGAAGATCAATCCGTCGGCGCACGCGCGCCTGACCTACAAGTTGAAAAACGCAAATGTGTTCGTCTCAGAGAAGGGATTTCACTTCATTGATTACCTCGACCCCGTGGAGGAACTCTCACCCGACATTGACGCTTCACAACTGACCGAGGAAGTTGCCGCGTACATCGAGACTCAACTCCAGGCGAACGAACGGAAGTTCACCAATCAAGCAAACATCCTCGAAGAGCATCTCCCCCTCCGAGACGCCAAAACGCTGGACATCGGTTGCGGCGGCGGGTTGTTTCTCTCCCTGTTGAAAGAAAAAGGCGCGGAAGTCGTTGGGGTCGAATTGAGCGACAGCCGCGCACAATACGCAATCTCAAAACACGGGCTGGAGATTCACAAACATCCCATTGAAAGCGAGTTCTGGCAAAGCGGATATGCAAATTGTTTTGATGCAGTCACGCTTTGGGATGTGATCGAGCATGTTAATTTTCCCATGCAGGCGTTGCGGTCCGCGGCGAAGGTGTTGAAACAAGGCGGGCTGTTGTTGATTGACACACCCTGCCGCGATAGTTTTTACCATCAATTCGGGGCATTCACTTACCGGCTCAGCGGCGGAAGGTTTCCAACGTTTTTGAATGCGATGTATTCGTCGCATTTGTTCGGGCACAAGCAGATTTTTTCAACAGGTGAAATGAAGCGATTGTTTGAGTCTGTTGGGCTTGCAGTGATTGATTTACATAAGTTTCATGAATTATCTTTTCCATATGAGTTTTATTTGAAAAAATTATTCAGGTCGCAATTACTTGTTAATTTGTCCTTGCCATTTGTAAAAGTCTTTTTCAAAGCGTTCAAAATTCAAAACAAGATGTTGATTGTCGGAAGGAAAACAAAATGAGTGAAGAATACATTCCAAAGATCGCGATGAGCATCCATGCGCACCCTGACGATCAGGAGTTTTCCATCGGCGGCACACTCGCCAAGTGGGCGCGTGCGGGTTGTGAAATCATCTCGGTCGTCATCACCAGCGGCGACTCGGGATCGAACGATCCAATGAAGGATGGCAAGTATAAAAAAGAACTTGCAGACCTGCGCGAAAAGGAGCAACTTGCCGCAAATGCGGTTTTGGGAATCAAGGAGACGATTTTCCTCCGCTACCCGGATGGCGAACTCGAACCGACGATTCAACTCCGCAGGGACCTCACCCGCCTCATCCGCCAATTCAAGCCGGATGCAGTTTCCTGTGGGAATCCCGAAGCGTGGTTTTATGGCGACGAATATGTCAACCATCCCGATCATCGCGCCGCGGCTCAGGCGGCATGCGCGGCGGTCTTCCCCTCCGCGGGGAGTCGGCTGATGTTTGTGGATCTGCTCGAGGCTGGGTTTGAACCGCATGATGTTAGGCGGCTGTACGTGCACGGCACAGACAAGTCAGATACGTGGGTGGACATCACCGAGACACTTGATGCCAAAATCAAGGCGTTACAACAGCATGTGAGTCAAGTCCCCGTGGGTGAAGTCGGCAAATGGATGACGGAGTGGGCGGAGGAGGAAGGGAAAGAAAAAGGCTTGAAATCTGCCGAGAGTTACAGGGTGATGATCATAAAAAAAGATGAGGAAGAAAAAGCCGGCTGAGCGCCGATTTTCTTTTAGAAGACGAAATGACCGATAAGCGCGCAGGCAAAAGTGATCGTGATGTTGTCAATGTCCTTGAACGGCAGGGATTCAACGAGCATTGCGCCAAGCGCCACCCATGTTACTGGCAGGATGAAGCGAGTAAGAGAATCATTGAACGCACCGAACCCAATGTAAATGGCAAAGATAACGAGGGTTAACAACAAGCCACCGACAAAGACGCTCAAAGAGCCAGCGATGCTCTTTTCGCCTGACCAAGCCAACTTCGGAGATTTGACGCGTCGTCCGACGATGTCGGCGATCCCGTCGCCGCCGCACATGATCATCAGGGCGATAATCCCGATGGGTGAATCCTTCCAATAGATCAACGTCATCGCGACAAATACAATCCCGTAAAACAACGGACCGCGCAGAATCTCGCGACGATCCCCCGTGCGCGACATGGCTTCGACGGCGGCGGCGTCTTTGATTATGCCAAACCCTACCAACGCAAATTGCGACATAATGACGAATGGGACCAGCGCGGCAAGCCAGCGGGAAATCGACTCATCGGGAAACATCAACCAACACATCACGAAGATGGGACCCGTGCCGATGTGAATCAACTTGCGGCTCAACCTGTTTTCAACAATGCCGCGATGCGCAAGAAAATCCATCAGGCGAAGGAAGACGATGGCAATGAGGAACGTAATGAGAGCGGCAAGGTACGGAGACATGGCGTTCTTGTATTTGAAACTATGATAATATATCGAACCTTTTGTTTTGGAAATTATTGAATTTTCGGAATCTTCGATGAATAAAAATAGTTCCTACCTGCCCGAACTCGACAGCCTGCGGTTCTTTGCATTCCTGCTGGTGCTCATCCATCACGCGGGATATTCAGAACTCATTGAGTCCTGGTCCATCACTGCAAAATATGGCTGGATGGGGGTGGATTTGTTTTTATGTCTCTCTGCCTTTTTGTTTTCGCGATTGCTTTACGCCGAATACAAAGCGACCGGCGGGGTCAACGTCAGGAATTTCTACATACGCCGGGCGTTCCGCATCTGGCCCTTATACATCTTCTTTTTCATTCTAGCCGCCTTTCTTACGATTCAAAAAGAGGGTTGGAGCGAAACGTCAACCACTCGAACCCTGGGCATGTTGACGTTTACGGATAATTTCATGGCGGCACGGATGGGGTATAACAATGCCATTCTGTATTCTCCACACTTGTGGACGATTTCCTACGAAGAACAGGTTTACCTGCTCATCCCCTGGGTGCTGCTCTTTCTCTACCGCTCAAAACCATCAACAACAAAACTTTTTCTCCTTGGGATTGCGATCATCGGAACATTGATCAGGACTTCGATGATCTTTCGTCAGGTTGAACACCCCGATATCTGGGTCTTGCCATATTCGCACTTTGATTCTGTGCTCGGGGGAATCGTCATCGGGCTTGGCGTTTTCGATCGCTATTTAAAAAAGGTTCCAAACATATTCTGGTTAGGCATAGGAATTTTGGCGCTTTGGCAGGTCACTCATTTGCCAAACGTCACAAGAATTCAATGGGAATTGATGCTCACCTATCCTCTTGTCGGGGTCGGCACGTCTCTTATCATTTATTCACTGACGCAAGGCGGACTTGGGATGATATCCTCCCTTTTCAGGAATGGGTTGCTAGCCTATCTGGGGAAAATTTCTTACGGATTGTACGTCTATCATAAACTGGGAATTTTTCTTGCCTATCAAATCGTGAAACAGCATATCGAACGCGAGCGTTTGATTGTATATCCCGTCATTGGGTTGCTCTTATCGTTCATCATCACGGTCTTAATATCCACCATTTCATATCAACTGCTCGAAAAACCCTTCCTAAAATTGAAGGAGCGGTTTGCCGTCATCCACTCACGCCCGGTATGATCGAGTAATCATTCGCTGGCGAATCGCCTGATAGAGTCTACAACATAGTGTGCGTCATCGAGGCTCAGATGCGGACCGATCGGTATACTCAAGATGGAGTTTGCGATCTTCTCGGTAATTGGAAAATCGCCGGGCTTGTAACCTAATTCCGCATACGCTTCGGAAAGATGTGGCGGAACGGGGTAATGGATCAAAGTAGCAACCCCGTTCCGCTCAAAGTATTTTTGAAGGTGATCGCGGCGAGGGTGCATGACTACGAATAGGTGCCAGACGTGGGATGCGTCTAACGCGGTTTTTGGGAGAGATAGTTCATCCATCCCGTTCAACGCATCCAGATAAAATTCTGCAATCTCTTTTCGGCGGGCATTCCAACGATCAAGAAATTTCAACTTCACGCGCAGAAAGGCGGCTTGCAATGGATCGAGCCGCGAATTGTGACCTTTAACCTCGTTGAAATATTTTTTGCGTGAACCGTAATTCCTTAACACCCGTATTTTATCGGCTAGATCATCATCGTTTGTGGTTACTGCGCCGGCGTCGCCAAAAGCGCCAAGATTTTTTGTCGGGTAAAAACTGAAACCGGCTGCGACGCCAAACGTTCCAGACATTTTTCCTCGATAGATCGCCCCATGCGTTTGCGCCGAGTCTTCCACAATTTTCAAACCGTGCCGATCAGCGACTTCCCATATTTCACCCATCTCAGAGGGCTGACCATATAAGTGGACGGGCATGATGGCTTTGGTTCGTGAGGTGATTGCTTTCTCAATTTTGGAAGGATCAATATTGTGCGTTCCAGGATCCGGCTCGACCGGGACGGGTCTCGCACCCACATAGGAGACTGATAACCACGAGGCGATATAGGTATTCGCAGGGACGATCACATCATCGCCGGGACCAATGCCAAGCGCCATGAGGATCAATTGCAAGGCTTCGAGTCCGTTCCCGACGCCAATGCAATGCCGCACCCCAAGGTATTCAGCAAACTCCCGCTCGAACACGTTCACTTCCTCGCTCAAAATATACCAGCCTGAATTCATCACGCGTTCATACGCCTGATCCATTTCAGGTTTCAACTCCAGATATTGCGCTTTCATATCGAGAAAGGGAATTTTCCGATCCCTCATTTTGAAATCATCCGCAGATATTCATCGTAATCCCGAATGTAATCCTCCGCCTTGTAAACATCGGAGGCGAAAACAACCAGAACTGCATCCTCTGAAAATTTATATTGTGTCGCCCAGATCATTGGAGGAATGAGCAAGCCCAGGGTTGGATCATTCAGGTTGATCTCAAACCGGTTTGTGCCGTCATCCACCACCACGGAGCAGTTTCCTTTCACGCAAAGTAGAAATTGTTTTAGTTCCCGGTGGGCGTGTTCACCGCGCACATCCTTGCCCGGCACATTGTAGATCATGAAAAAACGATGCGGTTTGAAAGGCAACAAACCCGGCGTTTCAGCAAATGTCAGGTCGCCGCGCAAGTCTGTTATTTTGGGTAATTGAAACAACCCGACGCCAGCCACAGGAATATCCTGATTTGCCGGTTCCTCATTCGATGAAACTTTATGAGACGGGAAATCTCCGGTGACATAACTGACGATGCGGGCCGGATTCCCGACCACAATCGAATTAGGCGGGACGTTCTTCGTTACCACAGCACCCGCCCCCACCATGGAATTTTGCCCGATTGTCACGCCGGGCAGAATGGTCGCGTTTGCGCCGATTGAAGCGCCTTTCTGCACCCTCGTCTGTGAATACGCTTTGGGATATTGCTTACTGCGCGGAAAAGGATCATTTGTGAATGCGACGTTCGGTCCGACAAAGACATCATCCTCGATTCGGACTCCATCCCAAAGTTGCACACCCGACTTGATCGTCACCCTGTCCCCAACCACCACATCGTTTTCGATGAAGACGTGGTCGCATAAATTACAGTCCTCCCCTACCACCGCGCCGGGCAGGATGTGCACAAACGCCCAAATGCGGGTTGCTTTTCCTATCTTCGTTGATTCGACAATGGCATTTTGATGCGCAAAGAAATCGATCACTTCATCTCCTCGCTGCGGATCTTGTTTTCGGAATGTGAATTTTCATAGATGGTATCAATCACAAAAGGAGGCCGGTTGCGTATCTCATCCAGGGTTCGCCAAAGATATTCACCCAACACGCCCAGCATTGCCATTTGAATACCGGACGTAAAGGAGAGTACAACGATCGTCGGCACCCAACCACGCACTTCAATGCCATAGAAAAACCAGTAAAAAAGGACAAAAGCCCCATAAAGGAAGGAACCGAGCGCCACTATTAAACCGATCAAAGAAAGAATACGAATAGGAAAAAACGAGAATGCCACAAAGGTATCCACGAATAACTTGATTTTTTTGGAAAGCGTCCAGCGGGATTTTCCCTTCGTCCGTTGCCGCCGGATGTACGGAATCATCACGGGTTTATAACCGAGCCAGTAAATCAGGGTCATGAGGTTGATATTCTTCTCTTGAATGTGATTCAAATCGTTGACGATCTGCCGGTCGATCAGGAAGAAGTCGAACCCCCCGTTCGGGTATCCCTCGAGGGCAAACTGGCGGATGAGGGAATAATAACGGTTGGAGAAGAATTTTTGAATGGGGTGTTCTTCACGATCCTGTCGGACGGCAAAAACTGCCTTGGTTAATCCCTTTTCCCAATAGCCCAACATTTCAAGGAACAATTCAGGCGGGTCTTGCAAATCTGCAGAGATCATTCCTACGCAGTCGCCGCTAGCCACAGCGAGCCCGGCCTGAATAGCCGCCATCGAGCCGAAGTTGCGGGTCAGCTTGACGATTTTTATGTGTTCCGGGTTCTGGGTTTGATACTTCAACAGAAGGTCGAGCGAATCGTCTCCCGAGCCGTCATCAACAAAAACCAATTCCAAGCGGTATCCGGGAATCTTCGAGCCAAGTTCAAGCAGTTGGGGGATGGTATCCGGGAGGTTCTCTCCGCTGAAATACACAGGCACAACAAGTGAAAATGTTTTCATGTAGACACAATTGAGTCGCGCAAATTCTTCCTGGTGAAACGATGTACCGGATGGGAGAATGAAGATATGATGGATTAATTTCTCCTCTCAATCCAAAATGCCTCAACCCAGCGAGGCGCAATCATAAATCGTCAATCTGCAATCATAAATCGAAATATGGGCCCAGCAGGATTCGAACCTGCGACCAAGCGATTATGAGTCGCCTGCGCTAACCACTGCGCCATGGGCCCCCGTTTAAGTATCAAGTGTCAGGTGTTTCAGTGTCACGTGACACCCGGAAACTTGACACCTGACACTGAACATCAGAGCGGGAGATGGGATTCGAACCCACGAATATCAGCTTGGAAGGCTGATGCCTTACCACTTGGCGACTCCCGCAAGCGACGGGGATTTTACCACAACCGAATTACCGCCCATACGGATACCAATACGACTTATCCTCCAGATTGAAATCCCAATGCACGTGCTTGGTCTCGCGGAATTGATCGAGTCCTTCGATGCCGAGTTCGCGCGCGCCGCCGGAGTATTTCATCCCGCCGAATGGACCGGCGTAATTATCCGTTAGCGGATCATTGATCCAAATTGTCCCGGCTTTCACATCTTCAAAGAACATCTTGATCTTCTTCGGGTCTTCCGAAAGCAAGACCGCGCCCAAGCCGTACGGGCTATCGTTCACCAGATCAATCGCCTGCTCGAAGGAAGTGTACTCCATCAACGGTACGGCAGGACCAAACGTTTCTTCGCGCATGATAAGCATCGTGTGATCCACGCCGGTCAACACGGTCGGCTCGTAGTACCAGCCTTTTGACATCTGCTGAGGACGCTGACCGCCTGTGAGAATCTGCGCGCCGCGCGATTTTGCATCCGCTACGTGTGCTTCGATCTTCGCCCGATACGAATCTCCAATCATCGGACCGACATCCGTCGTCGCCTCGATCCCTGGTCCCAATCGCAGAGACTTCACATGTTCAACAATCGCTTCGGTAAATTGCTTTGCTTTCGGTTTCGGGATATACACGCGTTCCGTGCTTGTGCAAACCTGACCCGCGTTGATCAACGCCGCATACGCCACAGCCTTCGCCGCGAGTTCAGGGTCAGCATCTTCGGCAATCACAGTCGCGTCCTTGCCGCCCAACTCCAAATGCAACTTCTTCATCATCGGCGCGGCGTGCGATGCGATTCGTTGACCCGTCGCCAAACTTCCCGTGAATGCAATCACGGGCACGTCCGCATGTTTCACCAGCGGCTCGCCCGTCTCCGCACCGAAACCAGTCACCACATTCATCACTCCCGCAGGCAAATGATCGAAACAATGTTCTGCCATGTACAACGCTGTCAATGGCGTCATCTCGCTCGGCTTGATGACCACAGTATTCCCCGCCGCAAGCGCAGGCGCAACCTTCCACGCCATCAACAACAGCGGAAAATTCCACGGCACGATGCAACCCACCACGCCATATGGTTCTTTCAAAATAAAATTGAACTGTGAATGTTCGCCCGGCGGAATCACCCGCCCGCGATCATGCCGCCCCAACTCGGCATAATAATCGAACGTGTTTGTCACCCACTCAAGTTCTTCCTCATTCTCTGAAATCGGCTTGCCCTCTTCAAGAGTCAATAAATGCACAAGTTCTTCTTTATGACTTTTCACCTTAGCCGCGACTTCGTGCAGGAGATTCGTCCTCTCATTCGCCCCCATCTTCCTCCATGACTTGAACGCTTCTTTACTAGACTGTACGGCTGATTCCACATCCTCGGCATTCCCGCGCGGGACAGAGTCCAACACCTCCTCCGTTGCAGGATTCGTCACCTCGATCTCGTCAGTCGCTTTGCCTTTTGTGAATTCACCATTGATGTACATCAATTTCATGAACGCAATCTCCAGTCTCTAATTCTCCAATTCTCATACCTCAGAAATTACCAATTACAAATTACTCTTTTGCCCTCGGCTTCTCCGACTCCACGATCAACTCCTCCGGCGTCGGCGCGCCACAACTGGGACAAATATATTTCTCCTCCGCAGGGACATACGCGCGACTGCAATTCGGGCACGTGACCGACCTCGGCGCGACCGGCACTTCCACTTCCTTGACAACTTCTTTCGTCACTTCGCGCGTGTGAGTCCGACCGCTACCGCCCAACACAAAGACATCGCCGGCGTTAACTCCGCGTGAACTGCTCGGCGATGACGAAACACTCTTTCGCGTCACTTTTGGTCCGCTTAAAGATGATGCAGCTTTCGACATTGACCGCCCACCTTTTGAAGATTCGCCCGATCTCCCTTTGGAAGATCCGCTTGGGAGTTTCCCGCCCCCGAACAACACCAGAGCCAAAACCGCGACGATCACCACCGCCGCGACAGTCAGGAAGACAATGATCGCGGTCAGCCTCAGCGCGCGAGGGATGTTGTATAGTTCATAGCCATAACTGAACAGAAATACGCCGCCCACATAAAACGGGAAGAGAATCGCGATGAGCAGGAGCCCTAATTGTTGATCGAGTTGAGGTTCAAACCAAGTGAGATAGGCAACGAGAATGATCGTCCCCAGCACCGCAAGCGCGACGAACCCACCGGGCACCATAATGTGTAACGGCTTGCCGGGCTTCGACTCGTCGTGGTCATATTCGACAACTTCATTAGTCTTCGCGGCAACCTGCCGCGCGCGATATTGTGATTCAGGCATAACGTCCACCTTTCGTGGTGCGGATGGCATCCCGTACTACTAAAACCTACTTCGATAACTCTTCCGCCGTCTCATCCATTTGTCTTAAGATCACCGGCACCTGCCCATCCGTCAGGTCGGGATGACGAATCGTATCAAACATATCACGGAATCCGTCTTCCAGCATGACTCGTACGAGCCGCCATGACGAAAGTTGCGGCGTGACCTCGCCCTCCGAAAGCAACTCCACTGCCCCTGCCCACTGTGGATGATCCGCTGAATAATCGGCGAGCAGGTCTAACGTCGAGGAACGAAGCGGGAAGAGTCCGGTGCTCCGCACCCAGTCCGCTTGATTCTCCGGTGAAAGCATCCAGCGGATGAACAGCCACGAGGCGAGTTGGGTCGCCTCGTCGGAGTCGAAAACAATGAACGAGGAGCCATAAACAACGAGCGCGTTATTTTCTTCGCCGGGGAATGGCAACGTGATCCATTCATCTTTACCATTGGAAAACGCGCGCGCTTGATCGGGAAACTCCTCAAGACTCGCGGTGGCAAACAATGCCTGCCGCGCCGCGAATCGGTCATACACGGATAGATCGGGCGACGCCACCCACGCGCAACTTTTTTGTTGCAGTGTTTTCAAATATTTGAACGCGGCGATGTTGCCGGGCGTGAGAAAACGATAACCGTTTTCTTCCTGCGCGCCGCCATCGAACGCGAACATCCACGAAAGCGCAGTGGACGCGTGCGAGTCAATCAACCAACCGCCAAGCGCATCGTTGTTTGTATCGGCATCATTGCCCAATGCCGCGTGCGCGGCGCAAGCCTGTGACTCGAATTCGGCAGGCGTCGCAGGCGGCGAATCAAACCCAAGTTCGCGCGCCCAGGTTTGGTTGTAGAGGAGGAAGCGTGCCGTCCGTTGCGCGGGCGCGCCGAATCGTTTTCCATCCACTTCGTCCTGCCGCCAGATCACGCTCGCAAAATCCGACATGTCAAGCGCGCTCAATCCAAATTCGGGATCATGCACGTATGGATTCAAATCGGTCACGGCATCGTCCCACTCGAGCGCGTGCTCGGGCAAGGCGATCACGATGTACGGGTTGCTCGCATCGTCCAACGCCGCGGAGGTTTGAAAATACAACTCGTTGTAATTTTCTTTCGACTCCGCGCGGACGATGATGCCCCACTCGTTGTTCGCGTTGAACTCCGTGACCTGCGACTCGAACAGACTCGCCTGCGCGCCGAACCACGGATGCCACACGCTGACCCGCACCCCGCGCAACGCTTCTTTCTCGACACCCAACTGACTCGCCGCCGGGGTGGGCGTGTCATTCACCGACGCGTCTTCGGTCGCGTTCGGTCGCGGTGTGCGCGTGGAATCAACCGATTCAGTTGGCGTGCATGAGGAAAGAATGAAAGCGATTAATAAAAATACAACTGGGATTTTTCTGAATGTCATTAATGACTCGCCTCAACCTGTCATTGCGAGGAGCCTGAAAGGCGACGAAGCAATCTCCAACATTGCGATGGGGATTGCTTCGCTTCTCGGTTTCGATACGCCCTTCGCAATGGCGCCGTGGCGCCACTCAGGGCTACTCAACCAGCGGCGCTCGCAATGACGAAGATTTTAATACGCCACCATTGGAATAGGAGTGAACAACAAAATAAAAACGATCAACATAAACACAGCGAGGGCACGACGCGGGGAATTAAGTTCGGAAATATCATCCAGCGGCTGGGCGCGGACGTTGCCCAGCCAGAACAAGATAAACACCCACAGCAACCAGCTGAAATTGAACGAGCTAATCGAGAACGTGAGCAACACTGGCAAGAGGCTGAGCGCGATGAGCAAACCAATCATGAACGGGAAAATTTTTCTCGCCTTTTCGCCGAACAGCCCGTAGGCTACGTGCCCTCCATCCAGAGTCCCGACAGGAACGAGGTTCAGCGCGGTGACGAGCAGTCCCGCCCAGCCAGCCAACGCCACGGAATGGAGTTGCACATCCAACCCGCCGAAGGGAATGGGTGATGCGGAGAAAAAATATTGCAGCCAGTATGTCGCTTGTGAAAGCCCGCCAGTGCTGACGGGTTGCGGCAACAACTGACCGAACATCACGTATTTTGAAAATAAATAAAAAATCGAATTACCTTCAAGCAACCCGGAAAACCCGGCAGGCGGATGCTCGATGGGACCCAACTCGGAAAGGGAAAGCCCCAGAAACAACACAGGGATGGCGATCACCAACCCCGCAATCGGACCGGCGATGCCCACATCGAACAACACGCGTTTATTTTTCGGAATGCCGCGCATGGCAATGAACGCGCCAAACGTCCCCAGCGGACTTATCATCGGCGCGGGCAAAAAGTACGGCAACGTGGCTGGGACTTTGTAATAGCGACAGGCGAGGTAATGTCCCATTTCGTGGGCAAACAGGATGCCCATCATGCTCAACATGAACGGCGCGCCGGTGAAAATATTCCGGAGGACATACAAAAACGGAAATGATCCGTCCGCAGGAATGGCTTCCGGTGGAATGTCCACTCCCGTGAGCATCATGCTGAGGATCGTAAGAACGAAAAGAATAATATTGATGTGAATTCTTGAATTGAGATTCGGCGGAGCGAGGCTCTGCACAAAAAAAATTATATGCCTGCCTTCGTCGCCTTTTCGGAAAAGCACGGTCAAATTATGTTCACGAACCGCATCTGCCAGTTGATCGTACGCGGCGACGGTGTCTTCGTTGAGCAACTGCCCGCGATAACGGACAATCCATTCGCGCGGGTCGCCGGCAGTGACATCGTCAATGCGGAAAATTTTTGAAACGTGACTGGTGAGGACTTCGATTTCGGGGAGGGACATGGATTCCTTTTGGACGATGGGCATTAGACGATGGACGATTGACCATAGCTCATCGTCTATTGTCCATGGTCAATCGTCCATAATAGGCGAGAGTGGATGGGAGTCGAACCCACCGCGGCCCGCAACGCGACCCGCCACAGGTGTTGAAGACCAGGAAGCCCACCGGGACCTAACCACTCCCGTGAGCAAGGATAATCGAAGGAGGAGGGGATTGCAAGGAAGATTATCAGAAGGGGTTAATGCTACTCGTGCTTTGTGCCGTCTGGCAATATAGCGTCTTTGAGTGACATTGCTGTTGCTAGTTGTGTGTTGTTTACTTTGGCAGCATACAGGTTGGCAAACCTCAAGTCGACGCGATGCAAGTCGGCATCTGTTAGGTTCGCCCAGAACAAACGGGCACGTTTCAAATTAGCACGGCGCAAATCAGCGTGTTGTAGACCAGCAAAACTCATATCAGCATTTTGCAAGTCGGCACCACGCATTACAGCATTACAGCACCTTCTAAGTCAACTCTGTGCAAGTCGGCATTTTGCAAATCAGCGCCAAATAAGTTGACAATTGGTTCTGGACTTTTGACAAGTTCAGCCTCATGAAGAAACCGCAGAACAAGTCCTTTTCGTTTTACATCTAACCCTCGTAACACAGTCAACGTCCGTGTTCTTGCCACGTTACGCACTTCTTTATTTTTAGTCGTTCGTAATTTTTCCTTGAGCAATAACTCTGCCATTCGGTCCGGGTAAGATTGGAGCGCAGCTTCCTGTTGGCGATCGGTCGCGATTTCACGCTCAGTATTCCGCTCGGAACGATTCAGAAAAAATGCCCCAATTGCCAATACCAATGGGATGATGAATAAATCCATCCAATCCCAAAGGGTTTTTGTCTCGAAGCCTGTGTTTTTGGCTTGTACGGTTTTTACAAGAATAAATATCAACCCTCCCCCAACAATGATGAGGCTCGCATACAGAAAGAACTTTTTCCAGCGTGAGTTCATAGTGACCTCGCTTGTTGAATGGATTTTAGCCGAGGTTTAGTTAAAGCAAAAGACCTCACAGGTCTTTGAGACCTGTGAGGTCTGATTCAGTCGGGGCGATAGGATTTGAACCTACGACCCCTTGCACCCCATGCAAGTGCGCTACCGGGCTGCGCCACGCCCCGAAGAATATATTCCGACCCTGGCGCCTGGCGCCATGTGCTAGTCGGTTGTGCGATCCCCCGAATGTCGCCGTTTTTCTTTTCGGCAGGGCGGGATTATAGCCTCGTTTCATCTTTCTGGCAACGAGGATAACGAATTGCTGTCATTGCGAGAAGCCCGAGCCTCAAACGGCGAGTGGCGACGAAGCAGTCTCCGTCATGTGTCAGGGATTGATTCGCCATTTGGTTTCGATACGCCCCTCGCAACAAACGCTCGGGGGCTACTCAACCCGCATGGCTCGCAATGACAGCCATGATTGGATGTGCTACAATAGAAAAATCCGCATGGAGAATCCCATGGCAATAAACTTGATCGAAGTTCAAATAGACAGTGTCCGCGTGCATTTGATGACGCCCAACCGGCTCGTCGTGTTGAAGCAGGTCAACTCGGATCGCTACCTCCCCATTTGGGTTGGTCCATACGAAGCGGAGGCGATCACCATCGCCCTGCAGGAAGTGGAAGTCAGCCGCCCGCTCACGCACGATCTGTTGAAAAATGTATTCGCCGCCTTCAACGCGCGCATTACCCGCATCGAAATCGTCAAACTCGAAAACGACACGTACTTCGGCGCGATCATCGCCGACTTGAACGGAAAAGAAATCCGCGTCGACTCGCGTTCCTCGGATGCGATCGCTGTGTCGGTGCGCGCGCACGTGCCGATCTTCGTCCATCAAAGCGTGATGGACAGCGCGAGCATCCTGCCCGAGCAGGACGTGGCAGAGGCGGAGATCCCGCCGCAGAAAGCCGAACCCGTCCCACTGTCGAAAGAAGGAGTCGAGCGTTTGTCCGTCTTCGAAAATTTTTTGGAGAAACTCGACTTCGACAAACCCGATGAAAATAAATCCGAGGGCGACGCGCCGGATAAACCGAAAAAGCCGAAGAAGAAATGACCGAATTTTTTCCCACTGACGAATCCACCGTCCCCGCCGCGTCAACCGCAACGGCTGTGCCGCACAGCCGTGAAGCCGAAGAAGCCGTCGTTGGGGCGGTGTTCATTAACCCCGAAGTGTATTACGATGTCGCGCAGTTTTTGAACGCCGACGATTTTTACATCCACCGCCATCAATGGATTTGGGACGCGTTCACGCGCCTGCACGAACAGCGCATCCCCATTGACCTTTTGACTGTTTCCGACGAACTCGACAAACGCAACCAGTTGAACGAGATCGGGGGACCCGCGTATCTCACCGCACTGGTGAACCAGGTGCCGTCGTCGTTGAACGCCGAATCGTACGGGCGCATCGTGGAGGGATATTCCGTCCGCCGCAAGATGATCACCGCGGCAAACAAGATCGCTTCGATTGCCTACAACGAAAAGACCAGCGTAGACGACGTGATGGATGAGGCAGAGAAGGCTGTGTTCAACGTCAGCGAACGACGCCTCAAACACGACCTTCAGCCGATCTCCTCCGTGTTGAGTGAGTACTACGACCGCATTGACGACCTCGCCAAACGCCCCGAGGACATTGTCGGTGTGCCAACGGGATTCATTGACCTCGATAAAATGCTCACGGGGTTGCAACCGTCTGATTTGCTCATCATCGCCGGTCGTCCGGGTCAGGGCAAGACGGGTTTTCTGCTTTCGGTGGCGAAGAACGCCGGGCTGACTCACAAAAAACACGTGGCGATCTTTTCGCTTGAAATGTCGAATGAACAGGTTGTGCAGAGGTTGATCGCGCAAGAAACAGGGATTGACTCGCAGCGCCTGCGCACCGGCAAACTGCAAGAAAGCGAGTGGCCCCTCTTCACACATTCCATCGAAGTGTTTGGCGACACGCACATCTACCTCGACGACACGCCCGCCATCACCCCGCTGCAGTTGAGGACGAAGTGCAGAAGGCTTCACCTGGAGTTTGGTCTCGATCTCATCATCGTGGATTATTTACAATTGATGAGCGGCGATACGCGTAACGACAACCGCGTGCAGGAAGTTTCATATATCTCGCGCAATCTCAAAGTGCTGGCGCGCGAGTTGAATGTACCCGTGCTTGCCGCGGCGCAGTTATCGCGCGCCGTCGAACAACGTACGGATAAACGCCCCGTTCTTTCGGATTTACGCGAATCGGGATCGCTGGAGCAGGATGCTGATATCGTGATGTTCATTTACCGCCCCGACCAGTATGAAAAAGATACGGTTAAACAAAACGTCGCAGAGATCATCATCGCGAAGCATCGTAATGGTCCCGTTGGAAGCGTGGAATTGGTCTTCCGCGGCGCGCTGGCGAAGTTCGAGAACGCGGCGACGCGGGTGTTCAAACCCAACGAATAATTTGTAGGGGCGGGTCTTAGACCCGCCCCTACAGGAAACAAATGAATAATTTCAAAGGCTTCACCGACTCTGAAACATTCACCCCGTTGCCCGACAAGTTCTTTCACAACCTATTGAAAGACATTGACGACGCGGCGGAGTTGAAGGTGACGTTGTATTTTCTGTGGCGCGCCGGGCATATGGACGGTCCGTTTCGGGCGTTGTGTGAGACGGATTTTGACTCGCAAGAGTTGGGACTGAAGGCGGAGGCGATTCGGTCCGGACTGGAGAAGGCTGTCCAACGCGGGAGCATTCTCAGGTCACAGCATGAAGCGGATGTTTTTTATTTCCTGAATTCGCCGCGAGGGCGCGCCGCCGCGGATGCTTTTGCAAAAGGTCAATGGCGAGAGTCTGCTAAAGTTTTATCTGCACCGCCGATGGAACGTCCAAATGTGTTTCGTTTGTATGAGGAGAATATCGGTCCGCTCACGCCGTTGATCGCGGACGCGTTGAAGGACGCGGAGGAAACGTATTATCCCGAATGGATCGCCGAGGCGATTGAACTCGCGGTGAAGAATAACAAACGCAATTGGAAATATTGCGAAGCGATTTTGAAGCGCTGGAAAGATGAAGGCAGGCATGGACAAAAAGATCAGCGGGACGCTCGACAAGGTTCTGAGCGATACACAAAAAGCGAGTTCGCCGAATATCTCGACTGAGTCGAACCTGACGCCGATGCTCGGTAAACCCGATTGCCCGCACTGCGGCGGCGTCGGCTTTTTGCGTTTGGATGTTCCGCTCGGGCACGAAAAGTTTGGTCGGCTTGAGCCGTGCGTGTGCCGCGCGAATGAAATTGCCGCGAATGCCCGCCAGCGCTTATATGAGATGAGCAACCTCGAACGGTTGAGTCATCTCACGTTTTCAAATTTCAACGCGTCGGGCAACCCGAAAGCCAAACATACTGTTACCCAGATCGAAAAAGAAAGTCTTGCAGATGCAAAGCTTGCGTGCGAGGATTTTGCAGGAGAATTAAGTGGCTGGATTTTACTTGAGGGAACCTATGGGTCTGGTAAAACGCATTTAGCCGCCGCAATTGCAAATGATGCTGTAAATAAAGGTATACCGACTTTATTCATTACTCCATCAGATCTTCTTGATCGCATACGATCAGGTTATAGCAGTTCCGAGATGAATTTCGAGGAGCGATTTGACGAAATTCGTAATGTTAAGTTATTAGCAATTGATGATTTTGGAACACAAAATAGCACATCTTGGGGACAGGAAAAGTTGTTTCAATTATTGAACTTTCGATATATAAACAAATTACCAACTCTAATTACCACCAATCTCATTTTGGATGAAATAGAAAGCCGTATCCGTTCACGCCTGATGGATGAAGAACTGGTAAAGCATATTCGTATACTTACTCTTGACTATCGTCATCCAGCTGAGGCAAGCAATCCAGGGCTTTCAATGCTATCAATGCATGACATCAGAGAAATGACGTTTGAAAATTGGCAAGACCGAGAAAATGAACTCGGGCAAGAAATTGTGACTGTAAAAATAACAGAGCGGAAAAATGCCGCCGGCTACACTACTAAGGACAAAGAAATTTTGCGTGAAAAAGTAACAAAGGAACACATAAATAAGTTGAGAGTCTCACATGATGTTTCTGCCCAGTTTGCCGACAACCCTGACGGATGGTTGGTTTTACTGGGACCATCCCATTGCGGCAAGACACATCTGGCTGCTGCTATTGGGAACTATCGAAGAGGAAATGGCGGGCAAGCAATAATGACGGATGTTTCCGTTTTATTAGATTATTTGAAAGCTACTTTTCGACCAAACGCAGATGTATCGTTCGATAGACGGTTTTATGAAATCCGCATCGCCCCATTGTTAATCTTAGATGGATTTAAGGAAAGTAACATGAATTCCGTGTGGGCGGAAGACAAATTACACCAACTATTGAATTTTAGATACTACGAAGACTTACCGACTGTAATTACATCAAGTCTTGACCCGGATAATTTTGCAAAGAATTACCCAAGCTTGTTTTTCAAGATTATTGATAATAGCAAATCTCAAGTCTGTACAACAGACATGCCCCCCTATCGCCGCCCGGCAAAGGGGAAGAAACCAACCGCGAAGAAAAGCAAATAACAAAAGCAACTCCGGTGGTCGAGTAGGGCGAAGCCCGTATCGAAACCACCAATAAACAAAGCAATTTTTGTTACAAGAGTATTTTTGAAACCTGTTGGTTTCGATACGTTCCGCGAAGAGCACACGGGACTACTCAACCACCGGACGGTTTCTTCGGCGGCAGTTTATTCCCCTCGCCCATCTTCGTCACTTCCACCCATAACGAACCAGCCAACTCATTACCGATCAAGTGATGGTGCTGTTGCATTTGTAAATTCAACGGACCTTTGAACGGCGCACAACTCAATAAGTGGAATGGCGTGCCGGGCATCAGCCCCAACTCGGCGATGTAGCGCAGTTTATCGCCATCGTGTGTGCGGACGCGAGAGATGATGCAGTCTGAGCCTGAGAGAACGTCGAGGAGGTGCACATCCTTCACGAGCGGCATCACGCCATCCCTGCTCGGGATCGGCTCACCGTGCGGACAGCGCGTCGGGTGACCGGTGATCTCATCCATGCGTTCCTCCACCTGATCGTTCACGCCCAATGCAAACGAGTCGGATAACTCGTGCGCGTCGTCCCAGCCGTACTTCATCACTTTGACGAGGAACACTTCCACCAGCCGGTGGCGCCGCAAGGAGGGCATGGCGATTCTCTCGCCTTTTGTCGTCAACCGCACGCCGCGGTAGCGTTCGTGGTCGAGGTACCCGGACTTTTTCATCCGCGCCACTATGCGCGCCGTGGCTTGACCCGAGGAATTCGCGTGTTCCGATAGCTCGGTCAACGCAACAAATTGCGAATCCTGCTGTAATCTATATATCTCCGCCGCGTATCTCTGCATCGCCGGTGTGGACATCAAAACCTCTCCAAACAGAAGACGGAAAAGCGCTCATCCGCAGATTTTGCAGATTGCACAGATTGAAAATTCTCAAAGAAAAGTCTGCGAGAATCAGCGCAGTCTGCGGATCGTTTCCGGTTTCTCCATAAACAGAAATGTTTCACCCTGGGTGAAACACAGTATCAAACAAGTGACTGGATATTTCCAGTCCATCCGATTATAACATCGGCATTCAGATAACTCTAACCACATTTAGGAGATTTCAATCGAATGTTACCCACTTATTTACTATCGTTGCGCGAGGGACTCGAAGCCGCCCTCATCATCGGCATCGTGCTCGGCGCGTTAACGAAAATCCGCCGCACCGACCTCGCCCCCGCGGTCTGGTTCGGTGTTTTGAGCGCGGTCGCTGTCAGCGCTCTCACCGCCATCCTGCTCACCAGTTTTGGCATGTCGCTGGAGGAACGCGCCGAGGAGATCTTCGAAGGCGTGATGATGCTCCTCGCGGCTGGCATCCTCACGTGGATGATCTTCTGGATGGGCAGACAAGCCCGCTTCTTGAAAGGCGAATTGGAGGACGGCGTCAACAAAGCCGCGGCGCGCTACGAAGCCGGCAAACGCGCCGTGTTCTGGCTGGCATTCGTCGCCGTGGTGCGCGAGGGCGTCGAGCTTGCCATTTTTATCACCGCCGCGTTCTTCGTCGGTGATAAAACACAAGTGGCAAACAACCTCACGCAAACGCTGGCAGGCACAATCCTCGGTCTCGGTACCGCGGTCTTGCTTGGTTACACCTTGTTTGCCACCACCGTCCGGCTTGATTTGCGGAAATTCTTCCAGGTCACAGGGTTGTTACTCATCCTCTTCGCCGCGGGGCTGGTCGCGCACGGCGTGCATGAATTCAACGAGGTGGGAATCATTCCTCCCGTCATCGAACACATCTGGGATGTGAATGCACACCTCGATGAAAATTCGGTGATGGGACTCTTGATGAAGACTCTGTTTGGCTACAATGGCAACCCGTCCCTCACCGAGATGATCGCCTACTTCGGATATCTCATCGTCATCCTCTTTTTGTGGAGACGTGAAAACACGGTTCCCTCCAAAGTGACGGCTGGTTCACAAGCGTAGACTCGAGCCGCCATTTTGAAACAGGCTCCCCGTCGAGGAGACGCGGAGCCTGTTTTTTGTTTTCATCCCATCCGTTCAGAGTCTGAGACCTCGAATGAGCAACAACAGAAATCAAATCCCCTTGAAAATTCCCATCTCACTTGTCGGGGTATAACCGGGAAAGACTGTCGCAACATCCGCATTGCCGAGGCGGCGCGCGAGCATTTCACTGAGCACCTGCCGGTAATCGGTGGTGATGGCGAGGTCGGCGTGATCGTAGAGTTGATCGTTGTGCAAGCCGGGCCACGCGCCATACACCTGCCCGCCGTTGACTCCGCCGCCGAGCGCGAACATCACATTGCCGTGACCGTGATCGGTGCCGTAGGATTCGTTTTGCACGAGGCGGCGACCAAACTCGCTGATGACTACAACGGATAAACGATCGGTGTAGCCCGAATCGAGATCGAGATAAAAATTCGAGAGCGCGGAGGCGAGTTTGCCGAGTTGGTCCCCGAGGTAGCCGCCGTTGCCGTCGGTTTCGTACTCGTGCGTATCCCAGCCGCCGTAATCCACGGTAGCGACGCGCAAGCCGATGCCGAGTTTGATCATGCGCGCGACGGTCTTGAGTTGCTGGTTGATCTCGTCGTCTTCGTAGCGCGCGCCGTTGGAGGGCTGATACTCCTCCTCCACCAGCGGGCTGACAATCGCCAGCGATTCGAGCGTGCGCAAGCCGGCGCGATGCAGAAGTGTCTCACCGCTGTACATTTGCCGCAGGGCGGCTTGTTGCGAGGCGGCGAGTCCATTATCCCATTGCGAAAAATCGGAAGGGTCGTTCAGGTTCACCAACGGCACAAAATTCAACATGGAGGATGGCGCGCCGGACGTGGACAACGCCGGCAAAATGGACGATGCGCCCGTGGTTTGCAAGTGACGCGTGATCCAGCCTGAGGTTGTGCTTTTCGAGCCGGGCGTGCCAAGTTCGATGTACTCCATCGCGTCGAAGTGGCTGCGCGTATCGTAGTTCAGCCCCACCGCGTGGATGACCGCCATGTTCCCCTGCTGGTAAAGTCCATGCAGTGGCGCGAGCGCGGGATGCAAACCGAATTGGTCGTTCAATGGCAACAGATCGGTGATCTTGATATCCGGGCGGGCTTTTTCGTAGTAGCCGCGGTCATCGCCTGAGATCGGCGCGACCACGTTGAGCGCGTCCCAGCCGCCGCGCAAAAAGACGATGGCGAGCGTATCAGTTGCGCTATTCTGTTGATGAAAGGCGAGGTTAGTCAAGCGCGCGCCAGCCAATTCGGCGATCGCGGCGGAACATCCCTGCAAGAAGTTTCGGCGTGAGTATTTTTGTATTGGCATAAAAATTCCTTTCCGCAATCCACGCCAATCTTCGCTAAGCTTTGCATTCGCGGGGATTAGCGCAGATTAGCGGATCATTTCCACTGAAAATCGGGACTCATGAGAATCACTTCGACCATCGCGGGCAAAACCCAGTCAATATGATCCTGCGTTAATTCTTCTTGCGCACTATATTCCTGCGCCATGACGGCGATCACCGCCTGACGATCCGCATCGGACATGGGGCGGTTCAAAATGCGTGGAATCCAAAAGTCCGCGAGCGATTCGGCAGTGCGGAGTTCTGTCGGGGTTTGCGCCAGAATGTCCGTGCGGATGATGCGTTGTTGTTCTTCATCGTCCATCCAGTTTTCTGAAATCGCGACAGCAAAGTTCCAGCGATAGAGCATGGACATGGAATTTGCCCACACTTCTTTGACATCCGGGTAACCGTCTGGTGAGCGTCGCTCGAATATGGGTTGTCCCATCATCGAGCACATCCACGAGATGCCGCCGGGGATTTTGGTGAAATCCGTGTTGAGGACGCGCATGATCGAGATCGCCGCTTCAATGGGACGTTTGATCTTCGCACCCCACGTGGAGCGAAACTCCGGCGAGAGCAAAATTGTCTCGACCACGCGCTTGAGCTGGTCGGGCGCGGCGCGGAAATCCATGAAGGTTTGCGCGGCGGCTTGGACAACCGATTCAGGCGGTTCGTCCGCGATGAGGCGGCGGGCAAGTTTGCGTGAGATGAACCTCGCGGTGCCGGGATGATTCGCCAGCAAGTCCAGCACATCGCGTCCATCCTGCATGTCGGGCTGGTCGGGCGGGATGTATTTTCCGAGCACCAGTTTGTTGAAGCGATCATGCCATGGCTTGTAATACAAAAAGCGACCGGTCTTTTCGACGCCGTCTTCGTATTCGTAAATATCGTCGTCAATTCGCCAGCCCGTCAGCGCGCGCGCCGCCTCGTAGACGTCATTATCCACATAGCCGACCGCGATGCCGTTCGCATCTTTCGCCACCGAATTTGGATCCAACACCCCAAGATAATTCTCCGCCCCCAGCGTATGCAGTTCAAACAACTCGCGTGCAAAGTTTTCGTTCGGACCCGCATCGGAACTGTTGTTTTGATTCAAGTAGTACAACATCGAGGGATGTGTCGCCATCGCTTCGAGCATCTGACGGAAGTTGCCGAGCAGGTGCGCGCGTAACACGTCGCGGTTGTACGACACCAATAGCGGAACACCGTCGTCCTGCCAGAAATAGACGTTGAAATGGTTGTGCCAGAAATCGGCAAGCACTTCGACGAGTTGCTTTTTGCTGTACACCGCGCGCAAAAATGTTTCATCCACCAACTCATACGCGGGCTTGGCATACCATTCCCAATATGCATCGTTGTTCGAGTCGTATGGGTTGCTGGCGATGTGATCGAAATACAATTCGTCCTGCGTTTTATGCAACGTTTCGAATCCCGCGCTGGCATAACGCGCTTCGAACTCGCGGTCGTCAATCGAATCGGGATTCAATTGTTGCGCCATATAATTGCGCAACCGTTCGTCATCCGTCGCGCCGAGCGCATTGAACTCATCGAGGTCGCCGGGGCGCGGACCGTACCCCATGCGATTCAAGGCGATGATTCCCAATTCGACCGGAGGAAGGACAGGCTCCGGTGGAACACCGGTCGGATTCAACGGAACAACACGCGTCGGGTCCGGACCCGGGAACTGTTCCGGCGCACAAGCCGTCACCACCGCCGACGCGCCTGCGAACGCGCCCATCAACTTTAAAAAGTCACGGCGATTCATTTTTTGTTTCTGTTGAAGCATGCTCACATCTCCTCGTCAAAACGATGCTGAAGTGTATCAAATCCTTTTTCAATTGAGAAATCACCCATTGGTTTTATGAATATTTTTCGTCATTGCGAGCCCACAGGGCGAAGCAATCCCCTGCGAGAACGATGTCTCCAACCCAACGACGGCGATTGCTTCGTCGGGCAGAGCCCTCCTCGCAATGACATGGTTATTCAAACACTTCGCCAAACGCCTTCACAACTTCCTCTTTCACACGCCCCATCGAAGGGACATCGGTAAATAAATCCGCGAGCGAAACAACGGGTTCATCCTGCAATCCGCAGGCGATGATGCCATCCCAGTATTCCATATCGGGGTTCACATTCAAAGCAAAGCCGTGACGCGACACGCCGCGCGCGTCCACTTTGACGCCGATCGCCGCGATCTTCGCCGGTTTTCTCCGATCCTCCGGCTTACAGCGCGGACAACGCGAATGCACGTCTGCCTGAATCCATACACCGGTCAAGCCGGGGCGTTGCCCCGCCGCGAGACCGAGATTCGCCAATGCGGTGATGATGACTTTTTCGAGCTTGCGGACGTAGCCAACGTAATCGGCTTGAGGAATTCGAGACTCTCCCTCACCCCCAGCCTCTCTCCCGCTTGTCCCCTTCGGGGATGCATCGCGAGGAGAGGGGAGCGCGAGCGGCAACAACGGATACCCCACCAACTGCCCGGGTCCGTGATAGGTCACATCGCCGCCGCGACCCACCCAGTGGATGGCAATCCCTTTTTCTTTGAGTTGTTGTTCGCCCCACAATAAATTTTCCTGCTTGCCGCGCCTCCCAAACGTGTACACGTGTGGGTGTTCGAGGAGTAAAAGAGTCGGCGCGCGCTTTCCTTCCGCGATCTCCGCCGCATATTGGTCTTGCAACTTCCACGCGGTTTCGTATTCGATCAGGCCGAGGTCCATCACATCCACTTTCATTGTTTTGCCTTGTTCCACTGTTCCCAGGCGCCCAACCCGTCATACGCCGCGTATTTGAACGCGTCTGCCAGAGTAGGAAAGTTGTAAACTGCATCAATGAACGAGTCAATCGAGCCGTCCGCCATCATCACGTGTGAAGCGATGTGGATCAACTCCGAGGCTTGCTCGCCGATGATGTGCGCGCCGAGCAACTTTTTGTCCGCAGAGGAAAACACCAGTTTGATCATCCCGCTCATGTCGCCGATGATCTGTCCGCGGGCGTTGTTCTCGTAAAACGCGCGCCCCACCAGGGTGGCGACAGCTTGTGACTTGCAATCATCCTCCGTCAACCCGACCGAGGACATCTCAGGAATCGTATACACTGCCAAAGGAACGACAGGCGACATGCGCTCCTTGTATTCCAGATTAAACGCATGAACCATTGCCACGCGCGCCTGTTCCATCGAGGTGGATGCCAGCGCGGGGAATCCGATCACGTCACCGGCGGCATAGATATTTTCGATATTGGTCTGATATTTTTCATTGACCAGCGCCAGCCCGCGGTTGCCTAATTTCACGCCGATCTTTTCAAGCCCCAAGCCTTCGACATTGCTTTGCCTGCCGGAAGCAATTAATGCGATGTCGAATTCGAACTTGCCGCCTTTCTCCAGCATGATTTCCACGTGGTCCTTGTGCCGTTCAATCGAGGTCATCTTGTCGCCGAGCGCAAACCGAAGACCCAGCAAATTCAATTGATAGGTCAGCCGCTCAATGATCTCCGAATCGACGAACGGCAGGATGCGCTTTTTGGGTTCAACAAGCGTGACATCCACGCCTAGCGCGGTAAAAACGGATGCATATTCCATGCCGATCACGCCGCCCCCGATGACAACCATCGAGTGCGGAATACGGTTCATGTGCAAAATGGAATCGGAGTCGAAGATCAGGTCGCCATCGAATGGAATCTCAGGCGGATGATACGGGGATGAACCGGTGGCGATAAGGATGATATCCCCGCTGATTTCCAAATCTCCATCCGAACTTGCCACATGCACCGTATGCGCGTCCTTTAGAGATGCCTCTCCGTAAATCAACGTGATCTTATGCCGGTCCAGATTGTGCTCGATGATCCGGCGCTCTTTTTCGACCACCACTTTCTCCCGGTGCATGAAATCTGCCACGGACATATTTTCTTTCAGCGAATAATCAATCCCATACAAGCCGCGTTGTTGCAACCCTGAAAAATACAGTGCGGCTTCGCGCAAGGTCTTGGATGGGACAGTGCCGGTGTTGATCCCCGCCCCGCCGACGTGTGGGGCGCGCTCGATCACCGCGACGCGCTTCCCAAAATATGCCGCCTGCGCCGCGCCCTTCTCCCCCGCAGGACCTGAGCCAATGACGATCAAATCGTAGTGTTCCATTTATGCGAACAACCGACGGTACAAATCTGATTCGAGCAACCCATGCGGGTCGCAACGTTTTTTGAGTTTCTTGAATTTGGCAATGGTTGTATCGCCTAAAAAATGCCGAGCACTTTCCGCGGTGGTCTCGCTGTTCTTGGCAAAGTAAAACCGCCCGCCCGCCGCGAGGACAATACGATCAAATTCCTGCAACATGCCGCTGAGCCGATTGCGATTCCGATGTGTGACTTTGAAATCCATTGCCAGAGAAAAACCGTCCACGCCGTGGGTGAGCAGGAATTTATCCGGGCGGTGACGTTTTGTGACGCCGAGATACGAGGGCAGGCGGTACTGATGCGAGAGTTGGATCATTTCACGCCAGGCGTCCTCCGCCGTCTCTTTGGGCATAAAGGACTGGTATTGAATTAAGCCTCCCCGTCCGAATGAGCGTTCCCAGTTTGGCACGTAATCCAAAAGGAAATGGAATTCCGCATGGGATTGTCGAAAGGTATGGTCGCGCAGGGTGGACACATACTTGGCGAGATTGACCATTCGCCATCCGAAATTGTTGACAAACGGGTTCATGAAATAATGCAGGAGTGATTTGGGCATCACACCGAACAAACGGTCGGGCAGGTGTTGATATGTCAGTTGCCGCGTTTGCTCAGAGTTAGGGTCTTCGCCTTGTTTCAAATTGCGCGCCGCGTGGATCTGCCCGCGCCCGAGTCCGCTTCCGCTTGCAAACGTATCAAGCCAGCCCACGATGTAATCATGGTCAGAGGCGTGTTCGAGTAGTCCGCTTAACTGTCTGCGTAAATCAGGCACGTGCCAGGCATCCACCGAGATCAAGCCGGAATGAATGCGTTTCATTTTCAATGTGATGGAGGTAAACACGCCGAGCATCCCCAACCCGCTGATCATGGCATAAAACAAATCTGCATTCTTTTTCGGAGTGCAAGTGAGGCGCGCGCCAGTTGGGAGCATCGCAGTAAATTCAACGACATGCCCGCCAATCGGACCAACTTGAAAATTGTTTTTTCCGTGAATATTCGCGGCGAGGCACCCGCCCAGCGTTGTCTTCATCGTGCCAGCGACCACGGGGGGCCACCAGCCATCCGGTTCGACGTGTTGCCACAACTGCTCCAGCGTGACGCCGGACTCGCATCGCACCAAGCCTGAGGCTGGGTCCCAGTCCAGAATTTGATTCAAGCCGGTCATATCCAGCACGATCCCGCCCCCGTTGAGTGAGGCGTCGTTGTAGCTCAACCCTGTGCCGCGCGCAGTGATCTTCAAGCCGTGCTTTTTCGCGGCTTGAAAGGCTTCGTAAATTTCATCCGGTGTTTTTATTGGGATTCGGTAAGAAGAGGCTTTGAGGGAATGCCCAAAATTTTCGAGTTGGGTAAAGTGAATGTTGAGGTTCATCAGGCACATCAGGTTTTGGAGGTCACTGAGACTTGCAAAGTCTCCTTGTTTAGAAACTTAATCTTCTGAAAATAAATGACGGGGTGTGTTGAATCGCCAGCATGATCCAGCGCCAAATGGATGCGGTGTAGATCACCTGTTTGCGCTTTTTCATGGCTTTGACAATATCTTTCGCGGCTTGGGAAGGTTCGATGGCAAACGGGGTCGGTCCCAATGCGGCTTTGAGTTGTTCAGTTTTCATAAAACCAGGTTTGACGGTGAGCACGTTTACACCGTGACGGGTAAGGCGGTTTCGCAACGCTTCGAGATATGTGGTCAGCCCGGCTTTGGAGGTGTTGTAGCCGGGGTTTCCCACCCGTCCGCGGTCACCGGCGACGGAGGAAATACCCACGATCTGCCCTGCCCCCGCAGACTGAAACATTTCGGCAATGGGAGTCAACCACGCCATCGCGCCGATCAAATTCACTTCGACCATGGCGCGGTCGTTCTGGAAATTGTATTTATCAATCCCGCCTGGTGGCTGGTTGACACTCGCAACAAAGATGACGATATCCAACCCGCCGAGGTCGCCAACAATTTGACGAAGGAGCCTGGGTGTTTTTTCATATTGAGAAACATCATGGGCATAGGCACGCGCAGAATTTCCTGCCGCGTTGAGTTCATTACAAAGCGCATCCAATTTGTCTTTGCGGCGGGCAAGCAGGGCGAGCGAATATCCTTCACGGGCAAGGGCGCGCGCGAGTTCAGCCCCAAGCCCATCCGAGGCGCCGAGGATGAGTCCGCGGCGGCGTGGATTCAGCGGAGTGGCGGGAGCAAGCCTACCCTGCGCCTGACCGGGCGGTTTGGATGTGTCCTTGTTCGTAGAAGTGGGCAAGTTTTCCTCCAATGGATATCCGTCATGATTGTAGCATATCAATTTAGTAATGTGCTGTAACGGGTATGCAACTCAGATATATGAACATCTGGTTATAATGGTGACGCCACACAGGACAAAAGGACCAATTCGGTTTTATTTGGAACGTGATTAAATGACACGCCGTTATATGCCATCATGGAAGATATAAGATTTAAAGTTTTGGAAGAAGCCTATCAGGCGCTGGAGAAACAAGACGAATCCCCGATTGCACGGGAATATCTGCTTAAGCTATTGGACGTTCTCTCGACTGCCCTCGATAAATATACCCAGGGTGACCCTGAGGAATCGAAACAACTGGCATTGCGGCTGATCGAACACCGCTCCCTGTTGCTCATGCTCAAACAACAGACCGATGAACTGGATGCGTTGAAGAAGTTGAGCATCAATCTCACCTCCAGCCTCGAACTGCCAGACGTGCTGGACGCGGTGGTCACTGAAGCCATGCGCCTCGTGTTCAACGCCCGCGACGTGAGCATTTTCCTCTACCAGAACCATAAACTCTCGTTCGGCGCGGCGTTGGATTCGGAAGGGTCGCGCAACAAGCCCATTTCGAAACCGAGAGCCAACGGGTTGACCTATACCGTGGCGCGCAGCGGGGAAATGATCATTGTTGAGAATACGCGCCAACATCCGCTATTCCAGAACATACCGGATAATTGGGCTGGCTCCATCATTGGAATTCCCCTCAAAGTTGGAACAACGGTCGTGGGTGTGATGAACCTTTCCCGCGTCACGGCGGGGAAATTCTCTCACGCCGAACTACGCCTGCTCAGCCTGCTTGCAGACCAGGCGGCGGTCGCCATCTCGAATGCCAGCCTGCACCTGATGATCAGCCGGCAGGCTTACAGCGACACGGTGACCGGTTTACCCAACCGCCGCGCGCTCGACGAACGACTCGAAGACGAGACGGCTTCTGCCCGAAGAAATAACTATTCCTTCGCCGTCATCATGATGGACCTGGACGGGTTCAAGGAAGTCAACGATACCTACGGGCACACCACCGGTGACGATGTCCTGCGGTTTGTTTTCAATCACATGGCGCGCGGCGTACGCAATACAGATTTTCTTGCCCGCTACGGCGGCGATGAATTGACGCTGATCCTGACGCAATCTGATTTATCCTCTGCAAGAATCGTTTCCGAAAAGACCATCGAGGGAATGCAAAAGATCAAATACAAACTACCGGATGGCAAAAGTCTCAAACTGGGCATCTCCGGCGGCATTGCGCTGTATCCCATCCACGGGCGCACCGGGTCAGACCTGTTACGCGCGGCGGATGCCGCGTTATACCAAGCCAAAAAATACGAACGCGGATCCTTCCAGATTGCGCGCGGGATCACTGCCCCGCTCTCGAAAATCAAAATCGAGGAATAAGCCTCCGTTCTCCATTGCGGGGTTATAATTTGTGAAACAAAAACGAAAGTCATCCCCGGCGATGATTTTCGTTTAACCGGAGGAACCTTCATGACGCCCAAAATCAAAATCATCCTCAACCCCATGGCAGATATGGGCAATGCCTGGCGTGTTGCACGCGACCTGCGTTCGATCACCGAACAACATGGCGGCGTCACCTGGAGTGGCACGGTCTATCCGGGTCACGCGATTGAGTTAGCAAAGCAGGCAAGCGAAGAGGGATATGACCGCATCATCGCCATGGGCGGCGATGGCACGATTCACGAAGTGATGAACGGGATCATGCAAGTCCCCGAAAGTAAGCGACCCGTCCTCGGTGTTGTCCCTGTGGGTTCGGGCAACGATTTTGCCCACGGGATCGGCGCGACAAAACAATCCGATAAAGCCCTGCGCCGCGCACTCGATGGCGAACCCTCCACCGTTGACCTTGGCTTGATGACCGATGGCGATGGTCGCAAAAAATATTTCGATAACACGCTCGGCATTGGCTTTGGCGCGACGGTCACCATTCGTTCGCATCGCCTGCCCCTCCTGCGCGGCTTCCTCATGTACCTCACCGCGGTTTTGCAGACCATCATCATTGATCACAACCTGATCAAGATGCAAATTGAAACAGATACTGAAAAGTGGGAACAGAAAGTCATCTACCTCGTGCTGTGCAACGGACCGCGCGAAGGCGGCGGCTTCCTCATCGCGCCCGACGCAAAAATTGACGATGGCACGCTCAACTATGCCATGATCACCGAAGTCAGCCGCGCCATGATGTTGCGCATCGTGCCCGAAGTGATGAAGGGCACGCATGGCCGCTTCAAGCAAGTTAAGATGGGCACGTGCAAAAAATTCACACTGACAGCCGACAAGCCGCTATACATTCACACCGACGGCGAAATCTATTCGGGTCCGGGCAGTAACGTTCGCAAAGTAAGTTTTGAAATTTTTCCGAACGCGTTGAAGGTTGTTAGAGGGTAAACAGGTAAACAAGTAGACACGTAAATAGGTGGACAGGTACAATCCATGTGTACGTGTTTACCTGTCTACTTGTATACTTGTACCATGCCCGACTTAACACATTCCCTCCTCAAACAAGACATCGGACACCTGCGCATTATTGCGGAATTCTGGGGACTCGAACTGGAATCGCAGGATGCAGATTCAGCGCGCGAGGAACTTGCCGCGTCGCTCCTCGATTTTGACCTGCTCACCGAACTTCTAGATTCCCTCTCCCCCCAAGCGGACTCTGCCGTAACCGCCCTCATCAACTCCAGCGGACGAATCGCGTGGGGGGCATTCACGCGTCAGTTCGGGGATATCCGCGACATGGGCGCAGGCAAACGCGACAGAGAGAAACTTTATCTCAACCCCGACTCGGTTACAGAAATTCTATATTTTCGCGGATTAATTGCCCGCGCATTCTTTGAAACCGACAAAGGCTCACAGGAATTCGCCTACATGCCCGATGATTTGCTCAAAGTAATCCGCCACAGAGACTCAGAGTCACAGAGAAAAAATCAAAAAGAATCTCCGCGTCTCCGCGACTTCGCGGCAAAAGAAGATCCTCTCGGTCGCCCTGCCTCGCCAGGCGAAAAATGGAAAGAAATTCTCGCAAACGATCTCATTTTAGATGATGCAACAACCATGCTCGCCGCGCTCCGCATGGGCAAAACAGATTTCAATGCCGAACCAAAATTGCAGACGTTGCTCGAAGCGGCAAACCTCATCAAAAAGAACGCAATCCAAACCGAAGCCGTAAAAACCTTCCTCGAATCTCCCCGCGCCGACGCGTTGAAGATGTTGCAATCTGCATGGATGGAAAGTACAACCTTCAACGAACTCAAACTTATGCCCAGCATCATCTGCGAAGGCGAGTGGAGCAACCAACCGCAGGAAACGCGGGAATTCTTGTTGAATTTATTGGATGCAATCCCCGAAGGCAAATGGTGGAGTCTTAATTCTTTCATCCGTGATGTCAAACAAAAATACGCGGACTTCCAACGTCCTGCTGGCGATTACAACTCGTGGTTCATCAAGCGCGCCGCCGATGGTCAATATCTGCGCGGCTTCGAATCATGGGATCAAGTGGACGGCGCGCTTATTAAATTTTTCATCACGGATATATTGCACTGGCTGGGGATGATGGACTTATCAGTGGTAGAGGGAGTGGCGGATGCAACGGCGTTTCGAATTCAGTCGAGGGTCGAAAGTCAAAGGTCTGACCTTCGACCTTCGACCTTTGACGAAAAGGGAAAAGTAAGCGTTTCATCCAATGGCAAAATCAACATGGAAAGAACTGCTCCAAGAGTTGTTCGCTATCAATTGGCAAGATTCTGTGAATGGGAAGAATCGAAGGGTGATGTTTACAGGTATCAAATCACCGCGCAATCTTTGAAACACGCCAAAGAACAGGGACTGAAAGCCGAACAATTGTTATCGCTGTTGGTCAAGCACACAGATGGGAAAGTCCCGCCGCCGTTGGTGAAGGCGCTCAAACGCTGGGAAGCGAATGGGACAGAGGCGCGGGTGGAGACACAAGCCGTCCTACGGGTGAGCAAGCCCGAAGTGTTGGAAGAGATGCGTAAATCAAGAGCGGCAAAATATTTGGGCGAAGTATTAAGTCCAACAGCGGTCATCGTCAAAAGTGGAGCCATCCAAAAAGCGATGGAGGCGATGATCGAGTTGGGTTTGTTTGCTGAAATCGAAAAATGAATTTTTAGAACACTCTGCTGGTCGAGTAGTCCCGAACGATAGTGAGGGACGTACCCAGACCAGCGCGTAACAGTCAAACAATAAATTTCTTGAAATGCGGTGGTCTCGATACGGTCTCGCTG
>Ga0247727_10001402_pt1 | contig 57408 bp, 50 predicted proteins | sample WisWelCaveWW1625_FD_202498 | JGI IMG/M metagenome (GOLD analysis project Ga0247727, IMG submission 202498) | Biofilm microbial communities from Wishing Well Cave, Virginia, United States - WW16-25 | ecosystem: Environmental > Aquatic > Deep subsurface > Groundwater > Cave microbial mat | place... | reverse complement strand
GTAGTCGAAAAGCCGCGCGCGCGGTCAGCGCGCGTCCTCACGGGCCTATCGGCCGCCCACCGACCTGTCAGCGTGCACTGCGGGGGTGCGGCCGATGAAGGCGGCCCTGTTCGCGGCTCTCCTTGCCGGGTGCTCGTGCGAGGAGGAGACGCAGAGCGCCGCCGGGCCCGCGGAAACGCCCGCCGCCCAGCGGATGCTCGAGGTCCGGAGGGTCGTCCAGAAGCTCGCGAACGCCAGGTCCCTCGCGGGTTGGGGCCGCGACGTGGACGCCCTGGCGAAGAAGACCGGGCTGTCGAAGACCGAGCTGCGCTGGCGCGTGATCGATCTCGTGCGGCTTCATCGAACGTGCGGCGCGGTCGCGACCGCCGACGAGCGCACCTGCGACGCGCTCACCCCGATGTCCGTCGACGCCGCCGACCGATGTCGCAACGAGGCCGCCTACTACGGGATCTTCGCGGGTCGAATGGTCCGGCTCGATCGGTGCGGGGGCGAGGACGCGGATCGCGTGGCCGGCCTGACCGGCAAGGAGCGCGACTTCATCGAGCACGCCTGTCGCTCGGCGCGTGGCGACGCGGCCGCCTGCCAGGGAGACGCCCTCTGCAAGGCGTGGGGCGTGCGCGCCGAGCGCATCCCCCGCGTGGAAGACCCGACTTCACTCGATCGCGACGAGCCGATCCTCGCCGCCATTTCCCGTGGCGGACGTTTGTCGTGCGACGCCGTCCTCGTCCGTGCGATCGACGAGCGACTGGGCAGGTTCGTCACGCCCCCCCCGCCGCTCTAGCGCTGCGGCCGCCGATCCGGGGGCTGCGCCGGGCCTTCTCGGCCGTGCCTTACTCAGCGTACGAAAAGTACGCTTCCGTCGGCCCAGCCTCCGAGGGCTCCGGCTCGCTCCCCGTCTCGTCGCCCTCGCCTTGCTTTCCGCTCGGCCTAGAAGACTTGGTACGCCCTACGCTCTCCTATCCCGCGCCGAGCCTCCGGATCGCGGCGATGCGCTTCTTGAAGAGGCCCGCGAGGCGCAGGAGCGCGCGCAGCGACCCGAGGGCGCGCAGGGCGAGCGCTTCGCCGAACGCGTAGGTGTCCTCGTTCGCGGGGAACCACCAGGGATCCGGGTTCTTGCCGGCGTCGACCAGCACCGTCCGGCGCCGTACGAACGTGCCGTAAGCGTGGCGGCTCGACGCGATGCCGGGCCCGGTGTCCTTGGTTCCGGTCCACGGAGTCTCGGGGAGGATCCCCGTGAACGCGTGGTTGTTCACGAGCGCGACGCCGACCTCCAAACGGCGAGCGAGCGCTGCGCCGCGCGCGAGATCGGTCGTCCACACCGAGCCGTTAAGGCCGTAGGCGGAGTCGTTCGCGCGCAGGACGGCCTCCTCCGCGTCCCGGACTCGCAGCACTGCGAGGACCGGGCCGAAGGTCTCCTCGCGGACGACGCGCATGTCCTCGGTACAGCGATCGAGGACCGTGGGCTCGTATCCCAGGCCCCTGCCCGTCCGCTTCCCTCCCGCGACGACCGTGGCTCCCTTCGCCCTCGCCTCGTCCACGTGCTCCTCGACGATCCGCAGCTGCATCTCGTTCTGCATCGGACCGAAGTCCGTCGGCTCCGCTGCGGGCGCGACGTGCAGCGCGGCCGCGACCTTCCCGAGCCGCTCGACGAACCGGTCAGCGATGGCCTCCTCCACGTAAACGCGCTCGATCGCGGCGCAGTTCTGCCCGGCGTTGTGCATCCCCCACATGGCGACACCGACCGCGGTCCGACCGAGGTCGCAGTCCGCGAGCACGATCGCCGCGTCCTTCCCGCCGAGCTCCACCGAGCACGGGATGAGCCGCTCCCCCGACCTCGCCGCGACCTTGCGCCCCGTTCGAACCGACCCCGTGAAGGTCAGGGCGTCGACGTGGTCGATGAGCGCGGTCCCGACCTCGCCGCCGCCCTGGACGACGCCGACCAGTCCCTTCGGGAGGATCTCCGCACAGACCTCGGCGAGCCAGGCGCCGGACCGCGGCGAGTGCTCCGACGGCTTGAGCACCACTCCGTTCCCTGCGAGCAGCGCCGGGAAGATCGGTTTGTAGAAGTTGCCGAGCGGGTAGTTCCACGGCGCGATGATCCCGACGACCCCGCGCGCAACCGCCTCGACGACGACCTTCTTGCCCGGATAGTCGAGCACCGACAGGGGGATCTTCTCCGGCGCGAGAGCCTTCTTCGCCGCGCGCGCCGCGCCTTTCGCGAAGTCCATGATCCCGGCGACCTCCGAGAGCAGGCACTCCGCTTCGCTCTTGCCCGTCTCGGCCGAGAGGATCACCATCGCCTCCGCCCGCCGTTCGAGGACGCGACGCGCGATCGCGAACGTCGCTTCGATTCGCTCGGAAAGGGGCAAATGCGCCCATACCGGTTGCGCGGCGCGCGCTCTGCGCACGATCTCGGGGATCTCCTCGATCGGCGTCGGCGCCACCGGATCCAGGGCGCTTCCGTCCGCGGGATTGCGTGTACCGGGCGCTGCGGTCATGGCTCCTCCACCACGAGGGTCGTCCCGGCGGGGACGCCCTGCAGGGTCACGGTCTCTCCCCCTGCGAACGACACCTCGACGTCCGCTTCGGTGGCGTCTGCGATCCCGAACGTGAGCACGTCCTCGCTCGCCGCCAGGTAGGATCCTCCGCCGACCTTCGCGCGCATCTGCTCGCCGGCCGCAGTCCGCACGCGGACGACGGCGCCCACCGCGTCGGTGCCCGGCGAGACCGGACGGACACGAACGAACCCGCCGGACGCCGCGTCGTTTCGCAGGATCCACGGTCGGCCGGACGCCACCGCCTGCACGACGTCCACGTCCCCGTCCGCGTCCAGATCGCCGAACGCGACCCCCCGTCCGTGCCGCGCCGCCTCCAGCGCGCCGCCCGCCGGGAAATCCTGCTGCGAATACCGCTCCCCCGTGTTCCAGAGCAGCTGCGGGCGCATCTCCATCTCGCCGGTCCTGCCGAGGACGCGCTGCATCTCTTCCGTGTGGACGTGCCCGTTCGAGATGAACAGGTCCTGCCGGCCGTCGAGGTCGAAGTCCTCGAACCCGATCCCCCACGACAGCAGCTCGCGGGTGACGTCGAGCCCCGCCTCGAATCCGCGGTCCCTGCAGTCGACGGCGTCGCAGTCGAAGTACGTCACGCGGAAGTACTGGAAGTTCGTGACGGCCACCTCCCAGCGCCCGTCGGCGTCCGGATCTCCGACGGCGACGCCCATCCCGTCGCCTCCGTGCCCGGAATCGTCCTCGTCCATCCGGAAGAAGGGCGCGACGTCCGCGAATCGGCCCGTTCCGTCGTTTCGGTAGAGTCGGTCCGGATATCGGGCGCCGATGTCGTTCGCGACGAAGACGTCGAGGTCCCCGTCCTCCTCGAAATCCCACATCGCGCAGGCCAGGGTCGGTTCCGCCTCGGTCATGCCGCGGTCGGCCGCAGCCTCCCGGAAAGTTCCGCCGTCGTTCAGCCACAGCAGGTTCGGAAGCGGATCCGACGCGAACAGCGAAAGATCGCAAGGCAACGGTGTGCACTCCTCCGGATGGTCGACGCTGCCCCAGCCCACGAACTGCCCGACGAACAGATCGAGGTCCCGGTCGCCGTCCACGTCCCCCCACGCCGCGCAGGTCCCGTAGCCGGGGGCGTCGATGCCGACGTCGGCGGTGACGTCCAGGAGCCGTCCGTCGTCGTTTCGAAGCAGGACGTCGGACAGGACGGACGTCACGTACAGATCTAGATCGCCGTCGGCGTCGTAGTCGCCGGTCGCGCAGCCCATCGACTCCGTGAGCGGCACCGGAAGCTCGGCCGTGGCGTCCTGCAGCCGTCCGCCTTCCATCCGGTACAGCCTCGCGCGCGTCCGGTCGGTGAAGAGCAGGTCGAGGTCGCCGTCCCCTTCCAGGTCGAACAGGCACGCCCCTCCGCCCATCGTGTCGGGCAGCGACAGCCACGCGTCGTGGATCTCGCGCTCGAAGTCGAGCCCCATCTCGGCGCTCACGTCCGCGAAAGGAGGTCCCGCGTCCGTCTCCGCGGCACCCGCGTCGTCGACGGCGCCTCCCGGCGGCGCGGAACTGTTCGCGCAGGCCGCGAGCACCAACGGAGCGAGTCGTCGCACTGGCGTCCGCTTCAGTCGATGCAGGGAAGGAGCGCAGGACCGGGGAAGTAGTGGCCGAAGACGAAGCACATCTCGTCGTCCGCGGTTCCGCCGTAGACGATCGTCCGGTCGTCCGGGTTGCTGTACTCGCAGGTCGCTGTGATTCCCGTTCCCCGCGGGATGAAGAGCGCCGGATCGAACTGCGCGATCGCAGGGTCGGCCCAGGTGTCGCTCCGGTAGATCTCCTCGCCGGCGATGCCGTCCTCGTACAGGTTGGCCGTGACGAGCGTGCTGCGTCCGTGCGTGTGGCTCGTCATCGAGATCAGGTTCACGTCGACCGGGTACGGGCACTCGGTCGTGGCCGATCCATCGGAACGCGGCGGGATCTCGATCGTGAGCGACGTCAGCGCCACGGTCCCCGCCGGGATCCACTCCCGCGAGGGATCGCCGATGTCCAGGTCCACGCGGACCGTGTCGGTCACCGGCTCGTCGCCGCCGTTGAAGAGGTGCAGGTTGAAGAACATCTGCTGGCCCGCTTCGAGGACGTAGGCGACCCCGGCGGGCATCACGGCCGGGCCCTGGTCGCGCGTCCCCGGATAGATCGTCCTGCTGTCCACGAACGCCCCGATGAAGTCGGGGCAGGCACCTTCTCCAGGCTCGTGATCGAAGCTGGCCGCGTGCAGGTTGAAGTGGTGCGCGTAGCCACCGTTCGTCTGCGAGAACCGGACGACGTTCGTCGGCGCGTCCGTCTCGAGGTCGAACCACTCGCAGAAGTCGCGCTGCTCGCCACCGGCCAGATCGTACGGACCGAAGACGAGCTCGAGCGTGTCCCAGGGCGGCTCGGTGCCCGTGTCGGTGTCGCCGTCGGTGTCGGCGTCGGAGTCCGAATCGGAATCCGAGTCCGTGTCGGCGTCGGCGCCGGGCGGCGGCGGTCCGTCGGACCCGCCGCAGCCTGCCAACAGCACGAGCCCCGCAAGCGCGCGCATCTTCGGTCTGATAGTACCCTGCACCTTCATGGAGCGCTTCGTCCCCGTGCAGGGCGCGTGTGACGGACGTTGCTCGTTCTGCGATCGCGGCACCGGCGGCGCGCTCGACCGCGAGCGGCCTCCGACTCCCCACGACGCGCTTCTCGCCGCCGCGGGAGCGGGCGGCGACGCCACGACTTTCGGTGGCGACGAACCCCTCGCGCACCCGCGCATCTTCGACGCGGTCCGCCGCGCGAGGGAATCCGGCGCGCGCGAGATCGTCGTCATGACCTCCGGGCTCCGCCTCGCCGTGGGCGACGTCGCCAACGACCTCGCGGCCGCGGGCGCCGATACGGTCGTCGTGCCCCTCTACGGACCCGACGCCGGGACGCACGATCGAATCGTCGGCGCCCTTGGCGCGTTCGATCGGCTTCGCGCCGGTGTGAACCGCGCGCGCGCCGCCTCGCTCGACGTTCGCATCCAGTCACTGGTCCTTGTCGCGAACCTCGCGCGCCTGCGCGAGACCGACGCGCTGGCGCGCGCCTGGACCGGGACCGGCCTCGCGCAGGCTTCGCACGTCCTCCCGCGCGGTCCCGATCCGGCCGAGTTCCAGGCCGTCGCTCCCCGCTACGCCGACGTCGTACGCGCGCTCGACGGAAGCGGCATCCCACTCGGCCGGTTCCCGCTGTGCATCGCGCGCAGGTCCCTGCCCGGCACGCGGGGCAGCGAGCCGGGGTCGAACCCCGCCGACGTCCGGGTCTTCCCTGCGCAGTGCGACGATTGCTCGCTGCACAGCGCCTGTCCGGGCGTTCCCACTGCGATGCTCCTCCTCGACGCCGAGCGCGACCTCGAACCGGCGCAGGCAGATCCCGTCTGACCGACCCGCCTACCGGATCCGGTATCGGATCCCCCGGATCTCCGTTCCGCGCCGGAACCGTATGGAGATTTCCCCGTCCTCGAGGGCGTGGAGCGTCTGTGCGGGGATCGACGGATCGAGCGGGGAGAAGCCGTCGAGATCCACGAGGACGTCGCCCGACTGCAGGCCCATGCGGTCCAGTGGGCTGCCGCGGCGGATCCCGCGGATCTGAAGGCCGTCGGGACGCAGGACGATGCGGCCGAGGCGCTGGATCGCGCGAGGGTCAGCGAGGATCCGGTCGATCTCGACGCGATCGACCTCCCGAACGTCGTCGTCGGATCGGCCGACGACCTGCGGGGGCCTCGCCTCGAACATCGCGAGCGTGCATCCCTCCGCGCCGCCGAGGACGACCTCGCGCCAGCCGATCTGGTCCACGCGCACCCCGCCGACCGACTCTCCGACGCGGTGCAGCCGCGTTCCTCCCGGCGTCCTGATCGCGGCGAGCGAGGTCGCAGCGTCGCCGGACGCGACGGTGCCGACGAGGTCGATCCCGTCCGCGCAGCGTCCGGTTCGTGGGGGATCCCGCTCGAAGAGGCCTCCGGCGAAGATCGCCTCGGCCGTCGGACCCGGCGGGGCGGACCGAAGCGGCGACCGGTCGGGCACGGCCACGTCGACCGCGATCGACTCTCCCACCAGGGATCCGATTCCCGAGGCGACGAACCACGCGGCGAGCGCCAGCAGCGCGAGACGCAGAGCCATGTGCATGACAGGGCCCGCAGAGCAATCGGCGTGCCGCAGAGAACTGCGCCCCTTTCCAGGAAACCGGGCGCTCCATCGCGCCTTCGAGACGCGCGCGGGTGGACGAGACTGCCAGACTGTCAGACGAGGCCGACTCCGGGGTTGAGGACTGCGTCCGGGTCGAGAACTGCGGCGAGGCCCCGGAGCGTTGCGAGCCACGCCGGATCGGGCGCGAGCACGGACCGCCAGCGTCGGCCCGTCCGGTACGGGATCGGACGGCGAGGCGCGAGGGCACTGGCGGTCTCGCTACACAGGCCTCGCGCGGCGGCGGCGCCCTCGCCCGTGCGCGGGAAGTGGAAGTGGAATCCGACGTTCACAGCGTGAGGTCCCGGGTAGACGGTCGTGCGCATGACCGGGCAGCCGCGATCCATCGCGCGTGCGTAGGATTGCCGTGCGGCGCCGGCGATCCAGGAGAGGTCGTCCCATCCGACGTGCACGTCCACGCCGTCCATGAAGGTCGCGTGCAGCGCGGCGCGGTGCCTGTCCGGCGGCCCGCGGAATGCGCCGTCCGCCTTTCCGAGGGTCGTCGGCTCGCCGAGGTCGAGTTGCGCGCGGACGATCGCCGCGCCCTCGGGCGTCGCGTGCACGAGCAGCGAGCCCGCTTCCTCGGACGGGTACTCGTGCTCGAACGCGACCGAGTCGAGCGCGCCCGAGAAGCGGAGGTCCCGGACTCGGCCGAGCACGGCCTCGAGCTCGCCCAGCCCGATGGCGCTGCGCATCCGGGCCCGCGGGCGCGAGGGAGCGAGCTGGAACGCGACCTCGGTCACGATCCCGAAGCGTCCCTCGGCCGCGAGGAAGAGCGCACCGAGGTCGGGAACCCCCTGCCGGATGCCGGCCGAGGAGCCCAGGACGCGCGCGGCGCCGGTCTGGACGACGTCGCCCGCCCCGGTGACGACTTCGAGGCCGACGATGCGGTCGGCGAAGGGGCCGTGGAATGCCCCGAGGCCTGCGGCGGTGTCGTGCGCGACGAGGGATCCGAGGCGCTCGTCGCCGTAGCCGTCGGGGCGCATCGGGATGCAGAAGCCGCGGCCGCGCAGGGCGGCGTCGAGCGTGGCGATCCGGATGCCTGCCCGCGCCGTCGCGACGGCGTTCGCCTCGTCGATCGAGACGACCGCGTCCATCGCCGAAACGTCGACGGCAATCGCGCCCTCGAGCGCGAGGTTGTCGAAGTAGGTCGTCCGGCCGCCGACGGGGACGACGGACGTTCGCTTCTTGCGCGCATGAAGGACGATCCGACGGACCTCGTCCGTGGAAGCCGGGAGCAGGACGAGCACCGGGGTCCCGCCGTCGGCGGCGGAGAGGCTCGACGGGAGCTCGCCGCGTGCGATTCCATGGAGGTCGTCGACCGGGACGAGCGACACGGGGCGAAGGATACACTCGCGGCGTGAGGGTTCGGCGCGGACCGGGCGAGGACGCGAAGGCGGCCGCGCGCGGGCTCCTGCAGGCCGTCGATGCGGCGGAAGCGCGCGGAGAAGAAGTCGTGGTCGAGGGCCTGCAGCCCTGTCTCGTCGGCCGGCCGGTCCGGGGGCTCCGGATCGTGAACGACCATCGCCAGGGACGGCGCATCGCCTGGTGCGCGGCCTGCGAGGACGCGGCGGAGTGCGGCGGATTCTTTCCGGACGATCCGGTCGAGGATCTCTCGCGCGCTGCCCGGCCCCGGCTGCGTCCCTTCGACGCGGCCGTCGCGACGCGGCACTTCCAGCGACTCCGGAAGACGGAGAGCCTGCCCGAAGAGCCCCTGCGGTCCATCGAGCAGGCGCTCCTCGAACGTGCCGCCAGCCGCCCGTGGAGCCCGACGACACCGCTGGAGTTCTCGATCGCGTGGCGCGGCGGCCGAGTCTACCGGTACCGCTTCTCCTGCACGCTGCCGGACGGGTGCGCGGGCAAGGTCGCCGATGACTTCGCGTTCGCGCGCCAGCTTCTCGGGCTCGTTCCGGAACTGGACGCGGATGCTTTCGCGGCCGCGTGGCCCGATCCGGCGAACGTCGTCCACGTCCTCTTCGGACTGGAAGCGGGGATCGAGGCGGTCGACGGAGGCATCTCGAGGACGAAGGTGTATTTCGCGATGCGCGAAGGCCCGCACATGATCGGCCTCGACGCCCTGCGCGGCGGCGCGTTGGTCCGCAAGGTCTACCGCAGGGGGGAAGGGCCCGCCGACGACGTCCGCATCGAGTCACCCGAAGGCGTTCCGAAGGCGGTGGACGTGCCGCTTCTTCGCCGCAACCTCGGATGGGACGCCGTGGAGCGGCTCTTGCCGGACTCGAGCGACGTGCTGGCGATCGGCGCCGAAATCGTCCCGACACGCCTGTCACGCTCCTGCACCGATCCCGGCGACGCCGCGCTGTACTACTGGGTCCGGTGACGGGCTCAAGCTCCGATCAGGAATCCTCCCCTTCGCAGGTGGGAGAGCATCGTGCCCAGGGTCTGCGGCGGAAGGCCGAGGGACTTCGCCTCCGCAGCGAGGGCGGCGACGGACGTCGGCTCGCGCATACGCTCGAAGAGTGCGCCGACGCCCTTCGGGACGTAGAGGCGTCGCGGGAGGTCGTCTTCGGGGCCGAAGCGGATCTTGTCGACGGCAACCAGCTTGCCGGTTCCTTCGAGCGGCATCGCGAAGGGGACGACGTCGATCGGGGCGGCGAGGCGCAGCACGGCCTGGTCGGGCAGACCCTCGAGGCGGCGCAGCTCGGGCATGGGATCGGACGCGTCGAGGAATTCCCGGTGCATGTCCGAGAAGAGGCGCTCGCCGTAGACGGTCGTCGCCTCGTTGAAGAGCGATCGGTTCACGCCGTATCCGGTCGCGAGCGCGAGGAACGCCTGCCTGTCGGTGATCCCCGGCGGCAGCGCGGACGATCGGAGCGCGCGCCGCGCTTCCCACCAGAACGACTCCTTGGATCCGTTGAACCCGTACCAGAAGTACGTCATCGTCCGGAACGCCGAGATCGTCGTCCGGACGTAGTCGTCGTAGGCGCGCCACACGACGTCCTCGGCGATTGGATCGCCGCGCAGGATCGTCGCGAGCGCGTAGCCCAGCCAGTACGCGGACGACTGCGCGAGGAAGACGCCGATCGAGAAGATGGGATCGACGAATCCGGCCGAATCGCCCACGAGCGCCCAGCCGGGACCCGCGACCTTCTCGCACATCCAGCAGAAGTCGCGTTCGACCAGCAGCTCGCGGGGCGCGTTCGGGTGACGGACGACCGTCGCGCCGTCCACGAGCGGCTGCAACTCGGGCGCCGTGGCCAGGTGCTCGCGGAAGAACTGCTCGAGGTCCCCGCTGCGCGCCTGGAAGGTCTCCTTGCTCGTGACGACGCCGACGGAGATCAGGTCCTTTCGCAGCGGGATGTACCAGATCCATCCGATCGGAATCGTCACGACGAAGATCCGCGCGAGGTCCCAGCTCCCGCAGTAGCGTGCGTCGACCTTCGCGCCGGACAGGTACGCGTAGACGGCGATGTTCTGCAGGAACGGGTCGACGGTGCGTCCTCCGAGCGGGCCGCCGAGGAGCGCGCGCTGTCCGGACGCGTCGATCGTGAAGCGCGCGCGGATCGCACTGTCGGGGGCGCCCTCCGATCGGCCGACGACGCCCACGACCCTGCCCTTCTCGAGGATCGGCCCCTGGACGTCGAAGCCCGTCCGGACCTCGACGCCGAGGTCACGCGCCACGTCGAGCAAGAGCGCGTCGTATGCGTGGCGTTCGACGTGCCAGGTGTAGTCCATCTGCAGCTTGCCCGGCCGGCGCAGCGTGACGATGTCCGCGAGGTCCGTGAAGAGGATCGACCAAGGATCGCGGTCGAGCCCCCACACGAAGGTCCCGCCGGCCTTCGGCAGGAACCCGTGCGTCGCGACCGCGTCGTATGCGCCCATCTCCCAGAGGATGCGGTTCACATCGACGACGAGGGACTCGCCGATGTGGTGGCGCGGGTGCTCTGCGCGGTCGACGATAAGGACGCGCGCCCCTGGCGCGTACTTCTTCGCGAGGCAGGCGACGGTCGTCCCGGCCGGGCCGCCACCGACGACGAGGACGTCGACGTCCAAATCTCGTCAGCGCGAGCGCTTCGCCTTGGCCAGCGCGAGCGCGTGGGACGCGAAGGCGTCCGCGAGATCGGGCTCGTCCACCTTCGGGGTCAGCCGCACGCGGACATAGGGACCCGCCCGTTCGATCGCAACGTGCGCGAGCCCCGCGTAGGCCTTCGCGGCCTCCCGGATCGCCGTCAGCGGGTAGAGAGACGTGTGGAAGCGGATCTGGATCGCGGGCATCAGTAGACGCCGTTGGAGATCTCGATGCGATAGGGATCGCACGTCGCGCCGGCGCCCGGATCGACGCGGCGAACCCGGATCGCGAAGTCCGCGGTCTCGTCCGTGCACAGGTTCGCGCCGGGCGTGTTCGCGGCCGTGCACGGGCACTGCCCCGCCCCGCCCACACCGCCGTCCACGTCCGTGTACCACTCGAAGTCGGTGTCGCCGACCCCGCACAGTCCCGGCTCGGCGCAGAGCAGCGCCGCGTTCGACGGGTCGTCACGGAAGAGGTCGATGATGAACTGGTTGTCCGGGTTCTCGAGGAACTGGACGCGCACGTGGAAGGCGTCGCACCCGTCGTCCCCCACGTCGACCGCCCGGAAGCGGTACCAGACCTCCCGGTCCTCGGGGACGACGATGCCCGTGTACTCGCGCGTCTCGCCGCCCGCGTTGTCGTTGAACTCGCCCTCGTCGATCGCGACGTCGCAGTCGACGCCGAGGTCTGGGGAGAGGTCCGACTCGCACTCGCAGCCGTTCTCGAGGTTTCCGTCGAGGTCCACCGTGCCCGCGGGGCACTCGTAGGCGCAGGCGCCGTCGATGCAGAATCCGCCGGCGGGGCAGAGGTCCTCCTCGCCGTCGTCCTCGTCGATGCCCCCGTCACAGTCGTCGTCTGCGCCGTTGCAGCGTTCGGGCGCGCCCGGGTGGACGGCGGGATCGCGGTCGTTGCAGTCCCGCAGATCGACGTCGCCGCCCCCGCAGGTCGTGTACCCGTCGCGGTCGTCGTCGAAGGGCTCGTCGGCGCGGCCGCTGCAGTCGTCGTCGATGCCGTTGCAGACCTCGGACGCGTCCGGGTTCACGTCCGGATCGGTGTCGTCGCAATCCTGCGCGGCGGGGAAGCCGTCGCCGTCGCCGTCCTCGCTGCCCGGAACGCACACGCTCTCGACGCACACCTCGTCGTCGGCACAGGCCGGGTCGCACTCGCTGACGCCCCCATCCCCGGAGATGTCGTCGCCGTCGTTCTTCGTCTCGCCCGCGGCGCAGCTACATCCCGCCCACAGGAACGTCAGACACGCGAGCCCGAGCGCGCGACCCATCGGGACGTGAGTCTACCGCATCGTCGACCGCATTCCCGAAAAGAGCTCGTAGGTGCCTCCCCGTGTGCGAGGCAGAGACCCTCGCGACCTTCTCCGGGGTCCCCTCGGCGACGACGTACCCCCCGGCGCCTCCGCCCTCGGGTCCGAGATCGATGACCCAGTCGGCGGATCGGATCACGTCGAGGTTGTGCTCGATGACGAGCACGGTGTTGCCCGCCTCGACCAGGCGGTGCAGGACGCGCAGCAGCTTGCGCACGTCGTCGAAGTGCAGGCCCGTGGTCGGCTCATCGAGGAGGTAGAACGTCCGACCCGTTCCGCGCTTCGCCAGCTCGCGGGAGAGCTTCACGCGCTGGGCTTCGCCTCCGGAGAGCGTGGGCGCGGGCTGTCCGAGCTGCACGTAGTCGAGCCCGACCTCCGTGAGCGTCTCGAGGATGCGGCGCAGCGGAGGAATCGGAGCGAACACGTCCATCGCCTCCGCGATGGTCAGTTCGAGGACGTCGGCGATCGAACGTCCCTTGTAGAGCACGCCCAGCGTCGCCTCGTTGTACCGGCGCCCCCGGCAGGTCTCGCAGGTCACGTAGACGTCCGCGAGGAAGTGCATCTCTACCTTGATGAAGCCGTCGCCCTCGCAGGTCTCGCAGCGGCCTCCCTTCACGTTGAAGCTGAAGCGCCCGGGCTGGAACCCGGCGGCCCGCGCGTCCGCCGTCTGCGCGAAGAGATCGCGGATGAGGTCGAACGCCTTCGTGTAGGTCGCCGGGTTCGAGCGCGGCGTGCGCCCGATCGGTTGCTGATCGATGTGGATGACCTTGTCGATCCCCTCCGCGCCGACGAGTCGTGTGTGCCGCCCGACGCGCTCGACGAGGCTCCCGTACACCTTGCGCATCAGCGCGGGGTAGAGGATCCCGCGGACGAGCGACGACTTTCCCGCGCCCGAGACGCCGGACACGGCGACGAGGCCGCCGAGCGGGAAGCGGACGTCGATGCCTTTCAGGTTGTTCTCCGAAGCGCCCTGCACGACGAGCCAGTCGGATGGGCGGCGTCGCTCGCGGGGGTCGACCACCGATGCGCGGCCGGAGAGGTACCGGCCCGTCAGCGTGTCGGCGCGGCAGAGCGCGTCCGGCGATCCCTCGAAGACGACCTCGCCGCCGTCGCGTCCTGCGCCGGGACCGAAGTCGACGACGTGGTCCGCCGTCCGGATGGCCTCCGCGTCGTGCTCGACGACGATGACGGTGTTGCCGAGGTCGCGCAGGCGGCAGAGGGTGTCCAGAAGGCGACGGTTGTCTCGCTGATGCAGGCCGATGGACGGCTCGTCGAGGACGTAGAGCACGCCGGACAGCTCGCTGCCGAGCTGGCTCGCGAGGCGGATGCGCTGGGCCTCGCCTCCCGAGAGCGACGGGCCGGCACGGTCGAGCGTCAGGTACTCGAGGCCGACCGCGCGCAGGAACTCGAGGCGGCCGCGGACCTCCTTGAGGACCTCTTCGGCGATGGCCGCGTCCGCCCCACGCAGCTTCATCTTCGCGAAATGATCGGCGGCGCCCGCCACGGTCATCTGCGTCGTCTCGACGATCGAACGGTCCGCCACGAACACGGCGCGCGCCTCCGGGCGCAGCCGCGCGCTCTTGCACGCGCGGCACGGGGCTTCTCGCAGGTACCGGCGGTACACCTGACGCGTCGACTCCGAATTCGTCTGCTCGAAGCGACGCATCAGGGTGTTCAGGATCCCCTCGAAACGCATCTCCCACGAGCCGGCGCTGCGCTCGCCGTCCCACTTCACCTTGACCCGCCGGTCCCCCGCGCCGAAGAGCAACGTCTCCTTCTGCGAGGCGCCGAGCTTGCTCCACGGCGTGTCGAGGTCGATGCGCAGGTCCTTCTCGACCGCGCGGATGATCCGCCAGAGCCAGCCCGACTCGTTGTGGACCGCGCTCGCCCAGGGGACGATGGCGCCCTGCCGGATCGACTTCGACGGGTCGGGAACGACGAGGTCCGGATCCATCTCGAGACGCGTTCCGAGGCCGTTGCAGTCGACGCACATCCCGAGCGGGCTGTTGAACGAGAAGGTCTGCGGCGTCAGCTCGGGAAAGCCGATCCCGTCGTCCGGACAGGCGCGACTCTCGCTGAAGCGGATGGGCTCGCCGGCACCCTCGGGGATCGCGAAGGCCGTGCCCTTGCCCTCCTTGAACGCGGTCTCGACCGAGTCGGTCAGCCGCGAGCGGTCGACCTTGCCGACTGCGACCCGGTCGACGACCAGCTCGATCGCGTGGCGCTTCTTCTTTTCCAGCGAGAGGCCCTCTTCGAGACGCACCACATCGCCGTCGATGCGGACCCGAGCGAAGCCGCGCCGGGTCAGGTCCGCGAACACGTCCTTGAACTCTCCCTTGCGGTTCTCCGCGATCGGCGCCGCGACGAGCCAGCGGCTCCCGGCCGGCTGCTCCGAGATCGTCCGGACGACGTCCTGCGCGGTCTGCGCGCGAACGGATCGCCCGCAGAGGTGGCAGCGTTGCTCGCCGATGCGGGCGTACAGGACGCGCAGGTAGTCGTAGATCTCGGTGATGGTTCCGACGGTGGACCGCGGGTTTGCCGAAGCCGTCTTCTGCTCGATCGCGATCGTGGGCGACAGTCCCGAGAGCTTTTCGACCTTCGGCTTCTCCATCTGGCCGAGGAACTGGCGCGCGTACGCCGAGAGCGACTCGACGTAGCGGCGCTGGCCCTCGGCGTAGAGCGTGTCGAAGGCGAGCGAGGACTTCCCGGACCCCGAGACGCCGGTGAACACGACGAGCTTGAACTTCGGGATCGCGACCTCGTCGATCCGAAGGTTGTGCTCGCGTGCACCGCGAACGATGATGGCGTCCGGCTGCATGAAGGTCGCGAAACATAGCACGCGAATCCTGATGATCTCGTCGGCGATCGCCGCGTGCGGCGGTGCGCAAAGGGGCCCGCCGCCCGAAGCGCTCGAGGCCGCGACGACGACGATTGTTCCCGACGGCGAGAAGTGTCCCGACGTCGTCGGCGAGCTGCGCGCCGTGGCGATCCTCGCCAGGGCGGGAAGCGCCCGCCCCGTGGGGAGGGTGAGCGCGACGCGCCTTCACCGCGACACCGAGAGCGCCTGCACCTGGGCCGAGGACGGCGCCGCCTCTGCCGCCCGCCGCCTCGGCGCCGACGCGGTCGTCATCGGCTCGCGCCGCGCCGACGAGGACGGCGATCTCGCGCGCTGCGTCGTCGAGGCGAGGGCCTACCTGCGCGGCGATGGGGAATTCCTGCGGGCGTGCGAGCGAGAGACGGTGCGCGGGGTCGAGCGAGAGCCGGAGTGAGTGCAGGCGCCTCGGCGGCGCTACAATGAAGGCCCTGGAGGGGTTCGATGGGACACCGGCTCGCTTGCCTCGCCTGCATCGGCCTGGTCGCCTGCGGCTCGCGCTCTCGTCAGGTCGGAGCGGACTCCGACGTCGACTCGGACGCAGACACGGACGGGACCGACGACCTCTGCGGCGAAGAGCCCAGCTTCGAGGTGGGCGTGGGCGCGCCCGTTCCCGGCGACGTCGACCTGCTCGTCGTCGTGGACAACTCGAACTCGATGCGCGAGGAGCAGGCGAACGTGACCGCGAACCTTTCCGCCCTTCTCTGGCCGCTCATCGACCCGCCGGACGATGATGGGGACGGCGTACCGGACTGGCTGCCGGCGGCGTCGGTGCACATCGGCGTGGTATCGACCGACATGGGTACGGCCGGCTACTCGGTCACGACCTGCGACAACGCGGAGCGCGGGGACGACGGCGTGCTGCAGAACCTTCCGTCGCCGGGGATCGCAGGATGCGACGCGACCTATCCGAAGTTCCTGACCTTCGACCCCGGCGCAGATCCCGGGGGCATCGCGCAGGATTTCGATTGCATCTCGACGCTCGGCACCGGCGGATGCGGTTTCACTCAGCCCCTCGCCGCCCTCGAGAAGGCCACAACCGTCCACTCCCAGGACGGCGCCGCGAACCACCCGTTCCTCCGGCCCGACGCGCTTCTCGCGGCAATCCTCGTCAGCGACGCGGATGACTGCTCCGTGCTGGACCCGACGATCTTCAGCGACGACGGCTCGCTCGGGCCCCTCTCCCTGCGGTGCTTCGAGAATCCCGCGATGCTTCAGCCGTGGGAGGAGTTCGTCCCGACCCTCCTGGCCCTCAAGCCAGGCCAACCCGAGCGCGTCTCCCTCTCGGCGATCGTCGGCGTTCCGCACGACCTGGTCGAACGGTCCAACGCCGACCTGCTCTCGGCGGACGTGATGAGCACCGCGGACCTCGACGCGATCCTCGCGGATCCGCGGATGCAGGAGAGGATCGACGACTCGCCCGAGGGCGGCGGGGCCCGGCTCGTGCCTTCCTGCGACGTCCCGGGATTGGGGGTCGCGTCCCCGCCACGGCGGATCGTGCAGGCCGTGCGCGAGGTCGACCGCGCGGGGAACCTAGGAATCGTGCAGTCCATCTGCCAGGCGGATTGGAGCGACACGACCGAGGCGATCGCCCGCGCGATCGGCCGGGTCGTCGGCCTCGGCTGCACGCCGGTCCCTCTGGACGGCGTCGCCGGGCACCTGGACTGCGCGCTGACCGCGACTCTCTCCGACGGGGGACCCTGCGGTCCGGGCAGCTTCGAGGTCGGCCGGCAAGACGGACGAACGGTCTGCCAGTACTGCCAGGCGCTCGACGGCTCCCATTTCGCGACGGACTTCCGCGGGACCGAGCTCGGCGCGTGCGCGGATTCCGCGCAGTCCTGGACGTATTCGCCGGCAGGGTGCGGGGGCTCGGGGCAAGTGCTCCTGAGCCCGGGAACGGAACCCGCGCCGGGCGTGACGCTGCGAATGGTCTGCACGCGCGAGGCGGTCCCCGAACCGGACGACTGCTAGCGCCTCTACTCGTCGTCGATCCCGTCGCAGTCCTGGTCGGTCCCGTCGGCGCCGGCGCGCCAGGCATGTCGGATGCCTCCCCGCTGATACGCCAGATGGGGGACGCCCGACGAGTCGACAGCCAGGGCGTGACGTCCTTCGATCCAGCCTTCGCCGATCGCTATCTCCCGGATCCACGCGCCCGACGCATCGGTCGCGTACTCGACCGAGTCGCCGAAGTCGGGCGACGTGACCGTGCCGACCACGTGGCCGGCGCCTTCGCGGCCGACGGCCATCGCGCAGACCGGAAGCGTTCCGGAGAGCGCCACTTCCGTCGTCCACTCCCCGTCCGTCAGCTCCCCCCATCGGACCTCGGCGTCGAAGTACGCGACGAAGAGCCGGTCATCCGGCGTGATCGCGAGGCCGCAGACCGGAGCCGGGTCCGCGTCCAGCACTTCCCGGGTCCACTCCCCCGTGGCGTCGGTCCAGTGATCGAGATGATCCACATCCGAAGCGGCCAGGTGAGCGACCCCCGCCGAGTCGAACACGAGGTCCATCTCGTCGTATGCGATGTAGGCAAGGTCCTCGAACGCGGGCGTGCCCGTCTCCCACGACACGTAGCGCAGCCCGAAGCCGCTGCCCCCGTACGCGACGGCGGCGAATCCGTCCGGGTGGACCGCGACGGCCGGAGCGTTCTCCGCCGCCGTATCGAAGAGATCCACGACCCAGTCGCCCGTCCGGTTCGAAGCGAGGTAGGCGTCGTCTTCCTCGGCCGTCCACCCCAGCCGGAACGTGCCGTCCGCCGCGGGGGCTATCGAAACCTGCCAGACCCGGTCCGATTCGATCTCCTGCGTCGCCCAGTCGCGACCGCTCTGCGACGCGAGTCGGACGCCCGAATCCGTCCCGTACGCGACGTGGACGACGTCGTCCGCGTCGATCGTGATCGCGGCACCCATGCCTCGCTCCGCGTCGTCCACGTCCTCGGACATCCACAGGACTTCCCGAGCGCCGGGGTGGATCCGCGCGTCCGCGTCGTCGCAGTCGTCTCCCCCGCAGGACGGGGCGTCGTGACCGTCCCGGTCGGCGTCGCAGACGTCGCTCGCGGAGTCCGAATCCGAGTCCGAGTCCGCGTCGGCGTCGGCGCCCGAGTCGACGCCGCCACCCGCGTCCGGGACCGCGGCGACCCGCCGACCGCCGCCGCAACCCCAACCGGCCGACGCGACGACGAGAAGCCACGGTGCCCGCCCCATGGGGGGATTGTCCCACGAGTCCCGCGCCGCCGTGAGAGAACGCTACTCGCAGCCGCGGTGTACGCGCACGGCCGTTAGGGTCGCGGGCGCGCTGCCCGGCTCGCGTGCGAGCGTGGCGCGTATCTCGAGGAGCAGTCCGTTCCGATCGGCGTCGAGATCGCCCAGTGGGGCCGGTGCGGCGTCGCGGGGCGCCGAGGCAACGGGGGTCCACACGCGTGCCGAGAGCGCTTCCGGGTCGTTCGCGGCGCGTGCCTCGAAGCGAATTGCCGCTCCCTCCGGTAGATCGGCCTCCCAGTCGAGGCGCAGCCAGGTCGTCGTCTCGCCGGCGGCGCATCCTTCCATGACGGCCTTCCAGGTGCCGGGCGGGTCGGTGGACTGCATGAGCTGGGTGCCCGTGAAGTCCGACTGGTGGAACGGTCCGCCGACGCAGGGGTCGCCGGCGCAGTCCAGGACGGGATCGAGCGCGCCCGTTCCCGGATCGTAGACCCAGGCGCCGCCGCGGAAACCCCAGACGAGGCCGCGAGAGTCGGCCGCGAGCGCGCGCAGGTCCCCCGAGATCACCTCGACCTCCAGCGACTCGCCGTCGACGCGACAGAACGATCCCGACACGTCGCCGAGCGGGCACGCGCCGACGTACACGTCGCCGTCCGCGGTCGCCGTGACGCCGTGGCCGAAGGTGTCGCCGAAGTCGGTCCACTCCTCGGCGGCCGGGTCGAACGAGGCGATGTACCCCGCGGTCCACGGGCGGCCGTCGGGATCGAGCGTGAGGTCCTGCGACGAGCGGTCCGGGCGAACGAACTCCTCGACGGCCCCCGGGTCCCGCGTCTCGAACCGGCACAGCGAGTTGCCGCAGTCGATCCACAGGAATCCGTCTCGATCGACGGCGGCCCCGTTGGACGAGCAGAAGCCGCAGCGGGCGCTCTCTCCGGTCTCCTCTCCCGTCTGGGCGTCCAGCTCCCGCAGCTCCGCGCCGAGCCCGACCCAGAGGCGCTCCGCGATCACGTCATCCTCCACCCGCATCTCGTAGGCGACGGTCCGCGCCTCGTCGCAAGCACCGAAGCCCTCGCACGCCAGGTCCGCACGCCAGGCGACACACTCGTCGTCTCCGAACTCGAGGATCTCGCCCGGACCGTGCGAGGTGAGGACCTCGCCGTCGCGATCGGCGTCGATACAGGCGTACAGGGCCTTGGTGACCGAGGTCTGCCTGCCGCTGCCCCCATTGCCGAAGTAAGCGTTGCCCTCGTAGTCGACCGCGGCGACGAGCGGTTGCACGTTCGACGCATCGAAGCTCGCCAGGTGGACTCCGACGACCTCGCGGGCCAGCGTGTCGACGCGCGCGAACGTGTACGACTTCGCCGGCGCCCAGAGCACGTCGCGCGGGGCGACGGGCCCTCCGGGCGCGAGACGACCGTCCGCCCCGAGGGTCGCGCCGTCCGATCGGGCAGTCCCATGATCGAAGGGGCGATCCTCCGACGGACCGTAGCCGACGACCGCGCACGAAGGATCGCAGTCGCCGCACGCGAGGACCGGCTCGTCGTCCGTCGTCCCGTCGCAGTCGTCGTCGCGGGCGTTGCAGGATTCCTCCGCAGGGAGGACCTGCCCCTCGCAGGGGCCGAAGGTGCCGTCGGCGCAGGCGCGCACGCCCTCCACGCAGGGACCGACGCCGAGGGTCCCGGCCGGTCCGTCGAAGCACGCGACGAGCTGTCCGTCCTCGCACGGGGATCCCGCGTCCTCGGGCGCGCCCGCATCGGGACCGTGGGACGCCCCGCACGCGGCGATCGCGAGGGTCACGAAAACGAGAGAAGCCGACAGCCCTCGAATCATCTCGTGGAGGATCCTGCCACGGAGGGAACGAAGGGAGCCAGAGAACAAATCCGTTGCACACCGCTGTGTGCAGTGTGCCGGGGGTTGGCACGATCGTGCGTGCGCGTGCGTAGCGTCAACGCGCGCACGATGGCGAATTTCTGGCCGCCGCGCGCGAGATTCCACAGGTCGTGCCGCACGACCTTCTGGCATGCGAGTTGCTGCGCGTGACGCCTGAAAGGGAGGTGGCCATGAAGATCGGGCAGTTCGTATTTGCGATCCTCGCAGCGGGATGCATCGCAGCGGGATGCATCCGCGGGGAGCCGACCGGCTCGCGGGAAGTTCTCGTCGTCGACGGTGAATGGGTGCGGGCACCGTCCGTCTCGGATGGGCCGGTACTGGCGGACGAGGTTCCGGCAGGGGTGGACGCGTGGCCCGTCGACCTGTGGCTGGTCGACGGGAAGCTCGTCGTCTGCGAGGACGCCGTCCCCGTCGACGGAACCGAGGATGACGACGAAGGCAACGGCGGGAAGGAAGACACGGACGGCGCCGGACCCACAGGCGCCTCGGCGGGATTGGGGTCCGACGCGCTCGGCGGGGGCGACAGATCTGCAGGAGACGCGGTCCGTGAGGATCTCGCATGGCTCCACTGGGAGGACCTGCCCGACATCGACGTGACCGCCTACACCTGAGGGTGACCTACGCGCGGGCGTGGCCCGCGAACCTTCGAACCCTCGAGCGCAGCAGCGTCAGAACTCGCAACGACCCAGAAGCACCCCCGAGATGCAGTCCGCGAGGTCGACGCAGTCCACCTCGTCGAAGCACGGGTCGAGCTCGGCGTTGACGTCGTCCTCGAAGTAGCCCCACGCGGAACACGACGTGATCTCGTCCGGGCAGTCGACCCTGCGGGTCTCGCAGGCGTCCTGCAGGGCCAGACCGGCCTCCGTGCGGTCGAGTCCCTCCGCTCCTTCGACCGCGCACGACTCGTCGTCGTCGGCCAGGAGCAGATCGCAGTCGAGGGTCGCCAGGCACGCGACAGCGGGCGTCCAGAAGTCCGCCCTCCAGATCGCCGCGCCGCAATCGCAGCCGAAGAGGCAGGACTCCTCGTCCGCGTCCGGATCGCACTCGATCTCGTGGCCGCAGTATGCGGCGCAATCGGCGTCCGAAGACGTGCCCGTGTCCGTGCCCGAATCCGTGTCCGTGTCCGTGACCGTGCCCGAATCGGATTCGGTGTCGGAATCCGAATCGGCGTCCGAATCCGAATCCGAGTCCGCGTCCGAGTCCGAATCCGAGTCCGCGTCCGAGCCGGAATCGGTGCCGGAATCCGTGTCGGTGTCCGAATCCGTGTCCGCGTCGCCGGAACCACCCTGCGTGCCGGCGCAGCCGGATGCGAGGGCCAGCAGGATGATCAGGTGTCTCGACGTCATGGGAGGCTCCTCCGCGTGCCGGGATCTGCAACGGGCGTACCGGCCGCCTGGCGGGGAAATCCCTGAGGAATGGGTCGATTCACCTGGCGCAACCAGGGCACAGGGGTCGCGCCCCATTCGTCCGTGCACCCTCGACTGAGACGGCTCACCGGTAGGCACACTGATTCCGGCAGCCCGCCTTGTCGCAGACCTCCTCGCACGTACCCGCGTCGGGGCACTCGCAGTCCTCCGCACAGGGAATCTGGCAATGGAACCACACGACGAAGCCGTTCTCGGCCTGGCAGACGTAACCGGCGGGGCAGTCGTCGTCGCCAGCGCAATCGTCTCCGACGCCGCCCGAGTCGGCCGCTACCGGATCGCAGCCGGTGTCGGTGTCCGAATCCGTGCCCGTGCCCGTGCCCGAATCCGAATCGGAGCCCGAATCCGAATCGGAGCCCGTACCCGAATCGGAGCCCGTACCCGTGTCCGAGCCGGAATCAGTCCCGGAGCCAGAATCCGAGTCCGATCCCGTGTCCGAGGCCGAGTCCGATCCTGTGTCCGAACCCGAGTCCGTTTCCGATCCTGTGCCCGAGCCCGAGTCCGTGTCCGCATCGGTATCGGAGTCCGCATCCCCGTCGCTGTCCGAGTCCGAGTCCGCGTCGCCTCGGTCGGCGTTGCCGCCTCCGGTCCCGGATCCGCAGTCGCAGCCTGCGAGCATGACGAGCATGAGAACTCTCATTGCGCTTTCCTTTCTTGTCGGACCGAACCGAGGGAATCCGCCGCCCGCGATGCGCGCGTCGGTGACGGCAGAGCGTGCCTGCGGGTCGCGAGTCGCTGACGGAGCCCGCGATCGTTCACTCATGGGAGGAGGCGGCCGCCCGATCCGCCGTTGACGCACCGGCCGTCGCGGCACACCGGCGTGCACGCCCATGCTGCGCACTGGTGGGGCCAGTCGCAGCCGGCGCCGCGATACGCGCGCTCGATCTCGCGGAGACGCACGGATGTCGCCTGGTCCGTGATGCCGCCGCATCCGGCCTCGGCGACCACCGGATTGAAGCAGCCGCAGTCCCCATCCGCGGTGCAGCGGCCGGTCGCGGACGCCATCGCTGTGCGGAACGCGGTGGCGTGCCCCGCGCACGGGTCCGGTGGCGCCGACGGTGGGATCGTCCAGGCTTGCGGCGGGGGCACCGGCACCAGCGGCTGCGGCGGCGGTGGCTCGTTCGGAGCACCGTCCCTGCAACCGATCGCAACCACCGCTGCGAGGAGCGACGCGCGCACCGACACGTGGCAGTCCCTACACCATCCCCGCTACCGCTGCCAGGGCGGCGAAGCCGGCGATGGCGGCGGCGACGAAGGCGATGATCTCGATCATGTCGGAGCGCGCGGGAGGCGGCGGCGTGTCGGTGGCGCGGGCGGCGTCGGATTCGATCTCGCGGGCGCGGCGGCGAGCGCGGGCGCCGGCACGGCCGAGGAGGATGGCCTCCGCGAGCGCGCACAGGCCGATCCCGGCGACGCCCCGGCTGCGTACATCGTGGCGGACCGCGGCCAGTCGCGCGGCCTCGTCGGCGCCGCCGTCGGCGAGAAGTGCGGGCGGGTAGCGCACCCTGTCGAGCGCGGCGAGGCCGGCCCGCAAGAGCAGCGGAGCGTCCGCAATCGATGCGCCGAGCGCGACGCCGAGTCTCGCGAGGGCACGGGCGTCGTCGTCCGCGTCGCCGACCCAGAGGTGGCGGACGGTGACGGCCTCGCCGGGGTCGCCGAAATGCGTCGAGGCCTGGATGGCGACGACGCCGCCCAGGTGTCGGGGGATCGTGAAGGCAGCGCGGCCCTTCTGCAGCGGGGCCGAGTCCGCGTGGCGGCGAATGCCCACTCCCGGGGCGGGTCCGTCGTCTACGAAGTAGTCCACGTAGGCGCACTTCGCGCCGCTCGCGGACCGGACCTCGAAGGCCGTCCCCGGTGCAGCGCGCGCGGCCATGTGAATCGTCGGCCGCGCCGGACGGACAGGGAGAAGGAGGCGCGCCGGGCGGCCGCCGGCGGATACGTCCACGGCGAGGTCGCCGAGAAGAGGGACGACGTGCAGCTCGGCGACGCCCGCCGCGTTCACCCTGACGGACGCCGGCGCCGGCGACTGCAGGGAGCCCGCGCGGACCTCGACGGACGCCTCGCCCGACCAGGGCGCGCCGCTCGGCTGCGACGCGAACCGCAGCAGCACGGGCAGGGGATCGCTCGTCGCGAGGGCGCCGCCGACCGGGAAGGCGTCGACGCGGACCGGGCCGCTCATGGCGCCACGGACCCCCTCGCGGGGGACCGGACGATCCGGTCGCACCGTCGCGCCGCGCCGGACCCGCGCGCGAGCGACCACTTCCCCTCGGGCCGTGATGGCGCGCACCTCGACCAGGATGCGGTCCGTCGGGGTGTGGGGAAAGCGCACGGACACCTGGGCGGCGTCGCAGCGCGGCTCCCGGGCGATCGCGAGCGGATAGCCCTGCACGCCGACGGCGCGGGCGCGCAGGGATCGGATCTGGAGGACGGCGTCGTCGGGGCCGACGACCGCGACGCGCAGAGGTACGGGCGTGTCCATGGGCCAGACGGAGGGGCCCCACACGAGCAGCGCGGGCCCCGGTCCGCGGGACGACACGAAGACGACGGTGGCCGCGAGCAGGGCCGCGAGGACGGGGAGGACGACGAAGGACAGGATGCGCGCGGCGCGCGTCATTGGCGCATCGTTCCCGAGAAGAAGGTGACGACGGCGCCGGCTTGCAGGTCGGAGCCGTACGAGAGGACCTCGCCCTCGGACGGGCCGAGCACCTTCGCGAGGACCCACAGGGAGGAAAAGCCGCAGTAGCGGCGCGCCTCGCGATCGGAAAGATAGTCCGCCAGGACCGCGGCGGCGTCGCCAGAGGCGGCCTTCGCGGCAAAGGCACGGTCGAGGGCTTCGAGGGCGGGAAGGGCCTCGGCGTCGACGGCCGCTTCGCCGAAGCGCGTCCCCCGGTGCGCGAGGTCGACGCCCGCGACGAAGACGACGCGCTGGCCGCGCGCTTCGCGGTCGCGGCGCAGCGCGCGCAGCGCCTCGACGAGGGCACCCACGGTCGGGTCGTCGTCGGGGGCCGCGCTGCCGAGCTCGCCGAAGTGCCCGACGAGGATTGGAAGCGCGCGGATCGGGCGCCGGCGCGCTTCGCGCAGCGCGTGGGCGAGGAAGACCGACGTGAACTCGAGAGAGTGCTCGGTGCGGTGCGCCGCGGAATTGCGCATCGCCTGGGCGCCGACCGATCGGGCAACGACGTCCAGGGCTTCGCGGTCGGTCTCGACCGGGCCGAACGGCGTGTCGTAGTCCTTGTCCGTCAGCGCAACGGGGCCGTCGAAGGGCTGGTGGCCGGTTCCGAGGAGCACGAAGAGGTCGGCATCGGCGGCCTCGCGCGCGAGCGCGCGGTAGGCGGGCGCGTAGACGCGGCCGCCCGCACGAGGGTCGATGTGCGGTGCGACGGCGGCGACGAGCCTTTTCGAGCTCGGGCGCGGGAGCGCTTCGGGCGCCTTCGAGTAGAAAGCGTCGAGCACCTTCGACAGTGCGGCCCGGTCCGTCGGGATCTCGCGCCCGAGGACGAAGAGCGGGCGGCTCTTCGCGCCCTCCCAACCGCGATCGACGCGATCCTTCTCCGCGCGGAAGCGCGGGCTGTCCAGGAGGAAGGCGTCGTCCAGCTCGCGCGCGAGCGTCTCGACCTCGCGGGCAGAGCCGCGCGTGCCGACGGACGCCTCCACCTCGAGGGCGACGTCCGTCGGCGTGCGACGTCCGTCGAAGAGTGTCGCTGCGTAGAAGCCGGGGCCGGAGAGGACCGCGGTTCGCGCCGTGTACCGATACGGATCTTGGAGGAGAAACTGCGGCTCGGCGCCAGGCAGGCGCGTCACCTGGATCGCGCGAAGTTTCGCCGGGCGGAATGCCTCCGGCGCATGGCTGTGGTGAGCATGTCCAGAATCACTAGCTATTTCGACAGGTTGGCACCCGGGAGCGTGTCCCCCTAGAAGCGTGACCCCTAGAAGCGGGAGAAGAAGGCGAGCATGGAGTCGTTGATAGGTGGCCATTGGCCGTGCGCTCCGTCCCACTCGCAGTACTGGACCTCGGCGCCGTCGGCGCAGTCCGGGAAGACCATGCAGCCGTCGCCACCGGGTGCGCCGCGCGCGCCGCAAGAGTTGCACGTCGACCACCAGTCGGAAACCTCCTCACCGAAGCCAGGGAAGAGGCCGTCGTTGACGCTGTGGATGACCATCGAGGGCATCGGCGGATCGATGCAGGACTGTGCGGCCAGATAGGGGCCGTTCACGCCCTGCGCGGACGGCGCGACCGCCGCCGGGCGCGGGTCGGTGCGGACGTCGAGCGACAGGAGCGTCGTCACGCTGCCGCCGTCCGAGTGTCCCGTGAAGTAGACGCGCGCCAGGTCGATGCACCAGCGCGCGGAGATCAGGCTCGCCACGAGGCCGACGTCCGCGACGGATCCCGGGTCGCCCGGGGAGATGTGGTTGACGTAGGCGATCGCGTACCCGGCGCCCGTCGCGTCGGGAGTGAGCCCGGTGAAGCCCTCGGTCTGCGAGGGGTCCGACACGCCCGCGGGCGAGTAGACGACCACGAGCGGGACGGCGACGGTCGGGTCGTAACCGGGAGGCATGCGCACGTCGAAGTCGACGCCACCCCCCGTGAGCTCGCCGTCCGTGTTGCCGCCGGGACCGGCGCGGGATCCGGCCTCGCATCCCGCGGGGCCGGTGTCGGTGTCCGAGCCCGTGCCGCTGTCCGTGTCCGTGTCCGTGTCGACGTCCGTGTCGACGTCCGTGTCCGAGTCGCCGTCATCGCCGACCACGTCGTCGTCGCCGCCGGAGTCGTTCGATGTGCTCAGGCAGCCTGCCGACGACCAGGAGAAGGAGACGGAGAAGATCAAGAGGAAGAGCTTGACGGACGGTCGCATGCCCGGAACGTACTAGGCTATGCTCGTAACGTGAAGCGCGGGGCGCTTACGGCTTTCTTACTCCTCGGGTGCGGTTCGACGGGAGGCGGCTCCAGTGGGGACGCCGACTCCGACACGGACACCGACACGGGGACCGACACCGGATCCGACACCGAGACGTGCGAGTTGCCGTGCGACTGCGTCGATTGCGGCCACGGCGTGTGCGTGAACGTCGCGGGCGACGCGGCCTGCCAGTGCGACGAGAACTACGTGCCGGCCCCGGGCCCCACTTGCATCGCAACGAGCGTCGACGATCCGGACGGGTACTGCGAGGAGAACGAGATCCGCTGCCTCGTGATCGAGTTCGACGCGCGTACCGACGACTGCGGAGAGGACGAGTGCGTCGTGGCGTGGACGGAGACCTTCGAGCTCGTCGCCGACATGTGGCTGTACCGGGTGACGACCAGCGGAACGGGCGGGACCGGGTGCGACTGCGCCGAGGACGCGACCGTTCAGTGGCTCGTCGACGGCGAATGCGTCGCATCAGGCGAGGGCCTCGCCGGCGAGTTCGTCTACGCACAGGCGGGCCTGCCGGAGACGTCCGCCGACCTCGGTCGCTCGCTCGAAACCGGCATCCACTCGCTGCGCGGCTTCCGCGCCGCTGGCTGCGGGAGCGTCGACGTGGACTTCGTGCGCCTCCTGCTGTCCCCCGCCAATCCTTGAGGTTGCTGGAAAAGGTCGGCCTCGGGCGCCCGGAGGTGCGGGCGTGGGCGATGTACGACGTCGCGAACTCCGCTTTCTTCACGACCATCATCGGATCCGTCTTCCCGATCTATTTCGCGTCGGTCGCCGCCGCGGACCTCGACGGGCCCACGGCCACCGCCCGTTTCGCGACCGCGACGACGATCGCGCTGGCGATCTCGGCGATCCTGTCGCCTTTTCTCGGTGCGCTGGCCGACTTCCGCGCGGCCAAGAAACGGTTCCTCGCGGGGTTCCTCTTCCTCGGCGTCCTTGCGACCGCCGCGATGTGGTTCATCCACCGGGGCGACTGGATGCTCGCCGCGGTCCTGTTCATCCTGGGGAACATCGGCGCCTCGGCGAGCTTCGTCTTCTACGACGCCCTCCTGCCTCACGTGGCGCGCCCCGACGAGGTCGATCGCGTCTCCACCGCCGGCTATGCGCTCGGCTACCTGGGCGGCGGAGTTCTGCTCGCGATCAACCTGGCGTGGATCCAGATGCCCCGGACATTCGGGCTCGCCGACGCGGGTCAGGCGACACGGCTGTCGTTCCTGTCGGTCGCCGTGTGGTGGCTCCTGTTCTCGATTCCCCTGCTGCGCCGCGTCCCCGAGCCGGCGCGGCGGCTCGCGCCGGGCGAACGCGGAGACGAACGGCCGCTGCGTGCCTCTTTCGCGAGGCTGCGGACGACGTTGCGCGAGCTGCGGCAGTACAAGCAGGCGTTCCTCCTCCTGGTCGCGTTCCTCATCTACAACGACGGGATCGGGACGATCATCCGGATGGCGCCCATCTATGGCGCGGAGATCGGCATCGGCAAGGGCGCTCTCATCACCGCGGTCCTGCTCGTTCAGTTCGTCGGCATCCCTTGCGCGTTCGCGTTCGGATGGCTCGCGTCGAAGATCGGGCCGAAGCGCGCGGTCATGCTGTCGCTCGCCGTCTACGCGCTCATCAGCGTCGTCGGGTACTTCATGAAGACGGCGACGCACTTCTTCGGCCTCGCGATCCTCGTCGGCATGGTCCAGGGAGGGAGCCAGGCCCTGTCGCGCTCGCTCTTCGCGAGCATGGTCCCGACGCACAAGTCGAGCGAGTTCTTCGCGTTCTTCGCGGTGTTCGAGAAGTTCGCGGGGATCCTCGGCCCGCTGCTCTTCGCGGGGACGATCGCGGCGACCGGATCGAGCCGCAACGCGATCCTCGCCGTGATCGCGTTCTTCGCGATCGGTGCCGTGCTGCTGTCGCTCGTGGACGTCGAGGCCGGCCGAAAGGTCGCGCGCGAGGCCGAGGCAAGGATCGCGACGAGCTGAAGGACCACCTCGACAGGGGGACTCGCCCGACTATAGTGCGCGCGCCATGAGCCTCAGAGTCGCGCTCGCGTCTTCTCTGCTCACCTCCTGCTACCTGCCGATCCAGCCGCAGGGCGGGTACGCCGGCGATCCCCAGTACGCCCAGCCGGCACCCCCCGGCGGGCCGGAGGCGGCTCCGATGGGTGCGCCCACGGAGCCGGCGGCAGAGCCAGCGCAGGCGGGGCCGCAGAACTACTCGCTCGACCTGAAGAACGAGTGTCGCGAGACGGTGAACCTCTTCATCGGAGACCGTCCGCCGTTTTCGAGCGGCACGTACACGACGCTCGGGTCGAACACGTCGACGTCGTACACGGGGTTCGCACCGGAGACGATCTGGATCGTGGACGACTCGCGCAATCCGGTCTCCTCGTACTCTGTCGGCGCCGGAAGCCAGCGCGTGCAGATCCTCGAGTCCTGCACCGGGTTCGCGCCGCGGTAGCTGCTGGACGCTGGACCTGGACAGAAGATGCACGACCTCGTCGTCGTCTCGGACCTGCACCTCGGGCGCGGCAAGAACCCCGAGACGGGCCGGTTCTTCGGCCTGGAGACCTTCTTCTGGGACGACGACTTCCGCCGTTTCTGCGCGCACCTGCGCAAGGAGGCCACCGATCGCGCAACGTCGCTTCGGCTCGTGCTCAACGGAGACGTGTTCGACCTCCTGCGGATCGAGCCTGTCGACGGCGGTGGCGCGCTCACGCCGGCCACGGCCGCGGAGACCGTGCGAGCCATCCTCGGGGGCCATCCGTCCTTCGCGGAGGGACTCGCGACGATCCTCGCTTCCGGCCACGAGGTCTTGCTGCTTCCCGGCAACCACGACCCGGAGATCCAGTGGCGGCCGGTCCAGGACGTCGTCCGTGCCGCGATTCTCAAACGGCTCCGCGCGCACATGGGCGACGAGGAAGCGGACGGCGCGATCCGGGGCCTCCGCTTCGAACCCTGGTTCCATCACGAGCCCGGGCGCATCTGGATCGAGCACGGTTGCCAGTACGATCCCGAGGGCGCGTTCCGGTATCCCTTGCGATCGGGGCTCGTCGATCAGCCCGACGCGCTGCACGAGGCGGAGCTGGACCTGCCGCTCGGGAACTTCTTCCAGCGGTACCTGTACAACGCGTTCGGATCGATCACCTTCATCGTTCCGTCGACGCGCGCGCATTTCCGTTACTTCAAGTGGCTGCTCTTCAACGATCCGCGCCTGCTCTTCCGCGTGACCGCGAGCCACGGCCCGTTCATGTTCCAGGTCCTGCGTCGGCTCGCGAAGGTCGTCGGGACGCGCAAGGACCTCGAGCGCGCGCACGAGGAGGAGCTCGGGAGCGTCGCCGAGCGCTCGGGTCTCGGCGAGAAGCTGCGGACGATCGATTCGTGGAAGAACGTCCGCGGCGACGTCGCGCAGGCCGGATCGCAATTGCTCCGGCAGCTCGTGAAGATCTCCGTCGCGGTCGCGCTCCTGGCCGGTCTGGCGGCGAGCCTCTGGTTCGCCGGGTTCCACGCGATCAACGAGCTGCGCGCCGGGTTCGTCCCCAAGGCGCTGCTCTTCCTGGCGCTCAACTTCCTCTTCCTCGTCTCCGGAACGGTCGCGCTTGCGTACGCGCTGCGGACGCCGCCCTCGGTGCCGCCGAAACCCATGCGGTCCGCCGCACAGCGGATCGCACAGCTCCTCGACGTCCCGATCGTGACGTTCGGGCACACGCACGACGAGGCGATCCAGCGCATGAACGGCTCCTCGGGCGGGCACGCCTGGTACTTCAACACCGGCACGTGGGTGTCCGTGTTCACGCACGACGTGCTCTACCCGCGCGAACGCGTGCAGCTCACGTTCCTTCGGGTGCGCGGCCACGAGGCGGAGCTGCTCCACTGGAGCCCGGGGCGCGGAGAGGCGCTTCCCGTCATCCTCATCGACGACGACGCGCCGAGAGAAGCTCGCCTGCGGCTCGCTGAGGGAGAAAGCTCGCCTGCGGCTCGCTGAGGGAGAAAGCTCGCTGGCGCTCGCTGAGGGAGAAAGCTCGCTGGCGCTCGCTGAGGGAGAAAGCTCGCTGGCGCTCGCTGAGGGAGCACTCGCTGCGCTCGTGAGGAACCGCTCAAACCTGGGGACCGCTCGGCCTGTCGCCTCGCGCGCAACTGCCTCACTCAGCGAGCGAAGCGAGCTTCTCCCTCAGCGAGGGTCAGCGAGCTTTTCCCTCACGAGCGCAGCGAGTGCTCCCTCAGCGAGCGAAGCGAGCTTCTCCCTCGCAGCGAGCGCCAGCGAGCTGCTAGAGAGTTCTCCACACCCACGCGCTGCCGGCGTCCGTCACGACGACGACGTCGTCCCGGGCATCGCCGTCCACGTCGCCGCCGAAGATGCGCGACGCGTCGGCGGCGGTCTCGGCCGAGCCGGTCTCGGCGAACGTTCCGTCCAGGATCCGGACGCCCCCGCCGGCGACGAGCGCGGCGACTTCGGGGCCCGATCCGCGATCGACCGTCGCGACGTCGAGAACCGATCCGCCGAGGGACGTCGAGTCCACGAGGGTGATGTTCGTCGCGCCGTCGCTCGTCCACAGCTCCACGCCGCTGCCTGCGGCGACCATCACGTCGCCGTTGCCGTCCCCGTTGAAATCGGCGAAGGCCGCCGCGGCGTGCGCGTCGAAGGTCAACGGACGGACGTCGGAGAAATCGAAGTCCGCGACCGAGACGACCTCGACGAGGCCGCCACCGAGGAACAGGATCTCGTCGCGCGCGTTTCCGCCGAGGTCCCCGGCGGCGACGTTGGAGATCCCGGCCGGGAGGGCGACCTGCGTCCGCACGCTCCAGCCGCTCCCCGTGTTCTCGACGCGCAGCAGGTTTCCGTAGGTCGCGTCGAACGCGGCGACGTCGCGATCGCCGTCGGTGTCCAGATGCGCTGCGAGGACCGCACCGGGGGACGAGAGCCCCGCCACGGGGTCGGACCAACCGGCGCCCAGGTCCGCGCCGGAGAGCGCGTGCAGGGTCATGGAGTCGTCGAACGCGGCCGCCATCCCTTCGCCGAGGTGCGTCAGGCCCGTGATCGACGTGCCCGCGAGGACCGACGCCGCGGCGCCGAGCGCCCCGCATCCGGACGAAACGAAAGAGGCCACGCCATCGCCGGACGAGACCAGGAGGTCCATCCGGCCGTCCCCGTCGAGGTCGGTCGCCGAGGCGAGGGCGACGGGCGGCCCGAGCGGCAGCTGTGTCGCCACCCCGGCCGGCGGGCAGTCGCCGTCCGAATCGGAGTCCGCGTCCGTGTCGACGTCAGTGTCCGCGTCGATGTCGGTGTCGCCGTCTCCTCCCCCGCCGGTTCCGGTCCCCAGACAGCCGATCCCCCACGGGGCGAACGTCGCCGCCAAGCAAAGCACCCTCATGGCACTCAGATGCCGCGGGCCGGCGTCGCCCACGACCGCGACTTGACGGATCCCCGGGCGGATGGAAATCTCCGCCCCGAATTGCTGGGGCTGTAGCTCAATTGGGAGAGCGCATGACTGGCAGTCATGAGGTCGAGGGTTCGACCCCCTTCAGCTCCACTGACTCGGATTAGGAGGCTGGTGTGAAACGGCGCCGTCGCGAGGGCGACGAGCCGGGGTGAGATCCGCGCCAGGCGGACCGAGGACCGACGAGGCGTACTCGACGTACGGAGAGGAGGCCGCAGGGAGCATGGCGCGGAGATTGCCCCGGCTCGTCGGCCGCAGCAGGCGGCGTTTCACACCAGCCTCCTAGGACTTCAGGCGCGACAGCAGCGCCTCGTGCTCGCGTTGCAGGGCGGGCGGCATCCGGTCGCCGAAGCGCGCGAGGAACTCCGAGTTGCGGCCGGCCTCCTCGACCCAGGCGGCTCGGTCTACGTCCAGCAGGGCGCGCACGTCCTCCTTGCCGAGCGGCAGGCCCGACAGGTCCAGCGCGTCCTCGGCCGGCACGTTTCCGATGGGCGTCGGTCGCGCTTTCGCGGTCCCGGAGATCCGACCGAAGATCCAGTCGATCACGCGGATGTTGTCCCCGAACCCCGGCCAGAGGAACGATCCGTCGGCGCGCTGGCGGAACCAGTTGACGTGGAAGATCCGCGGCGGCCGGGAGAGCCGCGCGCCGGTCGCCAGCCAGTGGCGGAAGTAGTCGGCCATGTTCATCCCGCAGAACGGAAGCATTGCCATGGGGTCGTTGCGCGGCACGCCGACGGCGCCGGCCGCCGCGGCGGTGGTCTCGGACACCATCGTCGCGCCGACGTAGACGCCATGCTCGAAGCTGGTCGCCTCGTAGACGAGCGGCGTGAGCCGGGCTCGCCGCCCGCCGAAGAGTATTGCCGAGATGGGCACGCCCGCCGGGTCGTCGAGGCTCGGCCCCGCCGCCGGGCACTGCCGCATCGACACCGTGAAGCGCGAGTTCGGGTGCGCCGCTTTCTCCGCACCCCCCGGCTTCCAGGGCTGCCCGCGCCAGTCGCGCAGGTCCGGCCCAGGGTCCTCGCCGATCCCCTCCCACCAGACGGTCCCGTCGGGGCGCACGGCCACGTTCGTGAAGATCGCGTCGTGGGTGAGGGTGTCCATTGCGTTGGGGTTCGTCTTGCGGCTCGTGCCCGGCGCGACGCCGAACATCCCGGCCTCGGGATTGACGGCCCACAGCCGTCCGTCGGAGCCGACGTGCATCCAGCAGATGTCGTCGCCCACCGTCTCGACCTTCCACCCCTGCAGCGCCGGGACGAGGAGCGCGAGGTTCGTCTTGCCGCAGGCCGAGGGAAACGCGGCGGCGACGAAGTGCTTCTCCCCCGCGGGGCTCGTCAATCCGACGACGAGCATGTGCTCCGCGAGCCACCCCTCGTCGCGACCCTGCGCGCTCGCGATCCGCAGCGCATGGCACTTCTTGGAGAGCAGCGCGTTGCCGCCATACCCGGAGCCGATGGACCAGATCGTCCGCGTGTCCGGGAAATGGCAGATGAACCTGCGGTCGGCAGACAGATCGCCGAGGGAGTGCACGCCGCGGACGAAGTCGTCCTTCGACCCGAGGTGCGCCAGGGCGACGTCGCCCATCCGCGTCATGATGCGCAAAGAAAGCGCGACGTAGGCGCTGTCCGTCACTTCCACGCCGACCCTGGAGAAGGGAGAACCGACCGGGCCCATCAGGTAGGGCACGACGAACATCGTGCGGCCCTTCATCGCGCCCTCGAAGAGCGGCCACACCTTCTGGCGCGCGTCCTCGGGGCTCATCCAGTTGTTCGTCGGACCGACGTCGTCCTTCTTCGGCGTGCAGATGAACGTGAGGTGCTCCGTCCGCGCGACGTCGGACGGGTTCGACCGGTGCAGAAAGCTGTTGGGGTGCTTCTGGGGGCTGAGCGGGAGCAGCGTACCGTCCCCGGTCATCGTCCGCACGAGCCCGTCCCTCTCGGCCTCCGATCCGTCGCACCAGTGGATGCGGTCGGGCGTGGTGTGCCTCGCAATCTCGGTGACCCAGGCGACGATCGATTCGTTCTTCACGCGCGACGCTCCTGAGGGCCCGAAAGATACGCCATCGGGACCGGCGTGCACGTGCTTTTCCGCAGGCGGGGAAGAGCCAGGGCGTCCCTACCGCGAAGCGCGGTTCGCAGCTGCGAAGTCGAGCGACACCGAGTTGATGCAGTAACGCAGCCCCGTCGGGCGGGGGCCGTCGTCGAAGACGTGGCCGAGGTGGCCGCCGCAGCGCGCGCAGTGGACCTCGTTTCGCGACATCCCGTGGCTCTCGTCCGTCCCCTGGGCCACGCGTCCGGCCTGGATCGGCTGGAAGAAACTCGGCCAGCCCGTGCCCGAGTCGAACTTCGTGCGCGACGAGAAGAGCGGATTGCCGCAGCCGGCGCAGCGGTAGACGCCGTCGGCGTGGTGGTTCCAGAAGCGGCCCGTGAAGGCGCGCTCCGTCCCCCGCTCGCGCAGGACGCGGAAGGCCTCCGGCGTCAGGCGCCGCCGCCACTCGGCGTCGGGGAGCCGCAGCCGGTCGGTCACGGCCGGATCGCTCGCTGCGGCCTCCGGCGGCGCGGTCGGTTCGTCGGCACGGGTGTCGCCCCCGGACGAAGCGCAGGATGCGATCAGGATCGAGGTCGGGATCCAGGGATTCGAGCTCATGCGGGGAACTACGCCTGCACGGCGGATGGGTTACGTAGGGTCACGACCCCAGGTGGCCGGCCAGGAAATCGACGACCGTGGGGACGACGGTCGGGTCGATGCCGAAGATCTCGGTCCCGTGCCCGCCCTCCACCTCCACGAACTCCCAGACGTCCGGCGCGCCGTCCTGGAACCCCAGACTCCACGCCGACTCGGCGGGCTGATAGATGAACTGGATCGGGATCGTATCGAGCAGTCCCCGGTGGTCGTCGATCGCGTTCTGCCCCTCGGTGTAGTCGCCGCCCGTGAAGAAGACGAGCGCGGCGGGATCGGCGAGGTCGTCCGAGGCGCCTGCCTGGATCGCGAAGTCCAGCGCCGTCGTCGTCCCGTTGGACGCTCCGACGAGCGCGATGCGAGTCGGGTCCACCGCGCACGCGTGCGAGATCACGAAGTCCACCGCCGCCTTCGCGTCGAGCCAGCCGTCGGGTCCCGGCGCATCCGCCGGATCGCCCTCCGAGCCGCCCGCACCGCGCCTGTCGACGTTGAGCACGTGCATGCCTTCCGCCAGAAGCGCCTCGATGAAGTCGGGGTGCCAGTCCTGCCGCGTGAAGCCGCTGGGAGGGTGCATGTGGAAGAGGATGGCGGCGGGCGCGTTCGCTGCCGCAACGGTGTGGAAGTCCGCGGCGAGCGTGAGGCCGTCGTCCGTCTCGAGCGCAGCAGGTTCGGCCTCCGGCGCGCCGCAGTCCTCGCCGATGCCCGTGCCCGTGTCGGTGTCCGCGTCCGTGTCGGCATCGACATCCGAGTCGGAGTCGGCGTCCGCGTCCGAGTCCCCGCCGCTCAGGGGCGGTTCGGGTTGCGGCTGGACCGTGCAGCCGCCGAGACCGAGCAGAATCAGAAGAAGGCTCATGCGGATAGCATAGCATTCCCCTCCCCGGTGCCCCGACGCCTTGCGATCGCCGTGGTGATGTCGGGGGCCTCCGCGCTCGCGTTCGAGGTCGTCCTGCATCGCGCGCTGGTCCTGACCTTCGGCGCCCAGAGCCGCGCGGCGGCCGTGACGCTCGCGGCGTACATGGCCGGCCTCGCGCTCGGCGGACCGATCGGCGCGCGCCTTGCCGCGCGGACGACTCGGCCGGCGCGCCTCTACGCGACCCTCGAAGCGCTCGCCGCGATGCTCTTCGTCGCGACCGTCGCCGTGCAGCCGGGCGTGCGCGCGGTCTACGCGGCCCTGGGCGGAGGAATCGGGCCCATGACACTCGGAGGGATCCGACTCGTGCTCGCGTTCGCGTCGCTCTTGCCCGCGACGGTCGTCTCGGCGGCGGCGTTCCCGCTTGCCGTCTCTGCGATCGACGACGCGATCGACGACGCCCCAGGTCGCCCGGCGGCTTCGGCCTCGCTCGCCGCATGGAACGTCGCGGGGGCGGCGGCCGGCGCGGCGCTCGCCGCGTTCCTGGGGATTCGCTTGCTCGGCGTGGGGGGTGCGTCGCTCGCGGCGGGCGTGCTCGGCGGCGTCGCAGCCCTGGTCGCGAGCTCGATGCCGGCGCCCGTCGCGCCCCGCCAGGGCGAACCGATCGGCCGACGTCCGTCACGGCCTCTGCTCGGGGCGGCGGCTGCCAGCGGATTCGTCACGATCGCGCTCGAGGTCGTTCTCCTGCGTGTCGCCGCGGTCCACACGACGGCGGGCGTCTACGCCTTCGGCCTCGTCTTGTGCGCGGCGCTCGGAGGGCTGGCGATCGGTGGGCGTGTCGCGGCACGCAGGATCGCCGCCGACCCACAGGCCGCGGGCCGTGTGCTCTCGCTCTCACTGCGGCTCGGAGGCGCCATCGGGCTCGGCGCCGTGCTCGCCGCGCCGCTCCTGTCGCGCGCGGTGGTCGGCGACGTCCAGGGCCTCTTCGAGGCGAGCGCCGCGGGACTGTTCTTGCGCGAGGCCGCGCTCGCGGCGCTGCTGCTCGGTCCGCCGTTCTTCTGGCAGGGGATGTGCTTCCCGTCGGCGGTCGCGGCAGCGGGCGGCGGCGCGGGGGCGGCGGGGTCGCTGCTCTTCGCGAACCTCGCGGGGGCGGCGGCGGGGGCGCTCGTGACCGGGTTCGTGACGTTGCCGCTCGCGGGGCTGCGGGGCGCCGCGGCGGCGGCGGCGTTCGTGGGAATCGCGGGCGCGCTCGGCATGGTCCCCGTGGGCGAGGCGCGCCGCGCGCGCGCGATCGGCCTGCTCGCGGCAGCGTGCCTGGCGGCCGCCGTGATCCCGGTGCGACAGCTCAAGGAGAGGGGCGGCGACCGCGTCGTCTTCTACCGGGAGGGAACCGACGCGGTCGTGACGGTGCGCGAGGGACGCGGCGGCCGGGTGCTGCGCGTGGACGGCCAGACGGTCGCGTCTAGCTTCGGCGCCGGGGTCACCGACGCTCGGATGCTGGCGCACCTGCCGCTGCTCCTGCTCGAGCGCCCGCGACGGGCGCTCACCGTCGGCTGGGGGTCCGGCGGGACGTCGCTCGCGATGACGCTGCACGGAGTCCACGTCGACTGCGCGGAGATCGAGCCGGCGGTCTTCGAGACGGCGGACCTCTTCGATGAAGTGAACGGCGACGTCCGTCGCGACCGGCGCTTCCGGATGATCGTGGAGGACGCGCGCGACGTGCTGGTCCGGGCGCGCCCTCGGGAGAGATGGGACGTCGTCGCGAGCGACTGCACGAACTTGCAGTGGGGGCACAACGGCACGCTCTACAGCGTCGAGTACTGGCGACTCGTGAAGAGCCGTCTCGCCGCGGGCGGGATCGCGGTCGCGTGGATGCCGCTCGGGGGACTGCGGCAGGAGGACCTGCGCACGCTCGTCGCGAGCTTCGCGCGCGTGTTCCCGCACGCGACAATCCACTACTTCACGAACGCGGTGACGAACTTCTTTCTCCTGGTGGGCGCGCCGGAGCGCCTGGGGATCGACGTGGACGACGTTCGCCGACGGATCCGTGAGCGGAGGTTGTGGGAGGACCTGTCGGCGGTCGGTCTCGCGGATCCGTACCGGATCGCGGCCAGCTTGCTCGTCGGGGAGCGCGGCGTGCGAGGGCTCGCCCGCGGTGCGAGGCTCCACACCGACGGGTTTCCGCGACTCGACTACCGGGCGCCCTACCTTCTCTTCCAGCCCACCGCGGGTCCGCGACTCGGCGACCTGCTCGAGGTCGTGGCCGGGGCAGAAACGCAGCTCGTCGGGGGAGAAGCCCTCGAGCGCGCGCGCCACGTGATCGCGGCCCAGGCGATCGCGCGCGGCAACGTCGAGATGCTCGCCGGCCGCGCGATCGCCGCCGCCCGCCGCTACCGCCAAGCCGCCGCCCTCATCCCAGACGACCCGGCGATCCCAGTGCTGCTCGAGGAGGCAGGGGCGCGTTAGCCCGGATAACTCACCAACTCGCGTGGCGAAACACGCGAGATGTCTGTCGAAGACCGATTGCGCAGCGAAATCTATCCAAGGAAACGAACAGGACACAGGAAACAGGCAACAGGCAACGGGCAAGTCGTCGCCCATTGCCTGTTGCCGGTTGCCTGTTTCCTGTGTCCCGTTGCTCCTTGAGCGAGTGTCGCTAGTCAGCTTCCCGTTCGCTTGCTCCCTCAGCCCAGCAAGAACCTCTGGAGAGCACGGAGGGCCGGGGAGGGTTCGCGGTCGCGCAGGCGGACGAGGAAGAGGGAGCGGCGCAGGACGAGGCCCGGGATCTCGATCGCGCGCAGCTCGCCGCGAGCGATCTCGGGGCCGATCGCATGGCGCGAGAGGAAGGCGACGCCCGCCCCCGCACAGACGGCGCCCTTGACGGCCTCGAGGCTGCCGAGCACGAGCGGCGGCGGGAGTGCGGCGGACATCGAGTCCTCCACGATCCGGCGCGTCGCGGACCCCGCCTCGCGCGTGAGCAGCGGCAAGGCCCCCAGGTCCGCGCGCGAGACGCGATCCGGCACGTCCAGCACGCCGGGCGGCGGCGCGACGAGGACGATCTCGTCGTCCGCGAAGCGATGGAACTCGAGCCGTCGATCGGGGACCTCCATCCCGACGGCGGCGAGCTCGACCACCCGATCGCGGACTCGGTCGATCTGATCGCCCGAGTCCGTGATGTCGACCGTGACGCGGATCTCGGCATGCTTCTTCCGGAACGCTGCGAGCCGCGCCGGCAGGACGTAGTTGCCCGGGACGCTCGACGCGCCGATGTGGACGTGGCCCGAAGGCCGTGCGCCTTCGGCGCGGACGGCGTCCTGCGCCTCCTTCGCCATGCGGGTCAGCGCCTGCGCGTAGCGCAGCAGGGTCTCGCCGCCGGGCGTGACGACCGCACGCCGCGCCTTGCGATCGACGAGCAATACCCGCATCTCCTCCTCGAGCGCGCGGATCGCCAGGCTGACGGCGGGCTGCGTCACCCCGAGACGCTTCGCCGCACGAGAGAAGCTCCCCTCCTCCGCGAGGACGACGAACACCTCGAGGCGACGAAGGTCCATCCGCGGAGCGAGCGTACAGGCGCGACCGTGCGGATGCTAGGCTCGGACGGTGCGATTGGCGATCCTGCTCGTCTTCCTGTGCGGCTGCATCTACGGGCCTGTCGGCGAGCGCGCAGCGGATTCCCCGCGTCCCGCGCGACGGGTCGAACCCGCGCCCGCAGAGCCGCAACCCGCTCCTGCCGAGCCGAGACCGGCGACGTCGTTCGTCGGCATTCCGGATCCGCGCGGCGGCGCCGGGGACGCCGGAGGGGATCGGGACGGCGACGGGAATGCGGACCGGACCGATGCGTGTCCCGACGATCCCGAGGACGTCGACTCTTTCCAGGACGAGGACGGCTGCCCCGACCCCGACAACGATCAGGACGGAGTCCTGGACGTCGACGACCTGTGCCCGAGCGAGCCGGAAGATCGGGACGCGTTCGAGGACGCCGACGGCTGCCCCGACCCAGACAACGACCGCGACTCAATCCTGGACGTCGGCGATCGGTGCCCGAACGAGCCGGAGACGCGCAACGGGCGCGACGACGCCGACGGCTGCCCCGACCGTTAGTCGTCAGGGATTCGCTGCGGGGGGCGGAGCCGGACCGAGTTCGTGGCGCGCGACGGCCGCGATGCGACGGACGAACTCGGACGCCTCCGACCGCTGGCCGAGGGCGTCGACGTCTCGCAGCGCCTGCGTCGCGTCTTCGTCGCGTCCCATGCCGCGATAGCAGTGCGCCGTCCGCCACAGGGCGAAAGCGTAGAGCGGGTGGTCTAGGTGGACGAGCAGGAACCGGAAGGACTCGGCGGCCTGGGGAAAGTCCTCTCGCGCGAGCGCCATCTCGCCGCGCAGGATCCACGCGAAGAAGAGGAGCTCTCCCGCCTCGCGCTCGCTCTCGACGTACCGCTCGGCGAGCCGCTCGGCGGAGTCCCGGCCCGCTCGCCACCCGCTCCACAGCTCGTAGAAGGAGAGCTCGGCGCCGACGGCGGCGCTGCGGTTGAAGCCGCGGGCGTCGCGGACGGCCCGGACCAAGGCGCGCCGCTGCCGGGTCGCGTCCTGCTCCGAGTCGGCGTCCTCGGCGGACCACAGCCGAACGGCCGCGAGCTTGCGCAGCGCATCGCGCTTCTCCGTGCCGCGTGAGGCGCGGGCCGTCTCCTCGAGCGCCTCCGCCGATTCCGCGGGGCGATGCATCGAAGGCGTCCGTTTCGCGGCGAGGTCCAGCAGCGCCCGGGGAACGTCCATCTCCGCGGGCAGCGGGGCGGGGGCGCGTGGAGGCGGACGCCGGCCGCACCCGACGCCGCACACGACGCCGCACCCGACGCAGAGAAGCACGATGACGATCCGGAGGCCTCGCACGACGTGCTAGCGTAGCGGAGTTCGGGGGATGACGATCAAGACTCCACATCAGCTCCTCGTCGACGTGCTCGGCGAGCTCGGGGACGAGCCTTCTCCCTCGCCCGCGGAGGCCGAGAAGCGCGCGGCGCGCGAGCGTCTCGGGGTCCTGCAGGACCGGCTCCGCGAGATGCCGGGTCCTTCCAGCGAGGAGAGGGCCGGCCTGCTCGTCGAGGTCGGCGACCTGCGCGAGCGCGGCATCCACGACCACGCCGCAGCGATGGCGGCCTGGGAAGAAGCGATGCGCCTCGGAAGCGTGGACGCGGTCGAACGCATCGCGGCGGTCCGCGAAAGCGACGAGGAAGGTGGCTTCGACGCGATCCCCCTGCGCCGCAGAGTCGTTGCGGCAGACCCGGGGAGGATCGGCTCCCTTCGCGCGATGCACCGGACGTTTCTCGCGCTCGGCGCCGAGAGCGAAGCCGCCGCGATTGCGTCGGTGCTCTCGACGTTCGACTCGAGCTTCGGAGGAGCCGTCGCGCCGCCGCCCGAAGCGATCCGCGAACCACCGGACGGTGCGCTCGCTGCCATCCGGCCGGGCGGATTCGACGGGGTCGCTCGCGTCCTGGGCCTGATCTGGGAGGGCGCCTACACACTCTTGCGCAAGGAGCTGTCCGACTTCGGAGCCGCGCCGGCGACGCGGCTCTCGCCGCTCGAGGACAGCCCCCTCGCCCGGGCCTTCCTCTTCGCGTCGCGCATGCTCGGCCTGCCGAAAGCATCGGTCTTCGTCCGCCCGGATCGCGGGGCGTTCATCGAGGTCGTGGCGACGCACCCACCGTGCGTGATCGTGGGGGCGGGGTTCCAGGCGGAAACGGCACGGGCGCGCTTCGTGCTCGGCCGGGCGATCGAGGGCACCAGCGGCGGCCTCGTGCTCGGGCTCTCGACGGCGCCCGAGGAGATCGACGTCCTGATCCAGGCGGTGCGGATCGCGCTCGGCGGCACACCGGGCCTGGCGACCCCCCGGGCCATGGATCTCGCTCCGCGGCTCGCTAAGGCCATGCCGCCACGCGTCGAACGGGCCCTGAAGGACGAGACCCTGCGCACGCCGCTACCGGACGACGCACGGACCTGGTCCACCCTCGTCCGCAAGGCGGCGAACCGAGCGGGGCTCCTCGTCAGCGGCGACGCGGCCGCGTGCCTGCGGACTCTCGCGCTCGAGATCCCCGAGCTCGACGGCGTGGACGTCGGCACCGCCCTGGGCTTCCAGGAGGCGGCGGCCCGGAGCGCCGAGTTCGGGGACCTCGTCGCGTTCGCCGTGTCGGAGGAGTATCTCGCGCTACGGTGGCGATCGCGCTAACCGGCGGGGCGCGCGCCCCGGATCGGGTACGGCGCGCTTCGATCCGATCGGAGCCAGTCCTGCACGCGGCGCAGGTCGTCGAGCGTGGCGCGGGAAGACGACACCCGGCGGGCAACGTCGCCCCGATCGATCTTCCCGGGCGCGACGTTCGGCATTCCGGGACCGCCGCGCACGATCGGATACAGGATGCTGTCGCTCCCCTCCAGGCCGATGACGATGAAGGTGGTCCGGCCCTCCTGGATCTGGGGCAGGTAGTCCGTCCGCGAGCGCATTCCCGCGCCGGGCGTGATGGGCGTGTCCGCCGTCCCGTCCACGGGGACGACGCGGACCGACTGCACCGGCGGTGTGTCTGCGCCGAGCGCCATCCTGTACACGATCGGCGACGCGCCGAGCGGCAGGTCCACCACCGGGCCGCCAGGGGGCGTCGCAGGCTCGACGCCCAGGATGCGCGACCCGCGGCCGATCCCGAAGGCGTGGAGGCTCTGCCGGTCGTAATCGACCACGACCGCGACCTCGAGATCGCCCCGCGGAGGAGTCGCGCCCGCGTCGAACGACCGGTAGAACGCGTGAACCGTTCGCGTCAGGCCGCCGGGCGCACCCTGCGCTGCCGGCGGCGCGCCCTCGTCGGGCGATTCAACCGGCGGAGCGTCGGGCTCGCAGCCCAGGACGAGGAGCGCACAGACGAGTCTCACGCCCCTACTCGTAGCGCAGCCCGTCGATCGGGCTCAGGCGCGCGGCCCACCAGCTCGGGATGAGCCCCGCGCCCAGGCACAGCCCGGACGCGACGCCCGCGGCGATGAGGAAGTCGCCGGGACGGACGACGACCGGCAACTTGTCGATGAAGTAGACCTTCGGGTCGAGTGGGAAGCCGTACCGCTGGAGCAGGAGGCACACGCCCAGGCCCAGGGCGACGCCGGCCGCCGCGCCGGCGAAGCCGATCATCGCTCCCTGGAAGAGGAAGATACGGACGATCGCGCCCTGTCTGGCGCCCATCGCCTTCAAGATCGCAATCTCGCGTTTCTTGTCGAGGACCACCATGATCAGCATCGCGAGGACGAAGAACGCCGCGACGCCGCTGATGAGCGTGAGCGCGAGCGAGAGGCCCAGCTTCTGCAGCCGCAATGCGGTGAAGAGGTTGCGGTTGAGCTCTTCCCAGTCGATCACCTGGTAGGGCCCGTCGCCGAGTGCCCGGCGCAGCCGGCGCGACACGCTGCGCGCGTCGTCCATGTCGGGCAGTCGGATCTCGACGCCCGTCACGGCGTCGCCTTGATCGAAGAAGCGCTGCGCCTCGTAGAGATCCACGTACACGAGGTGGCTGTCGTACTCCTCGAAGCCCGCGTGGAAGATGCCGGTCACGATGAAGTCGCGCTCCTTCGGCGTGTTCTCGGACGCGCTCCACAGCGAGGAGTCCAGCGCAGCAAGGGGGGAGATCACCCGCACGGTGCTTCCCATCTTCGCGCCGAGCTTCCGCGCGAGCTCCCGGCCGAGGACAATCGACGGTTTCTTTCCGAACGCCTCGGGCGATCCGGGCTCCACACGCGGCACGCTGCGGCCCAGGACCTCCGCGCGCAGCTCCTCGGCCTCGGGCGAGGGGCCTTCGTCCGGCCCCGCGTCGGGGTGCCTCTCGATCGCACCGCCCTTGGCGATCTTCGAGAGGAAACTGTCGAGGTCGTCGTCGTCTTCCCCAGGGCGACGCCCGCGGCGACGGCGTCTCGGCTCCGGGGGAGTCGTGCCCTCGATCCGCAGGCCGTCCAGGGAGCCCTTCACCATGTGGCTCGGTAGATCGAGCACCGTCCCGACGAGGTTCGGATCCACGCCCTTGAGCAGGACGCCCGACAGCGCGTCGCCGTGAGCGAGCATCATCTGCTCGATCACGAAGGGGGCGACCTTCACCCCGCGGATGCGGCGCGCCGTCTGCATCACGTCGCGATACTCGTGGAAGTCGATCCCGTACTTGAGGACCAGCACGTGCGCGTTGACGCCGAGGACCTTCTCCTTGAACGCCTCCTGGAAACCCGTCGTGATGGCGATGGTCACTCCGAGGCTCGCCACCCCGAGGGCGACCGCGATGAGCGCCATGCCAGTGAGCACCGAGAGGTGCTCCTTCTTGCGCTTGGAGCGCATGTAACGCAGGGCGATGCGAGTCGGCCAGGACACGGGTCGCGGAGGCGGAAGGTAACAGAACGAGCCGCGCCCGCTGCCTCTCAACCGCCGGGCGACCGGGTCTATTTGCGCGCACCGCCCCCGGGGGCTATCCTCGGGTCGTGGTCTTGCTTAGGCTTCGCCGGGTCGCCCTCGGTCTGATCCTCGTCTCGTTGTCGGCACTGCTGCCTGGATGCGCCATGGAAGCGGCGCGGGAAGGCGGAAGCGGGGACGACGACGGCGAGGAGACCCCCTACACGCTCGAATGGGAAGACCCGTCGGGGCTGCGCCTCGGATTCGGCGAGAGCAGGCTCGTCCGTGTTCGATACGAGGACCCCGAGGGGGCACCCGTCACCGACGTCGTCAGCTTCGCGCTCGTCGGACAGGCAGAGGATGCGAGCCTGTCCGCCCTCGACGACAGGTCCGAAGGCGGTGTCGCGGAGGTGACGTTGAACGCGGCGTCGATCGACGCGACGAGCTTCCGGCTGCGCGCGTCCGCCCCGCTCGCGCCTGAGATCCTGCTCGACGTGTCGGTGAGCGACGCCGGCTTTGGGGACCTGCGCGTCGTCCCGCGCTTCCTCGGCTATCGCGAGTTCGACGGCCGCATCGCGCACGCGTACACCGGAGGCTCCTGCGCGGAGATCGATCCGCGCGCGCTCCCCGCGGACGATCGGTCCGTGCCGATCGAAGTCGACTGGGCACCCGTCACGTTCGAAGGGCTCGCCGTGGGGCCCTCGTACGCGGTCGCGGTGACCGGCAGCGCAGACGGCGTCGTCGTCGCATTCGGCTGCGCGGACGGGCTGACCGTCTCGGATGGGCTGCAGAGCGAGATCGAGGTGCCGGTCGAGGATCTCGTCCCGACCCCTGACGGCGAGTACGACGTCCGCAGCGAGCTCGACCTCGCCGATGCGATCGCCGGACAGCCCGACGCATGGCTCGCGCCCACTCTCGCGCTCGTCACGGACGAGGGCGGTGCGGCGGACTACCTCGTTGCCCGGATCGCGGATTACGTCGAGGCGAGCTACGACGCCGCGGCCCGCGCCCGGTTCGTGTCGGCCGTGGACGACGGAGGCGGTCGAAGCGCGCTGGAGTCCGCGCTCTCGACCCCGGGGCGCGATCCGCTGACGTTCGTCTCCGCCCTCGGGCGTGACCTGGAGGAGGCCCTCGCGCATCCGGTCGTGCACTCCTGGCTCGCGATCGACCCCCTGGACGGCGCGCTGTCGGCCATGCACGACGTTCTGTCCGTGGAGATTGCAGGCGAGGCGATCGACGCCGCGGACGACGCGACGCTCGCGCTCGCGGACCTCGCGATCGTGTCGCAGGCGGCGGCCTCGGTCACCACCGACGCGGGGACGATCGAGATCGGCGAGCACGAGCTGGCCTTCCCCGTCGGCTCCCTCGCGGCGGGGACGGCGGAACAGGTCGTCCCGGCTGCGCGCGGCGCCGCAGACCTCGCAGGGCTCGTCGCGCAGACACTCGACTGCGAGGACGTGGCCGACATCCTCGCGGACGCGGGCGCGGACGCCGACTGCGATCGAGCCTGCCTCGCCGCCGGCTGCAGGGAGGCGTCCGTCCACCTGGCGACGTCGATCGGGGCGTCGCTGCGCGCCGGAGACGCGATGCTCGGGCGGCTCGTCGTTCGCGGCACCGCGGAGCTGCGGGACGACGGCGGCGACCTCGAGGCGGAGCAGCTCGGTGCCGGCCTGTGGCTCGGCAGCATCTCCCCGTCCAAGGCTCCGATCGGCGGCAGCTTCGTCGGAACGCGCGTCGATCCGGCCGACTGACGTATCCTGGGACGCGGTGCAGGAATCGGACCGGCTGAGTCCGCTCATCGAGTTGCGGCGCAGGACCGAGCAGGACGCGATCCGGCTCCTGCACGCGGCACGCAAGGAGCGAGAAACCGCGGAGAGCGCGCGGCGCGCCGCGAGCGATCTTCTTGCCGCACAGGAAGTAAAGCTCGACGAGGTGGCACGCAAGGACAAGGAGCAGGAGGCTCGCGGCCGCCGGGCCTCCGACGCCGTGGTGTCCGTCGGCTACCGCCGTCGGCTGCAGGCCGAGCGCGAGGCGCTCGAGGCACAGTTCGCCGACGCCCGCCGCGCCTTCGAGGCGACCGAGGCGAACGAGCACGCCGCCGAAGCTGCAGTCGCCGCGTCCGTGAAGGAGCGGAAGTCGATGGAGATTCACCGCGACGCGCTGGTCGCCGAGGAGCGAAAGACAGCGGAACGACGCGAGGAGGCGGAAGCGGACGACGTCGTGGCCTCCCGGCGGTAGCCCGGAATCTGGCGGGCCTCCCCCGCCGTTGCTAGAAGAACGATGGTGCGTCTCGCCCCGCTCGGAGTCTCCTTCGTGGTCTGGGCGCTCTCGTGTGGAGGGACGCGGCAGCCCATCCGGCAAGGCGCGCCGCCCGTCGCGACGCCGCCGCCGCCGCCGGGCGAGCCGACGCTCGACCTCGACGCGATGGGGCCGCTGCTGTCTAGCTCCGATCACGACGCGGTGCGCGAAGCCGTCGCCGCCGGCGACCTCGCAAGGACGCGCGAGGCCCTCGGCGCCGCCGCCGCCGCGACCGACGAGGAACGGCGCGCCCTGCGGATCCTCTCGGCCTGGGCACGCCGAGATGTTCCGCGCACAGCGGGCCTCGTCGACGAGCTGCTCGCGCTCGCGGGCGAGCAGCCGTTGCTCGCTCCGTGGATGCGTCTCTGGGCCGCCGAGCGTGCAATCGGAGACGGCGACCTCGACCGCGGTGCGGCCATCGCCGCTCAGATCCCGCCCGACGGGCCGGCGGGGATCCGCGCGCGGCTCGCCCGCGCCGACGCGGCCTGGGCAAGGCGCGATCACGCTGCGGCGGAGCCGCTGTACCGGGCCCACGTGGAGGCCGGACGCGGCGGGAGAATCCTGGGCGCGCGACTGCGGGCCGCGCAAGCAGTGGCGGCGCGTGCGAACGATCCGGCGACCGCCGAGGAGGCGGCCACACTCGCATTCGCCGTCCGCGCCGACGCGACCGACGCCGCGACGATCCGCGCTGCCGACGAGGTGCTTCGCCGCGTCGTTCCCCTCGTCGCGGCAGAGGTCCGCGCCCGATTCACGGTCGAGCCCTTCGCCGATCGCATCGGCGGGGCGGAGCGCGACTTCGAGGCCCACCGCAGCGAGCGCGCGGAGGCCGCGTGGCGCGAGATCCTCGAAGCCCTGCCCGAGGGAGATCCCCGCAGGTGCCGAGCGTCATTGCGAATCGCGCAGTGCGCCCGGAAGCTGCGCGAGCACACACGGGCCGCGAACCTCTTCGACGCCGCCGCGGTGGCGTGCCAGCAGGATCCCGACCGGGCCGAGGCCCTCTTCCTCGCCGCGCGTTCGTTCGAGTCGGCTGGCGACGACCCCAGGGCCATCGCGGGATTCGAGGCGCTCGAGCGAGAGCTCCCGTCGCACAGGTACGCGGACGACGCGCGCCTGCGCCGGGCGGAACTGCTGCGCGAGGCGGGCGATCTGGCCGGGTTCCGCGTCGCGATCGAATCCATCCCGCGCGATTTCCCCGACGGGGACATGCGAGGCGAGGCGCTCTTCCGTCTCGCGATCTGGGCACGGCGAGCGGGAGACCTGGACCTCGCACTCGTGACCCTGCAGGCGCACCTCGCGGCGATCCCGCGCGAGGACGGATTCCGGACCGCCGGCCGGACGCTCTACTGGCGCGGGCGAGTGCTCGACGCGATGGGCCGTCGCCCCGAGGCGATCGAGAGCTGGACCCTCGCGATCCGGCAGTACCCGCTGTCCTTCTACTCGGTCGTTGCGCTCGGACGCCTCGAAGACGCGGACCCTGGGTCGGCGCGGGAGACGACGCGCACCCTGCAGGGCGCGCGAGAAGCGGACGGCTGGCGCTTCGCCCTCGACGACGATCTGCGCGCGGAGCCCTTCCGCCGCGCCGTCGAGCTGCTCCGTCTCGGCCTGCGAGAGGAGGCGCTCGCGGAGATCGAAGCGCTCGGATGGGACGGCGAGGATGCGCCCGAGGAGCGCCGGTGGCTGGTCGCCGTCCTGCTCTCCCGCGCCGGCGACCCGCGACGCAGCCACGAGATCGTGCGGCGCGGCCGGGGGATGGCCGGCTGGGAACGTCGCTGGCCGATCGGTCCTGACCGCAAGAGATGGGAGCTCGCCTTCCCCCGGCCCTTCGGCGACGTCGTCGCCGGCGCCACGACCTCCGAGCGGCTGCCGCCGGACCTGCTCCACGCGATCATGCGCGAGGAGAGCGCATTCGACGCCGGCGTCGAGTCCTGGGCGAACGCGGTCGGACTCATGCAGCTCATCGGACCGACGGCGCGGCGCTTCGCCGCCCCGCTCTCGCTCCCGCACGACGCGCGCTCGCTGCGCCGCCCCGAGGTGAATGTGCGGATCGGGGCTGCGTTCGTCCGGTTCCTGCTGGACCAGTTCGACGGCGCGATCCCCCTCGCGGTCGCCGGCTACAACGCCGGGGAGACCGCGGTCGCCCGGTGGCTCGACGCCTGCCCGAGCGGGCGCTCGGCCACGCAGTCGCTCGACGAGTGGGTCGAGGCGATCCCGTACGACGAGACGCGGGGGTACACCAAGCGCGTGATCGCCACCTACGCGACGTACCGCTTCCTCGCCGGCGGCTGGGACGCGGTCCCGCGGATCTCGGCGACGATCGAGCACCCCGCGTGTGCGGCGGCGGCGACCGCATCGCGGTGACGGCGGTGCGGGAATCCGTACGTGACGAACGGCAACAGGAGACAGGCAACGGGCAACAGGCAACAGGCAATGAAAACCCTGCTCGGGGCGACGGTTCTCTTCATTGCCCGTTGCCTGTTGCCTGTTGCCTGTCCCCGGTGTCCTGTTGTGCGTCGTCGGGGCGCTCCCGAAGGCGGAAGGAAACGAGCAATCAGCGCGTGATCGGAGGATGGTGGATGAACTGGACGACGTTGCCTTCCGGATCGCGCGCGTAGAAGGAGCGCGCGCCGTCGCGGTGCGTCCGGGGCGGGGCGTCCATCGGGACGCCGTGGGCGGCGAGGTGCGCGGCCCAGGCGTCGACGTCTTCGGGCCGCGCGACGGCGATGCCGACGTGATCGAGCGTGCCGACCGACGGGTCCGCAGCGGCCGCGCGGTGGAGCGCGACGTTGTCGCCGGATCGCGTCAGGTAGACGTTGTCGGCATCCGGACGCCATTCGACGGAGTAGCCGAGGATCCCCACCCAGAAGTGCTCGACGCTCGCGACGTCCCGGACGCGGATCGCGACGTGCCGCAGTCCGAGTGCAGGCGGCGTCGTCAAGAGGCCCGCTCGCCTCCGTGCGGGACGTCGAGGGCCGCGCGGACGTGGGCCTCCGTCAGCGCCGCACCCCCGCCGTGGAGCAGAAGCGCTCGTTCGAGGACGGCCTCGAGCTCGCGGTAGTTGCCGGGCCAGGTATGTGCCTGCAAGGCCGCGGATGCGCCATGGGTCAAGACGACGTCGCCGGGCTCGGGCTTCTCGCCTTCCGAGACCAGCGCCCTGCCCTTCCCGTGCACGCCGAAGACGCGGTTCGCGATCCAGATCGCGGCACGCGCGACATCGGCCGGACGCTCGCGAAGGGGCGGCAGGCGCAGCACCAGGCGCGCGAGCCGGTAGAAGAAGTCGTGGCGGTACTCGTGCCGGCGGACCATGCCCTCGAGATCTCGTTCCGTGCAGGCGACGACCGTCACGGCCACTTTCCGCGTCCCGCGGCGCGTCGGGATCTCGCCCTTGCGGAGCGCACGGGTGAGCAGGAGCTGCGTCTCTCCCGGCAGGTCGGCGATCTCGTCGAGGAAGAGCGTTCCGCCGTCGGCACGAGCGAGCAGGCCCCCGTCTACGAGCTCCCGGCGCAGCGCATCCGCGTCGCGGCCGACCGCGTTCACCGGCACGAACGGCGCGACGGCTGCGCCGTACATCGCGGCGTGGAGCGCGCGGGCCAGCCCTTCCTTCCCGGTCCCGGCCTCGCCGACCAGAAGGGCGTTCGTCCGGTACGGGTGGTCTCCCATGCGATCGAGCGTCTCGATCACGCGCCGCACGTCCGGGTGACTCGAATCCCAGCGTGCGACGGTCCGGATCCATTGCGACATGCCTCGGATCGCACCGTTCGCTCGGGGGGACCGCCCGGCCGGACCACGGCCTTGCATGCCACCGTTCCCGCGGCCGGCCTCTGCGTCCCCCCGAACCCCCGCGCGACGACGCGGAGTGAATCCGCGCCGTCCCGCCAAACCTTCCGTCGCAGTCTTCTTCACTCCTTCTCCTCCGAGAGCTTCTGGATGATGTCGCGCTGTTTCTTGGAGAGCCTCTTCGGGACGACGACGCGCAGGATGACACGAAGCTCCCCCCGGCCGCGCCCCCCGACGCGCGGCATCCCGCGGCCGTGAAGGACGACGACGTCCCCGGGCTGCGCGCCCGCCGGGACCTCGACCTCGAAGTCGCCTTCGAGCGTCGGGATCGAGACCTTCGCGCCGAGCGCGGCCTGCGGGAAGGTGATCGCGACCTCGACGAAGAGGTCGTCGCCGTCCCGGACGAGGCGCTCGTGCGGCTCGACGCGCACGCCCACGTACAGGTGCCCCGCCGGACCCCCTTGCCGGCCGGGCTCGCCCTGGCCGGAAACCTTCAGCGTCATGCCGTCCGCGATCCCCGCCGGGATCGAGACGACGACCTTCTTCTCGGAGACGCGCTCGCCGCTTCCCTCGCAGGCCTCGCAGGGCGTGCGCACGATCTGGCCGCTGCCGCCGCAGCGCGGGCAGGTGGTCGAGAACAGGAACGCGCCGCGCCGGGTCGAGTACTGGCCCGTGCCGCGACACCCGCTGCAGGTCTCGGGCTTCGTGCCCTTCGCGACGCCGGATCCCTTGCAGTCCTCGCAGGGGATCGGCAATTCGAGCGCCATCTCGCGCTTCGCGCCGTTCGCGGACTCCGCGAACGAGAGTGTGACGCGCGTCTTGACGTCGCGGCCGCGGACGCCGGGGGATTGGCGGCCGCCTCCGCCGAAGCCCCCTACCCCGAAAAAATCACCGAACAGATCCTGGAAGTGCGTGAAGATGTCCCGGACGTCGGTGACGCCGCCGTATCCGATCCCGCGCAGCCCGTCCATGCCGTACGCGTCGTAGGCCTGGCGCTTCGAAGGGTCCGAGAGGACCTCGTACGCCTCCGAGGCCTCCTTGAACTTGTCCTCGGCGGCCTTGTCGTCGGGATTCCGATCCGGGTGGAACTGCAGTGCGAGCTTCCGGTAGGCCTTCTTCACCGTCTCCGGGTCCGCGTCGCGGGCGATGCCGAGGACTTCGTAGTAGTCTCGCGCCGCCAAGGGGGAGCGAATCTACGCACCCGGGGCCACACGTCAACGATGCCCACCCCACGTCCAGCGACGCCCGAAACGCCCGCGGTCATCGAGCTGAAGGACGTCTGCCGCCATTACGTCGATGGCGAGTCCGTGGTGCGCGCGCTCGACCAGGTGACCCTGTCGATCCCGCAGGGGCAGCTCGTCGCGGTGACGGGACCCTCGGGATCGGGCAAGAGCACCTTGCTCAACCTGGTCGGCGCGCTCGACCGCCCGACGTCCGGAACGGTGAAGCTCGCGGGCGCGGACCTCGGGACTCTCTCGGACGACGCGCTCACGGAGGTCCGGCGCCTGCGGATCGGGTTCGTGTTCCAGTTCTTCAACCTGCTTCCGACGATGTCGGCCCTCGAGAACGTCATGCTCCCCGCGCTGCTCGCGGGCAGGTCGCAGCGAGAGATGAGCGAGAAGGCCCGGGGGCTGCTCGATCGGGTGAAGCTCGGCCATCGGGCGGAGCACCGGCCGCAGTCGCTCTCGGGCGGCGAGATGCAGCGTGTCGCGGTCGCGCGCGCGCTCATTCTCGACCCGCCGGTCCTCCTCGCGGACGAACCGACGGGAAACCTCGATCGCGCGAGCGGCGAGGAGGTCTTGAAGCTGCTGAGGGCCACGACCGACGAGAAGCGCACGGTCATCGTGGTGACGCACGATCCGCGCGTCGCGGGCGTCGGCGACCGCACCGTGCAGCTGCGCGACGGGAAGATCGACGTCGATCGCACAGCCGCTGGGGCGTGAGGACCCCAACCTTTCCGGTGAGCACCGGACCACGGGTTCCCGGGGGTTCCCAGGAACTTCGTGGCGGGGGTCGTTGTCCCAATCGGCGAAGGGAGGCGCCAAATGGGACGCCGAAACGAGATGCCGGTTCGAGCCTGGGAAGTGACGCAGATCTGGGGTGGCACCGTCGTTCGCAACGAGGTCTTCGCGGGCGAGTTCGAGGTCACGATCGGCGACACGCCGGGTTGCGACCTGCCGATGGCGCTCGAAGGATGCCGCGTGCTCCTGCGCGGATCCGGCGACACGGCCGTGCTCTCTTCGCCGATGGGCGCTCGCGGCGTCGTAGCCGCGCCGACCGGGACCATCGATCTCCTGGGCGACGCGTCCGTGGACGTCTCGCTCGGAGAAGACGGCCGCGCGATCCTCGAGGTCGCGGGGATGGAGATCCTGGTCCGGGCGACCGAAGCGCCGGAGAAGATCTCCGCAGCGACGCCGTTCTCGCTTCGCAACCACCGCTTCACGGCGGCGTCGTTCGCCTTCCACGCGGCGTTCCTCTTCGGGATCGTCCTGGTTCCGCCGACCGCGATGTCGCTGACCGGCGATCCGATCGGGATCCGCAACCGTCTCGCGGCCATCGACTCGCAGCCGGAGGTCGAGCCGCTGCCGGAGTGGATGGCGGAGACCCCCGGTCCGACGCAGGGGACGAACGAGGGCCAGCCGATGCAGGGCGATCAGGGCAATGCCGGCGACCCCGACGAGTCTCGCAACGGACAGCTGCAGCGACGTGGCCGCGCGGACAATCCCCGTCCGGTGGTCTCGCGGCTGAGCGCCGAGCAAGTCAGGAGCACGGGCATCCTCGGCGTTCTGCACCAGAGCGGCTTCGACCCGACCGGCGCAATCTACGGGACGGACGGCGAGGGTCGCGATCTGGCGACGCTCGTGGGCGTGCTGCACAGCGATCACTTCGGCCCGGGGTTCGGCAACGGAGGCTTCGGTCCCGGCAGCACCGGTCGCGGCGGATGCCCGGCGGGCGCGAACCCGGCGGACTGTGCGGCTGGCACCGTCGGCATCGGCCGCACGGGGTTGCTCGGCGGCATCGGCGGCTGCGACGCGGAACGACTCGCGGCGCTCGTGCGCGAGCACGGCCGCGCGCGTGCTGTCGAGATGTGCTCCGGCGGGCACGACGGGATCGGAATCGGGATCCCGGGCGGCGGCCGTCCGCGCGCGACGAAGGTCCCCGGCATCTACCCGCACGACGTGCAGCTCGCGGGCGGACTGTCGAAGGAAGCGATCCGCCGCACGGTTCGCTCGCACATGAGCGAGATCCGTCACTGCTACGAGCAGGGCCTGCGCTCCCAGCCGGACCTCGCGGGGCGCGTGTCCGTCCGGTTCGCCGTCCGTGCGGACGGCGCGGTGCTGTCCTCGCAGGTCGCCGGATCGTCGCTGCAGAGCGCATCGACCGAGCAGTGCATGGCGGGGGCCGTGCGCCGCTGGGCCTTCCCGGCCTCGGACAACGGCAGCGTGACGATCGTCACCTACCCGTTCGTGGTCGTTCCCGCAGCGGGGAACTGACCGCCCCCGCCGCAGCGTCCCCTCCTCCCCTCCTCCCTCCGCTTTCCCGGCCTCCCGTCAGAAATCGTCGTCAGCCGCCGGCTGGATCTCCTGGGCAGCGAGATCATCCGGCGAGGATCTGTGCGCGGCTGCCCTCGAGGATGGCGAGGGGCGTGTGCTGCGAGGAGCGGACGACGAGCGTTTCGGGCGGAGCGCGGTAGCCGCCGGTTTCGGATTGCGGGTCGGTCTCGCTGCCGACGACGCCGACGACGGTGCAGTTGGCGCCCAGGGTGAGCGTCCACTCGCGGACCTGCACGGCCTTGACGATCGAGGAGGTGGCAAGGCCGATCGATTCGAGAAAGCGGGTCTCGGCCTCGTCGTTGCGGACGAAGAAACTACTGCGGACGGCGGCCCGCATCGTTTGGCCGACGAGATCGGTCGTCCTGTCCGCGTCGACCCTCGCGCGGCCGAACGAGCCCGCGAGGAAGAACGTCGAGGCATCGGAATTGCGGCGGATGCCCATCCACGTGGGCGTGCGCTTTCGGTCGAGGTGCATCTCGTCGACGAAGACGACGTAGGCGAAGCACCGGACTCCGTGGACGGGGCTCGTGAGCGTGGGTCTTCCCTCGACGGTCCCTTCGAGGCAGCAGGCCGCCCCGGATTGGGCATCCGGGAGGCCGATCGGGATCGTCGCCAGGCGGTCCCGCCATCGCTCTCGTTCGGAAGGGTGCTTCGGCAACGAGAGGAGGCCCGTCACGAACAGGACGGCGACGACCGCAGCGCCGGCGACGGACACGACGGCGAGGGCGGTCTCGATCACGGTCGGGCGCGACCTCTCATGTGGGAGGCGAGCCAGACGGCGAACACATGTACGCGAACGACGGTCCCCACGCGTGCAGCGTACTCGATGCCGCCCTGTGAACTCGCGCAGGGGAAATGGGAGGGGGTCTGGGCGTTCGTGCGGGCCAGACGCCAAGCTCGGATCGGCAGGGCGCAGACCCCCACGGAGCGGATACGCTCGTCGAATGGTCGACAAGCCTCCCAAGGTGGAAGACGCCGCCGTCGCGCCCACGTTGATCGATTCGGGACCGACGGCGCCCGCCTCGTCCTCGCCGCACTTCGTGGAGACGATCGCCTCGTCCATCGAAGAGCGAGACAGCGCCTCCCGGTACGAGATGCGCTCCGTCATCGGTCGCGGCGGGATGGGAGAGGTGCGCCTCTGCCGCGACGCCCGTATCGGACGAGAGGTCGCGCTCAAGGTCGTCCGCGACGGTGGCGGCCCTGGGACCGACCTCCGGTCTCGGTTCCTGCGGGAAGCGCGCGTGCAGGGACAGCTCGAGCACCCGGCCGTGGTGCCGGTCTACGACCTCGGCGTCGGCCCCGACGGCGCAGAGTACTTCACGATGAAGCGCGTCCGGGGGGCCAGCCTCGCCGAGATCCTCGAACGGCTGCGTCGCGAACACGAGGAGACGCGCCGCGAGTACTCGCAGCACAAGATCCTCTCGGCGCTGCTCCAGGTCTGCCTCGCGATGGATTTCGCGCACCGGCGTGGCGTCATCCACCGCGATCTCAAGCCCGCCAACGTGATGCTCGGGGACTTCGGCGAGGTGTACGTGCTCGACTGGGGTCTCGCGCGTGTGCTCGACGGTCACACGACGGCCTCGATCGACGTGCGAACGTCGCGCCCGACCGGACAGGGGACGATCCTGGGCACGCCCGGATACATGGCGCCCGAGCAGGCGATGTCGCCGGAATCGATCGACGGCCGCGCGGACGTGTACGCGCTCGGGTCGATGCTCTTCGAGGCGCTTACACTGCTGCCGCTGCACGTCGCCTCGACGCTCGAAGGCCTCGTCGCGTCCACTCTGCGCGGCGCAGACGCGCGCGCGAGCGTTCGCGCCCCCGAGCGAGACATCGCCCCGGAGCTCGAAGCCGCGTGCGTCCGCGCCACCGCCCTCGACCCCGGCCGACGCTACGCGTCCGCGCGCGACCTCGCCGTTGCGATCGAGGCCTACCTGGAGGGAGACCGCGACGTCGCGCTGCGACGCAGGCTCGCGGAGGAGCACACGCGCGTCGCCGACCAGGAGGCGGACAGCGCGCTTTCGGGCGAGGACGAAGCCAGGACGCGCGCACTGCGCGAGATCGGACGCTCGCTCGCGCTCGACCCGACCGGCGTCGCGCCGCTTCGCACGCTCGCGCGCCTCCTGGCGGAGCCGCCGCGAACCGTGCCGCGCGAGGTCGCGGCCGAGGCGGCCGTCGCGGATGCAGAGCGGCACCGCTTCGGCGCCCGCGTCGGCTCGTATGCGTTCCTGTCGTTTCCCATCTACCTCCCGTTCTACTTCTGGATGGGCGTCCGCGACTGGAGGCTGCTCATCGCCGCCTTCGGCCCGTTCCTCGCGGCGGGCTTCGCGTTGCTCGCGGCGTCCGCGGCGATGGACGACCGCACGAGGAGCGCCCGCACGTCGATCGCGTTCTGGCTCGCCCTGCTCGGCGCTGCCTGCAGCGCGGGCATGTTCGGCCCGTTCGTCATCGCGCCGACTCTCGCCGCCGCTCTGACGTTCTCATTCTGCATGTTGCCCGACCGCAGACGGCGTGCCTGGACCATCGCAGGCGGCGCGCTCGCAATCGCCGCCCCCATCCTCGTCGAGTGGTCCGGCGCTCTCGCGCCCTCCTACGTCTTCGAGTCGGGGAGCCTGACGATCCTCCCACGCACGAACGAGATCCCGCGCGCTGCCACCTTCGCGACCCTTCTCGTCGTCAGCCTCGCCTCCGGCGTCATCCCGGCCGTCTTCCTCGGCCGCGTGCGCGACCAATTGACCGACGCGGAGCGCGACGTCCTCTTGCAGAAGTGGCAACTGCGCCGCCTCGTCCCGGAGTGAGGGCCAAGGAGACCCAGGGGCCTCGACTCGCGAACGAGCCGAGCGGCTGGCTACGAGAGCTTCTCTGCGGCGAGCGCGGCCTCGAGCTCGTCGCGTCGCCCGGTGAAGAAGGCGGCGAGATCCTCGATGCCGGGAGGCGTAAAGAGGGCGGCGCGGATCCAGACCTCGTCGGGCGCGTCGGCGTTCGACCAGACGAGCCCAGGATGGCTCTCCCAGAACTGCGCGCGTCCCTGCATCTGGGGGAAACATAGCAGGGAAACGGGTCTCGAACTGTGGTAGACGCGGCTCTCCAACCAGGAGGAAACGATGATCTACCTCATGACGGGATCGATCCATTCGCATCTGAACAAGGAGCAGCGCATGGCCGGGTTCGCGCGGCGCGCGGAGTGGAAGTATCCGGCGAGCGCGAAGGTGATCGGCGAGTACTGGGCGGCGAAGAGCCCCCAGATCACGACGATCTTCGAGGCCGACAGCTACGATCCGATCCTCGCGATCGCGATCGAATGGGGCGACTTCATGGAGATCGAGGTCGCGCCGGCGACGACGCCCGAGGCGGGTCTCGCCGCGGCCGCGAAGCTCCTCTCCGGCAAGTAACTCCCACTCCCCCTCAGCCTTCCCGTTCTTCCACGCGCCCATCCGGGTGGCGCGCGAACCTGCCTCGAGCCCGCGGCTGGACCGGATCGTCCGAAGGCCACGGCCAGCCGCCGAACTGCGTGCGCCGGTAGTCCGCGAAGGTCTGCTGGATTTCGGACGCGGTGTTCATCACGAACGGCCCGTACTGCGCGACGGGTTCGCCGATCGGCCGACCTTGCAGGAGGAGGATTTCGCATTCGTCGGGACCCGCGCGAAGGGGGCTCTCGTCGCCCGTTCGAAGCTCGATGCGCCGCCGGGACGGGATCACTCGATCGCCGACCTGCAGCTCGGTTCCCTGGAAGAAGTAGAGACTGCAGTTGGTCCCGGCGGGCCGCGCGGGGAGCGTCCACCGCGCGCCCGGTTCCATCCGGATCGTCCAGAGGGCGACGTCCGTATCGGCGCGCGAGGCCCAGGACCGCGGCGGGGGCGGCTGCGCGCACGAGTCGCCCAGGCGGCCCGCGTACAAGGTGACGTCGGTGGTCCTGCCTCGTTCGTCGGCGGTGCGGTGCGACGGGATGCAAGCGGCCCAGTGCATGGTGAAGTGCGGTGGGACGAGCTTGTCTTCGCCCGGGAGGTTGAGCCATATCTGAAAGAGTTCCAGAGGGTTGGGCCGATCGGGATCGACGAGCGAGAACATCTCCGAATGGACGATCCCCGCCCC